>Ga0208879_1000806_pt1 | contig 31290 bp, 26 predicted proteins | sample Knorr_S15_td_Bot_FD_185605 | JGI IMG/M metagenome (GOLD analysis project Ga0208879, IMG submission 185605) | Marine microbial communities from Southern Atlantic Ocean transect - Knorr_S15_td_Bottom_ad_5009_LV_A (SPAdes) (version 2) | ecosystem: Environmental > Aquatic > Marine > Oceanic | place...
CGATCACCAACGCTGTACCTTTTTTTAATCGGACGAGTTCAGCAGCAGTGATTATTCTATCGGTCGCGGTGCCGAATTCAATTGAGTTAACGCCATAATTTGAAAATCCATGTGAACCGCCCAGCAATACAACGGCGTCGCAGTCGGGGAGGGAGCTCAAATCCTCGACTGCGTAAGGTTTCTCGAGAGTGGAGAGGAGGTAGGCGGGGAGTTTCGTGCTGCCGACGAGGGTGATGAACAGGGCTAGGGCGCCGGTAAAAAGTGCTTGTCGCTTCTCTTTTTTTATCACGGCACGAACGCAGGCAATAAGCAACACCAGCCAAATCAAACTGATAGGGTTCAAGAAGCGAGCCACCATTTTTGACAAGAAATACATCATGCGGTGCGCATGCTTCGATGAATTGGCAGCGGTTGCCCAGCATAAAATGCCGGATTGAGTTTTCCGGGCCAAGCGAGCAACCTTCGCGGCGGTATGAAAGGGAGGTCGTTGACGTTTCTCGTTGCTTTGCTGGCCGGTGCCGCGCTTGGCCAAGCGGCGAGCCAGGTTCCGCTGTCGATCGAGACGCTGGCGGCCAAGGCCGACGCAGTGGTGCACGGCACGGTCGTCCGCATGTCTTGCCAACGAGACGACGAAGGCCGCATTTTCACCAAGGTGCATCTCCAGATCATCGAGCAGATGAACGGCCGGCAACGCGGCGGGACGCTGGTGATTGTCCAGGGCGGCGGCGTGCTGGGGCGGAGGATTGCCCGCTCGCCGATCCAGGCGAAGTACAAAGTCGGTACGGAAGTGGTTGTGTTTGTGGTGTTCAACAGCCGAGGCGAGGCGGTGACGCTTGGGCTGAACCAAGGCAAGTTTGACGTCATGAGGCAGCCGGAGATCGGCCTGGCCACAGTGCGAAATCCGTTCCACGGGCTGGCCAAGCGCGACGACCCGCGCGCGGTGGTGAAGCGCGCGCTTGGCCAGACAAAGCCGCTGACATTGGCCGAGTTGAAGCGCCGGGTGAGGAGGGCGGCGAAGTGAGACGCTGGCTGGCAATCGCCGCAGCGCTTGGCTTGGCCCATGCCGCCACGGCATTCGTCCTGTTCAAAAACGACGACGGCCAGCCGCTCCGCTGGCGGCTCGACGACTTGGACCCGCTCGTGCATCCCAACGTGGTGAACCGGGACACGCGGGCGATCCGCTACTATTTGGCCAGGGACGCGTGGTCGGAGCAAAACGCCGAGGCAGAGTTGAACGCGGTTCGTACTGCGATTGGCCAATGGCAGTCGGTGCCGGGGACGGTGTTAAAATTCGAGGAGGCCGGCTTGGTGCTGCCCGGCGTGGACGTCAACGGCGAGGACAACACGAACGTCGTTTACTGGGTGAAACAGGCTGCGCCCAACGGTGCCGTGTGGGTCAACAACGAGCAGGCGGAGATCAGCGGCGCGTTGGCGGTGACGTTCCCGATGTATTCCCACGACCACACGATCGTCGGGGCGGACATGGTCTTCAACGGCGTCGATCACCGATGGTTTACCGACTACAACAACTCGTTTTCCGCCGACAAATTTGTCGAGGCGGTTGCGCTGCATGAGTTTGGCCACTTCATCGGGTTGCAGCATTCGCCGCTGGGGGCGGCGACGATGTTTTCGCGCCCCGTGGGCCTAGCTGTCGGGTTGTTGAAGGACGAGGTTGCGGCCGCGCAGACGCTATACGGCAAACCGGCCGCCTTGGCCGAGCTCGGGTCGATCACCGGCAAAGTGACGATGGGGCGCGGCCTGGTCTTCGGGGCGGTGGTGTTGGCCGAGGATACCCACGGCAACATCATCCAGTCGACCGTCACCGAGCGCAACGGGCGGTACGAATTGACCGCGCTTCCGCCGGCAAGCTATCGATTACGCGTGGCCCCGTTGAATTCGCCGGACGCGCAGCCCCGGCCGCTGGTTCGCGACATCAACATCTCGATCGAGCACGAGGGCGCCGAGACGAATTTCCGGCCGACCGGCTACAAACAGGCGGCCGTGGGCGTTGGCAAAACGGCGACGCTGGATTTTGCGGTCAAGAAGGGCGCCGCGCCGTTTTACGTCTCGGCGGTGAGGCCACCCACGACGAAGCAAAACCTGTTTGAGTTGGCGTTCGAACCATTCGCGCTCGAGCGCACCGGCAAAAAACAAACGATCGGCATCTATTCGCCCACCCTGCCGATGGGCGGTGCGACGCTGCGGTTGACTGGCGACGGGGTGACCCACGGCGAAACGACATTCGACCCGGATGTGTTTGACGGTTTTAGACTGATCTCGGTGGAAGTGACCGTGGCGAAGAATGCTGCACCTGGGGTGCGGAGCTTGACCGTGCAAAAAGGAAACGACTTGGCCTACGTCAACGGGTTTGTTGAGATCATTTCCGGCGAGGAAGATCACAACTTCGACGGCTTGGACGATCGCTGGCAGCGGGAACAGTTCGCTGTTTTTTCCAGCGCCGAGGCGCACGCCGACGCCGATCCGGACGCCGATGGCTACAACAATCGCGAGGAGTTTTTGACCGGGAAAAACCCGACGGACGCCGGCTCGTTTCCGCTGCTGGAAATCGGGAGCATCTCCGTCGATGAACAGGGCACCACGATCCAGTGGGGCAGCGTGCCCGGCAAGCTCTACCAGGTCTGGAGCAAGCCGGACGTCGCCAACGCCAAGTGGCACAAGGTGGGGGAGCCGATTGTCGCCACGCGGTCGTTCACATTTTTTATCGATCCGGCTGAGAGGCAAGAGTTTCAGTTTTACCGCGTGCAGGCGTTGCCTTAGCTGAAAAACCGTTTCAAAAAGCGGCCGGTGTGAGAGCCCTTGGCCTTGGCGATCTCGGCCGGTGTGCCTTGGGCGATGATTTGGCCGCCGCCTTGGCCGGCCTCGGGGCCGAGGTCGATCACCCAGTCGGCGGCGGCGATCAAATCCAGGTTATGCTCGATGACCAGCACGGTGTGGCCGCCCTCGACCAAGCGCTGCAGCACTCCGACCAAGCGGCGCACGTCGGCCATGTGCAGGCCGATGGTCGGTTCCTCGAGGAGGAAGAGGTTTTTCCTTGAGTCGGACATGAGCCGGGCGGGGTTGTCGCTGAGGCCGCTCAGCAGGTGGGTGACTAGTTTGACGCGCTGGGCTTCGCCGCCGCTGAGCGTCGGGCTGGTCTGGCCCAACTTGAGGTAACCAAGGCCGGTGTCACGGAGCGCCTTGAGCGGCCGGAAAATCTTCGGTACAGCCCCGAAAAACTCGGCCGCCTCGCTGACGCTTAACTCGAGCACATCGGCGATTGTTTTGCCGTTGTAAACGATGTCCAGCACCTCCGGGCTGTAGCGGCTGCCTTCGCAGGTGTCGCACGTCATGAAGGCGGGCGGCAGGAAGTTCATCTCTAGTTTCACGATGCCCGCTCCCTTGCACTCGGGGCAGCGGCCCTGCGGGCTGTTGAACGAAAACCGTGCCGGGCCAAAGCCGCGCATCCGAGACTCCGGCACCTGCGCGAACAGTTGGCGGATGTTGTCGAAAAAACCGACGTACGTCGCCGGCACAGATCGTGGCGTGCGGCCGATCGGCGACTGGTCGACCTCGTGCACGGCCTTGATCTGCTCGATGCCCTCGATCGTTTTTTTGCGCTTGGATTTCAGCGCGGTCCGTACGGCGGGAAGGATGCACTCGCGCACGAGCGTGCTTTTGCCGGAGCCGCTCACGCCGGTAACGACCGTGAACCGGCCAAGCGGCACGGCGACGGAGACGTTCTTCAAATTATTTTTATGCAATCCTCGGAAGATGAGGGACGGCGTTTTGTTTTTCTGGCTGGCACCGCGCCGGGTCAGGGGCGGGGCAGTGGGACGCGCTTGGCCAAGCGCCTGGCCGCGGGAGTGTTGACGGGACAACTCGATGCCGGTCAGCGATTTTTTGTTTCGCAAAATCTGCTTGAGCGAACCGGCTGCGACGACCTGGCCGCCCTCCACGCCCGCGCCGGGGCCAAGGTCGATGATGTAATCGGCCCGCGCCATCGTGTCCTCGTCGTGCTCGACGACGACGACCGAGTTGCCGCGCGAACGGAGTTGCTCGAGCGCGCCGAGCAGTTGCTGGTTGTCGCGCGGGTGCAGGCCGATCGTCGGCTCGTCGAGCACGTACAGCACGCCGCTCAGGTTCGAGCCAAGCTGCGCGGCCAGGCGGATGCGCTGGGCCTCGCCGCCGCTGAGCGTGGTGACGGCGCGGCCAAGTTGCAGATAATCGAGGCCGACTTCCCGCAGGAAACTCAGCCGTGAGCCGATCTCCGGCAGGATGTCGCGGGCGATCTCCGCGCCGCGCCCGCGCCATTTGAGCACTGCGAACAACTCGTCCGCCGACTCGACGCTGGCTTGGGCGAAGGCGTCGATGGTCGGCTCGTCGGCAAAGTTGCGCTTGGCCAAGCGCGGCAGCGGCAGGCGGACGGCTCGGGCGAGCGGGGCAAGCCGGGCGCCGTTGCAGTCGGTGCACAATTCGCGGCTCTCCTCCTGCCAGCCGAACCACGTTTCCTCGACCGCCTCCTGCGCGTCGCCGCGCTCGATGTCGGGAATGTAAAACGTTTCGCCGAAACCCCGGCAGGTGGGGCACCAGCCTCGGGCGGAGTTGTAGCTGAAATCTTTCGGGTCGAGCGGAGCGAACGACCGGCCGCAGCCGCCGCACGAATTGCTTGTCGAGTGGACGGTCTCGCCGCCGGAGTCATCGACGGCGAAGAGTGTGCCTTGGCCAATGGCGAGGCATTCGGCGATCAGCTCGGCGGCGTTTTTTGAGCCGCGTTTTTTGAGCCGGCCGACGACCACCTCGACGTCGTGCTCGCTGTAGCGGTCGAGCCGCAGCGACTCGGCGGTCGGGAGAAACTCGCCGTCGGCGCGGATCTGTTCGTAGCCGTGCCGCGAGGCCCATTCGCCGACGTCGGTGTGGAAGCCTTTTCGGTTGCGAATGCGCGGGGCAAGCAGCAGCAGGTCACCGCATTTTTTTGCGTGAGCTTTTAAACTGCCGACGAGCGAGTCGAGCGTCTGTGCCTGCACCGGCAACTGGCAGTCGGGACAGTGGATGACGCCGAGCTTGGTGTAGAGCAGCCGGATGAAATGATAAATCTCGGTGACGGTGGCGACGGTGCTTTTGCCGCCGCCGCGCGAGATACGTTGCTCGATACTGACGGTGGGCGGCAGGCCGTGGACGGCGTCGACATCGGGCCGGGGCATTTGCTCGACGAACTGCCGGGCGTAGGCATTGAGCGAGTCGAGAAAACGGCGCTGGCCTTCAGAAAAAAGAATGTCGAACGCGAGCGTGCTTTTGCCGGAACCGCTGACGCCGGTGACGACGACAAGCTTGTTGCGTGGGATGCGGACGGAAAGGTTGCGGAGGTTGTGTTCGCGCGCGCCCTCGACGGTGATCCAACGGGAGTCAGCCGACTTGTTGCTCCGCGCGGCCACGGTTCACATGCGCTCGGTGGTCTCGAGGCCAAGGGTTTCGAGGCCGGTATTCAGCACTTGGCCGGTGAGGTCGCAGAGGGCCAGTCGCTGCGTGCGGATGTCGCCCTCGGCCTGGAGCACGGGGCAGTTTTCGTAAAACGAGGCGAAGTGCCCCGCCAGTTCGTAGAGGTAGTTGCAGAGGTAGTTCGGGCGGCACTCGTCGATGACCAACTCGAGCACAAGGCCGAAGCGCAACAGGTGCTTGGCCAGCGTGAGTTCCTCCGCCTGGGCAAGCGCGAACGACTCGGGCCGTGTCAGCGACTCGTCGCCAAGTTTGCGGAAGATGCTGCGGATGCGCGTGAAGGCGTAGAGCAGGTACGGCGCGGTGTTGCCGACGAGTGCGAGCATGGTGTCCCAGTTGAACACGTAGTCGCTCTGTCGGTTGCCGGAGAGGTCGGCGTACTTGATTGCGCCGATGCCGACAACGCAGGCGATGTCGCGCCGCTCCTCCTCGGGGAGGTCGGGGTTTTTTTCGCTCACGGCGTTGAAGGCGCGTTGCTCGGCCTCGTTGAGCAAACCGGAGAGGCGGATGATTTTGCCGCTGCGCGTCTTGAACGGCCTGCCGTCCTCGCCAAGGATCGCGCCGAACCAGACGTGGTTGAGCTTCATGCCGTGGCCCGGTTTCCAGCGGTTGTACAGCTCGAAGAGTTGCTGGAAGTGCAGTTGCTGCCGGCCGTCGGTGACGTAAATGACCTCGCTCGGCTGCCAACTGTTTTGCCGGTGCTCGAGCGTCGCGAGGTCGGTCGTGGTGTAGTTGGCTGCGCCGTCGCTTTTCTGGACGATGGCCGGGTGTTTCTTGAGCAACTTGTGGTGATTAAAAAAGACGACCTGCGCGCCGTCGCTTTCCTCCGCGATGCCTTGGGTGACGAGTTCGTCGACGACGCCCTTGAGGCGGTCGTTGTAAAAACTCTCGCCGAGCGTCTCGTCGAAATCGACACCGAGGCGGCCGTAAATCTCGTCGAACTGATGCCGCGACAACTCGATCATTTCATCCCAAATGGCGAGGTTTTCGGCGTCGCCGCTTTGCAACTTGACGAGCTCGCTCCGGGCGCGGATGAGGACGGTCTCGTCCTCTTCGCAGGCGGAGTTGATGAGTTTGTAGAGGCGCTCCATCTCGGCGAGGGCGTCCCGGCCAAGCGCGTCCCGATCGAGGTGTTTCTTCCAGCCGACGAGCAGTTTGCCGAACTGCGTGCCCCAGTCGCCGATGTGATTGTCGGTGACAACGCTGTGGCCGAGCAGCCGGAACGCCTTGGCCAAGGTATCGCCGAGAATGGTCGAGCGGATGTGGCCGACGTGCATCGGCTTGGCCACGTTGGGCGACGAGTAGTCGATGACGATCGTGCGCGGCTCGGCGGCGGTGCGGTAAAAAAGATGCTCGCCCTTGGCCGCGCCGACGAGGGCATCGGAGAGGGCGTCGGTCTTGAGCCGGAAATTGAGAAAACCCGGCCCGGCGATATTGACCGGCTCGCAGCAGTCGGCGACGTCGAGTTGCTCGACGACTTGGGCGGCGAGTTCGCGGGGGTTGAGTTGGTTGCGCTTGGCCAAGCCCATGAGGGCGTTGGATTGGTAGTCGCCAAACTTCGGCTCGGGGCAGGGGCGGACGAGGACGCTCGAGACGTCGGCGTCGGGCATGAGCGCGAGGACGGCTTGCTGCAGTTTTTCCTGTAAGACGAGATGGATCACGGTTGGAGTCGCTTGGCCAAGCGGGATGCCGGCTTGGCCGAAAGGAAAAGTGGTGCCGGCTCAGCCCTCCTGCGAGCTGCGGATGATCTGGTACATCTCCGCCGCGTCGCCGGCATCCTCGAGCGCCTTGCGGAATTCCTTCTTGTGCAGCACCTTCGCGATCTTGGCCAGCGTGTGGAGGTGTTTTTGGAACTGACCCTGTGGCACGAGGAAAAGCATCACGAGATTGACCGGCTGGTTGTCGAGCGCGTCGAAGTTGACGCCCGCCTTGCTGCGGCCGAACGCGCCGGTGACGTCGTCGATCAGGTCGGTCGAGGCATGCGGGATGCCGATGCCGAACCCGATGCCGGTGCTCATCGAGGTCTCGCGATTCTTGACGACGGAGACGATGGCCTCGCGGTGTTCGGACTTGATACGTCCCTTGTCGACCAGTAAATCGATCAGCTCCTCGATCGCTTCCCAGCGATCAGAGGCTTTCAGATCCGTGACAACCTGTTCCTTGGTGAGAAAATCAGCCAGCTCCATGATATGCGCCCAACACCGTAACCCGGCCCGGATTTGCTACCCTTTATTGGGGCGGCTTACAAGCGCGAACTTCATTGCCAAACCGATGGACAAACTCCAGACTGCCGCTGCCCAAATGAAGACCATAATCAGGCATTGCGCAGGGATGGCGGCGGGTATTGCCGTTTTGGCCGGTGTCGGCCTGGCCGAGGAAGCGGCCAAGCTGCCGTCGGTGGACGACATTCTCAAGCGGACCGTTGAGGCGCTCGGCGGCGAGAAGGCCATGCGCAAACTGAAGAACCGCGTGGCCCGGGGGAAGATCGAGTTGGCCGTATTCGGTGCGGAGCTCCCGGTCGTCATGCGGCAGGCGGCGCCCAACAAGGAAATGATGGAATTGACGATTGAGGGGTTGGGGACGATTCGCGACGTGTTCGCCGGCAGCAAGGGCTGGACGGAAACACCCGATGGCACGGTGACCGAAAAAAAGGAGCGCGAATTGGCCAACAAAAAAATCGACGCCGATTTTTACGCCTGCCTGAATTTCAAAAAAAACTATCCCACGATCAAGCTGCAGGGCGTGGAGCAGGTCGCCGGTAAAAAAGTCTTTGCCGTCAGGATGACGCCGAAGAAAGGGGACGCGGACACGTTTTATTTTGATGCCGCGACGGGATTGGTCGCCGGCGTTGCCTCCACCGCCGAGATGCAGGGGCAGGAGGTGAAAACCAGGGTGCTTTTTCGCGACTACAAGGCGGTGGACGGAGTGCAGATCCCGCACACTCTGGAACTGGAGGAACCGGCGTCCGCTGGGTTTACGATTCGGCTCGAGTCGGTGAAGCACAACGTCAAGCCCGACTCCAAGTGGTTCAGGAAAACCAAGTGAGCGAGCGGGAGAAGATTGTCTCGGGGATCGAGGCCGAGGGACTGGTGGCGATCGTGCGCGTGCCGCGGCCCGAGTTGATGCTGCCGTTGGCCAAGGCGCTTGTCGCGGGCGGTATCCGGGCGGTGGAGTTGACGATGAGCATCCCCAACGCGCTCGAGGCGGTCCGCACGATTGACCGCGAACTCGGCGACAAAATTTTGCTCGGCGTCGGCACGGTGATCGACGACGACACGTGCCGGGCGGCGATCGATGCTGGGGCGAAGTACGTCATCAGCCCGATCACCCGGCCGTCGCTTGTCGCGGCGGCGCACGCGCTGGACCGGCCGGTGATGCTGGGTGCCTATACGCCGACCGAGGCACAGGCCGCACACGAGGCCGGCTCGGATTTCATCAAGATTTTCCCGGCCGACACGCTTGGCCCAAGCTACATCAAGTCGCTGCTCGCGCCGCTGCCGCACCTGAAAATCGTCCCCACCGGCGGGGTGAACCTCGACACGATGGAGGCATACCTTGCGGCAGGCTCGGCGGCGCTGGGCACCGGCTCGGCTCTGTTGAAAAAGGAGATCATCGTCGGGGAAAATTGGGGGGAACTTGAGCGCCTGGCCAAGCGATTCGCCGACAAGATGGCCGGGCTGAAAGTCAGTCTGGGGCGGTGACAGGCCAGGCCGATTTGGCTTTACGACGAGGAAGGTGTTTGATACCCAACACGCGTGACTAAGACACCCACCATCGGGTTCATTGGCGCTGGCAGAATGGCGGCGGCCCTGGCGAAGGGCTTTGTGAACGCCGGCTTGGTTTCGCCGGACAGCCTTATTGGCAGCGACCCGGTTCCAGCCGGCCGCGAGGCGTTTGGCCAAGCGGTGGGTTGCGAGACGACCGACTCGAATGCCGACGTGCTGGCGAAGGCCAAGGTCGTTTTTTTGGCGTTCAAGCCGCATCAACTCGACGAGGTGACGGAGGCGGTGCGCGACCAGTTCGATGAAAGTCATCTCGTGATCTCAATCCTGGCCGGCGTGCGCCTGGCCAAGCTCGACGCAGCTTGCGGCGGGCGGGCGCGGTTGGTGCGCGTGATGCCCAACACGCCGGCGCTGGTCGGCGAGGGCGCTTGCGGCTATGCGATTGGCCAAGCGGCGACAGCCGAGGACGGCGAGTTGGTGAAGCGGCTGTTGTCCGCTGTCGGTGTGGCCTACGAGGTGAAGGAGAGGTTGATCGACGCGGTGACCGGGCTGAGCGGCAGCGGCCCGGCGTACGGGTACATGATCATCGAGGCACTGAGCGATGGCGGCGTGGCGGCGGGTTTGCCCCGGGACATCTCCACCCGATTGGCAGCGCAGACGATGCTCGGCGCGGCGAAGATGGTACTCGAGACCGGCAAGCATCCCGGCGAACTCAAGGACATGGTTTGCAGCCCGGGCGGCACGACGATCGAGGGCGTGCACGAACTGGAGGAGGGCGGCGTGCGCAGCGCACTCATCAACGCCGTGCGAGCGGCAACGGAGCGGGCCGTCGAGCTTGGGCTGGAATAAAAAATTATGGCATATCCCCCTCCAACCGAGAAGCAGGCCAAGATACTTTGGGCGTCGGTGACGGCGCTCGCCATTGGGGTGCTGATTGGTTTGACGGGGGTCTTGGTGCTGGGGATGGCGAAGTTGGCCAGCATGATTTCCTCGGTGTTGCTGCCCTTGGCCATCGCCGGCGTGACCGCGTATTTGCTCGACCCGGTGGTCGATTGGTTCCAGAAAAAACGCGGTTTCAAGCGCCAGAACTCGATCATCCTGGTGTTCATGATTGCGCTGCTGCTGGTGGGGGGATTGGTGGCGTCGGTGGTGCCGTCGTTGATTTCGCAGGTGAGCAAGCTCACGACCGATTTCCCGGAAAATGCCAAGAAGTTTCAGGAAAGTGTGAGTTCGTTCGTCAATCCGGGCGATCCCGCCAAGCCGGCCAACACGTCCACCAATGCACCGGCCAAGCCGGTCTGGCTCGAGACGCCGCAGGAGTGGATGAAGAATGTCGGTGTGACCAACGAGAAGGCGCGGGAGTTCATGGTGGATGCCGTGTCGAAAATATCGGGCTGGGCGCTGGAGCAGTTGAAGAAGGTCATGTCGTTGTTTGGCTTCCTGGCCGGCTTGGCCCTGGTGCCGGTGTATGTGTTTTATTTCTTGCTCGAGAAGCGGGGCATCAATCAAAACTGGACGGATTATCTCCCGGTGCGCGACTCGTGGATCAAGGAGGAGATCGTGTTTGTGTTGCGGTCGATCAACGATTGCCTGATCGTTTTTTTCCGGAGCCAGGTGCTGGTGGCGATGTGCGTGGGGGCGCTGCTGACGGCCGGTTTTCTGGCGATCGGCCTGGAATACGCGATCCTGCTGGGCGTCATGGCCGGGCTGCTTGGCATCATCCCGTATCTTGGCGTGGCGTTGAGCCTCATCCCGGCGTTCGTGCTGGCGATGATTCAGTTCGTGCCAGAGGATGGCTGGCTCAAGCCGGTTCTCATTCTCGTCTGGTTTGCCGCCGTGCAGGCGATGGAGGGACTGTTCATCACGCCGAAAATCATCGGCGACCGGGTGGGGCTGCATCCGCTGACGATCATCGTCGCCGTGATGGTGGGCACCACGCTGCTGGGAGGCATCATCGGCGGCGTGCTGGCCATTCCGCTGACCGCCGCGCTGCGGACCGTGATGCTCCGTTACGTCTGGAAGGATCGCGTGCATGCCAGTGACGCACCCGCAGCATCGTGAGCGACGAAACAAAACAGCCGGAGCCAAGCCCGCCCGCCAACGGGGAGCGGTTGCACATTTATTTCCTGCCCAACCTGATGACGGCGGGCAACCTGTTGTGTGGGTTCCTTGCGCTGACGTTCATCGTGCAGGTGGTTCCCGGTTCGGAGGGGGTTGGTTGCTGCGGATCTTCGTTGTGCTACTGCTTCGCGGTTTTCAGTGACGCAGACATTATTAATATCAAGAATGCCCTCTGGCTGATTCTGGGGGCGTTTGTGTTCGACGGATTGGATGGGCGGATCGCGAGATTGGTTGGCAAGGAGAGCCCGTTCGGGCTTCAGTTCGATTCGCTGGCGGATATCATTTCGTTTGGAGCGGCGCCGGCGTTCCTGATGCAGAGGGTGATCCTGCACGACTTTAACGTCGAGATCGAACGGCTTGGCCTGGTGGTGGCATCGGTCTATCTGCTGTGTGGCGCACTGCGGTTGGCTCGCTACAATTGCCTCTCGGTAATGCCCGACTCAGGGAACAGCCGGGAATTCCTCGGATTCCCCATCCCGGCCTCGGCGGCGATGGTGGCGTCATTGACGATGTTCCTTATCTGGCTCGAGGAAAAAAACCTGCCCACCAGTTCGTGGCGTTGGGTGTTGTTGGCGTTGCTGGTGTTTCTCTCGGTGATGATGGTCAGCGAGGTCAAGTACCCGTCGTTCAAAAAACTGGAGTTTCGGTCGCGCCGACCGTTTACGAAGTTTGTTGCCGCCGTGGTGGTGGTGGCCTGTTTCGTGTTCTTGTGGAAATATCTCGTGCCGATCGTGCTACCGCTGATCTTCACGTCGTATCTGGTTTACGGCTTTGTGCGACCCCGGTTGTCACGGAAGTTGAGGAGGGAAATTGAGGAAGACTTCGACGATGAATAGGCCGGGGGGCGCCCGTAGATGACCCCGGTCGATTATGCGGTGGCCGTTGGCGCGGGGGCGCTGACCGGGTTCGTGTGCGCGGTGCCGGTGGGGCCGATCAACGTCGCCATCATGGAGGTGGGCATCCACAGTGGCCGGACACGGGCGCTGATCATCGCGGTCGGCGCGCTGCTGATGGAGATGATCTACTGCGTCATCGCCTTCGGCGGGTTCGCGAGTTTGTTTGAGGATCCCACGATCCGGGCGACGGTGGAGCTGATCAGCTTCCTTGCGGTGACCGTTTTTGGCATCCGCTACCTGATGACCGACACCGTGACCGTGCAGGGCAAGCGCGCCCGCATGATCGAGCAGCGGCTGCATCCGCACACCATGTTTTGGACCGGCTTCGTCCGGGTGCTGGTCAATCCCAACGTGCTCATGTTCTGGATCATGATCTCTGCCGTGCTGCTGGCCAACGGGACGTTGCAACCCGCTTGGGAAAGCCGGATGTCGTGCGTTGCCGGGGCCGGCTTGGGGATTGCCGCCTGGTTTCTGCTGCTCGTGTTGGGAAGTGCCCGGGTGCGAAACCAGTTCTCGGACAGGACGCTCGTGCGGTTTTCCCACGTATCTGGTCTTCTCCTGCTGCTGTTGTCGGTGGTGATTGCGGTGCGCCTGATTGGCACCGTGGCAAAACACGGCAATTGAGCGGGCGCCCAGCGCTTGGCCAAGCGGGATGGGATGCGTGGTCTAAACAAAAAAAGACCGGCGGTTGTTCGCCGGTCTTTGGGTTAAAGGGGTTGAGGCCGGGTTTAAGCCAAGGCCTTCTTGGTGGTCTTGATGACAACCGCCGCGATCTTGTACGGGTCGCCGTTGGACGACGGGCGGCGATCCTCGAGGCGTCCTTTCCAGTCGTTCTGGATGGTGGCCACGGGGATGCGGATGGATGCGCCGCGGTCAAATTCGCCGTAGCTGAACTTGTCGATGGCCTGCGTCTCGTGCAGGCCGGTGAGGCGCTGGTCGTTGTCGGCGCCGTAAACGTCGATGTGCTCAGGGATGTTGTTGCCGAACTCCTCGCAGATCTTGGTCATCAGTTCCTTGCCGCCTTGGTCGCGCATGGCGCCGTTGGAGAAGTTGACGTGCATGCCGGAACCGTTCCAGTCGCCCATCATCGGTTTCGGGTGCCAGTTCACGGAGATGCCGTAACGCTCCCCAACACGCTCGAGAAGATACCGGGCGACCCAGACCTCATCGCCGGCGCGGCCAGCACCCTTGGCGAAGATCTGAAACTCCCACTGACCCATCATCACCTCGGCATTGATGCCCTCGATATTGATGCCGGCATCTATGCAGATTTGCAGGTGCTCATCCACAATGTCGCGGCCAATTGTGTTGGCGGCACCCACGGAGGTGTAATATGGCCCCTGTGGTCCCGGGAAGCCGTTCTTGGGAAAACCAAGCGGCAGGTTTGTGTCGAGATCCCACAGCACATATTCCTGCTCGAAGCCGAACCAGAAATCGTCGTCGTCGTCGTCGATGGTGGCGCGGCCGCTGGACTCGTGCAGCGTGCCGTCAGCGTTGAGAACCTCGCTCATGACCAGCCAGTTGTCAGTGCCGACCTTGTCGGGGTCCGGGAACAGGGCCACCGGCTTGAGGAGACAATCGGAGGCGTTGCCTTCTGCCTGCTCCGTGGAGGAGCCGTCAAACGCCCACTCGGGGCAGTCTTCCAATGTACCACCAAAATCGGCCTCGACCTTGGTCTTGCTTCGCAGGCTTTGGGTCGGCTTGTAGCCGTCCAGCCAGATGTATTCTAGTTTCGCTTTACTCATGTTTTTAGGGATAAAAAATTACGCCATGCCGCCTGAAACCGTACTGGGCGACAAAACAGGGGCCTGTTCAAGACCCCTGCCCATTAGGGATGCTTATAACATGGTTTTCAAGTCTTTTTTCGCTGCCGTTGACTGCGTAATCCGTTTGCGATTACGCTCAACGCGCTGTTCGGCTTGGCCAAGCTGGCCGACAATCACTGGGCGTAGGCAATTACAATGCCAATAAGCGGAGGCACCTTGGCCAAGCGCTTGAGTGAAGGCACATTTTCTCTGTAACCGTTGTTCATCTAATGCGAAAGAAATTCGCCGGATGCCAAGCGTTTGTGTTGCGTCATTCTGGCCTGGACGAACAAAAAGAAACAATTTGCAAAAAAGGGGTATCACTTTTGAGAGGAGGCGTTTGCATGAAGGTTCCCTTTTTGATGCGCATAAGTCGTTGTGACACTGTTCATTATCAAGTTAAAATAATATCACTAAACTATAATGGCATTTATTTTGCTTTTAACCCGTTGGCTTTGAGTTAGTTAAGTTTTTGGAGCATCTGTTCGTTGAATCAGGTGAAATTGCTGGCTCGAAGGCAACAAACAACTAAGTTATCAATGAAGAGAGTCGCTTGCGTTCTATCGTTATTGGCAGGCCTTTGCCTGATCCCATCCACAGCTTTGGCCCAAGAGGCCGAGGCTGCCGTCAATCCAGCCAACACGGCTTGGATTCTTACGGCCACGGCGTTGGTGTTGTTTATGACCATCCCGGGGTTGTCGTTATTTTACGCCGGGTTGGTTAGGCGCAAAAACGTCCTTTCGGTGTTGATGCACTGTTTCATGATCATGGCGGTGATGTCGGTGTTGTGGTTGGTGTGCGGCTATTCATTGGCGTTTGGCGAGGCCAATCCTTACTGCGGCGGCTTGGCCAAGGTGTTCGCTGGTGGAGTGGACGCCAGTTCGACGGTGGGCGACTCGGGCAAGGCGATACCGGAGTATCTCTTTATGGCGTTTCAGATGACATTTTTCATCATCACACCGGCGTTAATGGTGGGGGCGTTTGTCGAGCGAATGAAGTTTTCGGCGATGGTTTTGTTTACGACGCTCTGGGCGATTTTGGTGTATGCGCCGGTCTGCCACTGGGTTTGGGGTGACAACGGCTTCATGCTGGGGTGGGGCACGAAGGACTTGGCAGGTGGCATTGTGGTGCATATCACGGCTGGTATAGGTGCATTGGTGGTCTGCATCATGGTGGGGCCGCGCAAGGGGTACAGGACGGCCCAGTTCCAGCCGCACAATCTACCCATGTGCGTGATGGGTACGGGCATGCTTTGGGTGGGATGGTTCGGTTTCAATGCCGGCAGCGGCTTGGCGGCCAACGGCGACGCAGCCCAGACTTTGTTCGTCACCCATATCTCCGCCGCGACGGCGACGATCGTGTGGTCGTTGGCAGAAAAGCTAAAACACGGCAAGGCCAGTGTGTTGGGCGCGGTGACTGGCTCCATCGCCGGCTTGGCGGCGATCACGCCGGCATCGGGGGATGTTGGCCCGATCGGCGGCTTGGCCATTGGCGCTGCGGCCGGGTTTATTTGCTGGGTGGCGTCAACCTCGGTGAAGTCGAAGTTCGGTTATGATGACTCGCTCGATGTTTTCGGAGTGCACGGCGTGGGCGGCTTGGTCGGCACGTTGATGGTGGCGTTTTTTGCTTCAACAACGCTGGGCGGCAAAGGGGTCATTTCCATTCCGGATGCGGAGACGTACAGCGTGGGCGCACAATTCCTAGTTCAACTTAAAGCCTCGGCAATCGCCATCGTCTACACCTTGATCGTGTCGGTGATCATCCTCTATCTCGTGAAGGTCATCTGCGGGGGGAGCCTTCGGGCTTCTGAGAGCGAGGAAGAGGAGGGCTTGGATCTCACCGCTCACGGCGAGTCGGCCTACAACAACTGAACCGGCGGCCGCTTGGCCAAGCGCGATTCGGCTTGATTGATTTGGCGGCGGCGCGGACAACAGTCCGCGCCGTTTCCGCTTGGCAACGGGCACTGACATGAAGCAACAAACCATCGTCACGCTGGATCTTGAGGGGGTGCTGATCCCGGAGATTTGGATCGCTTTCGCTGAGAAAACCGGGATCGAGAAGCTCAAGCTGACCACGCGCGACATCCCGGACTACGATGAGTTGATGGCCGGGCGCCTGGCCATCCTCGCTGAGAATGGCTTGAAGCTGGCGGATATCCAGGAGGTGATTGGCACGCTCGCGCCGCTGGAGGGGGCGAGAGCTTTCCTTGACGAACTGCGTACAATCACGCAGGTGGTCATCCTGTCGGACACGTTTGAGGAGTTCGCCGGGCCGCTGATGCGGCAATTGGCCTGGCCGGCGATATTGTGCCATCAGCTTGAGATTGACAGCGAAGGGCGCGTGGCCAACTACCGGTTGCGGCAACCGGATCAGAAATGCAGTGCCGTGGCGGCGTTTCGCGGGCTGAACTACAAGGTGATCGCCGCTGGCGACTCGTACAACGACACGACCATGCTGGGCGAGGCCGATGTTGGCTTTCTGTTCCGGGCACCGGACGGCGTGAAGGAGGAATTCCCGCAGTTCGCCTCGGCTGAGGAGTACGGCGAGTTGATGGCCCTGATTCGGGGCGAGATGGGGGCGTGAGCTTGGCCAAGTTTGTGCTTCAGGTTTTCAGGGTTGGTGAAGCGAATGAAATTTTGTGCATTAGAGCGGATAATCGTTTGACACGACTAAAAAAATTGCTACTTTCGCCGGCGTCGCTCCCGTTCCTTGGGGGTGGTTGAGGCAAAATTATTCGAATTTCTCGATGAGCGAGACAACTGTTTCGGAGGCCAACAATGGGAGCAACTCCCAACCCTCCAATATTTCCGAGGTGACGATCCGCCTCGCGGGCAACTCCCAGGATGGTATCCAGTCCATCGGCGGGTTCTTGGCGCGATTGGCCGGGCGCAGCGAGCGGGATGTCATGACCATGATGACGATCCCGTCGACCATCTCGGGTGGGGCGTCCATTTTTCAGGTACGCCTTGGCTCCGGTGAGGTGCTCAGCCCCGGTGACAAAGCCGACGTGCTGTTTGCCTTTTACCAGCACTCATACGATAATCATGTCAAGAACCTGACCAAGGGGGGCGTTCTGGTTTACGACAGCGACCACGTGGAACCGTGTGAAGAATGGCTGACCGAGTACCGGCACATCGCCATCGCCATCTCCAGCCTGACCGTCGAGGCGATCGGCGGCACCGCCCGTGACAAGGGCAAGAATATTTACGCGCTTGGCTTGATCGGCCGGATGTTCAGCCTCGACACGACAAAACTCGAGCGGCTCATCAACGAGCGGTTCGGTGGCAAGGGCGAAAGCGTCGTGAAAACGGCGATGGACGCTTTCCAGGCGGGTTATCGTTATTATTCCGACGACATCTCCAATCTGTTTCGCCTAGCCAGGGGCGGTGCTGAGCGCTCGAACCAGGTGGTGATGTCTGGCAACGAGGCGATTGGCTACGGGCTGATTGCCGCCGGGGTTCGTTTTGGCGCCGGTTACCCGATAACGCCGTGGTCGGACATCATGGAATTGCTCCGGCGCGAGTTGCCCAAGTACGGCGGGTCGTTCATCCAGTGCGAGGATGAGATCGCCTCCGTCTCGATGGCGATCGGCGCGAGCTACGGCGGGCATGTGGGGGTCACCGGCTCGAGCGGCCCGGGTATTTCCCTGAAGACAGAGGCCATCGGCTGGGCGGTCATGGCGGAGATGCCGCTGGTGGTGATCGACGTGCAGCGCGGCGGCCCCTCCACCGGGTTGCCGACCGATGTCGAGCAGTCCGACCTGAATATCGCCTGTTACGGCGGCCACGGCGACTGTCCCCGCGTGGTGCTGGCCGCCTCCGATGTGGAGGATTGTTTTTATACCGCCATCGAGGCGGTGAATATTGCCCGCAAATACAGTGTCCCCGTGTTCTTGCTCAGCGACCAGGCCATAGCCACTCGCATCGAGGCATTCAACGAGCCGGATCTGAAAACGATTTGCAAGGACGTTGAGCTGGACTTGAGCCCCGTTTCGTCGCACAAGCCGTACGACTTGTCGTCCGGGGACGGGCTCAGCCGACACCGGGCTCCCGGCACGCGGATGGAGGATGGCCGTTACCCCGTGGTGACCGGCTTGGAGCATGACGAGTCGGGGCATCCCAGCGGTGATGCGGAGAACCATATCGCGATGACCAAAAAACGGCGCAACAAGCTCAAGACACTTGCGGATACGTTGCCCACCCCGGAGGTGTGCGGGGCGGACTCCGGCGATGTGCTGTTGGTGGGCTGGGGGTCGACCAAGGGGCCTCTCCTCGAGGCGGTGGAACAACTCAGCAACGAGGGCTACACCTTGTCATCGCTGCACATCAAGCACATCAACCCGTTGCCGACCGGCTTGGAGGACATTCTTCCGCGGTTCAAGTCGGTCTATATTGTCGAGATGAACGACGGCGGCGTCTACGGCTACGGCCAGTTGGCCGGCGTGCTCCGCGCCCGGTATGCCGATGCGCGCATCAAGGGCATCAACAAGACCGCCGCCCGCCGTTGGAAAGTTTCGGAAATTATCGAGCGCGTCAAGGCGCGTTTGGAAGAAGAAGCCGCAGCAGCCTGATACAATTTTTAACAACATGAGCGACAGCGCAACAATGGAGCATCCCCCTCAGGACGCCGGGGAACGCCAACCGGTGACCAAAAAAGAGATCACCGCTGATAACCCGACCTGGTGCCCGGGCTGCGGTGATTTTTCCGTGCTCTCCATCTACTACAAGCTGATCCAGAAGCGGAACATCCCCCACGAGAACGTGATCACCGTGGCCGGCATCGGCTGCTCCAGCCGGTTCCCGTACTTTGTGCAGGCACACGGCGCGCACTACATTCACGGTCGTGCCTTGTCTTTCGCCAGCGGACTCTCCCTCTCGCGGCCCGACCTGCACGTGTTCACCTTCGGCGGCGACGGCGACGCCTTCTCCATCGGCGGCAACCACTTCGTCCACACCGCACGCAAAAACGTCAAGATGACCTACGTGGTCATGGACAATTTCGTTTACGGCCTGACCAAGAAACAAACCTCGCCCACCTCGCCGCTGGGCTTCAAGAGCAAGACCGACAATTGGGGCGCGTTCGACCAGCCGATCAACCCGATGAAGCTCGCCATCTCGGCCGGGGCGACGTTCGTGGCCCGCACGTCGCACACCAATCCCAAGCACCTGCTCGAGATGATGGACGTCGCGATGGATCACGACGGCTTCAGTTTCATCGAGTGCCTGAGCGAGTGCACCGAGTTTTTCGCGGGCGCATTTGACAGCTCCAACCCCCGCAAGGGAGGCGAGTTCAAGCTCATGCCGGAGGATCACGACCCCACCGACGAGGCGGCGGCGTACGCCTTGGCCAGCGAGGATTTCCCCGGCCGGTTCGGCATTTTCTACCAGATTCAGCGGCCGACCAAGAATGCGCTCGAGGCCGGCGTCATCGATGCCGCCCAGGGCAAGTTCGAAGGCAAGTCGGACTCGGAGGTGCTCCAGGCCACCTTCAACCTGATGAAGTAACGCTTGGCCAGGCGCTTGGCCAAGCTTGCCCTTGCTCGCGACTTGCCCTGATATTGGCGGGCCAAGGATGGAGATCGAACTCATCACCACGGGCACCGAGCTGCTGCTTGGCCGCGTGCTCAACACCCACCAACAGTGGCTTGGCCAACGCCTCGCCGACAGCGGCCACACCCTCTCCCGTCAGGTCACCGTGCCGGACACCGGCCAAGCGATCCGTGAGGCGGTGCAAACCGCGCTTGGCCGTGCCGGGCTCGTCATTACCACCGGCGGACTTGGCCCGACGTCCGACGACATCACGCGCGGGATGATCGCCGACATGCTGGCCCGGCCGCTTTGCCGGGACGACTCGATCGCCTCGCACATCGAGAGCTTCTTCGAGCGGCGCAACCGCCCCATGCCGGAGTCGGTGCTGGTGCAGGCGCAGGTGCCAAAAGGCGCGGTGGTGTTTCCCAACGAACACGGCACCGCCCCCGGCTTGGCCATCGAGGTGTCGCCGAACACGTTTCACGAAAGCGGCAAACCGGCTTGGCTGCTGATGCTGCCGGGGCCACCGCGCGAGTTGCGTCCGATGGTCGACGACCAGGCGCTGCCGTTCATTAAAAAACACCTGCCGCTCGAGCAGGCGTTTCATTGCCGGACACTTCGCAGCCTCGGCATCGGTGAGTCGATGGTGGAGGACATGCTGCTTGGGCAACTCAAGCCGCTGATGGATCGCGGGCTCGACCTCGGCTTTTGCGCCCGCACCGGGCAGGTGGACATCCGGCTCAGTGGGAGTGGCCCGGAAATGCCGGCCCTCATCGCCGAGGCTGAGGCAACGATCCGCGCGGCGATCGACAAACAAATCTACGGCACCGACGACGAGACGATTGAGCAGGTGGTGGTTGGGCGCCTGATCGCCACCGGCGAGACCTTGGCCGTCGCCGAGTCGTGCACCGGCGGTTTGCTCGGGCACCACATCACCAACGTGCCCGGTGCGTCAGCCATCTTCGCCGGCGGCATGCTGACGTACAGCAACGAGATGAAGCAAATACTGCTCGGCGTGAACGAGTCAACCCTGGCGCAGCACGGCGCGGTGAGCAAAGAGGTGGCCGTCGAGATGGCCGAGGGCGCTCTCGCGGTGAGCGGGGCTGACCATGCCCTCTCCGTCACCGGCATCGCCGGGCCGGACGGCGGCACGGCGGATAAGCCGGTCGGCACCGCCTGGCTGGGCTTGGCCTCGAAAGGCAGCCGGCCGCTGGCGATTCGAAAATTCCACCCGTACGACCGCGAGACGTTCAAGCACGCCACGGTGCATCAGGCATTGGAGATGCTGCGACGCCGGTTGCAAAAGACCGGCTGAAAAACGGAGTGAAGAGTTAGCCAGGGCCGTTGTCGCCGATGGCTTCCACCGGGCAGCCTTCCATCGCCTCCCGGCACTGTACCTCCTCCTCCTCGTTGTCGGGTTGTTTGTGGACGAAGGAATATCCCCCGTCGTCGTTGCGGGTGAAGCAGGATGGTGCAGTCTCGCGGCAGAGATCACAGTCGATGCACTGTTCATCCACAAAAAATTTGCCGGTGACATTGTCCTCGTATTTGTCTTCGATTTCAGCCATGTCGCGATAAGTTACGCGCGCTCTGCTTACCACGGTACGCAGTCGGGGTTCAAGCGACTTCGCCCACTCCGCCGATAAATCACTGCACCGGCGACATGCTGCGCAACTTGGCAGTGACTTCCGCGAACAACTCGATCGCCCGGTCGATCTCCGCCTCGGTGGTGTCGCGGCCGATGCCCCAAAGCGTCGTGCCCTTGGCCAAGTCGGCGTCGCGGCCGATGGCGCGCAGGGCGGGGGGCATGCGCATCGACCGGGTCGTGCAAGCCGCCCCGGCGGCGATGGCGACGCCCCGCAAGTCGAGCATCAGCGCCTGGCCTTCGCCCTCGACACCCCCGGTGCTGAGGCTGAGCTGGTGCGGCAGCCGTCCGTCGCCCGGCTCGGGGCCGTTCAAGTGAACGCCCTCGACGGCTTGGCCAATGCCTTCGAGCAGCCGCACCTGCAGCTTGGCCGCTTGCGAGGCGCGTTGGCCAAGCGCGGCGGCGGCGTGTTCCGCGGCGACACCGGCACCGGCGATCGCGGCCACGTTTTCTGTTCCGGCGCGAAACTCGTTTTCCTGCACGCCGCCATGGATGAGGTTCTCCACTCGCGTACGCCGTTTTTTGTAAAGCACGCCCACGCCTTTCGGACCGTAGAATCGGTGCGGCGCCAAGGCCAGCAAATCAGCGCCGAGTTGCTGCACGTCCGTCGCCAGCCAGCCGCCGCTGGCGGTGGCATCGACGAACAACGGGATGCCGCGTTCGCCGGTGAGTTCGGCCACCTCGGCGACCGGCTGCACCGTGCCAAGGTCGAGGTTTGCGTGGTGCAGGCAAACGAGGATTGTCTCGTCGTTCATCGCGCGCCCAATCGCATCGGGATCGACCCGGCCCTGGCCATCGACGCCGACTCTTGTGCTACTGAAGCCTTGGCTCTCAAGCCAGGCGACGGAGCCAAGCACAGCCGGATGCTCGATCCCGGTGGTGACGATGTGGCTGCCGAACCGGCGGTTGGCCAAGGCGGCGCCCTTGACCGCGTGGTTGATCGCCTCGGTGCCGCTGGAGGTGAAAATGATTTCCTCCGGCTCGGCGGCATTCACCAGCTTGGCCAAGCGCTCCCGCGCCGCGTCGATGGCATCGCGTGCCTCGAGGCCAAGCTTGTGCAGCGAGGCCGGCGCGCCGAACTGCCCGCGCAGCCAAGGCTGCATGGCATCGACCACCTCCGTCAGCGGCGGCGTGGTCGTGAGATGGTCGAGGTAAATCATGTCGCCCGGCTTACACTTGGCCGGTGGTTGCGGTTATTTCCTTCGGGTTTTGTAAGTGCGGCTGTGGCCCTTGTCGGGGATGCTGATGGTGTACTGTTTGCCGTCGGGAGCGACGGACATGTGGATGTGATGCGCGTCGCAGTCTCGTGTAAGGTTGGCGATGAATTCGTTCGTCGTGTTATTTTCTATATCGTCGCGCAGGTTTTTGTGGAGCTGATACATCGCCTTGACCCTGGCGCTCTTGACGGCGGCAAAGGACGCCGCACCACAGCCCTTTGTCACGCCGTTGTTCATCACCGAGACGGTTGGCGCTAGGCTTTGGATAAATACGGCGTTGTTACTGAAGTCGAGTCCGTGATGGTTCACCTGGTAAACGTCCACGGTGCCGACTCGATTGTATGGCGTGACGAGCCGCGCCTCGGTGTTTTGCGTGAGGTCGCCGCCGTCCCAAAAGCGAAAGTCGCCCAACTCGACGATTACGGCGATGCTGTTGGCATTGTCGGTGGTGTCCTCGGCAACCCACTTGACTTTGTCGGTGAGGGGATTGCGCTGAGTTGCCTCGGGTACCGTCACGAACTTCTTCATCGCGGCGACGCAGCGCACCCGCAGCTTGGCCGTGCCGTCCGTTTGCTTGAGGGGCAACTCGGTGCCGGGCTGGATGACGTGGCGCTCGCCGACGGTCATGCCTCGGTACGGCTTAATGCGGAGCAAAAAATTGGAGTTGGCCTTGCCGTCGGGATCGCGTTCCGGGATGCCGTTGTCCCACACGTTTTTGATTGGCATTTTTTGCGATAACTCCGCCGCGCCGCCGAAGTGGTCGATGTGAAAGTGCGTGACGATGAGGTGGTCGATCTGCTTCACACCGGCGACCTGGGTGGCGGCTTCGTGCAGTCGCCCGGGATCGCGCCCTCCCGGCATGCCGGTGTCGATGAGGATCGACTCGCCGGCGGGAGTGACGATGAGCGTGCCGCCGCCGCCCTCGACGTCCACCCAGTATACGTCGAGCGTCTTCGAGTCCTTGGCGACTGCCGGGCTGGCAAAGGCCAACGCCGCTGCCGCTACGATAGTGTTGATGAAGTGACTGGGTTTCATGAAAACGTTGTCGTGGCGGGATGGTGAACGAAGGGCAGGGCGGAGGCAAACCCGTTGTCGCGCTTGGCCAAGGCCGAAAAACAAAAACGGTGCACGAGGCGCCGTCCTGCGGATTAAAATTGGCCAAGCGCCTCGTTAAGCAAGTTTCAGGACGAGCCCCTGGTGGGCATCATGCCAGTCGCTGATGGCTTGGCGCAGATCCAGCACGGCCTGCTCCAGTTGCTGTTGCAGTTCGTTCATTTGCTCCTTGGTGGTATCGATCTGTTGGCGAAGTGCGTGGGCGTATTCTTTCCTGGATTTCTCCCAGGTTTTCTGCGCTGCGGCGAGTTCCTCCTGCGCCTCGGTGAACAGGCGCTGGGTTTTCTCGCAGATGGTTTCCTTCTGTGCCGAAAGCCGCTCGTCGAGTCGCCGCTCTGTTTCCCTGATCTCGGCGATTTCGATGGTCTCGTTCGGGACACGGCGAAGATTCGAGACGAGCCCAAGTTTCTCCAGCACGCGGATGCTCCACTTTGTGGGGTCGAACTGCCACGGCTTCACGCCGTTGCGGTAGTCGTGCTGAAACTCGTGGTGAAAGTTGTGGTAGCCCTCGCCGAAGGTGAATAGCGACATGAACCAACTGTCCTTCGCGGAGCAACGGTTCGAGTACGGTTGCCCGCCGAGCGTGTGGCAGAGGCTGTTGATGAAAAAGGTCATGTGATGAACCATGACCTGCCGGGCCGCGCCACCGATGAGCAGTCCGGCCGCCATGCCGACGCCACCCTCGGCGAGCCAGCCGATGAGCGCCGGGAGACCATAGCCGACCACGATCCCGATCACCCCCCACCACTTGTGCTGCCAGCGAACCAGGGGATCATTCTTGAGATCGTTGACATTGGTCAGCGGCACGTCACCGCCGATCGGGCGGAACACCACCCAGCCGATGTGCGCGTGGAGGAAGCCAAGTTGGATGTTGTACGGATCTGCATCGTCGTCGGTGTGCTTGTGATGGCGGCGATGATCCGAGCACCACTCGAGCACGGAGTTCTCCATCGCCGTGGCACCGAAGATGAGGGTGAACAACCGTACCGGCCACTTGGCCTTGAACGAGATGTGCGAGAACAGCCGGTGATACCCCAGCGTGATGCTCAAGCCGGATGCGACGAACATCCCGACGAACACGGCACCGTGAACCCACCAGTTCATTTGGCCGCCAAAGTGGTAGATGAAAACCGGAAGACCAACGAGCGTGCTGATCACGGTGCCGCTTAAAAAGATTGCGCTTACCCAACGCAAGTCCTGCAAACGATAATTTAATTTCATAGATTGGGGCGGGGGCCGCAGAGCCGACCCAGCCTCGAACCTGGGGACGTTGCCTCTGCATTGTGGTGGTGTAAACACTTTTTTTACACAAATCCATGCGTTTTTCGCCGACGAAAATTCTTTCGATTCACCCCGTTTCCTTTTATCTTTTGCCTATGTTATTCCGTATCAGGCCTTTATTTCACGCGACTGTGCTCGCTGTTTTCTGCTTGGCCAATTCGGGCCTCGAGGCCAAGCCGAATGTCCTTTTTATCGCCGTGGACGACCTCAACAACGACCTTGGCTGCTACGGCCACCCGCTCGTCCAGTCGCCGAACATCGACCGCTTGGCCAGGCGCGGCATGCGCTTCGACCGCGCCTACTGCCAGTACCCCGTTTGCAATCCAAGCCGTGCCTCGCTCATGACCGGCCTGTATCCCGAGCAAACCGGCGTGCTCTCCAACGCCGGTGACTTCCGCGAACGCCATCCGGACATTACCACGCTGTCGCAGCATTTCATGAACAACGGCTACTTCGCCGCGCGCGTCGGCAAGATTTATCACTACGGCGTGCCGCTGCAAATCGGCACCGACGGCAAGGACGATGCGGCATCGTGGAACATCGTAGCCAACCCAATCGGCATCGACCGCACCGAGCTCGACCCGGTCGCCACGTTGCAGAAGGGAAAATATGGTGGCACGCTGAGTTGGCGCATCGTCGAGAGCCGCGACGAGGATCACACCGACGGCAAGGGCGCGCTCGAGGCGATACGATTGATCGAGGAAAACCACCCTGACAAAACCGGCAAGCCGTTCTTTTTGGCAATGGGCTTCTTCCGGCCGCACACCCCGTACGTCGCCCCGGCGCATTACGCCAAGCTGTACCCGCTCGACAAGATCGATCCCGTGATGGAAAAGCCCGGCGACCGCGACGACATCCCACCCGCTGCGCTCGCCGACCGGGTGCACCAGCGCGAGTTGTCCCTGGCCAAGCGCCGGGAAATCATTCAGGCCTACTATGCGTCGATTTCGCTGATGGACGCCTGCGTCGGCAAACTGCTCGACGCGCTTGACCGGCTCAAGCTCGCTGACAACACAATCGTCGTTTTCTTTTCTGACCACGGCTACCACCTTGGCCAGCATGGTCTTTGGCAGAAGAGTGACCTGTTCGAGGGCAGCGCCCGCGTCCCGCTCATCCTCTCCATCCCCGGCATGAAAAACGCCGGTCTAGCCAGCGACTCGCTCGCCGAGTTGATCGATCTCTACCCCACGCTGGCCGGCCTTTGCGGCTTGGCCAAACCGGCTCACCTCAATGGCTTAAGCCTCATGCCAGTGCTGAACAACCCCAAGGCCAAGGTGCGCCAAGCCGCCTTCACGGTGACGCGAATACGTGGGAAGATTCCCGGAGTCAAAAAAAACAATCAACTTGGCCACACCATTCGCACCGAGCGCTACCGCTACACAGAGTGGGGTAACGGAAAACACGGCGTGGAGTTGTACGACTACAAAACCGACCCCAACGAATACACCAACCTGGCCAAGCGCGACTCGGGCAAAAAAGTACTCAAGCGCATGCAACGACTGATGCAAACCACCCGCGAGCGCACGCGCTAAAGTCGCCCAATCGCGGCGTCGAGGATGGCGAGGGCTTCGGCCATCTGCTCGTGGGTGATGATCAGCGGCGGGGTGAGGGTGAGTACGGTGCCGCCGGAGACTTTGAAGCTCAGTCCGTTTTCGAGGCAGTCGTATAATATGCGCTCGGCGGTGTCGGGGCTGCTCACTTCCACGCCCATCGCGAGACCGAGGCCGCGCACGTCGGTGATGGCGTTGTGGCGTTGCTGCAATTTGCGCAACTGCTCTAGTGTTTCGGCCCCCAATTTACTTGAGTGCTCGAGCAGGTTTTCCGATTCAATCACGTCGAGCGTGGCCAGCGCTGCCGCGGCGCCGACTGGGCTTTTTTCGTGCGTGTAATGGCCCAGCGCACGCTGCGGCGCGATGTCGAGATCGGCCCGGGTGATTGTTGCGGCCATCGGTATCACGCCGCCGCCGAGCCCCTTGCCGAGTACGAGGATGTCCGGCGTCACGCCGCTGTGTTCGCAGCAAAACATTCGACCGGTACGACCGAGAGCAAGCGGAATTTCATCGAAGATGAGCAACGCGCCGTATCGATCGCACAACTCTCGCACGCGCCGCCAATACGCATCCGGCGGACGGTCGATCGTGGTGCAGCGCATCGGCTCGGCAATGACCGCGCCGACGTCGCCCTCCTCGACGAGGATCTTTTCGATGGCCTCGGCGTCTGCCGCCGCGCTTGGCCAAGCGACGTGAAAACAGCCGGGCAGAAGCGGGCCGAGTCCGTCGCGAAACAGCGCCTCGCCTCCGATCGAGATGGCGTCCAGCGACGCGCCATGAAACGAGTCGAGCATTGAGATCGTCTTGTGCCGGCCAGTGACGTAGCGGGCGAGTTTCATCGCGATGCCGATGGCCGCCGTGCCGCCCGGGGCGAACAGCACCTTGGCCAGATTGCCCGGCGCTAGCTTGGCCAGGCGCTCGGCGAGGGCGAGGGCGGGTTGGTTGGTGAAGCGCCGGGGACAGAAGGCCAACTCGTCGAGTTGCCGCTTGACTGCCTCAATGACTTTGGGATGAGCGTGGCCGACCTGATGAACGCTGTTCCCGTGAAAATCCATGTAGCGTCTACCGTCGGCATCGGTCAGGTAGATGCCTTCGCAGCCAGTCAACTCGGTGAGGCACGGCGTGGAGAGGGATTGATGCAAAAAGGCTGCTGAGTCGCGCTCTAGTGTTTCGCGCGTCGCGTCGTCCACGTTTGCCTTTTGCCAGACGAGGCGGCGGTCGGAAAGGTTGATGTCCCCCTCGGTGCGGTCCGCTTGGCCAAGCGGTTCATTTGTCGAAGTCATGCTCAGCGCACCCTAAAGCACCCCAGCCAAGCCTGAAAGAAAAGCCGTTGCCGGGCGCGGCGGGGTGTCGCATGGTCGGCGGCACGATGAATCCCCTTTGGACTTTGGTGCGGTGCCTGGGGTGGCTTGCGCTTTTCGGATCGGGCGGAACTGTTTCTGCAGCGCCGGGGCAATTGCGGGCCGGTGCGGCAGTGGTCGATATCACCCCGGCGCTGGGAGTCGCCAACGGCGGCGTGATCGCCCGGGGCGGGCCGGTCACTCACATTCACGATGGACTGCACGCGCGCTGCCTCGTGCTCGACGACGGCGCGACGCGCCTGGCTATCGCGATTTGCGACATGCGAATGCTCGGCGGCGAGGTGGTGGCGCGCGCCAAGTCACTGGCCGGGGAGGCGACCGGCTTGGCACCGGAAAACATTCTCATCGCCGCCACGCACACGCACGCCGCTCCGGCGATGGTGGGGATTCATCCCGAGCCGAGGGATCGCGCGTACGCCGAGTTTGTCGCTCGCCGCATCGCCGACGGCATCACGCGAGCGGGGCATCATCTTGCGCCGGCCAAGGTTGGCTGGGGGTTCGGTAGCGCACCGCAGCACGTACACAACAGGCGTTGGTTCATGAAGCCGGTGGCGATTGCTGCCAATCCGTTTGGCGGCGGGAGCGACGAGGTGAAAATGAATCCGCCGCGCGGCACCGACCTGCTCAAGCCGGCCGGGCCGGTTGATCCGCAGGTGTCGGTGCTCGATGTCCGGCACGCCGACGGGCGGCCGTTGGCGGTGCTGGCCAACTACGGGCTGCACTACGTCGGCGGCTATCAGGCCGGTCATGTTAGTGCCGATTATTTTGGGCTGTTCGCCGACCGGGTGCAGGGCCTGCTCGGTGCTGATCGCCAACACCCGCCGTTCGTCGCCATGATGTCCAACGGCACGAGCGGCGACGTGAGCATCAACGATTTCAGCGCCAAGCAGGAGCGGTTGCCGGCTTGGGTGAAAATGCAGCGCGTGGCCGACGACCTCGCCGCCGAGGTGGTGAAAGTGACCGGCGATATCGGTCACCACACCACCGCGCCGTTGGCCGTGGCGGCGACCGAGTTGCAGCTTGGCGTGCGCCGGCCCGATGCCAAGCGCTTGGTCTGGGCGCGGCGCACCTTGGCCTACGCTACCGACCCCAAGCGGCTGACGCGCCCGGTGATTTATGCGCAGGAAACACTCGCGCTGGCGAAGTTCCCGGCCAAGGTGCCGGTGGCGCTGCAGGCTTTTCGCATCGGCGATCTGCGCATCATCACGGTGCCGTGCGAGATGTTCGCCGAGACCGGGCTCGCGCTGAAACAGGAAGCCGGGCTGGGGCCGTTGTTCATCATTGAGCTGGCCAACGGCTATCGCGGCTATCTACCCACGCCGCGCCAACACGAATGGGGCGGCTACGAGACATGGCCCGCCCGCTCGTCGTATTTGGAGGTGCAGGCCGCGCCAAAAATCCGCGCCGCGCTGCTGGGGCTGCTCGGTAAACTGTAACGTCAAACCAACACGGAATCGTCTCCATCAAGTTATTGTCATTAAACCAATCATACTCACATCCCTCCTTTTGCTGGCCGTTGCGCGTGGACCTCAACGCACTGCAGTCGCCGGAAGGGCTGCAGCTCGAGCGCAAGTCCGTCAGGGAGGAGACGGTTGAGGTCGATAGCCAGGAAGCGGCGCTGCGGCATTTTGTGTTTCGGTTTTTCAGCCAGCGTTTCATGGATGAGGATTGGTGGCATGACGCGCATTTGTTTGTGCCGGTGAAACTGGCGGACGCGGCCAAGGGCAAGCTGTTCCTCGTCAGTCATGTGGTGAGTTGGCGCAAGGTTCCCGGTGTGTTGATGGAGGGTTACGGGCGGCAGACGGCGGCGCGCGTCGGCGTGCCGGTGCTGGTGTTCAAGGCCAACCCGGTGCAGCGGGAGTTCGCCAAGCGCACCGGCCCTGAACTCGGAGCGCGCGTGCAGGACGCCACGTTCGACCGGTTCCGCGAGACCGGCGACGCGAACGTGGTCTCCTTCGCCGGCATCATGACGGCCAAGTGGCGCGCATGGACGGCGGCCGAGGCGGTGTTTGGGAAAAAATTCGACAAGGTGATTTTAGCCGGCGGCTCGAAGGGGGGCTTGGCCGTGCGGGCGATGATGAAATACGACCCGCGCATCATCTCGGTGGTGTCGTCCGGTTCGATCCCGTTTGCCTCGCCAACGATGCTTCGCAAGCTCACCGAGCGCGAGCCGCTCACGCCACATTTGGTGGAGCAGTTCAAAATCAAGCCGGCTGACCTGGCCAATGACACGATCATGTTCAACATTGGCTCCAACGACTACAACGCCCATCCCACCGAGGCGCGATTGGTGATGGAGCAACTCCGGGGAGACGCGCGGATTTACGTGCATCCCAACGGCGGCCATCCCGCGCTGGCGCCGCCGCAGGTGGCGGCCATGCGCCTGTGGCTGTGGCACGTCTTCTTCGGCGACCCGCTGCCGGACGTGCGCCCACCGGTGGTCGAGGCGGGGGAGAACTCGCTTGGCTTCCGGGCCGTCATCAAGCAGCCCAAGGGCGTGGAGGCGGTGGAACTCTGCCATGCGTTTTACCGCGAGAAACCGTGGCCCGGCCCGGCCAGCCGCGAGCGCATGCCGCACAAGAACGCCGAGTGGAAAACCACTCCCTTAGCCAAGCGCAACGGCCACTACACCGCCACGCTGGAAACCAAGGGTGCGGACCTTGGCCGGTTGCATTATTACATCCGCGCCCGCGTGCGGCTTGGCCAAGTGACCGGTTGGCTTTCCTGCCCGGTGCAGCAATACGTGAAAAGACCATGAGAAAAAAACGCCTCTCCGACATCCGCTATGAATCTCACCCTAACAGTTTCGGCCACAGCTACCGCGTCTGCCGCAATATTTTGTGTCACGATTTCCTACTTTAGTCGTTCCATGAAAAGAATTGCTGATGCCTTTGGCTTGGGAGCATAGATCCATTTTTGAATTGTAACCCGTGAAACATTATTAACGTATAAAAAACTGATTTTTTGCTTTGAAGAACAAAATGGTTCTCAGATTAATGATGGTCGCGACATGCCTTGGCATGGTGGCGGGTGATGCAACTGCGCAGGAACGCGGAGGGCGTGAGGGTGACGATCGCGGACGACGCCCTCAATTCGGCGGGCAGGCTGGACGAGGCGGTTTTATGCGCGTGCTTCCAATCATGACCGCGCTTGACGCCGACGGTAATGGTGAAATCTCCGACGCGGAAATCAAGGACGCTGTGGCTGCACTCAGGAAGCTCGACAAAAACAAGGACGGCAAACTGAGTGCAGAGGAACTGCGACCGAGCTTTGGTGGCAACCGGAGCGGTAGAGGTGGCAGTGGTATTCCCGATCGCTCCCGTGTACCCGTCACCCAGCCGTTAAAGCCACTTCCGCCGGTTGCAAAGCAAATCGGAGGAGTTTCAACCCGTGAGATTCTTCAACTTTTTGGCGCAAAAGGGCGGCATGGAGGTACCGAACGCGAATTGGCCAACTACCGTCGTGTCTTCGGTTTCACTGATGCTGACAGGGACGGACGGCATTCAAAAAAGGAATACATCGAGAACGGCGCCTATCTGACCCCCCAGTCAAGACAGG
>Ga0208879_1000807_pt1 | contig 31278 bp, 30 predicted proteins | sample Knorr_S15_td_Bot_FD_185605 | JGI IMG/M metagenome (GOLD analysis project Ga0208879, IMG submission 185605) | Marine microbial communities from Southern Atlantic Ocean transect - Knorr_S15_td_Bottom_ad_5009_LV_A (SPAdes) (version 2) | ecosystem: Environmental > Aquatic > Marine > Oceanic | place...
TTAACTGTCGCTATATTTTGCTAACTCCATTCTAGCTATTGTTCTTCGATGAACTTCATCAGGACCATCTGCGATTCTAAGTGTTCTCATACCAGCATACAGCTTAGCCAATGGAGTATCTTGAGAAACCCCAGCTCCACCATGAATTTGTATCGCCTTATCAATAACCCTTAAAGCCATATTAGGAACAGCAACTTTAATCTGTGCTATTTCACTCCTCGCTACCTTATTTCCAACCTTATCCATCAGGTAAGCGGCTTTGAGAGTTAATAGCCTGCACATTTCTATTTCCGTCCTACAATCAGCTATGATGTCGTAGTTTCCACCCAATTCGGATAGAGGCTTACCAAAGGCCACTCTAGAAGTAGATCTTTTACATAATAATTCGAGTGCCCTCTCTGCTACTCCTATGGTCCTCATGCAATGATGAATCCTGCCTGGTCCGAGTCTACCTTGCGCTATTTCAAAACCTCTGCCCTCACCAAGAAGGAGATTTTCTTTAGGAACTCTGACGTTGGTAAACTTCATATGGGCATGTCCGTGCGGAGCATCATCTGAACCAAATACGGTCATCATTCTCTTTATTTCAACGCCAGGTGTGTCCATGGGAACCAGGATTTGGGATTGCCTTGAGTGCTTTGGATTATCAGGATTGGTTACTCCCATAAAAATTATGATCTTACATCTGGGGTCACCGGCACCAGAGGTCCACCATTTTTCTCCATTTATAACGTATTCATCACCATCCGGTTCTATCGAACTGCTTATGTTAGTAGCATCAGATGAAGCCACATTTGGTTCAGTCATGCCAAAGGCTGACCTGATCTCACCGTCCAATAAAGGTTTTAACCATAACTCTAGCTGTTCTGGCGTACCATATTGAGCTAACACTTCCATGTTTCCGGTATCAGGGGCAGAACAGTTAAATATTTCAGAAGCTATCCCGGACCTACCCATTAATTCGCATAGTGGGGCATAGTCGAGATTACTCATACTCTCGCCCATGGGGTTTTCGGGTAGGAATAAATTCCATAGTCCTTCACTTTTTGCAATCTTCTTCTTGTCTTCAATTATCTGGGGGACCTGCCATCTGTTTCCTTGCTTCGTAAATTCTTCCATTTGCTCTGCATAAATAGCTTCGGCAGGGAAGACATGTTCATCCATAAATTGTGAAATTCTGATTCCTAATTCTTTAGATCTTTCTGAATTATCAAGCTGCACTTTTTTTCTCCTAATAAATAGTATAAATTCTTTTTTTGAAGCATTATAAGTTAAAATGATAATACTTCCTTTAACTAGATTCGAGTTTAACCCAAGGAATAACCATACAAAAGAATGAATTTGAGCGATAAAGATCTGAACTTATTTGTGGTTTTTGATGTTATCTACACAGAGAGAAATTTAACCAAGGCAGGAGAAGTGCTAGGAATTACTCAACCTGCAGTTAGCAACGCATTATCTAGACTTAGGAAAAATTTCAATGATGAGCTATTTGTAAGAACATCTAAAGGAATGCTTCCAACTCCAGTAGCCCAGAATATGGTTAAGGACATTCGTCAAGCCTTAGATCTCATCAGAAACTCCATTTCCGAGTCTGAGTCCTTTAATCCAAAAACTGCACAAATAACTTTTAGGATTTCCATCGGAGATACTTCAGAATATAGGCTACTTCCAGAGTTAATAAAGAATATATCTAAGTCAGCCCCAGAGGTAGGCATTGAAAGTTACCTAACACCAAGAAGTGAAACCCCAAAAGAACTTGCAGCAGGTAATATAGATTTTGCTATAGATCCCCCTATACATACTGATCTCAGCTTGAAACATGAGATGATCTATGAAGATCATTATGTTTTGGTGGTTAACAAAAAACATCCTATGGCAAAAAGGAAAAAAATCTCTCTTGATGAATATTTGAATCTTTCTCATCTACACATATCAAAAAGACCTTCTGGGTTGGGTCATGTTGACATGACCTTACAAAGGTTAGGGTTAACAAGAAGAATAGCATTGAGAGCGCAACACTACTTGGTTGCACCTTATGTTATGGATCAATCTGATTTGGCTATAACAACAATTAAAAGTTTCACCAGTGGCAGGGATTTTAAAATCTTAAAACTTCCATTTGATATTGATCCTTTGGTATTACACCTCTATTGGCATGGGAACAAAGATCAAGATCCTGCTAATAAGTGGATGCGAGATCTTATTTTTACTACCTATGGAAGGATTCAGCGTAAGAAAAAGTAAGAACTTTGGTACGGATGGAGGGACTTGAACCCCCACGCCTTTCGGCACCAGATCCTAAATCTGGCGTGTCTACCAATTCCACCACATCCGCAAAGCGAAAAGCATTATAAGCCTTAAAAAAATAAAATCCTGTACGATCATAAAGAATCCTCATTTTTTGACTGAAGCTCATTTATTCTCCCCCTCAATGTTTAACTGGAGCTCATCTATTCTCACCTCAAGATCTAATAAAGCTCTATTCACTTGCTTTCTATAAGCATCAAAAGCAACAATTGCTTCTTCTTGAGATTCAATCTTTTTTTCAATATCTGACTTGTCTGTAAGGGAATCCAAGTTTGAGAATTCTTGTTTTAGATCTGTTTGAATTTTCTCTAATTTAGCTATTTCTAAACCACTTGCCCTTTGTTTGGCCGCCAGTGATTTATTGGCTTTTGATATCTCCTCCGAAGTTATTTTTATTTCTGTCAGTTGATTGGTAAGAGAATCAATGCTCTTTCTATTCCTCTTATTACTTAAATCCCAAAGCTTTCTAACTTCTTTATTAAGAAACCTCGTTTGTTCTTCTAATGAACTTATAGAATCTTGATTGGAATCCTTCATTGAACTAATTTGCTCCTCGATGAAGCTGATCCTTTGTACAAAGCTCTGTCCAGTCTCCTGTTGATAACCCGAAGTATTAAAAAACCACAGTCCCAAAATTACCAATCCAGCTAAGTTTAATAAACCTAATAGGGAAACAAACAATAGGCTGCTACCACCTATATTTCTGTTTTTCTTATTGGCTAAGGTTTCCGACCTTACCGGTTTGATATCAGGTGAATTCAAGATAAAGTTTTAATATAGTTTTAAAGTTAGCTTTTAGTCTTTCATTATATTTGTTCGTGGCTACAATATACTAATAGGTTTTTAATACTTAAACTTTTGACGTTTGAAAAAGGAGAGTTAATGAATTTTGAATTTTCATCGGATCAGATGCTACTAAGGGATCAAGCTCGAAAATTTTTAGAAGGGCAAGAATCAATCAAAAAAGCAAGAGAAGTTATAGAAGGAGATCATTCTTATGACGAAACTCTCTGGAAGTCAGTTATTGAAATGGGTTGGACTGCCACGACCATTCCTGAGGAATTTGACGGTCTAGGTCTGGGCTACTTAGAGTTGTGTGTTATTGCTGAGGAACTCGGAAGGAGTTTAGCTCCCACGCCCTTTTCTTCAAGTATTTACTTAGCCACAGAAGCTATACTTAACCATGGTACAAAAGAGCAGAAACAAAATTATTTACCTAAATTAGCTGCGGGAGAAATAGTAGGTACCCTAGCGCATACAGAAACTACAACTGCACCCACACAAGAAAATCTAGCTTGCGAACTCAAAAAAGATCTACTTAATGGATCAAAAATAGTAGTCCCAGATGGTGACATAGCTAATTTTGCCGTCGTTTCTGCTAAGGATGGCAATAAAATCGTTCTCTGCCTGGCAGACCTGGCTGCAGAAGGTGCTGAAATTAAGAGTGAAAACACTTTGGATCCTTCAAGATCGCATGCATCCATTGTTTTTAAGAATGCAAAAGTGGAAGTCTTAGACTCTAAAGTAGATGGATGGACTGCCTTGCAGGAAGTGCTGGACAGAGCGGCAGTTCTGTTTTCTTTTGAACAACTAGGAGGAGCTGAAGCTTGCATGAACATGGCAAAAGAATATGCCATGGGAAGATTCGCTTTTGGAAGACCTATAGCCTCTTTTCAAGCCATAAAGCATAAGATAGCAGATATGTATATTGCCGTAGAGCTTGCAAGGTCAAATTGTTATTTTGGTGCCTGGGCCCTAAGTACAAATGCTCCTGAGCTTTCTACTGCAGCGGCCACTGCCAGAGTAAGTGCGAGTCAAGCCTTTAATGAATGTTCTAAAGAAAATATTCAAACTCACGGTGGAATGGGATTTACTTGGGAATTTGATTGCCATCTCTATTACAGGAGATGTAGACAATTAGCTGCTAATATTGGGAGTCAAGCAATCTGGAAAAACAAACTAATCAGTTCTCTTGAGAGAGCTAATCAAATATAGGAGAAACGATGGACTTTAACGATACACCTGAAGAAGTAACATTTAGAAAAGAAGTAAACGATTGGCTTAGTGCTAATGCAACTCTTAAAGATAGCTCTGCAGACAGTGGGTATCCAGGTAGGGGTGAAGAAGATGCTTTAACTGTTGCGAAAAAATGGGCTGCCAAGTTATATGACAGTGGCTGGGCTTGCTTACACTGGCCGCAAGAATATGGAGGACGAGGTTCTACTCCTATAGAGAGGGTGATCTGGGGTCAAGAGGCATCAAAATATAGGATTCCTGGTGGATTTTTTGAAATAGGTCAAGGAATGGCGGGCCCTGTGCTTATGATGTATGCGACTGAGGAGCAAAAAAAGAGATACCTTCCTCCTATGGCCAAAGGAGAAGAAGTTTGGTGTCAACTATTTAGTGAACCAGGTGCTGGTTCTGATTTAGCAGGACTAAAAACTAAAGCAGTCCTTGAAGGAGATACTTGGATTATTAACGGTCAAAAAATATGGACTTCTGGTGCACATTACTGCGATTATGGGATTCTGGTAACTAGAAGTGATCCCTCTGCTCAAAAGCATAAAGGTCTTACCTACTTTTTTATAGATATGAAAAGTCCAGGTGTTGAATGCCGACCAATTAAACAGATCTCAGGAGGAGCCAACTTTAATGAAGTCTATTTCACTGATGTGAAGATACCTGATGAACAGAGACTAGGTGCAGTGGGTGATGGATGGAAAGTAGCACTAACTACGCTAATGAATGAAAGGTTAGCTGTAGGTGATGCTTCTGGTCCTGACTTCCAAGAAGCATTCAATCTGGCATGTGAACATGACTTAAATGGAGAATTAGCAATTAAAGATGGATATGTAAGAGATAAACTAGCTGACTGGTATTGCCAATCAAGTGGATTGAAATATACCAAATACAGAAACATATCTGCACTTTCCAGGGGAGAGACTCCTGGTCCAGAGGCTTCAATAACCAAGATTGTCAGTGGTAATAAATTACAGGAAATAGCAAATTTTGGCATGGATATGATGGATGCAGCTGGAATACTTAGACCAGATTCTTCTGAGGCTGAACAAACCATGTATCATGCGGGTTTCTTTGGAGCTGCTGGTATTAGAATTGCTGGAGGAACTGATGAGATTCTTAGAAATATCATTTCTGAGCGAGTACTGGGGCTTCCTCAAGATATGAGGGCTGACAAAGGAATACCTTTTAACGAAATTCCTTCAAGCAATAAATAGCGGCTCCCAAAATCCGCAAAAAGATTCTCCTTTATTCATAAAGGAAGCTGAAGTGGAATGGATATCGGATGAACCATTCTCAAGCACTTACAAAGATCTATATTTCTCAAAAAATCAGGCCATAGAAGAAGCTAATTTCGTCTACATCCAAGGTAATAATCTTCCATCAAGATGGGAAGGACTTAAAAAAAATGAGGTCTTTAACATTGTAGAATTAGGATTTGGTGCAGGAATTAATTTTTTGACTACCTTAAAGGAATGGAGTAAGAACCCTAAATCACATAATTGGCTCAATTATTTATCAATAGAAAACAACCCGCTATCTTTAGCAGATTTTCAAAAAATACATGAGAAGTATTCTGAATTAGAATTGTTCTCAAACAAGATGATGGATACTTTCCCTCTTAACTGTCAGGGATGTCAAAGAATTGAATTTTTAAAAGAAAGGGTGAGTCTGACCATCTATTTTGGAGAAGTGTGTCAGTGCTTACAAGATCTAGAGCCGGGAATTTTCAATTTGGATGCTTGTTATCATGATGGTTTTTCTCCTGATAGAAATTTAAAAATGTGGTCTTCACAGGTATTTAAATCATTAGCTAACTTAAGTCATAAGGGATCAACTTACAGCACTTTCTCAGCAGCAAAGATAATTAAAGAAAGGCTGATAGAAAACGATTTCAAAATAGAGATCATCAAAGGGTTTGGGAACAAACGCCACATGTTAAGGGCAGAATTTAAATCTACGCTTACAAAAAGAAAAAGTGACTTTAAAAAAAAGATCGCCATAGTAGGTGCAGGTATTGCAGGATGTACATCAGCTAAAATCCTAAGTTCTAGAGGCTATGAAGTTACCTTGTTTGAAAAGAACAAGAAAATTGTTAGCGGAGGTTCTGGTAATAAGGCCCTGATTTTATATCCCAGATTATCTGCTTTTGATACTCCTTACTCGTCCTTTTGTTTACATTCATATTTATACTCAATCAGATTTTATGATGAGATAGGAAGCCCACATTGGAATAAGACTGGAGCGTTGTTTCTAGAATTTAGTAAGGAAACCAAAAAGAGATTCCAACAACTCTTAGCAGCTCGAAATGACTCAAAGTTATTTAAATCTGTCTCTCCTGAGGAAGCCAGTAGCATTGCAGGAATAAAGCTAACAAAAGGAGGTTTATTCTTCCCTGAAGCGGGTTGGTTAGATCCAAAAGGGGCTTGTGATTTAATGATTCAAAACTCAAATATCAGATTCATAGGTGAAGAAGTGATTAATATTAAGAAAACATCAAAATTTAAAGTTATTTCAAATAATCATGAATACGATTTTGATCAGGTTTGCTTATGCTCTTCCTACGAGCATGGTAGCCTAATAGATCTTAAGGGAATTTCTAAAAAAAGAGGCCAGGTAACTTATTTACAAAACAATACATCAGTTAAGAACCTAAAAGTTCCTATATTTGCTAAAGGTTATATTTCACCGGCTCCAGAAGAATTAAAAATTATTGGCTCAACTTATAATGATAAGAATATTAAAGATATTACTTTAGAAGAAAATCAAGAAAATCTAGAGAAATTAAAGCTTATAACAAACAGAAAAGTAATAATTGAAGGTGCAAAGTATGGTTATAGAGCTACTACTCAAGATCATCTTCCTCTTGTAGGCAAAACCAAACATAATATATACGTTAACATCGGGCATGGCTCTAGGGGTTCAAGTAGTGCGCCCATAGGTGCACAATTTGTCTGCGATCTAATGAGTGGTTCCCCTCCTATTTTTGGGAAAAAAATTAGCGAAGCTTTAGATCCTGAAAGGTTTAAGGGAAAGAGTTAAATCTAGAAATTGCTTCATCTATGAGAGAGTCCACTTCTTCTTGGGCTTTAGGGCTTTGGGATCTTTTAAATCTAGAAAAAGCATACCAAATTACGTCATCGGTTTTAGCATCATGGAATCTAATTGTGAGGGCGTCGTTGTCTACTCTATAAAATCTTTGATCCAAGTCATCGAGATATCCTCTTCGATACCATGAACCGTAACTTCTGCTTCGCTCTACTTCCCTCTGTGTAGCAATAAAAAATCTAACAACCATGTCAGGTTCAGAGGATTTTTGAAGCCCTCTGTTAATAAGATTTTGTTCTATTGAGCGAAACACCCTTTGTAAGAGGATAGGGTTAATGCTTATTTGTGAAGGATGCTCCTTTAAATCAGGAGTCTCTACTGTAAAACTTTTATAAGAAGAAAGTCTATAAGTGTTATCTGCATCGGTATCTATTTTTAACGTCGTTGTACAACCTATTGCAATAAATAGTAATACCAGAGGTAACAGTATGCTTTTCATAATAAAGTCTTTATTTTAACCCTAATAAAAGGAATTTTCAGAATAACCTAAAAAACCTTCTACCCAGCTTTTTCTTGCACTTCTCGTATTGAAGGCGGTACCTGTCAGACTGTCTCTGTACCTTGTCAGCAACACCAAGCAACCAAGGTTTAGTTCTGTAGCTACCTTTTTTATAACCTCCCCTACCTTCGTGGTAAGCAAGATACAAGCCCCTTGCATTGTGCTTTTCAATCTTAAGCTGATTAACAGTCTTAGAGTTGTACCAACCTATAAAATCAACGGCATCGTCAAAATCATTTCTAGATTTAAACCAACCACCTCGGTCTTTTAGGTATAACTCCCATGTGCCGTCTATAGCTTGAGCAAAACCTTTAGCAGAACTTTCCCTTTTCCAAGGGATAAAACCTAAAAGTTTAGTTCTACCAGGTTTAGCAGCAGCTATAAAACTAGATTCTTGTTTAACTATTGCCATAGTCACTGAGACTGGTATGTCCCATCTATCTTCGGTTCTTTTAGCTGCTTTATACCAAGATCTCTTTTCCTTAAAAATTTTACAAACATCGTTTGATGTAGAAGGGGGACCCGAAGAAGCGCAGGCAGTAATTAAAAACAGAGACAAGAAGAAACTGAATTTAGCCTTCATGCTAATCAGTTTAATAAATCTATTAGTTCTTGCTCCGTTAAAACGCTTATACCTAATTCACTGGCTTTAGTTAACTTTGATCCAGGTTTTTCACCAGAGATTAATAAATTAGTCTTCATTGAAACACTGGATGTCACTTTAGCTCCTTTATTTATGAGCTCTTCTTTTAAGCGATTTCTAGAGAAAGAGCTAAAAGAACCCGTTATAACTACAGTTTTACCAGAAAAAATAGGATGTGTATCTTTTTTTGGAGGAGATAACTTAAAGCCAAAAGAAAGCAACTTAGTTATTAAATCAACAGAGTTCTCATTAGAAAAATATTCAATGATAAAATCCGCAGCAACTGGACCAATATCATTTATCTCAATTAAATCTTCTCTATTGGACTCCATTAGACTCTCTACATCGGAATAGTTAAGTGCTAAATTAAGAGCAGTGGTTTCACCCACTTCTCTAATTCCAAGAGCATAGATAAATCTCTGTAAACTTGTATCCTTACTGCCTTCGATTGAATTAATAAGATTCGATGCGGATTTGAAGGCGAAGCCTTCTAGTTGAATTAAATCTCTTTCTTGCAGCTCATAAAGACCAGCAAAGTCTTTTATTAGTTCTTTTTCTATAAGTTGTTGTAGAATTTTTTCTCCTAGCCCCTCTATGTTCATAGCATTTCTAGAAACAAAATGTTTAATCATTTCTAGTAATTGCGCTGGGCAGCTTTGGGTTTCTAAGCATCTTAGCGCTATGGCTCCTTCATCTCTTGCAAGCTTACTGCCGCAAGAAGGACACTCTTTTGGAGGTTTAGTTTTTGAAGATCTTTTAATCCTGTTCCTATTATCAACCTTAGTAATTTGAGGGATAACATCTCCTGCTCTTTTAACAATTACAGAATCGCCCTTCCTAACATCTAATCTATTCACTTCATCAAAATTGTGCAAACTTGCATTGGAAATAGTTACACCTCCTATTTTTACTGGTTTGAGATCAGCTACAGGAGTAATGCTTCCTAACCTGCCAACTTGGAAAGATATTGAATTAACAACAGTTTTTCCCGTCTCAGCAGGAAATTTTCTTGCAATTGCCCACCGGGGCGCTCTGGCAACCTGTCCGAGCTTTTTTTGTAAGTTAAATCTATTAACTTTATAAACCACTCCATCAATTTCATAAGCTAACTTTTTTCTAATACCTTCAATATTCAAGAAATAATTGATGCATTCATCTATACCTCTAACAACTTTTGTTTCCGGGTTCACAGGGAGACCCCAGGATTGAAAAAGTTGTAGCACTTCATATTGATTATCAGGAATGTTCTTGTCAGTAGAATCAGCTGAGCCATAACCATGTATGAAGAGCTTTAAGGGTCTAGAAGCGGTAATCTTTGGATCCAATTGCCTAAGACTTCCAGCAGCAGCATTTCTAGGATTGGCAAAAATTTTTTTTCCAGATTCTTTCGATGTTTTGTTTATGCTTTCGAATTTTGAACTTTCTATAAAGACCTCTCCCCTCACTTCTAAAGAATTGGGGATTCCTTTATTGTTACTTCCTTTCAATAACTCTAGAGGGACTGATGGTAAAGTCTTGATATTATGTGTTATGTCTTCACCTACACTTCCGTCACCTCTAGTTGCTGCTTTATCTAACTTTCCCTTTTTATAGAATAGATTTACTGCCACCCCATCAAGTTTAAGTTCACAACAATAATCAAGGCTCTCCGTATTAGTTAATCTTTCTTTCACTCTTCGATCGAAATCCTTTAGGTCTTTAACGCTAAAAGCGTTTTCGAGAGATAGCATTGGAGAACCATGGGTAATTTTTTTGAATCCTGAAGCAGGCTTAGAACCAACTCTTTGGGTAGGAGAGGATATAGCTAATAACTCAGGGAATTTCTCTTCTAATAAAAGTAGCTTTTGAAATAAGCGATCGTATTCTGAATCTTTGATTTCTGGTTCATCTAAAACATGGTATCTGTAAGAATGAATCTGAATTAATGCAGTAAGCTCTTTAACTCGAAGTTTATCTTCTGAACTAGGTTTCATGAATGTCTTGTCTAGCTTGCGTTTGCTAGGTGCTGAAGTTGATATTCTTGTGCCTTATTTCTCATATGTTCCAACATTTGCTTAGTTAAAAGATTTCTGTTGTCGTCTAGTAAGCTACAAGAAAAAATTTCTGCAAGAGATTCTGCCACTGAAAACATAAAATTAAATGATTCAACTACATTAGTTGACTTACTTGGATCAAGTACTAGCGCAATATCTGAAGAAGACATTTCTTCCAAGAAAGTTCCAGGATTTTTAGCATTTATCAAACTAAACAATATTTGATCTTCGATATCTCTAAAAGTAAAAAATCCTTTATCTTCAAAAAAACACCTATAAGAAGCTAGTTGTTCGCTTAGAACGGAGTGTGAGAAAGATTCCAAATCTTCAGAACATATATTAAGAATAATTAGGTTATGTCTTTTAATATCGTATAAAGCATCTAAAGGTTCCTGATCTTCGTGCACAGGAGCTCTATCATTTGAAAGGGCCTCATTTGGATTTTCTATTAAATGTTCTATTTCTTCTTTTTCTATTGTTGTATCAAGAATGTCTACTTTAAGTTTATTTCTTCTTGTTCTGAGTGATCTTCTTATGCCGTCTACAAAAACTAAAGCCAAAAGAAGACCAATTATTAACGTTAGAATTTCTGCAAGATTAAACATACAGGTTATGCACTTGCAGCTAGTTTAATAGCTTCATCTACATCTACAGAAACCATTCTGGAAACTCCTGGCTCTTGCATTGTTACACCCATAAGATGCTTACTTTTCTCCATCGAGATTTTATTATGAGTTATGTACACAAATTGAACTTTGTCAGACATATCTTCAACTAAGCTAATAAACCGCATTGTATTAAGATCATCTAACGGAGCATCTACCTCATCTAACAAGCAAAAAGGAGCTGGATTTAGTTCAAAGAAAGCAAAGACCAAGGCAATTGCTGTGAGGGCTTTTTCCCCTCCTGATAATTGAGAAACACTTGTGTTTCTTTTCCCAGGCGGTTTAGCAGAGATGCCTACCCCAGCTGTAAGCAAATCATCGTCTAATAGGATTAATTCTGCGTGTCCACCACCAAATAATTTTGGAAAAGATTTCCCTAAATTCTTATTTAGATTGTCAAAAGTGTCTTTAAAGGTTGTTCTCGTTTCCTTATCTATTTTTTTAATTGCTTTTTGGAGAGTCTCTAAAGCCCTCGTAAGTTCTTCATGTTGCTTATCTAGATACTCTTTTCTTTTTTCTTCTTGGGAGTATTCTTCCATGGCTGCTAAATTTATTGCACCCAATCTAGAAATCTTCGTTTCGAGTTTTTCCAGTTCACTCTGATAATAATCAATAGACTTTTCCTCGTCTAACTCTGGCAACAGTTCATTAATATTTAAACCATTTTGTTCAATCTGTTTTTCAATATTCTCAGCTTCCATCATCGAAGCTTGGTGTTCTAAGCGAAAAGTTTCTAGCGCTTCTCTGGAAGTTATAGATTTCTGTTCCTTTTCTAATCTTTCTTTTTCTATATTTCTAATTCTATCTGAAGCATCATCTATAGATTTTCTTACTAAAGCCATGTTCTCTTCAGCTGTTAGCCTAGATTGAAGTAATAGGCCCAAAGACTCTTCCATCTTTTTTGAAGGTTCTTTGTTCGAAGTAATCTGGCTTTCTAAAGAATTGATTTCCAACTCCAAAGCTACTATTTCAGCTTTTAGGTGATTTGCTAAGGAAATATTCGTTGCAAGCTTAGCTTGAAAGTCAGCGTATTTCCCAGTCTTATCTAAAAGTTCCAATCTATCTTCCCTTTCTTCCTTCTTAGATCCTTTAAATAGTAATTTTATCCTTTCAAATAACACTAGAGGAATCTTAGCAAGGGTATTTAGGGAAGCTTCAACTTGCTTTAAACCCGAATCAGAGAGTAAACCTTGTTCTGTAATTCTTCCGCTAGCTACCTGAAATAAAAGCTTCTTTTCCACTTCTTTAAGTTTATTTGAGAGATTAGTAAGTTTATTAGAAAAATCGCCCCACTCTTCTTCAAGGCTTTCTACTTGAGAGTCTGAATTAACATCGGTTAATTGTTTTTTTCTCAATTTCTCTAATTCAGAACTTATTACCGCAATGGACGCTTTCAGTTCTTCTTTCTCTTTCGATAATTTTTCCAGTTCATTATTTTTAATAACTAAAGTTAAGTTGTTGTTATCTATGTTTTTTGTAATCTCCGACGCATTGTTTTTATGTGCCTTTATTTCTTGTTCCAAACGTGAAATATCGGCACCTAAACTGTAAAATTCTTGTTGAATCTTATCCATATCAGACTGCATTTCCATTTGCTGAGTTCTTAATTTATCTATCTCCGAGTCCGAAGAAGTTTTTAGGGAATTTATTTCTTCAAGTTCAATCTTTTGCAACCTAACTTTTTTATCTTTTTTGGCAACTTCATCTGCTTTTAGCTGCCACTGAGAAGACCACAAAAGGCCTTTGGAGTGGTTTTCTTCCTTTCTTAAATTAGCATATCTTTCTGCTGCCTTTGCCTGCTGCTTTAATTTGAACAAGAGCCTTCCTATTTCCTGTCTGAGATCCTCTAACCTGCTTAGATTCTCTTTTGTTCTTTTAATTCGTGACTCAGATTCCTTACGTCTTTCGAGATATCTCGATATACCAGCTACTTCTTCAATGTATCCTCTCATCTCTTCTGGCTTGGAGCTGACTAAAGTCGAAATCATATCCTGTTCGATTATCGCGTAACTTCTAGGACCTAATCCTGTTCCTAAGGTAAGATCTGTTATATCTCTTTTTCTACAATTAGTTCCATTGAGGTAATAATTCGAATGTCCACCAAGGTCTAGGGTTCTGCGGACAGAAATCTCACTATAGTCAGCAAATTCTCCCCCAATTCTTCCATCCTTATTATCAAAGAAGAGCTCTACTGAGGCTCTAGAAACAGGCTTTCTTGTAGCGGAACCATTAAAAACAACTTCCGACATTAATTTGCTTCTTAAGCTTTTAGCAGAACTTTCACCCAATACCCACCTAACGGCATCAATTATGTTTGACTTTCCACAACCATTGGGTCCAACTATTGCAGTTAATTCAAAAGGAAATGAGATTGAAGTAGGATCAACAAAAGATTTGAAGCCAGCAAGTTTTACTGTTTTGAGTCTCATTTTCTGCTTGATTTGGGGGGGAAGAAGCCCTTCGCCCTAAGATTGGACGATATCGAAAGACAACAATATCTTTCCATTTACGGGGTAATTCTAGTCTATTTGACCCTATGAAACTACTGATTTTTTATTGACTTTATACTGTCTATGGCAGTTTGGATCGATCTTTTTTCTGTTTCATTATTACTATATTTAATAGCCTCTTCCCAAGAGATCTTCGCTAAAGATAGATCTCCAGCTTCAAATTGGTTAATTCCTTTAAGTGTTAATGCGATTGAATTAGTGGGCGATTTAGCAAGTGCGACGTCTAAAGCTTTATTGACCGCTGCAGAAAATATCTTGCCTTCTTTAAAGAAAATGGTTTGAGCATACTCAGAATAAACATAAGCAGGAATTTCTTTCTTATATGCATTTATTAGCTCAGCTAACAACAAACTTGAAAAAAGGTACTCATCAATCTCTCTAAATTTAGTAGATAAATAGTAAAGTTCTGATGCAGTAGATATTTTCGAATCCACCAGGTCTTCTAGTTCAAGAATTAGAGCGTTCCTTTTTTTATTTCTTTCTTTCTCATCTCCCTGAATAAAACCATAAATAATATCGTGAGTTCTGAGGTCGTTTAGAGATCCAAGAGAAATAGGTTGAAAGTAAATGGCAAAAATAACTAAACAAGAACAAAGAGCTAAAAGAATTGGAAGAATCAATGGATTTCTGTACATTGATGTGGCCAGCTCCTTTTCTCTAGGAACATCCTGTAACAAGTTTTGTTCTCTTTCTCTAATAAGCAAAGTGAGAGATTCATTAGACAAATTTTTAATTGATTTAAGGTTTTCTTCTTCTTCTTTAAATAACTCTATATTTTTTAATCGCCTGTCGTAAAAAGACTTTTTGTCTACAAAAAAGGTTGTTGTAATGTAAACACTTACTCCTATAAGAAATGCTGTACCTACAATATAAAACATCTAATCTTCTTCCAGTAACTTCTTTAACCTCGTTCTCTCTACTGCCTTAACTATGTTCTCAGCTTCTAAGTCTTTTACCTTACGTTTGGAAGAGATGTTCCAATTTACAACTAATATGAGTATTACTAAAAGTAACAAGAAAGGTCCTAGCCATAGAACCAAAGTATTCATTCTAAACGCAGGTTTATAAATAATAAAATCTCCATATCTTGATCTTAAAAAGTCCTCAATTTGTTTATCTGATTTGCCTTCTTTAATCAATCTGTGTATTTCAGTCTTAAGATCTTTGGCTATCGGAGCATTAGAACCTGCTAAGCTTGAACTCTGGCATTTTGGACATCTATAAGTCTCTAAGAGGTTAGAAAACCTCTCTTGATCTTCAGTGCCAGTAAAAGAATAAAGCTCTTTTGATGTATCTGATTGGGCAACCATAGGAGCTAAAAATAAAAGAAATATTAAGAATTTATACGCCATCTTCTGTTCACTCATCTAAAATTACCTTAAACTTTTTTTCCCAAACATCTTCGGTTAAAACACCAACATGTCTAACCCTAATAACACCTTTTTCGTCAATTAAGAAAGTCTCAGGTGCTCCGTATACGCCCAAATCTAATGCTAACTTTCCTTTCTGATCAAAAATACTAAATTCGTAAGGATTGCCTATCTGATCCAATAACTTGAGGGCTTTTTCTCTTTGATCTTTATAATTTAATCCATAAATTTTGACTGTAGATTCTTCTTTTAATCTCATTAGGAATGGATGTTCCACCCTACAAGCGATACACCAAGTAGCCCATACATTTAGTAATGATGGAAGTTCAGAAAGGTCTTGACCAGTAACTATTTCTTGAGATTCAAGCTTAGGCAAGGAGAAATCAGGGAAATTCTTATCAAGTAAAACTGAACGTAATTGATCTTCATCTTTATCAAGAAAACTAAACAACGCAATTATAAAAAAAATAAAGAAGATGAATGGCAAGAAATGTGTGACCCTATTCATGGCTTTTTTTTAAAATATTGAAACTTGAAACGAAAGTACCGAAAGCTATTAGTATTGCTCCAAACCAAATCCATCTAATGAAAGGCTTTATCTGTAACTTAAAAGACCAAGTTTTATCTCCTAGATGATCTCCAAGAGTTACATAATAATCTTGCAAAAGAGTGGGTTTGATAGCTGCTTCAGTCATTGTTTGATTTGTACTAAGATAAATTCTCTTTTCGGCTCTTACTTCATTAACAGTGTCATTTCTTTTAATTTCAATCCTTGCGGAGTCAACGTAATAATTTAAATCTTTGTATTCTTCGATTCCTTTGAAAGTAAAAGTTACATCTCCTAATTGATAACCCTCACCTTCAGACAAAACAACTTCTCTCTCCAAAGAGAAAGTTGTGACCATCCCTACTCCCAATACTAAAAAGGCCATACCCAAATGGGCACTAATAAGAGCTAGCCTCTTAAATAAAACTGCTTTCAAGTCTCTAAGATGAGAAGAGTTATAAATTAATTCGATAAAATTTCCTGAAACTATCCAGCAAAACATTGCAATGGCCAGCACACTTCCCCAGGAGAACTTTCCAAAAACTAAAAAAACAAAAAGACATATCAATAAAAATAAACTAAAACTTTCTATAGCAATCCTTTTTAAAAAACTAAATTCCTTGGTGGAATTCCAGCCAAGATATAAGCCTATTCCCTGCAAGAAACTTAAACCTATAGCAAAAGGGAGAATTAAGACTTGATAATAAGGAGGTCCAACTGAAATTTGTTTCCCATCATATATAGCTTCATAAATTAAAGGGAAAAGAGTTCCAAACATTATTGAAATAGCCAAGATCACTAAGAGCAGATTATTTAATAAGAAACCAAATTCCCTAGAGATTAAACTGTAAGTACTTCTTCCAGGAAGTTTATTGTTCATCAGGGAGTAAATGATCAAAGATCCTAAAATAAAATATGAAAAAATTACCAATATAAAAACTCCTCTTTCAGGATCCAAAGCGAAAACATGAACAGAGGTAAGCACACCAGATCTTACGAGGAATGTCCCAAGAATGCTGGCAGCAAAAGCTAGAATCGTCAGAAGTATGGACCAGTTTTTATAAAGTCCTCGCCTTTCTGTAACAATTAATGAATGGAACATAGCTATTGAGATTAACCAAGGAACAAACGCAGCATTTTCTACTGGATCCCAAAACCACCAGCCTCCCCAGCCTAATTCATAATAAGCCCACCAACTACCAACAGCTATTCCTAAGGTTAAGAAACCTGAAGACAAAAGAGACCAAGGTCTAGTATCCCTGGCCCATACAGAATCAATATTTCTAGAAATCAATGCTGCGATAGAAAGCGCAAAAGGAACTGCTAAACCAGAATACCCCAGATAGAGCAAAGGAGGATGAATGGTAAAAGCAAAGTCTTGAAGTAGGGGGTTAAGGTCAGATCCTTGAATGGGCATAATTGGAAGTAGTCTTTCGAAGGGATTTGAAGTGAAAAGAGTAAACGCTATAAAAGCACAAATTATTTGGTTTAAAACAGCCAACGTTAAAGCTACAAATTCCTCATCTTTTTTTCTGTTAAAAAAGAGATAACTGGTTGCCCATAAACAAAGACAGAATATCCATAAGAGCAAAGATCCTTCATGTGCTCCCCATGTAGCAGCTAATTTATAATAAACAGGTAAGAGAGTATTTGAATTATTTGCTACATAAGCAAGAGAAAAATCATCATTTAAGAAACTGTAAATTAGAGAAATAAAGCTAAAAAGAACTAAAAATAAGACCAGAATATTTAAAGGTCCTGTGACACGGTAAAAGAAATTATCTTTGGTGATGAATCTGCATAAAGGAGAAAATCCCACAAAAAAGCTTATTACCAGAGCCCCGATTAATAGAAGGTGACCTATCTCCGCTATCATTTCTTTTGTTTTAACGTCTTTGCGACTTCTGGGGGCATATAATTTTCATCATGCTTTGCGAGCACTTCATGTGCTACAAAAACTCCTTTGCTGTTTATTGTGCCTTTAAGAACAACTCCTGCTTCTTCAGAAAACAGATCAGGAAGTATTCCTTCATACTCAATAACAAGATCCTCCTCAAAGTCAGTAATTTCGAAAGAAAGCTTTAATGAATTAGTTTCTCTATAAACTGAGCCTTTCTTAACCATACCACCAACTCTTATTTCTGTACCTGCCTCTATCTGCGCTTTTAGAATTTCGGAAGGTGAATAAAATAGATTAATACTTTTTGAAAGTCCTTGAAACACTAATAGGACAGCAATGGCAGTGCCCAGAAATATAGACAAAACTACATAAAGTCTTTGTTTTCTTAAAGGATTCAAATCTTATTCCCCAGTATGTTGAGAGTTCTCTTCTTTTATTTTTCTGATTGCTCTATATGGCAAGTAATAGTTAAAGCAAATAACAATAAAAAAAATTAACAAAACAAACCAAACGTACTTGCCCTGTCCGTCCATAAGAAATAAGTCTCTAATAAATTCCAGCATACTTAAACCTTGTTATTTAAATATTCCTTAACCCATGTAGTATTTCTTTCTCTAGTTAATATTTCTACTCTTAATCTATTACACAGTAGAGAAACAAATATGAAATAAAAGCCAATAACACAAATTAAAAGTGGAAAATACATATCTGAAGTCATCGAGGGAGAAGAAGTGATACTGAAAGTAGAAGGCTGATGAAGCGTTTGCCACCAATCCACAGATTTCTTTATTATGGGAACAATGATTACTCCAACGACTGAAATTAAAGAAGCCGCTCTGTCTCCTTTTTGCTTATTATCTATTGAAGAGTAAAGTCCTATTATTCCAACATAAAGAAAAAATAAGATTAGAGTAGATGTTAATCTGGCGTCCCACACCCACCAGGTTCCCCAGGTAGGCTTTCCCCAAACTGCTCCACTGATTAAAGCAATCAAGGTGAAGCTAGCTCCAAGTGGAGCTGCGGATCTCAGAAACATGCCAGCTAGTTTCGCTCTCCAAATTAGACAAATAGATCCAAAAATTGCCATCATTAAATATATAGACTGTCCCAAAATTGCTGAAGGAACGTGTACAAAAATAATCCTATATACGTCTCCTTGCTTATAGTCTGAAGGGGCAAAGCCAACTCCCCAAATCAACCCTATTATCAATATCGAGAAGGAAATAGGAGAAAACCATGGTAACAATCTGGAAGCCCATTTAAAAAAGAAAGGTGGAGATCCCATGGATATTAACCATTTTTTGAGAATTGAAAGACTAATCATAATTTATAGATATGGCTTCCACTGTCGCCAAACAAAGTCCTGGTATTCCAACTGCAAGCATTGCTCCCAAGAAATAAAGATAAGAAAGATAGTCCTGATTATTAATAGCAGAAGTAATTATAGCCACCCCTAGAATTAAAATAGGTATGGAAAGTGGTAGAACAATAACCGCGCTCAATATAGCTGTCTTTCCGATGGTTAGGGCACTGCCTAAAGCACCAAGTAAGCTTAGCAACAAAGTTCCTATCAAAAGGCTAATTAAAAGTGGTAAAACCACCCCCTCTGGAAGAAATAGAAAGAATGTACTTATTAATGAAGCCAGTAATAAGGGAACACCTGTTACTAACCAATGAGCAAATACCTTAGCGAATACCAATATAAAAATAGGCTCTCCGCTTAAAAGAAAATGATCTAACGTTCCATCTCTAAAGTCCTCATTGAATATACTTTCAACTGCTAATAATGAGGCTAGCAATGCAGCAACCCAGATGACTCCAGGGGAAAGAGAACTTAGAAAAGAATTCTCTGTGCCCAATGCCAAGGGGAAAAGACTAATAACTATAAGAAAAAAAACTAAAGGTATAAGGAAAGTGGCTATTTTCTTGAAAGATAGAGCAAGATCTCTCTTGAGAATGAGCCTGAACCAAGAAAATAAAGTACTCGTGTTATTCATGAATAATGATCCAAATGAATTTTTGTTGAATCAGCCTCTGTACTTCTATGGCTCGTAAAAAGAAATGAACAGCCCCTCGAGTTTAGTTCTTTTATAATCCTAAGGACGAGACGAACACCTTCCTCATCTAGAGAAGAAAAAGGTTCATCTATCAAATATAACTCTTGGTCACACATTAACCATCTTGCTAGGGCCAATCTTTTCAGTTGCCCTGTAGATAAATCTGAAGCAGTTCTCTTTATAAAGTCATTCAATCCAACTTCTTTTAAAGTAAACAAAATCTTATCTTCTTTCAGACCAAAGGATAGATGTGAATAGGTTAAATTTTCTAGTACCGAGAAAGATGGTTTAAGAGCAAGTTCATGACCTTGATATAAACAAGATTTTAAAAAAGAATGCCTAGATTCTTCTACCGGTTGATTTTTCCATGAAATTTTCCCTTCCTTCTTTTCTACTAATCCTAGAATGCATCTGAGTAAAGAAGTCTTACCAGAACCATTTGAGCCTATAATTTCAACATTATTACCCTTCTCCACCTCGAAGGATAAATTACTAAAAATAAGGTTATTTGACCTTTGGCAAGTTAAATTTTCTATTTTAAGCAAGTTCGTCACTCTTTTAACTCTGAAAATGTTATTTTATCAAAACAAAACAATATGCTACATGTAAGGTACATGTAAAGGTACAGTCTTATTTAGTATATTGTTATTAATTACTTTATTTTATTCCTAAAAATTAACAGTGGAAGCAGTTTTGACCTAAAGAAAAATTACTGTGGAGTCAGAGACCTAATATAAATCAAGAGGATGTATTAAAATATAATTAAAGATTGCCCCGTTAGCTCAGTTGGATAGAGCGCCAGATTCCTAATCTGGAGGCCATAGGTTCAAATCCTGTACGGGGCACCAAAAGAATATGAATTGGAAAAAAGAAACAGACGAAATAAAGATTCGAAAGAAACTTGCTAAAAAACAAGGAGGATCTAAGGCAGTTGATTTGCAACATGCCAAAGGAAGATTAACTCTTAGAGAAAGGATAGATAAACTTATCGATAAAGGTTCTTTTCAAGAACAAGGTGAGATCGCAGGTAGCTCTGAAACCAATGATAAAGGTCAAATACAATCCTTAACTCCAGCTAATTTTATTCTTGGCTTTGCCAAAATAGATGGCAGATCAGTGGTTTTAGGAGGAGAAGATTTCACTGTTAAAGGAGGGTCTCCTAATCCAGCTGGACTTAGAAAAAGTGTGTACACAGAAGACTTAGCATTAACCTACAAAATGCCTTTAGTTAGGTTGCATGAAGGGGGTGGTGGATCTGTAGCAGGACCAGCAAAGAGTAAAAATAGAGGTTACGGGGGAGACCCTGTATTTTCTAGATCAAGATTTAAGTCCATAGCTGACACTTTGAAAGAAATACCTGTTATTTCTGCAGCCTTGGGGCCGGTTGCTGGCTTACCAGCAGCAAGGTTTGTTGCTTCTCATTTTAGAGTGATGACTCGGAAAACAGCCCAACTACTTGTAGCGGGTCCTGCTGTTGTGGAAAGAGCTTTTGGAAAACAAATGACTAAAGAAGAGCTAGGAGGTTCACATATTCATCGTTTAAATGGAGTTACAGACAACGTAGCAGATTCAGAAGAAGAAGCTTTTATTCAAATTAAGCAGTTTCTTTCTTACATGCCCCAAAGCATTTATGAGTTAACAGAAAGAAGAGATTCTGAAGACCCTATAGATAGAAAGGAAGAAGAACTGCTTTCTATTATTCCCAAAGATCGTCAAAAATCTTATGAAATGAGAGATATAGTAACAATGGTTTCTGATAAAGATTCTTTCTTTGAAATGACAAAATTTTTTGGAAGGGGAATAATCACTGGCTTTTCGAGAATAAATGGGTTTTGTGTTGGGATTTTGGCAAACGATTCTAATTTTTATGCAGGCTCTATGTCTGCAGATGGGGCCAGAAAAACAACGAGGTTTGTAAAACTATGTGATACGTTTCATATCCCTATAGTAAGCCTAGTAGATGAGCCTGGTTTTTTAATTGGCCCGGAGGCTGAAGTTCAGGCCACAATTCTTCATGGAACAGAAGCTGTATTAGCTGTAACTGAGTCCACAGTTCCATGGTCATCAGTGATGATAAGAAAATCTTTTGGTGTAGCAGCCGCAGCACATTATGGACCAGAAGGTTACGTATTAGCTTGGCCTTCTGCTGAATCAGGGGCTTTGCCTTTAGAGGGAGGAGTAGCTGTAGCATTTAAGAAAGAAATTGCTGCTGCTAAAGACCCAGAAGCAAAAAGAAAGGAAATTGAAGAGAGTATGAGTAAGCAACAAAACCCTTTTCCAAGGGCCGAAAATTTCTCTGTTCACGAAATAATTGACCCCAGAGACACTAGAAAGTATTTGTCTCAATGGGCTGAGAGAATTCAACCCCAATTAAAGGCTAAACTTTTACGTTTAAAGTAGAGACATAGTATATTTAGATGGCTATAATTATTGTCCAAAAAATTTTTTTTAAGGAGCATTAGATATGAAGACTTATCATCAGTTTTATATAAATGGAGAATGGGTGGATCCAGCAGAAGGAGTGAATTCTTTTGATGTCATCAACCCTTCAAATGAAGAAGTAATAGCGCAAATTGCCTTGGGGAGTCCTGCAGATGTTGATAAAGCTGTTGCAGCAGCCCGAGAGGCATTTGATTCTTTCAGCCAAACTTCAGTGGAAGAACGTTTAGCTTTGCTAGGCAAAATTGTTGAGATTTATCAATCTAGATATGATGAAGTTGCAGAGACTATTTCTAAGGAGATGGGTGCGCCTTTGTCTTTATCAAAAGCTGCACAAGCAGCTACGGGTCTAGGACATTTTGCTCAAGCAATAGAAATCCTTCAAAACTATGAGTGGGAAGAAACTCATGGCAAAACTGTCATCAGAAAAGAACCTATTGGAGTAGTTGGTATGATCACTCCTTGGAACTGGCCAATAAATCAAATTTCCTGCAAAGTTGCGCCAGCTTTAGCTGCAGGATGCACGATGATATTAAAGCCTACAGAAATAGCTCCGTTAAATGCAATCCTTTTTGCTGAAGTAATGGATGCTGCAGGAGTTCCTGCTGGAGTTTTCAATTTGGTAAATGGTGATGGTCCTACCGTTGGTGAAGCGATGTCTTCCCATCCAGGGATAGACATGATGTCATTTACTGGATCCACTAGAGCTGGAATCCGTGTTGCTAAAGGAGCAGCTGATACAGTTAAAAGAGTCGCTCAAGAGCTAGGGGGAAAATCAGCTAACATAATTCTAGATGACGCAGATTTTCAATCTGCAATAGAAGGTGGAACTAGGCATTGTTTTTTAAATAGCGGACAATCTTGTAATGCACCTACTAGAATGCTAGTCCCTGAAGGACGTCACGATGAAGCAAAAGAAATAGCTAAAAAGGCTGCCGAAGCTACTAAAGTTGGTGACCCCTTTAGTGAAGATACTTCGATAGGACCTGTGGTTAGTGAAGTCCAGTTCAACAAAATTCAAGGCTTGATTGAAAAAGGAATAGCAGAAGGAGCTGAACTTGTTACCGGAGGACCTGGAAAACCTGACGGATTAAATGCGGGTTACTATGTAAGACCTACAGTATTTGCAAATGTTAATAATGATATGACAATTGCAAGAGAAGAGATCTTTGGACCAGTGCTAGCAATTCTTCCTTATAAAGACGAAGAAGAAGCGGTAAGGATTGCCAATGACACCGACTACGGTCTATACGGTTACGTATCTGGAGAAACAGAACATGCTAAGAAAATAGCAAATAGAATCAGAGCAGGTAGCATCGCAATCAACGGTGCCCAAGCTGACTTTACAGCACCTTTTGGTGGTTACAAGCAGTCAGGCAATGGCAGGGAATGGGGACCTTTTGGTTTTGAAGAGTTTCTAGAAACCAAAGCCGTTGTAGGTTACGAAGGTTAAAAAAAAGGCCGCTAAGCGGCCTTTTTTTAGGCTAGATTATGTAATTTCTCGCCTCTTTTATATCGTTCTAGGTTTGACAAAAATACTTCTACAGCTCTGTCAGGTGCTCTTGGACCCCAAGCAGAATCATGAGGAGTTATAAAACAATTTTCTAAATTCCACAAAGGTGAATTCTCATCTAAAGGCTCTGGGTCTGTTACGTCCAGTGCAGCACATTCAATTTCTCCAGATAGTAAAGCTGTATGAAGATCTTCTTCAATAACTGTTTCCCCTCTTCCCACATTTATAAACATGGAAGATGGTTTCATAACTTTGAATTTATCTAAAGAAAAGGTTCCTAAGGTTTCATTGGTTACCGGCAAGCAATCAACAACAAAATCACAAAGGCCCAGCATTTCATTTAGGTCTGAAGGTTTATAAAGCCTATCTAAATAATCGGATGAAACTGGAGTACGCTTTGTTGCCAAAATCTCCATTCGAAAAGCTTTTCCTAATCTTGCTACCTCTTGACCAATGCCTCCATAACCTGCAATTCCAAGAACCATATCGGTTAACTCCCCTACAGAAGTCATCTGCCTCCATTCTTTATTTTTCTGGAGAGCTATATGCGCATCAATATCTTTTACTTTTCGAAGCATTTGAGCAAAAACATAGGTTGCTATCGTAATCGCATGAATTCCCCCACCATGAGAGTAGAGGCCACAGCGTTTTATCAATTCCTGCGCAGCTTTACTTTCAATTCCGGCCCAACTTGCTTGAATAAATTTACATCCGTCAACTAATCTAATGAAATTATTATTGTAAAGGTCGTCTTTGAGCATTTTGAACATAATCTCATAAGAAACAAAAATAACTTCTGGGACACCGGTTCCTTGAGACAATTTTCCCTCTCTGTTAAGCAATAAGATTTCATCTTCACTCAGGGCTTCATCGAAAGTATCTTTGAAAGAATTAAAAGTAAATTCGCTAATACAAATCTTCATTTAAATTATTTTATTTGAGATCCCCGCTCTCTCTCATCTTCTTTCTTATTTTAGTGGCACTAATATCCTCAATAATTTCTTCGAAAGATTCCTCTTCAAAAACGTACCCAACACCTCTTCCAAAGGTAATGTTGACGATGTTAGGAACTAACATAATTTCGTACTCAATTCCTCTCTTGTATCCATCTTTAGCTAAGCCCTCAGAGATGTTGTTACAGACTTGATCCCAATCGAAAGGGTTATCATCGTGACCCATCCCTGCAGATACTCCTTGAACATCTCTTACTTGAATGATGACTTGACCTGTTTTTTGGAGAGCTCTTTTAAACAATTCTTGATGACCATCATGCCAAGGTTGCCATCTGCCTAATAGTTGAACAGTAGGTTTCTTCCTATCAAACATCTTGCTTTATCTCAGCTGCTATATTGATATGATTTTTATCGTTCCATTCTGTAACTCTAAAATCAAATTTTTTTGGTTTTTCAAACATAGCATTTGTATCTTCAAAACGCCCTTCTTCTATAGTATCAAGCCAAACAACTTTATCAGGATCAAACAACTTCCTAGTTTCTGCCGTCGGACAAATAAAGTCACAGATAACTACCCTCTTATTTTTAGATTCAAAATCTGCCAAAGCCTTCATTCTTAAGCTCTGTCTGGTTCTTCCTTCCGGACTAAAATCCCAGTCATATGCCATTTCTCTAACTTTATCTGCATTGAACCAGGCTGCACCAAGGAGAGGTTGAAGTCTTTGAGCAAGGTAAGTTTTACCGCTACCAGGTAGGCCCATTATTAATATTTTCATCTTAAATTCTTAAGTCCTATTTAACTAATAACTAAAATTTGAGGTATTTAGAAAGAGCATTTTGAACTGATTCTTCGCTCAAGCCAAATTCATTTAACCCATATGAATGTTTAATTTTTTCTTCTTCTTCAAACTCTTCAACATAATTGATCATGCTTCTCTCTGTTTTTTCTTCAAGATTAAAACCTAAGTGAGAGTAAATTAATCTAATCTGCTCTAATGGCTGGTTAATAAATTCTTCAAATTTCACATCAAAAAACTGACTCTTATTAATCTTATTCCTTTCTTTCTCTCCTTTAGCTAAAGCATCTTCCCAATAAGCTAAAGTTCTCTTTCCTATTTCTTTTTTATCCAGATTTTTTGTAAAAGGAGACCTAGTCTTTTCTGTAAGGCTACATATAGAAGGGATACTTTCTAAAGGATCCCTATGAATTTGGATGAAACATGCTTCAGGATAAATAGACAATATTTCAGGTAAATGTCCAATATGAGTAGGATCTTTTAGTAACCATCTTTTAGGCCTGTTAGAACTCTCCAAAACCTGTAGAAAGCGTGAAAGCCAGAGAATTGCAGAAGTATGATCAGTATTTTTTAAGTATTCTTCATAACTAGGAACTCTAGCCATATACGAGTAAAGAATACTTTTTAAACTCAAAGTAGTTACTAAAAGGCTTTCTTCCGGGTCAGTTGATTGAATGGGGTGCACGGGGTCTAAATCAGGCATTATTAGTCTTTGGAAAGCCATTAATAAATTTGTTTTTCTAATACGCCATTTGTGTTGACTTGTACCTTTCTGAACTAATGGGAAAGGGAAAAACATTTCCCAAACCAAAGGGCTACGGTGGCTTTGATCTAAACTTAATAAATTGAATAAATATGTAGTTCCAGATCTAGGAAGGCCAATAACAAAAACCGGTTTGGCAGGCCTTTCTAAGTCTTTGTTATTTATAAACTCAAATATTTTAGATCTGATCTTCAGATGGTTGGAAATTTGGTACCTTAATGCAAATTTTCCTATTAGATTCAATTTGGCTTCTTGGTTAAGAGAATCCAATAGAAAAGATAAAGGTTCTCTGTAATCATCCTCTCCTAAATTTCCTTTAAAATTAGTTAGAAGAGACTTTTCTGAAAGCAGGTACTTCATAATGCAAGGTGGTAATTATAAACTTCTAAACTACTCCAAATCATTGGTTTCTTAAGAAAACCTCTAATATACTAAACAAGTAGTTAGGAAAGTTCCAAAGGAAAGAAAATGCCTTATATAAACAACAGAGTGGTACATGATGCCGATTCACATACGATGGAACTTCCTAATTGGTATGACGAATTCGGAACTGAAAAAGTAAAAAAGGTTTTTAGGAAGCGTTTTGCTAAGTCTCTTGTAGGTAGTTTAGAGAGTTTGGAAGCAATGGCTGAGCTCCATAAACAAGAAGAATACAGAACATTGAATGAAAAAGAGATAATGTTGCGAAAAAATTACCAAGCTTTAGGAGCGTTTGATGGTCATGATCGCTCTGAAGCTATTGATTATCTGGGAGTAGCAACTCAACTTGTCTTTCCAACTTCTCCAAATGTTTGGCTTGAAGATCTAGAACATCGAGATGATATGGACTTTTTATACGAAATAGCTAGTGCAACAAATAGGTCTCAAATTGCCTTTTGTGATAAAGATGAAAGACTCTTCCCAGTTTGTTATGTTCCTCTAGCTGACCTAGAAAAGGCTCCTATAGCTGCAAATGAAGCTTTAGAATTTGGTGCAAAGGCCTTATTGGTTCCCTGGGCATGTCCAAAAAATCATTCAACTAGTCATGTAGATCTAGAAAAAGTTTGGGCTCAAGCTCAGGAAGCTGAAGTTCCAATCCTTTTTCATGTTGGGGTAGCTGATCGTGTTTTACCTCTAGCCCATAAAAATAATGGCATGCCTCCGGTAACGGACTTCCACGGCGGTGAAGAAAACTTCCGCTCAATTTCTTATATGGCTATCTCCAGTGGGCCTATGCAAGCACTTTCGCTCCTTATTCTTGATGGAGTACTGGATCGTTTTTCTAAATTGAAGATAGGAGTTATAGAACTTGGTTCTGTCTGGGTTCCTGGATTTATGCGGCAACTTGATTCTGCCTTTGAGGCCTTTGGGAGACATGAAGAAAGATTGCAGAAACTTGAATTAAAACCTAGTGAATACATTGAAAGGCAAGTCAGAGTAACTCCCTATCCAACAGAACCCACTGACTGGATTATCAATGAAGCAGGTACAGATATCTTTATGTTTTCTTCTGATTATCCTCATGTAGAAGGAGGAAGAAATCCAATGGCAAGATTTGAGAAAGCTACCAAAGAACTATCAGAAACAGATCAAGATAAATTCTTCAGAAGAAATTTTGAAGATTTGATGGGATCAGCTTTCTAGTAAATCTATGCTTTTTGATAATAGTTACAATGGTCTTCCTCAGGAATTCTTTGAAAGAATTAATCCCGTTCCAGTTCAAGACCCCCAACTAATAATATTTAATGATAATCTGGCAAAGACTTTAGGAATTGATGAAAGCAAAACTAGAAAACAACTTGCAGAATTATTCTCCGGGAATGTCATTCCAAAAGGATCTTCCCCCATAGCCCTTGCCTATGCGGGTCACCAATTTGGACAATTTGTAAGTCAATTAGGGGATGGTAGAGCAGTGTTGTTAGGGGAAATAAGTACCCCTGAACAAAAACATTATGATATTCAGTTAAAAGGGTCAGGACAAACAAAGTTTTCGAGACAAGGAGATGGTAGGGCTCCGCTGGGGCCGGTTATCCGAGAATATATAGTCAGTGAAGCTATGCATGCTTTAGGTATTCCTTCAACTCGTTCATTGGCAGCAGTTACTACAGGGGAGAAGGTGTATAGAGAAACAGCCCTACCTGGAGGGATCCTTACAAGGATAGCTGAAAGCCATATTAGAGTAGGGACTTTTGAATATTTTGCAGCCCAAAACAAGATTGAAAACCTGAAAACTCTTGCTGAGTACACCATCAAGAGACATTTCCCCCTTCTTAAAGATTCACGTAATTCCTATCTTTCTTTACTGGAACTCGTTTGCGATAGACAAATTGAACTCATTGCAAAATGGATGGGAATTGGTTTTATTCATGGGGTCATGAATACTGATAACACTTCTATCGTAGGAGAGACCATAGATTATGGCCCTTGTGCATTTATGGACAGCTACAATCCCAGCACAGTCTTTAGTTCAATAGATGCTCATGGAAGATATGCATTTGGAAATCAACCTTCAATAGCACATTGGAACATGGCTTGCTTTGCTAACTGCCTTGCTCCTTTAATCGACCAAGATTCAGATAAAGCAGAAGAACAAGCACAAGAAGTTATAAATCAATTTCCAAACAAAATGAAAGTCGCCCTGATGACAGTAATGTGTAAAAAAATAGGTCTAAAGTCAACAAACTCTAACTCTCAAGAAACATTACAAAAATTACTGAGTATCATGTTGGATAATGAGTCTGACTACACCCTTACCTTTCGTTATTTAAGTGAAATAATTAAAGGGAAAGGGAATACTTTATTTAAGAAACAGTTCTTAGAACATAAACAAATTTCTAATTGGCTAAAAGAGTGGACGGATTTGATCAAAGATCAAAGTCTAAGTAAAAAAGAAATAGCTTTATCCATGGAAAGCTCAAATCCAGTCTTTATTCCGCGTAATCATCTCGTAGAAAGAGCCATAGAAGCAGCCGTCGAAAATAATGACTTTTCAGAAATGAAAACTCTCTTAGCAATATTAAATCGGCCTTATGAAGAACAAAGTTCGTACAGTGATTTTATGAAACCACCGAAACCACATGAGGTAGTGCATCAAACGTTCTGTGGAACGTAAATAAAACTAAATCTTTAAAAAAAGGAAAGAAGATGTCAGAAAACAGACAAGTATTAATTGATAGTCTGCCAGAAGGAAAGTTGGTAGAAAGTAACTATAAATTGGTGGAATCACCTATGCCAGAAGCTTCTGAGGGTGAAGTGTTAGTAAAAACAATGGCTTTTGCTATTACCGCAGGTACTAGAGCAGGACTTCAAGGAAGTGCTAGTTATGCGGGTGCTCCCCAAACGGGGGTTGTCATGAATAGCCTAGGAGTTGGCGAAGTAATAGCTGGAGACAATTCAAATTTTCCAGTAGGCATGAAAGTCCAGGCTCCAACTGGTTGGCAATCTTATTCAGTTCATAAAACTGGTGCATTAACTGTAATTCCAGAAGGAAGAGATCCTTTGCATTACCTTGGACCACTTGGAATAAATGGATTAACGGCTTATTTTGGATTATTGGAAGTGGGTCAGCCAAAGGAGGGGGAAACGGTAATGGTTTCAGCCGCCGCAGGTTCGGTAGGACATATGGTAGGCCAAATAGCTAAAATAAAGGGATGTAATATTGTGGGCATTTGTGGTACTGATGTTAAATGTGAAAAGCTTCTATCAGATTTAGGATTTGATAGTGCCTTAAACTACAAAGAAGCAAATTTTCGTCAGTCACTGAAAGAGTCAACACCAAACGGGGTCGATGTCTACTTTGATAATACTGGCGGAATGATATTAGGTTCGGCTTTATTTCGAATGAACACGGGTGGTCGTATTGCCTGCTGTGGCGTTGTGTCTCAATACGATACCAGTTCACCTGAACCTGGTCCCAAAGGGATCCCGGGGTTGTTAATAAATAAACGTCTTCAAATGCAGGGTTTTCTTGTGTTTGACTTTGCAAGCGAGTATGCGCGTGCACGTTCAGAAATAATGAGTTGGATGGATTTAGGAGATTTAAAAATTTTAACTGACGAAGTCAAAGGATTAGAAGCAGCTCCAACAGCATTTGTTGATCTACTCGCGGGTGGGAATATAGGAACCCGTATAGTTCGATTAGACTTAGATTAAAAATTGAAAGAATACTAGTTTAGAACTAGTTAAAAGCACTGAGAATTTCTGCATCAAACTTCTCCAACAAATTCACGTTTCCAGACGGGATACCCCCAAACATAATCTCTGCAATGCCGGCCTCTTTAAATTCACCAATCCGATCAATAATGTAATCCTTTGATCCCGCCACCGTGCCAGGTCCTAAGCCTTTAACTGCTCTATCAATTAAGTTTTGATCGTCGGTGAGATAACAGGGCATTAATAAAGTTCTTCTGATTTCGTTTGGATCACGCCCCCAATCTTCACAGTGCTTTTCTAAGATAGATGATTTGTTCTGATAGTGCTCCAGTGACATTCCTCCACCTGCCCATCCATCAAGGTTCATAACATCTCCATAACGTGCTAGGGTTCTAAGTGTTCTTTTAGGTCCGGTTCCACCCACCATAATAGGAATAGGATCTTTAAAGCTAGCAGGCGAAAGTTGACCTTGTACGATTTGATAATGCTCTCCTTTGAAGTCAACAGGCTCTTTACTGTGTATTAACTCACGAATTAACTGACAGGCTTCTTCGAATCTGTCTTGACGCGTTTTCATTGATGGGAATTCCCAACCGTAGGCTTCGTGCTCTCTTTGATACCATCCCGCCCCTATGGCCAGCGTAAAACGACCTTCGCTCATGGTATCAATAGTCCCAGCAATTTTCGCCACATGCGCAGGATTACGATAAGTATTGCCGAGGACTAAGTTGCCTAAACGAAGTTTTTTGGTCATCCCTGCAACAGTCGCAATTGCTGAAAGCCCTTCAAAAGCTGTGAGGGCCTCTTGTTCCCTGTCTGCTCCGGGGGGAATGTAATGATCAGCAAACCAAACACTATCCCAATTACCCGCTTCCATTGCCATTACAGAAGCGCTTATTTCTTCCCAGCTGGTTCGATAAACATTAACCTGAACTCCAAAATCCATAGATCAAAGATTAATAGTTAATTTACAAAAGTCAAAGTTGCTGTATCAATTTGTTAGTCTTCAGACATATCTGTC
>Ga0208879_1000809_pt1 | contig 31241 bp, 33 predicted proteins | sample Knorr_S15_td_Bot_FD_185605 | JGI IMG/M metagenome (GOLD analysis project Ga0208879, IMG submission 185605) | Marine microbial communities from Southern Atlantic Ocean transect - Knorr_S15_td_Bottom_ad_5009_LV_A (SPAdes) (version 2) | ecosystem: Environmental > Aquatic > Marine > Oceanic | place...
CAATAATTAATAACTAGAATACTAATTTATACTCAATCGGGGAATATTATTCTTCTCTACAAGTTCCTGAAAATCTATTAAGTCCACTTCCTGAAAATACCTTAATTTTTCCAATACTTCATCAACACTTTCATTTATTTCTCCAAAAACTCCAAAAGACTGATCTGTTGGTTTTGTATCTGTACCATCTACAACAGGAATTAATCCGGTTAATTTTGAAGTTAAAGGAATTTCTGGCAATGACATTAATGCCCCAAAACCTAATCCGGCAGAACCAATAAGATTTTCTACTTCATTAAGAGCATCTATTATTTTATCTCCAGCTTTCTTAATCACATCATAATTTTTATTAGATTCAGCCCTTGAAATCCATTCACTAATTTCCGCTTTATTAGTTTTAACAACCTTGACATGTTCACTAAGTTCAGCATATTTATTATTTATTGAAGATAATAAATCAAACTGTTCCTTTAAGTCAGAATTTGCTGTCTTTGTCCTTGGATCTTTAATTAATTTAATTGAACCAGATAAAGAAGTTTCAGTTTTACCTCTTTTAAATTTTAATTCAATATTATAATCACCAGGTAATGCCATAGGTCCTGAAGGGCTTCTCTCTTCATTAGGAACAGCACCGTTATGATTCATATCCCAAATAAATCTATTAGTTCCAACATTAATTTTCAAATTATTATTTAGAGTTGAATAATCACGAACAGAATTACCCTTGATATCAGTGATAAAAATACTTACTTCATCAACTTTTTTATCAATATAAAAATAAATAGGAACTCCATCAGGAGGATTTTCACCTGAATCAAGCATAGTTGTAACTTTTTCACCCTTTTCATTTTTTTTGGTTTCAAACATTGCAGGGTAACCTAAACTAACCATATATTTTTTACCTATAGCTTCAAACATATCCATTTTTGAATGAAGTCCTATAAATTTTTGAATCGAATTTGGCTTAACTCTGTAAGATGGGGCAGGATCAAGCAGGAAGTCATCCGAAAGCTCACTATTTAATTGTTGAATTGCTGTTATATCATCAAGTATCCAGAAAGATCTACCATTAGTAGCCAAAACAATACTATCTTCCTTAATCGCTATATCATACACAGGAACAACAGGTAAATTTGAATTTGCCCTAAACCATTCTTTACCCTCATCCAAAGTAAGATAAAGACCAGTTTCAGTACCTATATATAAAATATTAGGATCTTTTGGATCTATACGTATTGATCTGGTAATTTCATTATTAGGAAAACTTTTATCAATTCTAGTCCAAGTTTTACCATAATCAGTAGTTTTAAAAATCATTGGATGATATTCATCTAATTTATACCTAGTAGCAACCATATAAGCAGTAGATTTATCATGAGGAGACAAATCTATTGTTTGTACTCTTGACCATTCTGGTAAATCTGATGGTGTAATGTCATTCCATGTTTCACCTTCATTATAAGTAATATGTACTAACCCATCATCACTTCCCACCCATATAACTCCTTTTTCATGTACTGATTCTGCAAATGAAAAAATAGTACAATATTCATCATTTTCTACACCCGCAGTTTTATCAATATTTCCCATTTTAGTCATGTCATTTCTAGTAAGATCCGGACTAATTTCTGCCCAGGATTGCCCTTCATTTGTAGATTTAAATACTTTGTTACCTGCAACATATAAATTTTTTGAATCATGAGGTGAAATAAAAATTGGATAAGTCCAATTAAATCTATATTTTGAAGGTTCACCAGATTTTCTAGCATGCATTACTGGCCATACAGTAATTAATTTAGACTGTTCATTAGTATGATCATATTTATATAAAGCACCACCACCACCAGGAGAGCTACCTATGGCTCCAGAATAAACAATATTAGGATCATCAGGATCTGTTACTATCCATCCACTCTCTGAGGATCCAGGAGAATATGTATCCATAAATGGAATAATTCCTTTATCAGATCTTGAAGGTACACTGATTGCCCCATTATCTTGTTGAGTTCCATAAACTCTATAAGGAAACTGATTGTCAACATGAACATGATAAAATTGCGACGTTTTTTGATTGTAAATTGTTGACCAGCTTTCACCACCATTAAGAGTTACGCATGCACCCCCATCATTTCCTTCAATCATCCTTTTACTATCATTTGGATCTATCCATAAACCATGGTTATCATTATGTGGCACAGTAATATTATCAAATGTTTTCCCTCCATCTATAGATTTCAAACATAACAAATTCAATATCCATACTGTGTCAGCATTACTTGGATCAGCATATATATGATGATAATACCAGGGACGTCCTAATAAATGAGGTTCATCTGCAGTAAGCTCCCAGCTTGCCCCATAATCTTCAGATTTGTATACCCCACTACTATTCTGAGCTTCTATGATTGCCCAAACCCTTCCTTCTTTTGCAGGAGAAATAGCAATCCCAATCTTACCTTTAATATCCGAATTAGGTAATCCTGTATTCTCAGAAATATTTTCCCAATTATTCCCTCCGTCTCTTGTTATATAGATTCCAGTTTCTTCTCCTCCACTTTCAATTGTCCAAAAACTTCTTTGCACCTGATACATTGAAGCCATGATAATTCTGGGATTATTAGTATCCATACTTAAATCTACAGCCCCAGTTTTATTACTAACAAACAAAACCTTCTCCCAATTTTCACCACCATCACTAGATCTAAATACACCTCTTTCATCATTAGGTCCAAAAGCATGTCCCAATGCAGCAACATATACCAAGTCAGCATTATTAGGGTCTATTCGAATTTTAGATATATGCTTGGTATCTTTTAATCCTATATTTTTCCAAGTCCTCCCACCATCTGTGGTTTTATACACCCCATCACCATAAGATAAATTACCTCGTATACATGATTCCCCTGTACCAACATATATAACATTTGGATCAGAATCAGATACAGTTATTGCTCCAACAGATGCGCTTCCAAAATATCCGTCAGAAATATTATGCCATGAAATTCCAGCATCATTGGTTTTCCATACTCCACCAGCACAGGCACCAAAATAAAATTCTGCTATATTAGTCGGATGTCCAGCAACTGCTAGTACTCTTCCTCCTCTAGCTGGCCCTATACATCTCCAGTGTAAATTATTTATTACATTATCTTTTACTGATGAATTCATATTTTCCTTCCTAAAGTAAAGAAGATTAAAATAACATAATCATTCTCATTGATAGTGAGTAATATCATTATAATTTTTTTTACTTTTGTCCACCCTTAATCTGTTTTTATTGAATTATATTTCTATATATTGTAATATTTTCAAAATATAAAATGATGAAATACCCATTTCAAGAAATAATATATTATTGTTATATGATATTGCTATAAATATAATAAATTTAAGATTAACGCCTTAGTAAATTTAAATTAGGAGCATTTATTTTGTATAAATTATTAAGAAAACTTACAGGAAAATTAATAAAGTATTTTGGAATATTCTATACCTTAGGCATAATACTAAATCTGATTGATAAATCTAAGTACAAGAAGAAAAAAAAGAAAGATTCAAAGAATTAGAATTTAAATTAAATAAATAAAATGAAAAAATATATTAGAACAATATCAAATTACCCAATAAAAGGTGTTCAATTCAGAGACATTACTACGATTCTGAAAAATTCGGATAATTTTTCAGAATTGATTAATCAAATGACTGAACCTTGGAAAAATGAAAAAATTGATGCTATTTTAAGTGTCGAATCAAGGGGATTTATTATGGCAGGAGCAATAGCTTATAATTTAAAAACTGCTTTTATTCCACTCAGAAAACCTGACAAATTACCTGCAGACACTTACAGTGTTTCGTATACTATGGAATATGGAACTACAGAAATGCATATTCATCAAGATGCTTTAGATGGGCACACAAATCTCCTTATTATAGATGACTTATTAGCAACTGGTGGCACAACAATGGCTGCCATTGAATTAATAAAAAAATTCAAAAATAAAAATATAATAGGGGCAGGATTTATGATTAATTTGCCAGAATTAAATGGCGAACAAAAACTAAAAGGAATAGGTGTAAAGATTCATTCACTAATGAACTTTTGATTTTATAAAAATAAATATAAATATTTAGAACTATAAAAAACCCCCTCTCGATAAATTGAGAGGGGGTTTTTTATAGTTCTTATTTAATCAAGTTTTTAATTAAATTTATTTAGTTAGTTTATTTTTTAGCTTTAGCTTTAATTAAAGCTAAGCCACGTGAAACGGACCAAAGCACTATCAGTAAGAAGCTGATTGAGGAAATTTTACTTGCAAGTTCTATGCTTGCTACTTGATTTATAACTAAATTAGCTATAACTAGAATTAATCCTGCAATTAATGCAAGCCATCCCAATGGAATGAAAGATAAAGCTCCTTTGGCATCGCTTCCACGATAAGCTATTCCTATCGAGATCCATCCAATTCCAGCTAACAAGCTACCAATTGTATTTGCCGCAACATTTGCTGCTTGTGTAAATCCTGCTGCAACGGCAATACTTCTTGCATCTGTTTGTGCTGCTACTGCTAGTGCGCCTGCTGCTGCTGCTGCTGCTGCGTCACCGGCTGCGCCTGCTGCTTGTGCTGCGCCTGCTGCTTGTGCTGCGCCAGCTGCTGCTGCAACAAATTTTCCACCCATCTCAATTAATGCAAAACCAAGTCCTGTGCTTACTACCCATATTAAAATTGCTGTCATGATACAATAAATTCCAATACTTTCGGCAGTGCCGGCAGCAGTACCACGAGTACTCATAAGCCCTGCAGCATGAACTGTTAGCCCAACTGCGATAAATATCAGTGCAATACTAAAATTTGTGCCATTAGTAGAGCTGTTTATTAAAATAGTTGAGATATCATCAACTTTTGTATTAAATCCTATAGCTAATTGCCATAAAATATAGCCTACAATTGCTACTAATATTCCTAAAGATAAAGTTAAACCTGTACCTCTTGAACTCATAATATAAACCTCCTTTGATAGTTATATTAATCAACATAATTACATAATTATTAGCACTATACCCCTTTGGACAAGAAGTGTAAACTAACCATTACTAAAGTGAATTAGAATTATCGGTAATACTAAGAGTAGAAAATGTACTTAACCAGATTATATTTACGAACTATGAACTGGGAGGTTTATAAGTAATTTCTTTTGCTATATTTAAAGCTTCTACCAAATCATCAATAGGCATTAATGGAGATGTTTTTAATGCACTCACTAACCGGTACTTGAAATAGCAATCGAAGCTGCTGCTATAGTTTTATCATCCGGAGCTTCAATTATTGCAATCATGTCATACTCCCCAAGAGTAGCATAACCTTCAATTAATTTTACACCTGAAGGTTCAAGCATAGCTCCAACCACTTCTAATCTATTTGGGGATTTGATATTTGCCAAAGATAACGTGCCATTTTTTATCTCCTTTTTTTAATTTGTAAATTTAGAATATTGTGTGAAAATATTCCCTATAAATAATGTAATATATATATAATTTAATATCATTAAATATTCTTGTGGAATTACCTGATAAATCAAAAATAGCAAAATTACAAGTTGAACATAATCGAATAATATGGGATCAACTTAATATTGGAATCAAACAATTAATTTTATATTCTGGGTCATTATTTCCCTCAATTAAAAATCAAACAACATTTAAGGGAATCGATTTTTCAAAATTAAAATCCCCAATATTAAAACGTTATATGCAAGAAGGCGGGGATGAATATGGCAATCCTTTTGAACCTAATATTTTTGATGAGCTACTTGGAGGTTTTTCCGAAGATGATATTTTAGCTTTGTCAAAGCCTGCTTACCCTATTGAAGAAGTTTGTGGACAAAATATTTGTCCAACATGTACGCCTGGAAAATTTTAAGTCTTATTTGATGTATAATAATTACATTAAATAAAAGGATTGAATAATGGAAATTGTAAGTCTAGTTCTTCTAGTAATAATAATCGGATGTTTATTCAATGCAATTTTTGTAGTAAAACAACAAACAACTGCAGTGGTTGAACGTTTCGGTAAATTTGTCAAAACAGCATCTCCTGGTATTAACATAAAAATCCCTTTCGTTGAAAGAATATCTGGAAGATTAAGCATGCGTATTAGGCAGTTGGATGTACCAGTTGAAACAAAAACTGAAGATAACGTGTTTGTCAAAGTGTCTATATCTGTTCAATTTTATGTATTGGATAAAAAAGAATTTGAAGCATTTTACAAACTAGATAATACTGAACAACAAATCACATCTTATGTTTTCGATGTCGTCAGAGCAAGAGTTCCTAAGTTAACACTTGATGATCTTTTTGTAAAAAAAGATGATATTGCAGATGCTGTAAAAGATGAGCTTACAGAAATAATGGGACAATTTGGTTATGGAATCGTTAAAGCTTTAGTCACAGATTTAGACCCTGATGCAAAAGTCAAAGCTGCAATGAATGAAATTAACGAAGCCCAAAGATTAAGAGTTGCTGCTACTGAAAAGGGAGAGGCAGAAAAAATTCTTATTGTAAAAGAAGCAGAAGCACAGGCAACTAGTAATGCACTCAGAGGTAAAGGAATAGCTGATGAAAGAAAAGCCATTATTGATGGTTTGAAAAATTCTATAGATGATTTTCAAAAAAGTATTTCTGGTACAGGACCAATGGAAGTTATGAATCTTGTTCTTCTAACTCAATATTTTGACAGTTTAAAAAGTATTGCACAATCTAATAACAGCTCAAGTATTTTTATACCACATAGCCCTGGTGCATTAACTGATTTTTCAACACAAATGAGAGATGCTTTACTTCAGGCAGGACAAGTACCTGAAAAACAAGCTACTCAATTAAAGAAAAATGAAGATAGCAATACAAACAATTAAAACTTAGCCTAGGAATATTAAAATTAAATATTAATCCTCATTATTCTCTAATTTTTTTCTTTGCCAGTCAGTATCAATTTTGCCTGAATAAAATTTTTCTGGATTATTAATAGCCCAATATTGTTTTCTAAATATAAAATTTTCAGGATCATCTGAAACCATATTTTTCAATAATTGTCTTACATCACCTTGCCCAGTTTCAAGAATTTTATTCCCTTCCCTCAAAACATTTACAGATTCTATGGCAGGTATATTGATTGGTTTGGAATTAATATTATTTAACGATTCTAAATCTCCGGTATCTATCCAATTTTCTACTGAAAGTTTATGTTCATTTTTAAGAATATTAATATTGGCTATACATTTAAATTTTAATGTTAAATCTTCATCAAAAATAAGTAAATTTGGAACAACTTTAAAACCAAATAACAAACCTGAAGAATTATCTACATCAATAAATGTTTTAATTTTAACACCATATTCATCCAAATAAGGAATAACTTTTTCAGGCCCTTGAAAATCAAGAGATACATTAATCAATTCAATGTTTTTTTCTGCTGCTTTTTGTGCTAATGATTGCCATCCAGGCAATTGAGTTCTACAATTTCACCAAGAAGCCCAAAAATAAATTGCAAGTTTTTTTCCTTTATAATTTGCAATATCGAATGATTGCCCATTAATATCAATTAATTCAAGTTTTTCTAATTTGTACCCGGTATCTAACATTTTTGCCCTCTAATAATTTAAGTTGGTAAATATAATTCAAAGAATCTCTGCCAATTTTTATACATAATATTTTCTATATCCTCACTTTCATACCCTCTCTGCTCGAGCAATTGTACTATTTTTTGATAATCTGCAACAGTATCTATTTCATAAGGTGCCCCAATCATACCTCCTTGGCCATCAGTATCACCTCCTATAGCAGCATGAAAAGAATTTCCAGCCAATTGGCATACATGATCAATATGATCAACATAATTTTCTAATGTAACTTCATCTTTAGGAAAAGGCCTCACAGATGGAATGTTAGCCCAATCAATCTCTTTATTCCACAACATATATGTATCCATAGAATGGCCAATAACTCCTCCTCTTTCTATTACACTTTTTATCTGATGATCTGGAAATTGTCTCTCACCAGGTGTAATAGATCTGCAATTTTGATGAGTAGCTATAACAGGGCCTTCAAAAATTTCTAATTCTTGTCTTACAGATTCATCAGAAGTATGAGAAACATCCAATATCATATTTAATGAATCCATTTCTTGTAATAATTCTTTGGCATGCCCTACGAGCCCGCCTTTAGTTCCTGTCCCGGTGCCATGCGAATATCTGCTAACTCCATAATGAGAAAGACTAATCAGGCGTAACCCGGAATCATACCATTCTTGTAACTGATCAGGTGTAGTAATAGAATCTGCTCCTTCCATGCCTAATACCATTCCAACAGGTGAGTCCATATGGTCATCTTCATTTAACCAGAGATCCATATGTTCTTTAAATTCATTTTGAAATTTAAGCAACTTAACTTGTCTCATAGTTTCAAGCATATGATAATAAGCCATCTGACTTTTGCCTGAAGCATATGCATGAAGATCAGTAGGCACATCACCGTGATCATTTCCAGGTCTCAAAATACAACATACAACTTTCACTATAGCAACAGCCACTTCACCTTTTCTCATTTCTGGCAAAGAAGCCATAACACTATGCCCATTAGAATCAAGTTCTGAATTTATAATACCAGCACTTCTGACTTCACTAATTGGTTTCGTTAAATCTCTTTGAAATTTTAACCCATTATGGGCCATTGGATAATCGCCATCAATAATGATCATTCTAACCTCCAGAATACTTATAAGGAATAAAATTGTATAATTTTAATCTAAAATTATCCGTTTAAAACAACAATAAAATAAATCATAATCGGGGTCTACCATGAAAAACAAATTATAAAATCATTGATGTTTTTATTTATATTATCAGTAATGATTTCATGCACTAACTCTACGACGCATCATCACGATGGGAGATATTTAAATCTTGATGATAATATAAAATTATTTAGTGTTGTGGACAGGTATAACGAATTGTTAACTTACACAATTTCATTAGAAAAAAGATTGAAAAAAATTGAATCTACATTATCTCTGGAAAATAGAAATATTATAAGTCCACCTAAAAAAATAGAATAATGTATCGTAATATAATTAATAAGAATTATACTGTTGGTATATTTACTTTCTACAAGATTGATAAATTATGATTGTTGATGTACACACTCATCTACCAACACATGAACATAATGTTCCAAAAAAAGATATTAAAAAAGACAAAATATATCAATCAGGCAAAGAAATAAAACTCACTAATACTATTGATGAATATATTAAAGCTCTTGAACCGGTAGACAAAGCATTTGTATTTGGCATTGCACCGCGTCCTTCGGATCCAAACAAATCTCTTGTTGGACCAAAAAATGAAATGGAAATAAATGGTAAAAATCATAATGACATAGCATATGATTTATATAAAAAATTTCCAGAGAAAATAATTCCTTTTATGTCTTTACATCCATTTGATCCAAATATGAACGATGAATATGACCGTGCCACAGTAAATCTTAAATGCAAGGGAATTAAATTAGGAGCAAATTATCAGAATTTTGATCCATTATCCAAAGAAGCATTCAATTTATATCACAGATTACAAAAAGATAATTTTCCTATCATATTTCACCAAGGAACATCACCAATGAGTGATGCTCCATTAAAATTTGCACATCCATTAATTATAGATGAAATAGCCATTAAATTTCCAAAATTAAAAATGATTTTAGCCCACCTTGGACATCCATGGCATACAGACTGTATTTCTGTAATCAGAAAACATGAAAATGTTTGGGCTGATATATCCGCCCAATTCTACAGGCCATGGTCATTTTGGAATGGAATGAGATTATTTTATGAATGGGGTGTATTGAAAAAAATTTTATTTGCATCTGATTGGCCAATTTCATCACCAAAAGACAATATAACAGGACTAAGAAACTTAAATAAATTTACAGACAAATATAACTTACCTAAGATTCCAGATATTGATTTAGAAGAAATTATCAATAGAAATGCACTGGAAATACTAGAAATAAATCAATAACAGTACCGATAATAATATATATACTATATATATAAATTTAAATTCACTAAAAAAGGTTTGAATTGAAAATCGATGTTATTGGGTTAGGATATGTTGGGTTAGTGGCATCAGCTTGTTTAGCAGAAAAAGGTCACAATGTCACTGGATACGATACTAACACTGAAAAATTAAAATCTATATCTAAAAGTGATATACCATTTTATGAGCCTAATTTAAATGAATTGGTAAGACTAACTATTCAAAAACAAACTCTTAAGTTAAAAAAAATTGAAAATTATGGCGACCTTGTAGCAGACGCGATAATAATTGCAGTTGGGACACCTCTTTTTAAAATGAGAACTTTAGATATTTCTCAATTACAAGTAGCTATAAAATGGATAATTTCAAATTATCAAAATTTACCTTTTATTATAATAAAAAGTACAGTACCTCCTGGTACGGGAGAAAAATTAATATCTCAATTTCAAGAACTAACTGACAAGTATATTTCTAATCCTGAATTTCTCAGAGAAGGGCAAGCTATAGAAGATTGGAAAAATCCAGATAGGATTATTTCAGGCTCCAAATCCCAGAAAGGGCATGAGTGTATTAAAGAAATATATAAAAATTATACTGCTCCTTTTGTTCACTCAGATATCACTTCTTCTGAAATGATAAAATTTGCCAGCAACGCATTTCTAGCAAATAAAATTTCATTTATAAATGAAATAGCTAATTTATGCGATAAATTAGGAGCTTATGTTGATGATGTATCTAAAGGTATTGGACTTGATCCAAGAATAGGCCCAAATTACCTAATACCAGGTGTTGGATATGGCGGATCATGTTTCCCCAAAGATGTGCAATCATTAAGTGATCTATCTATGACGCATCTACAGAGTTTTGATTTACTACAATCAATAATCACTACGAATCAAAAACAACAACTAATGCCATATTTTTATTTATCTGAAAAATTTGAAAATTTAAAAGGATTAAAAGTTTGCGTTTTAGGATTATCATTCAAAGCAGGAACTGATGATATAAGAGAATCTTCTTCAATAAACCTAATTAATCAGCTTTCTAATTCCGAAGTAGTGATAAATACTTATGATCCGGTTAGTATTAAAAATTCGAAAAAAATATTACCAGATAGCGTCAATTTTTTTGATGACCCTTATGATGCTATAAACGGAGTTCAAGCAACAATAATTATGACAGAATGGAATGAGTTCCAAAACTTAGCTTGGAAAAAAGTTTATAAATCCATGGAAAATCCAAAAATAATTTTTGATGGTAAAAATTTTCTTAATCAAAAATTAATACAAGATTTAGGATTTGAATATTTTGCTGTTGGCAGAAAAATCAAAAGTAAAAAATAAAAAATAATTGACATACATTAAAAAATGCTATAATCAATCATCATTTGGATTAAAAATATATTATGTCAAAAATATTCACAACACAAAGACCTCCTGTACGTGGTACTAATCATATGATTTCATCTGGGCATTATCTTGCATCAGCTGCAGGTTATAAAATACTTGAAAATGGCGGGAATGCAATAGATGCAGGTGTTGCTGCAGGTATAGTATTGGGAATTACCCTACCTCATTGGGTAAGTTTTGGGGGAGTAGCTCCAATTATGATTTATTCATCAAAATCCAATGAAATATCAACAATCAGTGGAGTAGGAAAGTGGCCAGAATTAGCATCAATAGAATATTTTAAATCAAACTCAAAAAATGGAATCCCATCTACAATTGAAAGAGCAGTCACACCAGCAGCGTGTGATTCTTGGCTTACTGCAATAGAAAATTTTGGAACCATGTCATTTGAAGAAGTAGTAACTCCAGCTTTAGAAATTTGCAATAAAGGTTTTGTCATTCAAGGAACCTTAGCTCATTTTTTACCTAATATGGAAATAACACCTGAGCTATCAAAATTATTGATTAAAAATGGAGAACTATTAAAAGAAGGTGAAATCTTAACACAAAAACAACTTGGCAAAACTTTTAATAGATTAATAGAAATTGAACGCAAATATAAAAATGAAGGTAGACTCAAGGCTATAAGAAAAACTAGAGATTTTTTTTATAAAGGAGAAATAGCAAAAGAAATTGCTGAATTCTTCAAAAGAAAAGGAGGTTTATTATCAAACATCGATCTAGAAAATTTTAATGTACAAATAGAAAAACCTGAAATTGGAACATATAAAGAATATTCCATTGCCACATGCGGTGCATGGTGTCAGGGCCCAATTTTTATAGAGGTTTTAAACTTACTTGAAAATAAAAATATAAATAATATGGAACATAATTCAGCTAATTACATCCATACTCTAGTTGAGTCGATAAAATTAGCTTTTTCAGACAGACATTTTTATTTAGGTGACCCTGATTTTGTAAATGTCCCACTTAAAGGAATGTTATCTAAAGAATATGCGAGAGAAAGAAGTAAGCTAATTAATAATAATTCTGCATTTACTGAAATGCCACAGCCTGGAAATCCATTTAAATACCAATCAGAACAACATCCTGATTTTATACTTTCAGAAACACCTCAACCAAGTAAAAATTCAAATGAAGGAGATACTAGTTATGTTGCAGTTGTTGATCAATGGGGTAATGCATTTTCCGCTACACCCAGTGATGCATATAACAATTACATACCAGAATTGGGATTAAGCATATCTGGCAGAGGTAGCCAATCATGGATGGATCCTATTCATCCTTCTTCAATTAAGCCAGGGAAAAGACCGAGATTAACACCAAATCCAGCAATGATTTTTAAAGATAACAAACCTTTCTTGATACTAGGTACCCCAGGTTTAGATGTTCAAATTCAGGCTATGACACAACTGTTCATGAACATAATTGAATTTGGTATGAACCCACAAGAAGCAATTGAAGCTCCAAGATTTGCAAGCTACAGTTTCCCTTTAACTAACATAATTAATAATTACGAGCCAGGTGTTTTAAGATGCGAAAATGATATAAAAGAAAATGTAATTGAAAATTTATCTAATCTTGGCCATAAAATTGAATTATGGGATCAAAAATCATATCTTGCTGGCGGACTTTGTGCAATTCAAATAAATAACAAACTTAAAACTTTAACTGCTGGAGCAGATCCGCGAAGAGATGCCTATGCAATAGGAAGGTAAATTTAAATCATCAAATCCCCGCCATTAATATCTATTGATGCACCCGTGATATAAGATGCATTTTCAGAAGCAAGAAAAATAACTAAATCAGCAACTTCTTCTCTTGTCCCTAATCTATTGATTGGAAAACTATCAGCATAAGCCTGAACTCTGGCATCATCTATGGTAGATCTTACCATTTCAGTATCAATTAATCCTGGGCATACTGAATTTACAGTAATTCCATATTCTGCAGTCTCTTTAGCTAAATGCCTGGTAAAACCAAGTATTCCTGCTTTTGCAGCAGTATAGTGAGCTCCTCCAACCGTACTAATACTTTTACCTGCTGAGGAAGAAAAATTAATTATTCTTCCCCAATTACGGGATTGCATGATTGGAATCACTGCTTTAGAAAATAAAAATGTTCCTTTCAAATTTACACCCACCACAAAATCCCATTCATTTTCATCTATTTCAACAACTTTTGTAGGCTTTAATACTCCTGCATTATTTACTAATATATCTACTCGTCCATAATGATCAATAGTTTGATTCACAATATTTTTAACATCACTTGATTTTGTAACATCACCTGCTAAAGCAATAACATTAAATCCAGATTTTACAAATTCATTTTTTGTTAATTTTAAATTATTTATATTAACATCGTTTATTACAATTTTTGCTCCATATTCACCAAACTTTTTTGAAACTGCCTTTCCCATCCCCTGTGCAGATCCTGTAACAATAACTACTTTATTATTAAAATTATTTTTACCAACCATAATAAATACCTCATTTATAAAACATTAACTTTTAAGCTTTTGAGTTAAATTAATTATCATATCATCTACCATACTATCCAAATCATATTTAGGTTTCCATCCCCACTCTTTACGAGCAACACTATCATCTAATTTATCAGGCCAAGAATCAGCAATAGATTGTAAGATAGGATTAATTTTGTAGTTTATCTCAAACTCTGGAATTCTTTTCTTTATAGTTATAGCTAAATCAGCCGGTGTAAAACTCATGGAATTAACATTGAAATCTGCAAAATGTTTTAATTGAGATTTTTCTGCTTGCGCTAACTTAATCAATGATAAAATGGCATCAGGCATATACATCATTGGTAATTTAGTATTTTCTGAAAGTGGGCAAGTATAGTACTTTTTTCTTATCGCTTCATAAAAAATAGCCACAGCATAATCAGTTGTACCCGCAGTCGGTTCAACTTTCCAGCTAATAATCCCAGGTAACCTGACACCTCTGACATCTAAATTTAATTTTGTGGAGAAATAATTACCTAACAATTCTGTAAATACTTTTGAAATACCATAATGGGTATTAGGTTTTTGAATCGTATCGTTTGGAGTATTGTCACTTGGAGTTTCTGGGCCAAAAGCTGCTATTGAAGAAACAACCATAACTTTTTTTACACTATTTAAAAGAGAAGATTCTAAAATATTATTCAAACCATTAAAATTAACTTCATAAGCTAATTTTCTGTTAATTTCAGCCGAAGCAGATAAAATTGACCCTAAATGATATATGGTATCAATATTATATTTTTTAATAGCATTATTTATTTGATCTATATTTATTATATCTATCTTAGTATTTGGTCCTGAATTTTGCACTTCATCAGTCATTGGTGTTTTATTTACTGAAGCAATTACATTTTCTTCTCCATACAATTTTCTTAATTCAGGAATAAGTTCTGAACCTATTTGTCCTGATGCTCCGGTAACTAAAATCCTGTTCATTTATCCTCCTAATTTTAGATAATATATTAAATTAATTTTTTATATCATAAAAATGTTTGATAACACTAAAACATAAATTTTCTATTGATTAAATAATAATTTTAAAATATTATGACTAAAAGCGTAAAGAGTAGCAATATTGCTCAGCAACCTTCATCCTTTTAAGGTGCTTATACACGTGGTCAAATTGACAAAAAGATTATAAATTATCCTTTTTATATGGAGGTTTTGATGAAAAAAATATATTTATTATTATTTACACCATTCATTTTATTATTCTTTGCTTGTGCAACAGGTGATGAATCTTCAAGTGTACCAAGTGACACTCTTGCAACAGTAGTTGAAAGAGGTATATTACATTGTGGTATTAAAGATAGTCAACCTGGATTTGGTTACCTTCAACCTGATGGTACTTACGCAGGCCAAGATGTTGAATACTGTAAAGCCGTTGCAGCGGCAGTACTTGGCGATGCTAATAAAGTAAAATATGTACCTGCTACAGCCAAAGCAAGATTTGAAATGTTAAAAGCTGGAGAAATTGATGTTCTAATCAGAACTACAACTTGGACTGCTAGTCGTGATGCATCTCTTAAATCTTCATTTGCAGTAACAACTTTCTATGATGGTCAGGGCATGATGGTTAAATCCGATTCTGGTATCACTTCCATGAAAGACTTGACTGGTGCTACTATTTGCGTAACAACTGGAACAACAACCGAGCAAAACTTGGATGATTGGTTTACTGAAAGAAATTTAGCCTATCAACAACTTGCAGTAGAAAATGATGCCGGAAGTCAAGCAGCATTTATTGCAGGAAGATGTGATGGTTGGACTGGAGATAAATCCAACCTTGCCGGACAAAGATCTAAATATCCATCCGATGCTGGTGGATCAGATGCATTAACTATATTACCTATTACATTATCCAAAGAACCTCTAGGTCCAGTTACCAGAGATAATGATAGTAAATGGTTTGATGTGGTCAACTGGATTGTAATAGGAACTATTGCTGCTGAAGAAATGGGAATATCAAGCCAAAATCTGCAAGCTCATATAGCTAATCCCAAAAACAAAAATCAAGCCAGATTACTTGGTGTAGGATGGGATGGAGGCGAAGTAACTGATCTTGGTCTAGGTATATCAGCAGACTTTATGCAAAAAGTACTATATCAAGTTGGGAACTACGGTGAAATTTACGCACGAACTATAGAGCCTATTGGAATACCACGAAGTGGTTCCTTAAATGCACTATGGACTCAAGGTGGAATTATATACGCACCACCTATGCGTTAAAATTAATCATATACATACAACATAACTAGAATGTTTTGTGTAACATTCTAGTTATGTTGTATGTTAAATTAAATGTATAAAAAATTATCACTATATATATCCTGGATAACTAAAACAAACAGACGTAGAAAATATACTATTAATACTTCCTCAATTTCATTTCTACTTATTTTTACTATTTATCTTTCTATCAGATTATCTACTTTAGAACTAGATTTTAATTTCTTATCTCAACCTGCCGGATTTTCAATGCTTAATCAATGGCTTACAGATTATCAAAGCAGTGATTCTAGAATAATTGCTTACTTAACAGCTTCATTTAATACAATAAGACTGGTTATTATTGCAATAATCTTTTCTACTCTAATAGGATTAATTATAGGAATATCTAGATTATCTAGTAACTGGTTAATTTCCAAAATGGCTTTAATCTATATTAATATATTCCGTAATACCCCTTTACTAGTTCAAATTGTTTTTTGGTATATAGCTATATTTTTAAATTTTCCTAATATTTCTGAAGGTAAAAATATCAGTGAATTAATTTTTATTTCTAACAGAGGGCTTGTAATTCCTTGGTTTAATATAAAAAGTCAGCTCTTGTGGATTTTCATTTTTGGAGAAATAATTTTAATTACTGTGAGTTTTTTATTAAGATCTTTTATAAATAATATAAATAACAATAAAGAAACTAAATATCCCGAAAATATTTTATCTATTGTATTCTTTATCATTTGTTCTTTTATTCTGCTATTTTTAACAAACATTTCTTTTACATTAGATTTACCTACATTAACTTCTCAGGGGCCTAATATATTTAATTACAACGGCGGATTACTAATGACACCTGAATTCTGTGCTGTACTATTAGGATTATCTGTATATACAGGATCATTTATAGCTGAAATAGTAAGAGGTAGTATTCAAGCTTTACCTAAAGGTCAAACAGAGGCAGCAATGTCTGTAGGATTATCAAATTATCAAAGATTAACATTAATCATATTGCCACAAGCTCTACGAATTATGATACCCTCTATCACAAATCAATATCTAAACGTAACAAAAAACTCAAGTTTAGCTGTAGTAATCGGTTATTCTGAATTATTTTTAGTATCTGGAATAATAATTAATAAAGCAGGCCATGCAGTTCCTATGTATTTTATGATCATAGTTACTTATCAATGTATTTCATGGATTATATCTATAGGAATGAATTATTTAAATAAACGCGTTCAACTCATCGATAATTAATTTGATAAATATAAAAACCAATAATATTCTATTTTGGATAAAAAATAATTTATTTAATGATTTAAAAGGATCTATTTTAACTGTTATTGGACTTTACATTGCTATATTAATATTTTTTGAATTATTTAAATTTATATTTATTAATGCGGACTGGGAAGTAGTCATAGTAAATTTCAGATTACTTATATTAGGCAGATTTCCTATCGGTCAAGAATGGAGATTAATTCCATCTTTAATCTTAAGTTGCATACTCATTGGAATGTCTATTTCAATATGGTCTAAATTAAATTTAATTAAGATAATTCTCTTAATTTTAATACTATATATAATCTTTGCAGTATTCTTATCTGGATTTGCTTCTTTAATAATTGGAATAGCTATCATATCAGGTTGTTTAGCATACGTATTATCAAACTCATACGTATTATTTAAAATTAAATTAAATTTATTAAAAAAAATAACTATATATGGATGGATATTACTTTTACCACTCACACTTATTCTTCTAAATATAAACGGAGGAATAGGCACAGAAAGGTGGGGTGGAGTATTTTTAAACATTATGCTTGCAGCAATTGGGATATCAGGTGGTATAATTTTTGGACCTTTACTTGCTTTAGGAAGAAACAGTAACTTTAAAAGCATAAAATATCCCTGCATTGCTTATATTGAATTTATTCGTGCTGCTCCATTAATAGGGTGGTTATTTTTAGCACGATTTGTTCTCCCAACACTCCTCCCTTCATTATTTGAATTAAATAAAATAGATATAGTCATAAGAGCAATGATAGTACTTGTTGGTTTTTCATCTGCTTATATTGCTGAAATAGTAAGAGGAGGCTTGCAATCTCTACCTAAAGGTCAAAGAGAAGCAGGTATGGCTTTAGGTTTAAATGAATTTAATATAACTTGGTTTATAATAATTCCTCAGGCTATAAGAGCAGTTATCCCAGCTTTAGTTAGTCAATTTATTGCTTTATGGAAAGACACAACACTTGTATATGCCTTAAGCTTAACTGAATTATTAGGAGCAGCCAATGCTGCAGTGGCTCAACCTGATTTTGTTGGAAAACAAATTGAAGTCTTTTTATTTATAGCTGTCATTTTCTGGGCATTCTCTTACATAATGTCCAGAATAAGCTCTAAAATGGAAACTAGGTTAGGTTTAGGAAAATGGTAAATAAGGATAATAATAATAAAAATATTACAACTAATAAAAAAATCATAATTTGTGAAAATGTAGAAAAATGGTACGGACAATTCCAAGCATTGAAAGGAATCACAACATCTATTAAAGAAGGTGAAGTTGTTGTTATATTTGGTCCATCTGGCTCTGGAAAATCTACATTTATTCGTACTCTAAACAGATTAGAACCTCATGATAAAGGTTCGATAAAAATTGATGGAATTGAAATAAATGACGATGTAGAAGATCTTGAAAAACTCAGGTCTAATGTTGGTATGGTTTTTCAACAATTCAATCTTTTTCCACATTTAACAGTTTTAAGAAATATATCTCTTGCTCCTCAAAAAGTAAAAAACCTTTCAAAAAAAGAGTCGGAAGGATTAGCATTTGAACTTTTAGAAAGAGTCGGAATTCCTGAACAAGCATATAAATTCCCTGGACAACTATCAGGTGGACAACAACAACGAGTAGCAATAGCTAGAGCTTTAGCTATGCAACCAAAAATAATGTTATTTGATGAACCAACATCAGCCCTAGATCCTGAAATGATAAAAGAAGTTTTAGAAGTTATGACAAAATTAGCTAAATCAGGTATGACAATGATTGTTGTAACACATGAAATGGGATTTGGAAAAGAAGTTGCAGATAGATTTATATTTTTTGACGAAGGTTTAATAGTTGAAGAAGGTACTGCAAAGCAAGTATTTAATAACCCTAAAGAAGAAAGAACAAAATTATTTCTATCGCAAATCTTATAATTCTTTTTATCTATAATATATCTATGAGAAAAATTGCAGATATCAAAGTAAATATAATCTCAAGCAAATCCAAAAATCAAGTGATAGTCAAAATCACATCTGATAATGGAGATTTTGGCATTGGAGAAGCATGGTGGGGTATTCCAGATCCAGACAATCCAGGTAAAACTGCACTACCAATTGCCAGTGTGATCGAAAATATACTTGCTCCAAGACTAATTGGGGAAAACCCCGATGAAATTGAAAAACATTGGTATGATTTATGGGATTACGGATATAGATATGGTGATCAAGGTATATATATGATGGGACTATCTGGAATTGATATAGCCTTATGGGATCTATTAGGCAAAACTAATAAAATATCAGTAATGCAAATGCTGGGTGGTGCTGTTCACAATTCTCTTCCTTGTTATGCCAGCCTGCCACCTTTAAGAAATACTAACTTAGTAATTAATGAAACAAAACGAGCTATTAAAAGTGGATTTAATGCAGTAAAACTTCATGAAGTTGAAATAAAATATGTATCAATATTAAGAAAAGAATTTGGTGAGTCATTAAAAATAATGGTGGATGTTAACGGGCACTATAATCTAATAGAAGCATTGGAGGCTGGCAAAGAAATGGCGAAATATAATATAACATGGTTTGAAGAACCTGTACGTCCAATGCGTGACCATGATGCAATAAAAGAAATTGGTATTAAAACAAAAATACCAATAGCTGCAGGGGAAAATGAATATTCAATTAATGATTTTAAAAAACTTCTTGATAATAATACAGTAACTTATTTACAGCCAGAAATAACTAAAATTGGCGGAATAACTGCTGCTAAACGCATCACTGGATTAACCGAATTATATAATGTTGCACTTTGTCCTCATAATTTTAGTATAGGACCATCATTGTATGCATCAATTCAATGGGCTTTTGCTTCCCCAATGTCAAGATGGATTGAAATTCCTTGGGTACCTAAAAATTTTAATTTCAATTTTTATAATTCATTACCAGAAATACATAATGGCAAAATAAATGTTCCCAATGGGCATGGGTTAGGATTAAAATAAATAATAAAAATATATAATATAAATGAAATATCTCATTACAGGTGTAGCCGGATTTATTGGATATCACACAGCTAAAAGAATACTTGAAAGTAATAATGAAATCATAGGAATAGATAACATCAATGATTTCTATGATGTAAATTTAAAAAATGCCAGATTAAAAGAGCTTTCAAAGCATACAAATTTTCATTTTCATAATATTGATTTAACAAACAAATCAAATGTTCTAAATTTAAAAAATGAAAATAATATAACTGCTGTTATTCATCTGGCTGCTTATGCAGGCGTAAGAACAAGCCTATCTGATCCATGGGCTTATCAAGAAAATAACGTGATTGCCACTTTAAATCTTTTAGAGCTATGCAAGATATCTAAAATTAATAATTTCACACTTGCGTCTACTTCAAGTGTATACGGAGATAATAAAACCCTCCCAACAACAGAAAAAGTTCCAACATCTAATCCATTATCCCCCTATGCAGCATCAAAAATTTCAGCAGAATTATTATCATATAATTACCACTATCATTATGGTATAAACACAGCGATTCTTAGATTCTTTACAGTATATGGACCGTTTGGAAGACCAGACATGGTCATATTTAAATTTATAAAATTAATATTAGAAAACAAACCTATTACTATGTATGGAGATGGAAAATCTAGTAGAGATTATACATATGTAACCGATGTTTCAGATGCACTTATTGCGTCAACTAAACTTAATGGCTATGAAATATTCAATGTTGGCGGAGGAAATGCAACCACTTTAAATAACCTGGTTAATATTATCGAATCTTTCTTGGATAAAAAAGCTATTATTAAAAAAATTCCAAGAGATCCTTCAGATGTAGAACACAGTCTTGCTGATATAACTAAAATTTCAGAAAAGTTAAATTGGCAACCTAAGTACAATATAGAAAAAGGAGTCAGAGAAACTGGCAAATGGTTTTTAGATAATTTGAATTTTATATCCTCTATAAATTTAAAAGACTAATTTCTATTTAAGTATTCTGAGGTATATTCTTTAATATTAATAATTGATTTGGATCTTTAGCATTATCTTCTAATTTAAGTTTAATACTTTCAACAGGAAAATAAATCTCATCACCCCAAACATTTATATTTGATTTTAAAGGCAACAGTGAAGTAATTTTTTCTGTGGTGACATTATCTCTTGATTTACAAACAATGTTTATATTTAAAATTTTTATTACTATTTATATAATTATTTATATAATTTTAAATCTTATACCAAGGTATCAATGATAATAAACAAGAAAATTAATGCAAGATAAAGCAATGAAAAAAGATAAGCACTTCTAGCCGAATTTCTATCTTTATTAACTAATAATTTATAACAAAAACCTGAATATATTAAGCCATTAATCAAAGAAAATACTAAAAACACCATCCCTAAAGTACTAAACCACCAAAATAAAATTACTGTTATCGAAATCGAAATTGAATAAATAAATATCTCTGCAGTAACTCTTTTCATTCCATGTACAACAGGTAACATAGGGATATTTGCTCTTTCATAATCATCTTTCATCAGTATCCCTAATGCCCAAAAATGTGGCGGTGTCCAAAGAAAAACAATTAAAAACATAAACCACGGAGAAAGATTAAACAAACCTTCATATCCAATTATCCCAACCCATGCTATAACAGGAGGAAAACATCCTGCTGCACCTCCAATGACAATATTCTGTGTAGTTCTTGGTTTTAAATAGATAGTATAAATAAAAATGTAAAATAAACTCGCAAAAATTGTTAAAAAAGCACTTGTGAAATTGACAGTGAAATTTAATAAAATAAATGAAAAAACATTTAATAATATTCCATAAACCAAGGCACTTGTCGGAGTAATTCTTCTTGAAGGTACTGCTCTTTTCGAAGTCCTTATCATAGCTTTATCTATATTTCTATCAATGACATTATTAATCACACTTGCCCCGGCAGCACCTAATGTCCCTCCAATTAAGATATAAATTGTGATCAATAACGGCGGACTACCATCGCTAGCCAAAAATATAGCACCAGTTGCAGTAACTAATAATAAAGAAATAATAGGAGGCTTGGTTAAGCTAATAAGGTCAGATACATATGCTCTGATATTATTCATAATTAATTTTCAATATAGTAAAAAATCATTCTATATTAATAAAGTTTAAATATATATAAAGTAATCAATTACTAAATAAATTATTTTTTTCTTTGTTCATTCATATATTCTTTATAATTCCCTGATTCAATTTCTTTGTAATTACTCGTATCAAAATTACAATAATACACATATGCACATAATTCTTTTTTATCCATAAAAACAGTAATTAATTTTCGAACGTAAAGAGAATTTTCCGGATCATCATTATTATATCCTTCAAGTTGATCACAGCTTTTCAATATTGAATCATCAATATCATATAATTCACCAATAATAATATTTTTACCCTCCTTTAATGCAGGGTAATTACCAATATCAAACAATTTCCCATAAATACAAGCTTCATCAATTAATTTTGAATCTTTTATTGTTTGATGGTTATATTCAGTAGACAATAAAGTTCCATATACAAATAAATACATATAAATATTAAAGTTGAGTAAATAAAACTGATTGTATAACATTAAATCTTTACAAGAAATAAAAAACATATGTCAGACACAAATTATGCAGATGTAATAATAGTAGGCACCGGCAACGCAGGATTTGCGGCGGCAGTATCTGCTAGTGAAAATGGAGCAAAAGTATTAATGCTAGAAAAAGTATCCGAGGAATATATGGGGGGTAACAGCGCACTGACAATACATATGAGATTTACTTATAATTCTTTCTCTGATCTCTTGCCTCTGGTGAAAGATAAAAAACTAATTTATAACAAACTTTATACTCAAAAATTACAAGAACTACAGGAAGCAGTAACAGAATATACAGAATCTGATTATTTAAAAGATATCATGGATGTCACAAATGGAAAATCAGATCAAATTTTATCTAAGGAATTAGTAATAAATTCCTTACCAACAATTAAATGGATGAATAAACTGGGCCATTTGTGGTCTCCGACCTTTGGCAATCCCACTTCTGCAAATGTTGTTTCGTTTAACGGAAAAGGATATGGATTAATACAAAGATGGAAAAAGATAGCTTTAAAAAAGAGAATTGATATTAAATACAATCACCATGTTATAGATCTGGTAAAAAACAATAATGACAAAATATCTGGAGTTATAACAAAAACTAATAATGGGAATAAAATTTACTATGCAAATTCAATTGTCTTAGCCTGTGGTAGTTTTGAATCAAATTCTAAAATGCGAGCAAAATATCTTGGTGAAAAATGGAGAAACGTTAAATTAAGAGGCATTCCGCATAATACAGGAGAAGGATTAGAAATGGCTATTTCTCACGGCGCAATTCCTTATGATAACTGGTCTACCTGTCATGCATCACCGCAAGATATAAATAGACCCGATTATGATTTGCCAGGCCACAATAAATCTGGGGATTATTGGAGCAGATATGCTTATCCTTTCAGCGTAATGATTAATATAAATGGAGATAGATTTATAGATGAAGGAGAAACTTGGAGAGGGCTTACATACGCTAAAACCGGAAAAGCAATATTAGAACAAGAAAATAATATAGCCTTTCAATTATTTGATTCAAAACATATTCAAGCCGGTGTACTCAGAAAATATAAAAAACCAACAAAATATAGTTCTGAAACTTTAATTGATCTTGCAAATCAAATAAAAATAAAAAATAAAAAAAAATTTATTAACAATATTAATAAATTCAATAAAGCAGTTCAGCCTGGTAATTATAATCCACATAAATTAGATGGTAAAAGTATTAAAAATATTTATCCTTTAAGATCTAATTGGGCGCTACCTTTAAATAATCCTCCTTATTTGGCATATCCAGTTATTTGCGGTATGACATTTTGTTATGGAGGATTAAAAACTACTATAAATGGAGAATTAATAAATAAAAATGGAGATATTATAAATGGAATATATGCCGTAGGAGAAATGTTAGGCGGGCTATGGTATAACAATTATCCTTCAGGTGGTGGTATGATGGCTGGAGCTGTTTTCGGGAAAAAAGCTGGCAAACATGCCTCTGCAAATATTAATTAGTTAAAATAGTTTGAGCAAATAAATTTAATCCTCGAAATGTTAAATCTTCTTCATAAATATCTAAATTTAAATATTCTGCAAACACTTTTACTCCATTACCAGTTCCAATAACTTTTATGTCTTTATAATTATCTTTAAATTCTTTTATAAAACCGTTAATTAAATGAATATATCCTTTAAATAATCCTGTACCAATCGCTTCTTCAGTATTAGTTCCGTATAATTTATTTGTATCTTTCATTTCAAAATAATTTAACTTTGAAGTAAATTGAGCTAAGGATTGACTTGCAATATGATTCCCAGGAAAAATTAAACAACCCAAATATTTGCCTCTATCATCTATATGACAAAATGTTAAAGCAGTTCCATGATCTATAACCAAATTTCTTTGTTGAGTCAAATCATAAGCCGCTGATGCATTAATTATTAAATCCGCACCTAATTCACTTGGATTATTCAAACCAATTTTTATATTGGAAATGTTTTCAGAATTAACAAAATGAACAGAAATTTTCATATTATTAAAATACTGATTTAATTCAGGAACTACTGATGAAATAAATAAATGAGAAATATAATTTAAATTTAAATCATCAAATTTTTCTTTAAATTTTTTAGTTTCAAATATAATTTTATTTTGAATCAATCCATTATCTACAAATGCTAATTTAACATTTGTATTTCCAATATCAAGTAATGCATATTTCTGCAATGTATATACCTACAAAAGTTTTGATTTAATTCTTAGGTAAATTAAATACATAAATTAAGACCTACAATTATAAATAATATAATGAACAAATATTATAATCTAAATTTTTAAAAAAATTCAAATCCAACTTCAAATTACATTAATAAACTCAAAATAAATGGGGAAATAACAATTAAAATGAGAATAATACTGCTAATAAAATCATTTTTATCAAAAAAAAGCTTTGATATAGAAAATGATTTCTTTGTTTCAGGAATATTTTTTACATTTTCTTCATAAAGGGTAAAATTATCCACATTAAACATATAACCACAATCAGAACATTCATAAATTGGGGTTATATCCCTATTAATAATTTCTTGACTTCTACACTGAGGACAAAACACTATAAAAGTATATCTTAATTATCATGAAAAATACAACTGTACTTTTCTCTTCATATAAAAAGTTTGCGTACTGAAGGAAGATAGTGTATTATAGAAATAATCATATATTATGGTTATTTATTACTATATTTCCTAGTTCTAAATTATGGAGGAAAATATGGCAGAAGTCGTAGAAAGTACAGGTGTAAAAAAAGAATCTGGATATTTTTATTATCTAGGTAAAGACGGTAATGTTTGGAGAACCAAAATGGCCTCTGGCGGAAAACCTGGCGGTGGCGCTGAAAAAGTAGCTGACGCAAATGTATCCAGAGAATCTGGATATTTATATTATATCGACGGAAACGGTAATGTTTCCCGTTCACAAATGGCTTGGAAAAAATAATAATTTTCTAACTATTTTAATACAAATAACAAAAATCCATGTTTGTATACAAACATGGATTTTTGTTATTATATTAAATTCAATATGAATAACATGAAAGAAACAGCATTTACAATAGACTCATCCACCATAAAATTTGGAAATGGAGTTACTGAAGAAGTTGGATGGGAATTTAAGAAATTAAATTGTAATAATATAATGATCATCACTGATAAAAAGTTAATTGATCATGTAAGTGTCGAAAAAACTATAAAATCAATAGAACAGAATAATCTTAATCCTATTCTATTTGCAGATGTAAGTGTTGAACCTACAGACTCCTCGTTTAAAAAAGCTATATTATTTGCTATAACAAATAATATAGACGGCTTTGTTGGTGTAGGTGGCGGATCTAGTATAGATACAGCAAAAGCAGCTAATCTTTATTCCACTTATCCTGCAGATTTTATGACTTATGTTAATGCTCCAATAGGAAAAGGTAAGCTAGTACCAGGAAAGCTTAAACCAATGATTGCTATTCCTACAACAACAGGCACTGGAAGTGAAACAACTGGGACTGCAGTATTCGATTATGAAGAAATGAACGCAAAAACAGCGATTGCACATAGAGAATTAAGACCTTTAATAGGTTTAATAGATCCTGAAAATGTTAGAAATATACCACCCAATATAGTGGCTTGTAGTGGCTTAGACGTGTTATGTCATGGGCTTGAATCATATACTGCTATTCCATTTCACTCAAGAAATAAACCTGAAAACCCTGGATTACGCCCATCATATCAGGGATCAAATCCAATAAGTGATATATGGTCTTTAACTGCAATAAAAATGGTGGCTGAAAATATTTATAATGCAGTAAATGATCCAGATAACCATGAAGCAAAATCTCAAATGTTACTAGCAGCTACATACGCGGGAATAGGATTTGGAAATGCTGGTTGTCATTTATGTCACGGTATGTCATATGCCATATCTGGTAATGTAAAAGAATTTTTCCTAAATGATTACCCTGAAAATCATCCTCTTATACCTCACGGATTATCTGTAGCGATCACAGCGCCAGCTATATTTAATTTTACTTCAAAAAGCGATCCTAAAAGACACGTAGATGTAACGAAAGCTCTAGGGATTTCAGATGTTGATGAAAATAATGTGCACACCATGCTGCCAAGAGCAATAAAAGATATTATGAGTTCAATTAGTATGCCAACTAAATTATCAGACTTAGGTTACAAAGAATCAGATATAGACGAATTGGTAAAAGTTACATTGCCTCAACACAGGGTAATAAAATTAAGTCCAATTGAAGTAAATGGAGATGATCTAAAAAAATTATTCATAAAAAGCTTGGATGATACCTGGATTCTATAATTTAATTAATGACTAAGAAAAAATAGATTATTATCTATTTGCAAATTCTTCTTATTATTTCAATTTTGTAATTATATTCTTTAATTGGACTAAAATTGCTCAAATGTACACACAACCATTAAATAATAATATGAATCAACAAAACTTATTAACATTAATATATTACCTACTCAGTACTAAGTTATACATTAACTGAAGTTTGAGAAAAAAAATTACGTTACTCTCCGTCCGTCCATGTCGGCTCAGAATTTAAATGCTCCATAATTACCACAAAATACTCATGTTGATCAGGATTAGTAGCATTTGCTAAATGAGCATCTTTATTTTCAAATACCGCAACACCGATTAAATCTTCATCATCATCATCAGGATTCATTAAAAATCAAGCAAGCATTCCTTCAGGATTTCTTGCTTGATTTTTCATTACTTCTATAAGTTTTTCCTTGTGACCGCTTTTAACATTTAAATTAAATATAGTACCGTACATACATTCTCCATTTGTTTATTTTAATTTAATTCTCTTGATGATCCTGTAACTAAAAATATTGTGTCTTCTGCAATATTTGTTGATCTGTCTGCAATTCTTTCTAAATTATGAGCTATGAATATTAAAAATGTTGCTTGTCTTGAAGTTGAAGGATCTCTCATAATAATCTGCATAAGTTCATTAATTATCCTGTCTTTTAAAGCATCCATCTCATCATCCATATCACAAACTTTTTCTGCTATCTTAACATTTGATTCCCTATATCCTTTTAAACACAAAGATAACATTTCTATTGAACGTTCAGCCATAGCAGGTATATCTATTAATGGTTTAATAAGATCTACGTCACCAATTCTAATATTAATTTTAGCTATCCCTTCAGCATAATCAGCCATTCTTTCAAGTTCCATTATAACTCTCATTATTGTTATAATTTTTCTCAGATCACTAGCAACAGGTTGCTCACTTGCAATTAAAAAAATAGCTTTGGTTTCTATTTCATCTTTAAATTTATCTACAATATCATCCATGTCAATAATCTTGTTAGACAAATCAATATTCCTAGTATTCAGTGCCTCAATTGAACCATTTATCATTGTTTTAACAGTTTTTTCAACTGCATTAATATTAATTTGCAATTCTTTTAAAGCTTTATCAAATTCTTCTCTAGGCATAATAATATCCTTTAATAATATTATAACTAACTAAATCTACCTGTTATATAATCTTCAGTTTCTTTCATTTTTGGATTAGAAAATATATTTTTTGTATAATCATATTCAATTAAAATACCACACCTGTCATCCCCTGAAAGAAGAAAAGCTGTTTTATCTGAAACTCTTGCTGCTTGTTGCATATTATGTGTAACAATAATAATTGTATAATCATTTTTCAATACATTAACAAGATCTTCAATTTTAACTGTACCTATTGGATCTAATGCAGAAGTTGGCTCATCTAATAAAATTACATCAGGTCTTATAGCAAGGGCTCGTGCAATGCATAATCTTTGCTGTTGCCCTCCTGATAATGAATATGCATTATCTTTCAATCTATCTTTTACTTCATCCCAAAGTGCTGATTGTATTAAAGCTCTTTCAATTTCTTCATCATAATTACCTGCAAATCCATTTATACGTAAGCCGAAAGCAACATTATCATAAATAGATTTAGGAAACGGGTTAGGTTTTTGAAAAACCATACCAATTTTAGATCTTATCAAAACAGGATCAATTGATTGTGAATATATATCTAAATCATCAAATATAATTTGTCCTTCTAATTTAGATTTTGAAAACAAATCATTCATTCTATTAAAACATCTTAACAAAGTACTTTTTCCACATCCGGATGGGCCAATTATAGCTGTTACTTTATTTGCTTCTATATCCAGAGAAATATTTTTTAAAGCCTGAAAAGCTCCATAGTAAAATGAAAGATTTTTTACTCTCAAAATAATATTTGATTTATTTTGCTCATTATTCAATATCATAAAATTCCTTTAAATTATTCCTCAGATCTTTTTTGAAATTTATTTCGTAAAATCACAGCAACTGAATTCATAGATAAAAGTAAAATTAAAAGAACAATAATACCCCCGGCTGCTAAACCTCTAAAGTCATCTTGCGGCCTTGATATCCAATTAAAAATCTGAATTGGCATAACTGTAAATCTGTCCATTGGAGTTACAGGTATAAAAGTAATATATACTAAAGCAGTTATTGCCACCATAGGAGCAGCTTCACCTATAGCTCTCGATAATGCTAATATCACTCCAGTTAATATGCCTGGAAATGCATTAGGTAATACTGCCATTTTAACCACCTGCCATTTATCTCCTCCTAAAGCAAATGCTGCTTCCCTGTGTGCCCTTGGTACAGCTTTAATTGCCTCCCTGGAAGCTAATATGAGTACTGGTAATATTAAAAGTGACATTGTTAATGAGCCTGCTAAAATACTTCTTTCCAATTTTAAAAAATATACAAATATTGATAATCCAAGTAATCCATAAACTATGGATGGTACTCCGGCTAAATTTGATGTATTTATTTCAATAAAACTTGTTATCCAATTTTTAGGAGCATATTCTTCTAAATAAATAGCCGCACCAACCCCCGTCGGCACAGTTATTAAAGCAGTTAATCCCATCATATATAAAGTTCCTATCAAAGCTGCCCATAATCCTGCTTGCTCTGGATGCCTTGAAGGATAATTAAATATTAAATTTGGAGTCACCCATTCATACCCTTGTAAAATTACCTGAATTAACAAACTAATCAATCCCATCATTGCTCCTAAAACTCCTAACAAACAAAAAGCAAGAAATATAATTCCGATAAACTTCCTTCTGCTTAAATTATTTTGATTAAGTTTAAAATCAATAGACATTTCGCCATCTCTTTACAATCCAATGCCCTAACGTATTCATTGAAAAAGTCATGACAAATAATAAAATCGCTACTGCATAAATCGATTGATACTCAATACTTCCATTAGCAGCTTCACCTAAAGCAAGTTGTACAATATATGCTGTCATAGTCTGAATACTTTCTATTGGATTAAAAGTTAATTTTGGAGTTGCACCTGCAGCTATTGTTACTAACATAGTTTCCCCGATGGCCCTAGAAAGTCCTAATACAAATGCAGCTACAATACCTGATAATGCAGCTGGTACAACAACTTTTATAGAAGTTTCAAATCTGGTTGCGCCTAATGCATAAGAAGCTTGTCTTAATGAATTTGGTACAGATATTAAAGCATCTTCAGTTAAAGAAGAAACAAATGGGATTATCATAATTCCCATCACCAAACCAGCGCTTAAAGCATTGAAAATTATCATCTCTGGAAAAATTATCATAAGTAATGGCGTTACAAAAGTTAAAGCAAAATATCCATATACAACTGTTGGAATTCCTGCTAATACTTCTAATATAGGCCTTAGTATCTTACGTACAGTATCTGGAGCATATTCGGCTGAAAATATTGCTACAGCCAAACCTACTGGAACAGCAACAAAAGATGAAATAACAGTTACTAAAAAAGTACCGGCAACCAATGGCGCAATTCCAAAAGATTTAGGGATTAAAATAGGAGACCATCTTTTTTCTGTAAAAAATTCTATTATAGAGACCTGAGTAAAAAATCCAATTGATTGTTGAACCAAATTCCATATTATTGCAAAAGTAACAACAAGAGTTATAAGTGCACAAATACCTACAAATAAATATACTACTCTACCTTC
>Ga0208879_1000810_pt1 | contig 31237 bp, 23 predicted proteins | sample Knorr_S15_td_Bot_FD_185605 | JGI IMG/M metagenome (GOLD analysis project Ga0208879, IMG submission 185605) | Marine microbial communities from Southern Atlantic Ocean transect - Knorr_S15_td_Bottom_ad_5009_LV_A (SPAdes) (version 2) | ecosystem: Environmental > Aquatic > Marine > Oceanic | place...
AGCCGCTGTACCCGGTGATCTTCAGCTCGCCGCGCACCCGTGGATCGGTCGGGTCCGACAGGTCCACGGTGTAGAAGGGATCGGTCTGGCGGAACGTCACCACATAGGCCACGTCGCCCACGTAGCGCACGGCGAAGATCCGCTCGCCCCGTCCCATGTCGCCGACCTGGCCGATCACGTCAAGGGTTGCGTCGTTGCGGGCCAGCACGGTCACCATCGATTGGGCGTCCTCGTCGAAGCGCCACGGGCCGCCCGTGGTGGTGGCCACTCGCAGGTGGCCCTCGTGCTCGGACAGGGAGAACTGGTTCAGGAGGTGCCCCGGCACGACGCCGGAGGCCAGGTAGGTGGTGGCGGCCGGGTCGGTCACGTCGAACTGGTGGACGGCCGTGTCCCATCTGTCGTTCCACCAGGCCACGCGCGACTCGTCGGCCATCTCCTCGGGGTCCACCCATGCGTTGGTCGTCACGTACAGGTTCTCGTGGCCCGCGTAGACGGTCGAGCCCTCGGCCAGCACAGCGGTGGTGGCTGGTGCGGCCAGCGGCCGGTCCAGCGGCATGGTCAGGACCGTCAGGGTCGAGAAGCCGGCGAACTCCACCGGTCGGGACACGTCGGTGCAGGCGTTCAGCTGGCCTTCGGCCAGGACCTCGCCGCCGGACTCCAGGACGAAGTCGGGCATCCAGTCGGAGAGCACGGTCTCGGCCACCACCTCGCGGTTGAACCGCTCGGCCCGTTCCTCGCCGGCCGGGCTCACCGGGTAGACGAACGGCAGCTCGCTGGGCGTGGTGGCCACGACGATGCGGGCCGAACCGCCCACCACCCGACTGGAGACGTGCCGGCCCTGCACTGTCAGCACGTTGGCGACCCGGAGGTCCGTCGGGTCAGACAGGTCCACCTCGATCACGCTGGTGAGGGGGCTCCACGTCCCGGGTGGCGACAGTATGGCCAGCGCTGGTGATGTGCCTTCGCCCTCCGGCTGGCCCCCGTCGTCGCCATACGGCTCGATTCCGTGACCCTCGTCCGGGTAGGTGTCGGCGATGAGGAAGGCCCGATCGCCGGCCAGCAACAGGTCGCGGCTCCAGTGGCCCTCCAGGCGCAGCGTGCCGGTCAGCACCGCTGTCGGGCCTGTGACGTCCACCAGGTGCAGCCGGTCGTCCTCGATGACCAGGATGCGGTGACCGTCTGTCTTGAGGATGTCCGGCTCGTCGATGCCCAGCTCCTGCACGTTGGTGCCCGAGAAGTCGACGCCCTCTTCCATGGACCTGGCCATGCCGGCCGCCGGGGCTGCCAGGGCGACGTCGGTCGTCGCAAAGTCCATCTCGAGCATGACGGGTCCTCCGAACCAGCCACCCCCCAGGCCGTACGGGCCGACGCGTTCCACGGCCTCGGTCCGCAGGTGGAGGAGCAGCTCGTCGCACTCGGTGAAGGCGACGAGGCCGGCCACCAGCTGGGTTCCCGACACGTCCACCCGGCCGGTGGTGGACGGTGGCCCGGTCGTGGACACCACCGGCGGCCGGCCGGAGAGGCCGGGCCCCTCGGCGTCCGTGCCGCACCCGGAGGCCAGGACCGCGAGGGCTGCCAGCACCGCTGCGGCCAGGCGGCCGAGGGGCATGTGTGGCGGAGCGGTCATGCGGCGGCCGTGCCTCATGCCGTGGTCGGCATCCATTCCGGCCGGGTGGTCTCGAATACCGCGATGTCGTCCTCGTGTCGCAGCGAGATCCCGATGTCGTCAAGTCCCTGCAGGTATCGCTCACGGGTGGCGGGGTCCATCGGGAAGGAGCATGAGATTCCGGCGTCGGGAGCCTCCAGCGTCAGGTTGGCCACGTCCACGGTGATCACCAGGTCGGGGTCGGCCTCCACGGCGTCCAGCAGTGCCTCTCCCACCTCGGGGGTGACCTCCACCGGTACCAGGCCGTTCTTGGTGCAGTTGTTCCTGAAGATGTCGGCGAAGCGGGGGGACACCACCGCACCGAACCCGTACTGCTGGATCGCCCACACGGCGTGCTCGCGTGACGAACCGGTGCCGAAGTTGGGGCCGGCCACCAGCACCACGGCGTCGGAGTAGCGCTCGTCGTTCAGGACGAAGTCGCGGTCGTCGCGCCATTCCGAGAAGAGGCCCTTCTCGAAGCCGGTGCGTTCCACGCGCTTCAGCCAGTCGCTGGGGATGATCTGGTCGGTGTCCACGTCCGAGCGACGCAGCGGCACCGCTGTGCCGGAGACGATCTGTACTGCTTCCACGGTCCCTCCTCAGTCCAGGTCGGCCGGCGTGGCGAACCTGCCGGCGATGGCTGTGGCGGCTGCCACGGCGGGCGAGACGAGGTGGGTGCGTCCACCCCGGCCCTGGCGGCCCTCGAAGTTCCGGTTGCTGGTGCTGGCGCACCGCTCGCCGGTGGTGAGCTTGTCCGGGTTCATGGCCAGGCACATGGAGCAGCCGGGTTCCCGCCAGTCGAACCCGGCAGCGGCGAACACCTCTGGCAGGCCCTCGGCCTCGGCCTGGGTCTTGACGGCCCGCGACCCGGGAACGATCAGGGTGCGAATGCCCTCGGCGACGTGCCGCCCGCTGGCCACCTCGGCCACGGCCCGGAGGTCCTCTATGCGACCGTTGGTGCACGAACCGATGAAGACGGTGTCGACGGCCACGTCGCGGATGGCGGTGCCGGCGGTCAGGCCCATGTAGTCCAGTGCCCGCCATGCGGCCTCGCGCTGGCTGGGCTCGTCGAAGGAGCCGGGGTCGGGGATCGTGGAGTCCATCCGCATCACCTGGCCGGGGTTGGTACCCCATGACACGTGGGGGACGATGTCGGCACCGTCCAGCACGATCTCGGCGTCGAACACGGCGTCCTCGTCGGTGGCCAGCGTCCGCCAGTCGGCCACCGCCGCCTCCCAGTCGTCGCCCGTCGGGGCGTGGTCCCGACCCGACAGGTACTCGAAGGTGGTCTCGTCCGGTGCGATCAGCCCGGCCTTGGCTCCGGCCTCGATGGACATGTTGCATACGGTCATCCGGCCCTCCATGGAGAGGTTCCGGATCACCTCGCCGCGGTACTCGATGACCGAGCCGATCCCGCCGCCGGTGCCCAGTCGCCCGATGATCGCCAGGATCACGTCCTTGGCCGTGGAGCCCTCCGGCAGGGTGCCGTTCACCGTCACCGCCAGGGTGCCGGGTCGCTGCTGGGGGAGGGACTGGGTGGCCAGCACGTGTTCCACCTCGCTGGTGCCGATGCCGAAGGCCAGGGCGCCGAACGCACCGTGGGTGCTGGTGTGGCTGTCGCCGCACACGACGGTCATGCCGGGCAGGGTGAGGCCCTTCTCCGGGCCGATGACGTGCACGATTCCCTGGCCCGGATCGCCCATCGGGTAGAGGCGCACGCCGAACTCGTCGCAGTTGGACCTCAGCGTCTCGATCTGGATGCGGCTGACGGGATCGGCGATGGGCTGGTCGATGTCCACGGTCGGCACGTTGTGGTCCTCGGTGGCCACCGTCAGCTCGGGGTGGCGGACCGTCCTACCGGCCATGCGGAGGCCGTCGAAGGCCTGCGGGGAGGTGACCTCGTGGACCAGGTGCAGGTCTATGAACAGCAGGTCGGGCTCACCGTCGGCCGACCGCACCAAGTGGCGGTCCCAGACCTTCTGGCTCAGGGTCTTCCCGGGCATCGGGGCTCCTAGTGGGAATCGGTGTCCGGTCAGGATACGGGCCCACCCCCCCGATGCCAGCCGCGGTACCGTCGGCGACGTGAGCACGCGCATGTTGATCCTTTCGGCACTGGCCTGCGGGATGGGCCTACTGGTGGCCTTCACCGTCCAGGTGGTGATGGCTCCGTGACCGTCCGGCACGACCTGGTCGTGGTCGGTGGTGGCCCGGCCGGCTACGCGGCGGCCCTCTACGGGGCGGCCGCCGGCCTGGACGTCGGCCTCGTCGAGGAGCGCAGCCTCGGCGGCACCTGCCTGCACGTGGGTTGCATACCGGCCAAGGAACTCCTGGAGACCGCCTCGGTGCTGCGCACCGTGCGCGGGGCCGCCGAGTTCGGCGTGGCGACCGGCGGCGTCGAGCCGACCGTGGACCTGGCCGTCAGCCAGGTACGCAAGCAGAAGGTCATCGACGGCCTGGTCAAGGGACTCGGCTCGCTGCTGGCGGGGCGTGACGTCACCGTCTACGACGGAACGGGACGCCTCGGGGTCGACCACGTGGTGACCGTCGACGGGCCGGATGGTCCGGTCGTGGTTGCGGCCGACCACGTGGTGCTGGCCACCGGCTCCACGCCGCGGACCATTCCGGGCTTCGAGGTCGACGGCTCCCTGGTGGTCACCAGCGACGAGTTGCTGTCCATCACCGAGGTTCCCGACCGTGTCGCGGTCATCGGGGGCGGAGCCATCGGATGCGAGTTCGCATCCATGCTGGCCGACTACGGATCGGCGGTCACCCTGCTGGAGGCCGCCGCGGAGATCCTCCCGGGGTGTGACATCGACGTGGCCAAGACCGTCCGGCGTTCCTTCAGGCGACGCCGCATCGACGTCCACTCAGGGGTGCCGGTCCACGGCCACGATCCCTCCGATGCAGCCACGACGGTCAGGTTCGGCGATGACTCCACGGTCGAGGTGGACCTCGTGGTGGTTGCCGTCGGACGTCGCCCCCGGGGCGACTCGGCCGGCCTGGTCGGGACCCGCGTGGTGGTCGACGAGAGGGGCTTCATCCAGGTCGACGACCGCCTCCGGACCGGCGAGCCGGGCGTCTACGCGGTGGGCGACGTCGTGGCCACCCCGCAGCTGGCCCATGTCGGCTTCGCCGAGGGGATGTTCGTGGTGAAGGACCTGCTGGGCGAGTCGCCGAGGCCGATCGACCCGACGACCGTGCCGTGGTGCATCTACAGCCACCCCGAGGTGGCCTTCGCCGGGCTTACGGAGGCCGCGGCCATCGAGGCCGGCCACGACGTGGTGGTCAGCAGCCACCGGTTCGCCGGCAACGGCAGGGCCATGATCATCGGCGACGTGGATGGTCTGGTGAAGGTCGTCGCCGCCAGGGACGCCGATGGGCGGGCGGGTCGCATCCTGGGCGTCCACATGGTCGGACCGTGGGTCACCGAACAGCTCGGGCAGGCCTACCTGGCCGTCAACTGGGAGGCCACGGTGGACGAGGTGGCCGAGTTCATCCAACCCCACCCGACGCTCAGCGAGCTGTTCGGCGAGACGGTCATGGCGCTCACCGGCCGAGCGCTCCACGGCTGATCCGATGGCCGACGTCCTCCTCCCCCAGCTAGGCGAGACGGTCACCGAGGGCACCATCACACGCTGGTTCTTCGGCATCGGCGAGACGGTTCCGGCAGACGCCCCGCTCTACGAGGTCTCGACCGAGAAGGTCGACTCCGAGGTGCCGTCACCCCTGGGTGGGGTGCTGGTCGAGATCATCGCCTCCGAAGGGGCCACCATCCCCGTCGGAGCCCTCCTCTGCCGCATCGACCCCGACGACCCCTCCTCTACCTCTCCTCTGCCTACTCCTTCCGCCGTCGCCGGCGTCGCACCGTCCGACGCAGCTGGCGCTACGTCGTCGGCCGGCACGTCGCCGACGACGGCTGGGGGCAGCGGCGTCCAGGCCGACCCCGAATCGCGAGCCGGCGCCGGAGCCGGTGGCACGGGCTTGTCCACATCCGAACAGGGATCCGGTGTGGAGCATGGAGGACGAGCCGGGGTGCGTCTGTTGTCTCCGGTGGTGAGGCGACTGTTGGCTGAGAATGGCCTGGACCCGGCGAGGGTTCGTGGGACCGGCCTGGGTGGTCGCCTGACGCGTGGTGACGTGGAGCAGTTCCTGCGCGACAACCCCGAGCGGGCCGAGCCGTTCAACCGCATCCGGAAGGCCACGGCCAGGCACATGGTCGGGTCCAAGGCCACCTCCCCGCACGTGCTGACCGCCATGGAGGTCGACTTCGATGCCGTGGACCGCCTGCGGTATGCGGAGAAGGACGCCTGGCGGGACGCCGAGGGATCCAGCCTCACCTACCTGCCGTTCATCGTCGCCGCCCTGGCCGAGGCCCTGGCCGCCTTCCCCCGCCTCAACGCCAGCGTCGGCGACGACGAGCTGATCGTGCATGGTGACGTGAACCTGGCCGTCGCGGTCGACCTCGGGTTCGAGGGCCTGGTGGCGCCGGTCGTCCGCAAGGTGGGGGACCTGTCGATCCGGGACCTGGCCAGGTCCATCCACGAGGTGGCCGGTCGTGCCCGGGATCGCAGGCTCGTCCCCGACGACCTCTCCGGTGGGACCTTCACCGTCACCAACCCGGGCCAGTACGGCACGCTGTTCCAGTTCCCGATCATCAACCAGCCGCAGGTGGCGATCCTGTCCACCGACGGAATCGCCCGGAAGCCGGCAGTGGTCGTCGACGCAGACGGTGTCGAGACCATCGGGGTCCGGCCCCTGGGCATCCTGGCCCTCGCCTGGGACCATCGGGCCTTCGACGGGGCGTACGCGGCGGCCTTCCTGCAGGAGCTGAAGCGGATCCTGGAGACCACCGACTGGGTCGGGCGCTGGGCCGACGAGGCCGACGGGGCGTGACCCCGGGTGGTGGCTCCCGGCCGTTCCGGACCAGGTGGCTGGGACGCGTCCGGTACCGCGACGCCCTGGCGTTGCAGCAACGCATGCACGCCCACGCCGGGTCGGTTTCCGAACCCCAGGACCACCTGCTGCTGCTCGAGCACCATGCGGTGTACACGCTCGGGGTGAGGGCCTCGATGGACAACCTGCTGCTGTCACCCGACGAGGTGGGAGCCGACCTCGTGCGTGCGGATCGCGGCGGCGACATCACCTTCCACGGTCCCGGGCAGCTGGTCGGCTACCCGCTGCTCCACCTGCCCGGCAAGAGGGGCGGCGGCATGGCCGACACGGTGGCCTACGTGCGCTCCGTGGAGGACCTCGTCATGGACGTGTGCCGCGACCTGGGCCTCGTTGACGTGGGGCGCCTACGGCAGTTCCCGGGCGTGTGGGTGGAACCCGATGGGCCCCGGCCCCGGAAGGTGGCGGCCATCGGGGTGAAGCTCACCCGGAGTCACACCATGCACGGCTTCGCCCTCAACGTGGACCCCGACATGGCTTTCTTCGACCGGATGGTGCCTTGCGGGATCACCGGCTACGGCGTCACCTCGCTGGCGGCCGAGGGGGTCGACGCCACCATGCGCCAGGTTGTCGACCTGGTGGCCGGGCATGCGGCCGAGCGCTGGGCCGACGGTCCGGTGGAGCGGGCCGATGTCGCCTGGGCGCACCGCACCGGGGACCTGAGTGCCTTCAGCCGTGGAGCGGGGGCGGGGGCCCGGCCGCCGGTGGGTCGCAAGCCGGAGTGGATGCGGGTGCCGCTGGAGACCGGTCCGGAGTACCTGCGCCTGAAGTCGACGATGCGCTCGAAGCGTCTCACCACGGTCTGCGAGGAGGCGGGGTGCCCGAACGTGTTCGACTGCTGGAACGACGGCACGGCCACCTTCATGATCAACGGCGAGCGGTGCACCCGGGCCTGCGGCTTCTGCCTGGTCGACACCCGGCGCCCTGACGGCCTCGACCTGGACGAGCCCCGGCGGGTGGCCGAGGCCGTGGCCGACATGGGCCTGCGCCATGCCGTGGTCACGGCGGTGGCCCGTGATGACCTGCCTGATGGCGGTGCGGCCGCCTTCGTGGCGACCATCGCCGCCATCCGGGAGCGGAACCCCGGGACCGCCGTGGAGGTGCTCATCCCCGACTGCAAGGGGGATCCCGACGCCCTCCAGCTCGTGTTCGATGCCCGACCGGAGGTGTTGAACCACAACATCGAGACGGTGGCCCGCCTGCAACGCAGGGTCCGCCCGTCGGCCTCCTACGCACGCAGCCTCTCGGTGCTGGCCCGGGCCGGGTCTGCGGGCCTGACCACGAAGTCGTCGATCATCGTGGGCCTCGGGGAGACCGATGACGAGGTGGATGGCTGTCTGGCCGACCTGGCCGCCGTCGGCTGCGACATCGTCACGATCGGCCAGTACCTGCGGCCCACCACCAGCCACCTGGAGGTGGATCGCTGGGTGGAACCTGCCACGTTCGACCGTTGGGCGGCGCTCGGTCTGGCGCTGGGGATCGGCCACGTGGAGGCCGGACCGCTCACGAGGTCCAGCTACCACGCAAGCCAGGCCGCCGACGCCGTGGGTGTCGCACCGGTGGTGGACCGGTCGGTGCAGGTGGCCCTCTCGGCCCGTCCGGCCTGACCGGCCCGTCGTCCCCCGCCGCCTTCCGCCCCCATAGCCTGTCGCCGTGTTCAGCCAGCGCATCCAGAGAGCCCGGGAATCCATGGCCGACCTCGGGGTCGACGTCCTCCTCCTCTCGCTGGGCGCTGACCTGCCCTACTTCTGCGGCTACGAGGCCATGCCGTTGGAGCGCCTCACCATGCTGGTCGTGCCACGTGACGGCGACGTCCACCTGGTGGTTCCACACCTGGAGGCGCCCCGGGTCGTCGAACGCCCCGAGGTGTTCGAGATGGTCACGTGGCGCGACGGCGAGGACCCGATCGCCCTGGTGGCTGACCTGGTGGGTGCCTCGACCACGGCGGCCATCGGGGACCAGACCTGGGCCGGTTTCGTGGTGGACCTGGTGGCGGCCTGCCCGGGACTGGGATTTCGCCGGGCGTCCGAGGTGACGGCGCCGATCCGGATGGTGAAGGACGACGCCGAGGTGGAGGCGCTGCGCCGGGCGGGTGCGGCGGTGGACCGCATCCTGGCCGACGTCCAGGCCGGCAACGTGGCCCTGGTCGGGAGGACGGAGGCCGATGTGGCGGCCCAGATCGGCCGGCGGATCCTGGACGAGGGCCACCACAGGGTGAACTTCGTGATCGTGGCCTCAGGACCGAATGCGGCCAGCCCCCACCACGAGCCCGGTGGGCGCGTCATCCGTGCGGGCGAGGGCGTGCTGTTCGACATCGGCGGCACCATGGCCGGGCCGGACGACGTCGGCTACTGCTCGGACATAACGCGCTGCGTGCACGTCGGCGAGCCCCCGGCCGGCTTCGCCGATCTCTACTCGGTGCTGCACGACTCGCATGCGGCCGGCGTGGCGGCGGCCACGGTGGGCACGCCGTGCGAGGACGTGGACGCTGCGGCCCGGCGGGTCATCCAGGACGCCGGCTACGGGGAGTACTTCGTGCACCGGACGGGTCACGGCATCGGCGTGGAGGCCCATGAGCACCCCAACATCGTGGCCGGCAACGACCTGCCGCTGGTGGCCGGTCATGCCTTCTCGGTCGAGCCGGGCATCTACGTGCCGGATTCCTGGGGCGCCCGGCTGGAGGACATCGTGGTGGCCACCGTCGACGGGCCCGACGCCATGAACCGGATCGACCATGGCCTCGCCGTGGTCGACGGTTGAGCATCCGGATGCCTCCGGGCCAGGCGTGATCGACCTCGACGCTGCCACCTTCCTGCTCCAGTGGGCGGTCGGGGGGCTGTTCTTCATGTGGCTTACGGGTCGGCGCCGCGAGGTCGGCATCGGCTACGGCTGGACGATCCGGATCACCTTCGGCCTCATGGCCGTCGGTGGCGTGGTCGTGGGCCTGCTCTTCGACCCGGTTCCCGTCAGGGACGCCTCGGCTCTGGCCGTGGTGGTCGCCACGGTCGTCGCAATGGTCGTCTCGGTCCTGCGCCGCCGGGCCGGGGTGGCAGGCCAGCGTGGGGTGGAGGAGCGCCGGACGGCGAGGGTGGCGGCCATGACCGGCATCGACCGCGACCGGGTCGACTACGACGACGCCGTGCCCGAGTTCCCTCCGTGGCTGGACCTCGTAGCGCCCGTCGTGGGCCTCATCGGCCTGGTGGCCGGCGGAATGGCCGCAGGCGACCCGGCGCTGCTGGCCGTGGCCCGGACACTGGTCGGATCCCTGTTCCTGGGAGCGGTGACCAGCGCCATGCTGCTCGGGCACTGGTACCTGGTGCAGCCGGGGCTGGCCCGTGGGCCCCTCCTGGAGTTGGTGGCCTGGACGGGCCTGGTCTGGCCGTTCGAGTTGCTCGTCCTGCTCTGGCCGACGGGGATGCTCTCGGTGCTGGACGGGTCCATCCCCGATGGCTACAACGGCCTGCTGGGTTGGTTCTGGGTGGCCTGCACCGTGTCCACCCTGGTGCTCGTGATCGCCACCCGGGCGGCGCTCAGGGAACGGCAGTACTCGGCGGTGATGGCTGCCACCGGCCTGTTGTACCTGGCCATCCTGACCGCCTTCGGAATGGACCTCGTGGCCAGGGCGGCACTGGCTTGAGAGCCGGCCCTCCGTCCTCCGGGGTCGGGCCTGTGGGACCACCCACGGGTAGGATCCGCCGTCTGACGGAGGGCTCGGAGCGGCGATGAAGGTGTACACACGCAAGGGTGACGACGGCACGACGGGGCTGTTCCACGGCGGACGGGTGGCGAAGGACTCCCCACGACCGACCGCCTACGGCGACGTGGACGAGCTCCAGGCATTCCTGGGCCTGGCCCGTGCGGCCGCCACCGGCGAGCTGGCCGAGATCCTCGTGGGTCTGGAACGCGACCTCTGGCTGGTCATGGCCGAGCTGGCCTGCAATCCCGACCGGCTGGACCTGCTGGCCGAGTCTGGCTCGCTCTCCACGCCCGAGATGGTGGTGCGCCTGGAGGGCCTCATAGACGACGTGTCAGGTCGGTTCGAGCCGCCGACGGAGTTCGTGGTTCCCGGGGAGGACGAGGTGGCGGCCCGCCTGGACGTGGCCCGCACGGTGTGTCGACGGGCGGAACGTTCCTCCCTGTCGGTCGCCGCCGAGGGATCCTCCGTCGTGCCGTACCTGAACCGGCTCTCGGACCTGGTGTGGACGTTGGCGCGCTGGCGCGAGGGGGTCTCGCTGGCTACCCGCTCGGTGCCGGACGGGTCGACCCCCGACCGGGTATGACCGGGCCGATTGCCCGTAGGACCGTGACAGATCGCTCTGGGAGGAACCCGTATGCCAATCCAGTTCTCCACCGCCCGTAGGGCCCCGGCCCGTGCCGAGGTCGTGGCCCACGGTCTCACCACCGAGGTCCTGGCCGGCGACGGGCCGCTGCCGGCGGGCCTGGACCGCGGTGACCTGGGTCGCCTGGGGTTCACGGCCAAGGTGGAACAGGTGCAGGTGGTTCCCGCTGAGGGCCGCCTGGTGGTGGCCGTGGGCCTGGGTCCGGCCGACGGGGTCGACCCGGATGGCCTCAGGCGGGCATCGGCCTGCCTGGCCCGGGCGGTCAGGGAGCGGCGTTCGCTGGCCCTGGACCTGGCCTCGGCGACGGACGCGGTTCCCGGACCCGAGGCGGCCCGGGCGGTGGTGGAGGGCACGGCCCTGGCGCTCTACAGGTTCGGATACAAGTCCGCGAAGGACGAGGACCGCCTTGGGAAGGTGACCCTGGTGGGGAGCACGGCGGCCGGGATCCGTACCGCCGTGGAGCATGCGACGGCGGTGGTCGAGGGCGTGAAGCTGGCCCGGGACCTGGTGAACGAACCGGGCGGCAGCCTGACACCGCCGAAGTTCGCCAACCGGGTGCGCCGGATGGCGCGCGACAGCGGCCTCACGGTGAAGGTCATGGACGAGGCGGCGATCAGGCGGGCCCGCCTGGGTGGCCTGCTGGGCGTCAGCCGTGGCTCCACCCAGCCGCCCCGCTTCGTGGAGCTCACCTGGACGCCGAAGGGGCGCCCGAAGGGCACCATTGCGCTCGTGGGCAAGGGGCTCACCTTCGATTCCGGCGGCCTGTCCATCAAGTCCGGCGTGGGCATGATGGACATGAAGATGGACATGGGTGGAGCTGCTGCCGTGGTGGGGGCCATGTCGGTGCTGCCGGTGCTGGCGCCACGGTGTCGGGTGCGGGCCTACCTGCCCATGACCGACAACATGCTCGGCGGCGACGCCACCCGCCCCGGTGACGTGCTCACGATCCGCAACGGGAAGACCATCGAGGTCCTGAACACCGACGCCGAGGGTCGCCTGGTGCTGGCAGACGCCCTGTCGCTGGCATCCGAGGCGAAGCCGGACGCCATTGTGGACCTGGCCACCCTCACCGGCGCCTGCATGGTGGCCCTGGGTCCACGGATCGCAGGCCTCATGGGTCGTGACGACGGCTTCCTGGCCCAGGTGGAGGGCGCCTCGGCCCGTACCGGCGAGCGCGTCTGGCGCCTGCCATTGCCCGCCGACTACCGACGCATGGTGGATTCGCCGGTCGCCGACATGAAGAACATCGGTGGCCCCCACGGCGGGGCCATCACGGCCGGCCTGATCCTCGGTGAGTTCGTGGCCGACGGGATCCCGTGGGCCCACCTGGACATCGCCGGTCCGGCCTTCGCCGACGGCGACGACTGCGAGGTCACCCGGGGCGGTACGGGCTTCGGCGTCCGCCTCCTGGTGGACCTGGTCTGCTCCTTCACTCCCGGGGGCTGATCAACGCGTTGACGCGACGATGCCGACGCCCGTAGGCGTCGGCATCGTGCCGCCCGGTGGTCGGCCCGAGAGAGGGGTCGGGTGTCGGTCCGGGCGCTGCCGTCGGACCAGTTCCCGGAGGGGGGGCCGGTAACTGGTCGCGGCGAGCCTGGGCTCAGGCGGCGCCGTCCAGTGCGGGGCGTTCCTCCGGGCTCCGGTTGGCCGGTGGCCCGCTCGTGCCCGGTGGCCTGCTCGTGCCCGGTGGCGGGGCGGCGAGGCGGTGTCGGATGTTCCACGCCCAGCCGGCGGCGGTATCGCACAGCCCGGTGTCGAACCGCCATTCCCGGAGCTGCCTGGCCGTTGCGTCACGGTCCTCGCCGAGCTGCACCAGGGTCAGGGCCAGGCGCCGGATCCGACGTGTCGGGTCGTCGCTGGTGATCGTCCGCTGGCCCTGCTCGGCGACGCGGGCACGGTGGCGGTCCTGCAGCTCGGCGGGCAGGCGGTCCACCTGGGCGAGGGTGAGTGGCGGCAACTTGCGGCGAACCTCCAGGACCTCCGGCCCGCACTGCCGGGCCATCCGGAACTGGCAGAGCCTGCCGAGGGTCCTCAGGAACGGCGCGTGGCGACCGCCGTTCAACCGGAGGCCGATGGCGGCAGCGGTATCCGAGAGGTCCATGTCGAAGCCGTCGGGGTCGGCGTCGAGGCCGTCGGCCATGCGGCGCAGCAGCCAGCAGGCGCTGGGACCGAGGATGCCCAGCCAGTAGGTCTCCACGTAGGTGGATCGGGGGTCGTGTCCGAGCCGATCGATGATGGGATCGTCCCACGCCTCGATGCGGAGTTGGCTGGTCGGGAAGGCGGGTTGGGTGGGCACGGTGGCTCCTCCTGGTCTGGGTTTCGTGGCCATGGCCTGTGGACCCGGGGAAGTCGTGGTGGATATTGACAGGGACTTTCAGTACCTGTCAACCCCTATAGGTCCGATTTTCCGCTGTGGCGCCATGAGCCGTGTGCTGCGAGGCTCCGGCGATGGAGGATCTGGGGACGCCACCGGCCGGGACGCTCGAGGCGGCGGTCCTCGCAGCGGCGGACCTGGTGGCCGGTGCGGCCTCTGTCACGGTGCTGACCGGGGCGGGCATCTCGACCGACAGTGGGATCCCGGACTTCCGTGGGCCCGAGGGGGTCTGGACGAAGAATCCCGAGGCCGAGAAGGCCTCAGACATCCGGTACTTCATGACCGATCCGGCTGTTCGTCGGGCCCGTTGGGAGGTCCTCGCCCATAGCGGAATGTGGGACGGTGTCGAACCCAATGATGGGCACAGGGCCCTGCGGCCGCTGGAGGTCGGCGGCCGCCTGCACACCCTGGTGACCCAGAACGTGGACGGCCTGCACGTCATGGCCGGAACCGACCCCGCCCTCGTCGTGGAGGTCCACGGCACGGTCCGCCGGGCGATGTGCCTCGGCTGTGACTGGCGTGCCGGGATCGACGTCGTCCTGGACCGGGTGCGCTCTGGTGACCTGGACCCCCACTGCGACGCCTGTGGCGGCCTCCTCAAGTCGGCCACCGTGAGCTTCGGCCAGGACCTGTTCGAGGGGGACATGGAACGCTCCCTGGCGGCGGCCCGGGAATGTGACGTCCTGCTCGCCGTGGGCTCCACGCTGGGCGTCTACCCGGTGGCCCTGATGGTCCCGGAGGCGGTCGACCACGGGGCGGCCATCGTGGTGGTGAACGGCTCGCCGACCGAGATGGACCACCTGGCCACCGTCAACGTACGGGGGTCGATAAGCGAGGTCCTGCCACGGATAGTCGGCCGACACCCGGAAGCGGTGGATGAATCCCGACCTACTTGGTAGGCTTTCCCGTATGGCTACATTCAGAGACCTCCTGGCCGATGCCCGTGCGCGCATCACCGAGACCGACCCGGCCGGGGCCGAGGCCCTGCTGGCCGACGGCCACCTCCTCCTCGACGTCCGCGAGCCGGACGAGTTCGAGCAGGGGGCGATTCCCGACTCGATGCACATTCCCCGGGGCAACCTGGAGTCCGGCATCGAGAACCGGGTGACCGACCGCGATCGCGCCATCGTCGTGATGTGCGCAGGTGGCGTCCGTTCGGCCTTTGCCGCGGACACGCTCCAGCAGCTCGGCTACTCCAACGTGGTGTCCATGGACGGCGGCTTCAACCGCTGGAAGGACGAGGGCCGTGAGTGGCGTACGCCGCGCACCCTCACCGCCGAGCAGCGCAACCGCTACCAGCGCCACCTGCTCCTCCCCGAGGTGGGGGAGGAGGGCCAGCTCAAGCTGCTGGACGCCAGCGTCCTCCTGCTGGGTGCCGGTGGCCTCGGTTCGCCCGCCGCCATGTACCTGGCCGCCGCCGGTGTCGGCAAGCTGGGCATCGTCGACATGGACGTCGTGGACGAGTCGAACCTGCAGCGCCAGATCCTCCACAACCTGGATCGCATTGGCGACCGGAAGGTCGACTCGGCCAAGAAGACCCTCACCGCCCTGAACCCGGACGTGGACGTCGTCACCTACGACGTCCGACTGGGCGCCGACAACATCATGGAGATCCTGGACGGGTACGACGTCGTGGTGGACGGCGCCGACAACTTCCCCAGCCGCTACCTGCTCAACGACGCAACGGTGAAGTTGGGCATCCCCGTGGTCCACGGCTCGATCTTCCGGTTCGAGGGCCAGGTCACGGTGTTCGACCCCCGCAACGGCGTCACCTACCGGGACATGCTCCCGGAGGCGCCCCCCGCCGAGTTCGCACCCAGTTGCGCCGAGGCCGGCGTGCTGGGCGTGCTGCCCGGGATCGTGGGCTCCATCCAGGCCTTGGAGGCGATCAAGCTCATCCTGGGCCTGGGCGACGGCCTCTCGGGCCGCCTCGTGGCATTCGACGCCATGGACATGTCGTTCCGCGAGTACCGGTTGCAGCGTGACCCGTCGCTGGAGGTGACGTGGGAGAACCGCGACCGCATAGAGATCGTCGAGTTGGACGGTCTCTGCATGCCGAAGGTGACCGCACCGCCTGAGGGTTGACCCGGCTGCGACCGGAGGGTCGCCCGATCGGCTGACTCTGCGGCATCGGGGATTGCGTCGCACCATGCGAGACTCGCCACCATGGCCCGACTGGCGATAATCGGTACCGGCTACGTCGGCCTGACCACCGGCGCCTGCCTGGCCCACCTGGGCCACGACGTGCTCTGCGCCGACGTGGACGTGGACAAGGTGGAACGCCTCAAGGCGGGCGAGGTGCCGATAGTGGAGGCCGGCCTGCCCGAGCTCGTGGCCGAGGGCCTGGCCGCCGACCGACTGGGGTTCACGGTCGACGTGGCCGGTTCGGTCGTCGACCGCCAGGTTGTGTTCCTGTGCCTGCCCACCCCGCATGCCCCGGACGGTTCCGTGGACCTCTCGTACGTGGAGGCCGCCGCCGCATCCATTGGTGCGTCGCTGGCTGCAGGGGCCGTCGTCGTGAACAAGTCCACGGTGCCGGTCGGAACCACCGCGGTGGTGTCCGGGATCATCGGTCGCGACGACGTGTCCGTGGCGTCGAACCCTGAGTTCCTACGGGAGGGCACCGCGGTGGGCGACTTCCTGGCACCCGACCGGATCGTCATCGGCAGCGATGATGAGCGGGCGCGTGACGTGGTGCGGGCCGTCTACGACGGGATCGACGCCCCCATGGTCCTCACCGACCCGGCGTCCGCCGAGACCATCAAGTACGCCGCCAACGCCTTCCTGGTGACCAAGCTCTCGTTCGCCAACGCCATAGCCGCCGTCTGCGAGAGCGTCGGCGCCGACATCGACGACGTCGTGCTGGCCCTCGGCTACGACCCTCGCATCGGTGCCAGCCATCTCCGGCCGGGTCCGGGCTGGGGCGGGAGCTGCTTCCCGAAGGACTCCCGGGCGCTCATCCACCAGGCGGGACAGGCCGGGTACGACTTCGAGTTCCTGGACAGCGCCATCAAGGTGAACCGCCAGCAGTTCGACCGGATAGTCGAGAAGGTCCGGCGGGCGGTCGGGGGTGACCTGGCCGGTCGGTCGGTGGCCGTCTGGGGTCTCACCTTCAAGGCCGGAACCGATGACCTGCGGGACTCCCCCGCACTCGAGATCGTGGATCGCCTCCTGGCTGCCGGGGCATCGGTCACCGCACACGACCCGACGGTCCAGGTCCGTCGTGCTCCCATGCCCGCGGAGCTGGTGGTGGCTGAAGGCCCGTTGGACGCCTGCGCCGGGGCCGACGTCCTGCTGGTCCTGACGGAGTGGCCCGAGTACACCGAGGTGGTTCCGTCCGACGCTGTTGCCGTCATGGCCGGTCGTGCGGTGGTCGACGCCCGGAACCTGCTGGACCCGGGCCCCTGGCGCGACCTGGGCGTGGCTTTCGTGGGCATCGGTCGCTGACCGCCCGACCGGATGACGAAGGTTCCCGACAGATGCTGATGAGGATCCTGGACAGGTTGCCCGAGGGCACGGTCGCTGTCGGCGGCGGCCTGGTTGTCAACGGCCTGGCCGCCTACACGTTCATCACGCTTGCTTCCCGGGACCTCGGTGCCGAGGCCTACACGCCCGTCGGCCTGCTCTGGGCGCTCAGCTTCCTACTCGGGCCCGGGTTCTTCCAGCCGCTGGAGCAGGAGACGGCACGTGTCATCGCCGGGAGGCCCGCCAACGGGCTGCGGTCCGTGATCCGTCCGGCGGCCATCCTGGGTGGTTCCCTGGCCCTGGCCCTGGCGGTGGTCGCCGTGGTGGCCGCACCGTGGATCGTGGACAGCCTCTTCGCAGGCCAGGGCATCCTGTTCGTCGCACTGCTCCTGGTCCTGGTCGGGTTGGGGACCGGGCACCTCGTGCGCGGGGTGCTGGCCGGCCTGGGTCACTTCGGCGGCTACGCCCGCTACTTCATCGGTGACGGCATCGGTCGCCTGCTGCTCGTCGGGATCGGCTCGTTGGTGCTCACCGACGATGTGGCTGTGTACGGGCTGGCCGTGGGCGGCGCACCGTTCCTGGGGGTGGCCGCCGCCCTGACCGGCCAGCGCTCCGCGGCCCGTGGGTCGGAGGCGTCCCAGCCGGAGCCGGGCATCGTCGCGCCGGGTCGTCGCTCCGAGCTGGCCGCGCTGGCCCCGGCCATGGGGTTCCTGCTGGTGGCGTCGGTGTCCACGGCGATCGTGTTGAACGTCAGCCCGCTGGCCGTGGAGCTCCTGGCCGGGCCGACGCAGCGTGAGGAGGCCGGACGGTTCCTGAACGCTCTGCTCATCGCCCGGGTGCCCCTGTTCTTCTTCCAGGCGGTGCAGGCCTCGCTGCTACCCAAGCTCTCTTCCCTGGCCGCCGACGGGCACCTGGAGGAGTTCCGCCAGGTCCTCGGCCGGTTGCTGGCCCTCGTCGCGGCGTTGGGCGTGGTGGCCGTCGCGGCGTGCGCCGTGGCCGGCCACCTGGTGGTCGAGATGGCCTTCGGCGCCGAGTTCGCCGTCGGACGTCGCGACATGGTGCTCCTGGCGGCCTCCAGCGCTGTCCTGATGATCGTCCTGTCCCTCGCCCAGGCGCTCATCGCCCAGCGTTGTCAGGGTCGGATGGCCCTCGCCTGGCTTGCCGGCCTCTGCGCCTTCCCGGTCGTGCTGGCCTTCGGCGGCGACCTCTTCCTGCGTGTGGAGCTGGCGCTGCTGGCCACGGTGGTCACCGCCATGGTTGCAATGGCGGTGCTCCTCGCCAGGCGGCCCGGACTCCTACACTGACCGGCGGGCGGAGCGGGGCCTTCCGGCACGTCCGTCGAGTCCTTGGACGGAATCAAATTGGACCCTAAACCGAGCAGTGGAACGCGCCGCCGCATGCCGTCGTTGCGCGCCGATGCCATCAGGTCGGTCCTCCTGGCGGTGGCCCTCGTGGCGACGCTGCTGGTCACAGCAGCGCCGGCCGGTGCCCAGACGGTCGTCACCGTCGAGGCGGGCGACAGCCTCTCGGCCATCGCCGTGGAGCACGGGACCACGGTCAACGCCCTCATGGCGGCCAACCAGATCACAGATCCGGACCGGGTCTACATGGGCCAGCGACTGGTCATCCCCGGGGCCGGGGCCACGCCCACCACCCTGCCCACGATGGTCGTGGTGGTCCAGCGCGGCGACAGCCTCTCGGCCATCGCTGTCGAGTACGGGGTCACGCTCTCGGCGCTGATCGAGGCCAACAACATCACCGATCCGAACACTGTCCACGTGGGCCAGGAACTCCTGGTGCCGGGAGCGACACGTCCGATCACCCCCACCGGTCCCGTCATCGTCACCGTGCGGTCAGGCGACAGCCTCTCGAAGATCGCCGCCGAGCACGGCGTGTCGGTCTCGGCCCTGATGATCCAGAACTCGATCACGGACCCCGACCGGCTCTCGGTCGGCCAGCAGCTCACGATCCCCGGTTCGATGCCACCGGCTTCCACGCTGCCGCCGCTCATCGTCACCGTGGTGTCCGGTGACAGCCTCTCGAAGATCGCCGCCGCCCAGGGCGTGTCGGTCTCGGCGCTGATGGACGCCAACGGGATCACCAACCCGAACCTCCTGTCCATCGGCCAGGAGCTCCGGATTCCCGGCCGGTTCGCCCCGCCCGTCTACTCGATCGACTACGGGCCGGTCGTCGTCGAGGGCCGGGGTTGGGGACACGGCCGGGGGATGGGCCAGTACGGGGCGTTGGGATACGCCATCGACGAGGGCTGGGGGCGCGACCAGATCCTCGACCACTACTACGGCGGCACCACGCCCATGGTGGTCCCCGACGTGGAAATCGGCGTTCGGCTCCTCTCCCATGACGGCGGGCCGACCACCGTCTACCTGTCCGACGGCGTCCTGCTGGTGGGTGGCCTGCAGGGTTCGTGGACCGTCGTGGACGCCAAGGTGGTGCGCCTCGTGCTGGACGGTGACGTGGACCGGTACCACGTCTACTCGGGCTCCTCCTGCGGAGGAGGATTCACCGACACGGGGGTGGTGGTGAACAGCCCGGTGGCCCGCATCGCCCCGGCCTGGCCGATCGGATCCACGCCGTACTCGACCGGGGGGGTGGTGTCCACCGCCGACGGGATGGCCTTCGACCTGGTGGACCAGGCGGAGGTCGGCCTGGACCAGACCCTGCAGCTCTGCGAGGGGGCCACGTCGACCACCTGGTACCGGGGCGAGATCCGGGCGGTGCGTTACGGGGCCCGACAGCGCACCGTCAACTGGGTAGCCGTCGAGCAGTACCTGCGGTCCGTGGTGCCCAGCGAGATGCCATCGGTCTGGGCCGCCATGGGCGACGGGGCCGGTCAGCAGGCGCTCGAGGTCCAGGCTGTGGCCGCCCGTTCCTACGCCCTGGCCGAGGTCCGCTACGAGTACGCCAAGACCTGTGACACCATCCGCTGTCAGGTCTACTCGGGGCGTCGCAGTCGCAGGGGGAGTAGCGGCTGGGACCACGAGACCGCTGAGACCGACGCTGCGGTGGCCGCCACGGCCGGCATGGTCCGGCTCATGGACGGCGTCGTCTCCCGCACGGAGTTCTCGGCCTCCACCGGTGGCCACACCATCACGGCCGACTTCGTGGGTGTGGTGGACGCCGGGGACGACGTCTCCATCAACCCGGTGCATCGCTGGACCGACGAGGTGGATTCGACCCGTGTGGCCGACGCGTTCGGCCTGGGTCCCCTCTACGAGATCCAGGTGGTGGAGCGTGACGGTTTCGGCGACGATGGCGGGCGTGCCGTCGAGGTGGAGCTGCGTGCCCGCGACGGCAACAGGTTCGTGGTCTCCGGCGACAGGTTCCGCAGGGAGTTCGGCCTCCGCTCCAACTGGTTCGGGGTGGTCTACGGGCCGCCCGACGCCGGGTCCTCCTTCCCGGACCCGCAGGTGGACGAGTACCGCGTCACCTCCACCTACTCCGTCGAGGACCTCGCGTCCATCGAAGCCGCCGCCGACCACCTGAAGATGACCACGGCCGAGTTCCAGCGGGCTGCGGTCTGGGTCGTGGCGTTCCTGGTGAACCTCTCCGGGGGTGCCACCAGCCCGATCGACGCGCCTCAGGTGACGGGCTCGGAGAAGGTGACCACCGCCTACTTCGCCGCCGACGGCGACCAGCAGGTCCTGGAACAGGTGGCGGCCGGATTTGCCCTGGGTGGCGCCGAGGCCCAGACGGTGGCGGTCACCCTGCTGGTGTTCCTGGTGGGCCTGGCCTCGGCCGCCGGGCGCTGAACGTGGCGTCACGGGCCGTCGCGTCGGATCCGGCCCGGGGCCGCCCGGTACCCTCGGCGGCGTGAAGGGTCTGATCCTGTCGGGGGGGAGTGGACGGCGCCTGCGCCCGCTCACCCATACCAGCGCCAAGCAGCTGGTTCCGATCGCCAACGTTCCGATCCTCCACTACGTGGTCGCCGACCTCGTGGGCGTGGGCATCACCGACATCGGCATCGTGGTGGGCGACACCGGCGACGAGGTCCGGGCGTCGGTGGGCGACGGCAGCCGGTGGGGGGCGTCGGTCACCTACATCGATCAGGAGGCGCCGCTGGGCCTGGCCCACGCTGTGAGGGTGGCCGGGGAGTTCCTGGGCGACGAGCCGTTCGCCATGTACCTGGGCGACAACATGTTCGAGGATTCCCTGGATGAGGTGGTTGACGGGTTCGATGGCTCGGTCGCCGCCCGCCTGCTGCTGGCCCGGGTTGACGACCCGTCGTCGTTCGGGGTGGCGGAGCTGGCCTCCGACGGTTCGATCGCCGCCCTGTTCGAGAAGCCGGAGGATCCTCCGTCGGACCTGGCCCTCGTCGGCGTGTACCTGTTCGGACCTCGCATCCACGAGGCGGTGCGTGCCATAGAGCCGTCCGCCCGGGGCGAGTTGGAGATCACCGACGCCATCCAGTGGCTGCTGGACTCCGGCGAGACCGTCGAGCACCGGGTCCTGGACGGCTGGTGGATCGACACCGGCAAGAAGGACCCCCTGCTGGCCTGCAACCGCCTGGTCCTGGACCGCCTGGACGGGGACCAGGTGGTGGTGGATGACGGGGCCGAGGTGGTGGACTCCACGCTCGTCGGCCCGGTGGTGGTGGCTGCCGGGGCGCGGATCATCGACAGCACGGTGGGTCCGTATGTCGCTGTGGGTGGGGACTGCAGCATCCAGCGGTCCACCGTGGAGCATTCGGTGTTGATGGAGGGGGCCTCGGTTGTCGACCTGGATCGCCTGACCGCCTCGGTGCTGGGCCGCGAGGCCGAGGTCTCCGGGATGCCGGGGGAGACGGTCGGGCTCTCCCTGCTGCTGGGCGACCACTCGGTCGTGGACGTGGCCTCCGGTGGCCCGGGAGGCGGGACCGGTGGCTGAGGTACGCGCCTCGGAGGCGATCCATGGCGTCGTGCTGGTCGACCCGGTGGTGCACGGCGACCAGCGGGGCCTGTTCGTCGAGACGTGGCGGCAGGAGTGGCTGCCCGACGTGCCCCCGATGGTCCAGTCCAACCGTGCGGATCGGACCGCGGGCGCTGTGGTGGGCCTCCACTACCACCGGCACCAGGCCGATTACTGGTACGTGGTGGCGGGGTCTGCCCGGGTGGTGCTCCACGACCTGCGGGTCGGTTCGCCCACACTCGGGGCGACGCTGGAACTGGACCTGGGTGGCGACGGTCCGCAGCGCCACCGGGGCGTCTACATCCCGCCCGGGGTGGCCCACGGCTTCGCTGCGGTCACCGACCTGACGCTCACCTACCTGGTGGACGGCTACTACGACCCTGCCGACGAGTTGGGGGTGGCCTGGGACGATCCGACCATCGGCGCCGACTGGGGGGTGGTCCAGCCGGTCCTGTCGGCACGCGATCTGGCCAACCCGGCCTGCGCGGACCTCGTCGAGGATCTTCGTCCGGTGTTCGGGGAGCGCTGACGTGCGCCTGCTCGTGACCGGTGGCGCCGGGTTCATCGGCGCCAACTTCGTCCACCGGGCCGTCGGCCGTGGTGACGAGGTCACCGTCTACGACGCCCTCACGTATGCGGGAAACCCCGCCAACCTGGCCGGCCTGGAGGGGAGCCCCGGCTACCGCTTCGTGCATGCCGATGTCTGCGACGCCCCGGCCCTGGCAGATGCCATGGCGGGCCACGATGTGGTGGTCCACTTCGCAGCCGAGAGCCATGTGGACCGGTCCATCTCCGACGCAGCCCGGTTCGTGGCCACCAACTGCGTCGGCACGGCCACCGTGTGCCAGGTGGCCCTGGACGTGGGCGTCGACCGGTTGCTGCACGTCTCGACCGACGAGGTGTATGGCTCGATCGCCGAGGGGTCGTCCGCCGAGTCCGACCCGTTGGCCCCCAGCTCGCCCTATTCGGCCTCCAAGGCCGCCTCGGACCTGATCGCCCTGTCGTACCACCGGACCCACGGGTTGCCGGTGGTGGTGACCCGGTCCACCAACAACTACGGCCGCTTCCAGTACCCGGAGAAGGTCATCCCGCTGTTCGTCACGAGGCTGTTGCGGGGCGGGCAGGTTCCGCTCTACGGCGACGGCGGCAACGTCCGCGACTGGTGCCACGTGGACGACAACTGCGCCGCCCTGGAGCTGGTGCTGGCCGACGGCGTGGACGGCACGATCTACAACGTGGGTGCCGGCAACGAGATCCACAACCTGGACCTCACGCAGCGCCTGCTGGGCCTCTGCGGGGCGGACGCCTCCAGCATTGAGTACGTCGCCGACCGTCCCGGCCACGACCGTCGCTACTCGGTGGACACCAGCCGGATCCGTGCCCTGGGATGGGCGCCGGTGCATGACCTGGACGACGGGCTGGCGGAGACCGTGGCCTGGTACCGGGACAACGCCGACTGGTGGGAGCCGCTGCTCGAGGAGAAGTCGTGAGGGTCCTGGTTACCGGCGCCGCAGGCCGTCTGGGTCGCGAGGTTGTCCGGGCGTTCGCTGACGACGGGCCGGTGTTCGGGCTCTCACGGACCGCCCTGAACGTGGCCGACCGAAAGGCGGTCCATGCCGCCATCGCCTCCTGCACGCCATCACTGGTCGTGAATTGTGCCGCATGGACCGACGTGGACGGCTGCGAGGGAGATCCTCAGCGGGCGCAGCGGATCAACGCCGCCGCGGTCGGCTACCTCCGTGAGGCGGCCGAGGAGGTGGGAGCCCACCTCCTGCACGTTTCCACCGACTTCGTCTTCGACGGGAAGGCCGACGTGCCGTACCCGGAGGACCACCCGACCGATCCGTTGAGCGTCTACGGGGCCGTCAAGCTGGCAGGCGAGGCGGCGGCCGGGCCGTCGGCCACCGTGGTGCGCACCAGCTGGCTGCAGCCTGCCGACGCCCCCGGAATGGTCGAGCGCCTCATCGTGGCCCTGGCGACAGGCGGCCCGGTGAAGATGGGCCATGAGCGGTCGGCCTGCCCCACCTTCATTGCCGACCTGGTGCCCGTGCTGAGGTACCTGTGCGAGGAACGGGTGGCCGGGGTGGTGCATGCAACCAATGCAGGCCCGACCAGCTGGTTCGACTTCGCCCGTGGGGTGGCGACGGCTGCCGGCCTGGACCCGGGCCGTGTGGAGCGAACCTCGGATCCGGGGCTGGATGGCACCCTGCCGGCCCGACGGCCCCTCTACTCGGCACTGGACAACGCCGTGCTGAGGTCCCTTGGGAACGTCACCATCCGCGACCATCGTGAGGCCCTGGCCGAGGCGGTGGCCCGGGCGGTGGGTTGATCGTGCACGTCGACGCGGGCGACCTCATTGCCCGACGATCCGACCGGGTGCTGGACCTGGTGGTCGGGGCGCTGGCCATCTGGACGGTGGTCTTCCACCTGGCCCGCCTGGTCGGGGTGACCCGTGATCCGGCGTTCGGCCTGTGGGTGGTGGCGACCATCGCCCTCGCCGTCCTCCTGACCCGGTCGACGGGTGGCTGGGCCGCCGTGGGTGGCCACGGTTCTGCGGGTCGCATTCCCGCCACGCCGGTGGTCCTGGCCCTGGCAGGTGCCGCGGTGCTGGCCTTCGTGGACGTGGATGGCCTCTGGTGGCCGCTGGCCTGGCTGGGCCTGGTCGGCGTCCTGGCCGTGGCTGCGTATGCCGTCCGGGACGCGGGTTCGACGCCGGCCACGACCGTTCGTGCCGCACTGCACCGCACCTCGCGTACCGCCGCTGTCTCGGTCCTGGTGCTTGCCGGGCTGGCGGCCCTGCTGTCCCTGGTGATGGTCCGTCCCGATCTGGACGACGTGTTCGTCGTGAACCGGTCGGCGTGGGTGGCCGCCCATGACGGCGTGTTCCCGGATCGCGACACCATCTTCAGCGACGACGTCCTGCCGCTGCAGCGCCCGGCGGTTCTCTCCACCTCGGTGGAGGCCCTGCTGGGTAGTGCGGCTGCGGCCGGCCGGGTGTCGGCCGTGGCGCTCACGCACCTCGGCTTCGGTCCGTTGATCGCGGCACTGGCGGTGCTGGCCACCTGGCGCCTCCTGCGGGGCCTGGGTGCCCGGTCGGCGGCGGCCGCCACGTGGGCGGGGACGCTGTTCCTGGTGCTGGACGGTGCCGTGCACGGCTCGTTCGGGAACTTCTTCGCGGGTCGGTCCTGGCAGGGCAAGGCTGTCTTCCTGCTGTTGGTGGTTCCAACCCTCTGGCACCACGGGGCTGCCTACGGCCGGACGGGACTGCGACGCCACCTGCTGGCCCTGGCGGTCGGGGTCGTCGCCGGGCTGGGGCTCACCTCGTCGTCGGTGCTGGTTGCTCCACCGGTGGTGCTGGCCGCCGTGGCCGCCACGGCACTGGACGCCGGTGAGCCGCGTCGAATCCTCAGGTCCGTGGCCGCCACCGTTCCGGCCCTGCTGGCCGGGTTCTACGCCCTGTTCGCCGCGCCGCAGCGACTGGGCGATGCCGCCGCGGTCCTCGGCCTCCTTGACGTGCGGCGATTCCTGGACAGCGGGACGGAGCCGATCGCCATGCTCAGGATGGTGTTCGGCGAAGGGCTGGCGGCATACGTGGCCCTTGCCGCCGCGCTCACCGCCTGGGCGGTGGTGGGCTCGCGGGGCTCGCGCATGCTGCTCCTGGCCGGACCGGTGGTGGTGTTCGGGGCCTTCCTGGCCCCCGGGGTGCTCGACGTGCTGGATGCGGCCGGCGACGCCGACGCAGTGGCCTGGCGCACGCTGTGGGTGCTCCCGCTGCCGGCGATGGTGGGACTGGTCGTGACAGCCGGTCGACCCGGGATGCGGGCCGCCCCGGTGGTCTCGGCGGTGGTGGTGCTGGCGTTGCTGCTCGTCGTGGGTACTCCGATCACCAGCAGTGCCAACAGGGGGACCGAGATGGCCTGGCCACCGGTGGTGGACCTGCCGCGGCCCGAGGTGGACAGCGCCCGGACGCTCGTCTACATGGCGCCGGTGGGTGGCACGGTGGCCGGACCGGAGGACGTTGACTTCGCCGTGTCGGTGCTGGGTGTCGACGTGAGGGCCGTGAACCCCCGGGCGTCATACCTGCGGGGCCGCCATGCCGGACGGGACTTCCATGCCCTGGACCGCCTCACCCTCACCCACGCACTTGAGCACGGCTATGCCGAGTGGGGGACGGAGGCGACGGCCCGGGCACTCGACGTGCTGGCTCCGGACGTGGTCTGCCTCCGGAAGGGTCGGGGAGACGAGGTGGTCGACGTGCTCACCGCTGGCGGCTACGTCACCGCCGGCGTGGACGACACCTGCCGGTTCTTCATCCGCTCGGCCGGCTGACTCAGCGAAGGCGGCGTACCAGGGAGGCCAGGAGTCTCCCGCCGGGGAGGCGCTTCAGGGCGGCGAGCCGTCGACGCAGCGGTGAGCGGTGGCCGGCACCGACGGTGCGGTCGGCCACGCTGCGGCGCCCCACGGCCCGCAGTTGGGCGACGTGGGTGGCGATGTCGCCTCCGATTGCCTCCACCCGCAGGGCGGCCTCCGCCACGTGCAGGTGGTCGATGGACGGGTCGCCCACGACGCCGGGTAGCAGGTCGCAGAACTTCGCAGCCATCCTGTCCACCGTCGTGCTGGCCGGCCACGGGTGCCGGGTCCCTCCGGAGACCACCGCGGTGGCCAGCTTCCAGCAGGTCCGCACGGCGGCCAGGTCGCGGTCCACGCCACCGGTCGCCTCCCACTCGTCGTCCACGAAGAGCACCTCGGCGGGGCGTTCCACGGGGCCCACGAGGTTGTCCAGCCCCAGGTCCAGGTGGTCTCCGGGCAGCACCGTCCGGGATCCGGCGGGGAGGAAGGGGTGGGCCTCCTCGTCTGTGACCTGTCGTTCGGTGGCGGAGCGGTCGGCCACGGTCCACCAGGTGGCCAGGACGGCCCTCACCCCGTCGATGTCTCCGGCCCGGAGCCTGTCCAGGGCCACCTGCTCGAGGTTCGGGCCCGGCGTGTAGTCGTCGGCGGTGCCACCGGGCGACCTCAGGTGCAGCCAGCCGCCTGCCGGCCCACCGGCTTCGGTCCGGTGGATCGGACGCCGGTCGATGCGTCTCACGCCGCCGTCGGTGATCCGTCGGACCCGGAGGTGGGCCCGGCGCCGGTCGCCGGTGAACCGCCAGGCCAGGGCGTCACCGTCCGAGCGCCTCTCCAGCACGCCTTGCTCCCTAGCGGCCACCACCAGGAACGAGTTGGCCATCTCGGCGCCCATGCCGGCGGCCACCACCTGGCGGTGGATGGCCCGTTCGTCACCGGTTATCCGGCCGCCCATGCGGCTGCGGTCGATCGGGGGGCCGACCAGCTGGTCTACGAGGTCCACGGCGTCGGGCTGGTCGAAGCAGCGGTCGGTCAGGATGGCCGTGGGCAGCTTGTAGTCGGGGAACGGCTGGTACCAGCGTTGGGAGGTCAGCCCGGCGCCGCTGAGGCGTTCGGCCAGTTCGGGCCTCGAGAAGGTGCGGACGGTGGCGGTTGCCTCGGTGGCGGCCACCGGCGGGTAGCCCTCGATTCCGACGAACGCCAGCCCGAGGTGGTCCTCGTCGGCCTGCAGCCAGTAGGCGAGGCCGAAGCGGTTCTCGATGGCCACCACGAGGGCGCCACCCGGTCGCAGGAGGCCGGCCAGGTGGCCCAGGAACCGGTCCGGGTCGTCGCCTGCGTATTCCAGGACGCCGATGCAGAGCACCACGTCGAAGCCCTCGTCGTCGGTGAGGTCGCCGGCGCTGCCGTGCCGGACGTCCACGTCCAGCCCGGCGCAGCGCAGGGCTGCGGCCTCGGCCCGCAGGGCGTCGCCCTCCACGGCCACCACGGTGGCGCCCTGTTCGGCCGCCCAACGGCTGTTCACACCGCTGCCCGCGCCCACGTCCAGGACGCGGACTCCGGGGCCCAGGCGGATGGGGTGCAGCAGGTTCGTGCGGGCCCGTCCGAAGTGGTAGCGGGTCGGCCAGTCGTCGATGTGGGCGGCCAGCTCGTCCGAGCCGCTGGAGCGGTCCGTGGCGTCCCTCAGGATCCCTGCGATCCGGTCCTCGGATCCGTCCCGCCAGCGCCTGTCGTTCACCGGTCGGTCGATCCGTCGCATTGCCGCCGCATCCTCATCGGTCGGCCGATCGTGCCGACCAGGTGCCACCCAGGGCCACGAGGCCGTTCTGGTGGTCGCCGCCGGTCGGTTCCACCTCGAAGCGCACCAGGTGCGTGTGGCGCTCCATGACCTTGCGCATCGAGTGGTCGTGGAGGGCGACGGAGAGCTCGTAGGTGCCGGGCTGCACGGCCAGCGCCCCGATGGCGTAGTCCACCTCGACGAGGCCGTCTCCGCCGTCGACGGCACGCGATGCCGCTCCCGAGTTGATGCTGGCCACATGCGTGCCGTCGGCCCGGTAGAGGCCGAGTGCCACGGTGACCGGCTCGCCGGCCCGCCCGGCGTCGTAGCGGACCCGGAATCGCACCGGGCGTCCCGAGCCCACGCTGTCCATCTGGTGGCCGTTGGCGTCGACAAGGTCCACGGACCTCACCAGGTCATCCGGGCCCAACCCACCGAACCGTCTACGGGACCCCGAGGCGGGTGGCGCACCGGCCGCTCCACCGTCCAGGAACCGGTCGATCACCTCGGGTGACGGCCCGACCGCCTGCAGCGTGCCCTGCTGGATCCAGGCCGTCTGCTCGCAGAGCCAGCCGACCATGTCCAGGTCGTGGCTGACCAGGATGATCGTGCGTCCCTCGGACTTGAGCAGGGCGAACCGGTCCAGGCAGCGCTTCTGGAAGGCGTGGTCGCCGACCGCCAGCACCTCGTCGACCAGCAGGATCTCCGGCTCGACGTGGATGGCCACCGAGAACCCCAGCCGTACGTACATGCCCGAGGAGTAGTTCCGGACCGGCTCGTCGATGAAGCGGTCCAGCTCTGCGAAGCCCACGATGTCGTCGAAGCGTCGGCGGATCTCCCGGGAGGTGAAGCCCAGGATGGCGCCGTTCAGGTAGATGTTCTCGCGGCCGGTCAGCTCCGGGTGGAAGCCGGCGCCCAGCTCCAGGAGGGCCGAGAGGCGACCGTCGACTTTCGCCGTGCCCTCGTCGGGCCGGAGGATCCCGGCCAGCACCTTCAGCAGGGTGCTCTTGCCCGAGCCGTTGCCGCCGATGATCCCGAAGGTGGAGCCGTGCGGGACCTCCAGGTCCAGGCCCCGCAGCGCCCAGAACTCCTCGTAGCGGACGCGGTGCCCGGCCAGCACGGTGGCCTTCAGCGTCCAGTTCCGGTCGTGCGTGAGGCGGAACTTCTTGCCCAGCCCGTCGAGGGCCACGGCGTTGGGCGATGTCGGAGCCACGCTCAGACCTCCTCGGCCATGCGCGGCTCCAGGCGGTTGAACACCCGGAAGCCGATGGCCAGCACGATGCCGGTGGCCGCCACGATGGCCAGCCAGCGTTCCAGCGACGGGAACCGCAGGTCGTAGAGCACGTTGCGGTAGGCCTTGGCCCACGAGACCATCGGGTTCAGCTGGTAGAGGGTGCGGTAGCCGATCCCCAGGAATTCCTTGTCGGCGGGGACCATGTTCAGCGGGTAGAGGATCGGCGTCAGGAACATCCACGGGGCCAGCGCCACGCCCAGGAAGTGCTGCACGTCGCGGAAGTAGACGTTGGCTGCGCTGATCATGAGGGCCAGGCCGATGGTGAAGAGCAGTTGCAGCATCATCAGGGCCAGCAGCACCGGGATCCACTGGAAGGTGATGTGCCCCTGCAGCACGGCGATGAGCACCAGCAGCACGGACATCTCGACCAGCAGGGTGAGGAACCGGGCCAGCACCGACGAGGTGGGCAGCACCCAGCGGGGGAAGTAGATCTTGGTCACCAGCGGCGCGTTGGCGGTGATGGCACGGGTGGCCTCGGTGAGGCTGGTGACGTGGAACTGCCATGGCAGCAGGGTCACCAGCAGGAACACGGCGTAGGAGTCCAGGCCGCTGGGGTCGCCGACCGAGGGCTGGATCCGCAGGAAAACCGAGAAGACGGCCGAGTAGACGACGACGGCCACCAGCGGGTTCAGCACCGACCAGGACCAGCCCAGGGCCGACCGCTTGTACTTGCTGCGCAGGTCGCGCAGCGTCAGGTTGACCAGCAGGTCGACCTGGAGGAGGGCGTGGAGGTCGCGGCGCGACCGTGGCAGCCGGGACAGGGGCACCGGCGGAGCCTACCGGCCGACCTCACGCCGGTCGGGGGCGCCCGGTCGCACCGCGGCGTCCACGGGTACCGGCCTTCTACGCTGGTCGGGATCGCCTGATGACCCCGACGCCCCCGCCCTCCTTGCCGGCAGCCCTGCCGGAGCCCTCCGGCCTGTACCTGAGGCTCTGGCGTGCCGGGTTCCGCTGGCTGTACATGCTGGACGCCGTGGGGATCCTGGCGGTGACCGTGCTGGTGACGGTGGTGCGCTTCGGTACCGACTGGCCCGAGCCGGGCGAGCTGCTGGTCGGCATGGTGGCGCTCACCGCGATCCTGCAGCTGGTCTTCTACTTCGGTGGGCTCTACGAGAAGCAGGCCCGCCTGGGCCACCGGATGTGGTTCGCCCGGGTGGTCGGCCTGACGCTCGTCGGCCTGGCCGTCGGGCTGGTGGTGGTGCTGCCGACCGGCCGCTACGCCGTGCCGAGGGCCAACCTGGCGGCGGTCGGCGTGGGCGTGGTGCTGGTGGCGACCACTACCCGTGCCATGTCGCGACGGCTGCGGTCGAGGCGCTTCGGACCACCGCGGGTGCTGCTCGTCGGGTCGTCGGAGCAGACGGCCCTGGCTGCCTCGCACCTCTCCGAGACAGACCGGATGGCCGAAGTGGTCGCCGAGGTGCCGGTGGGTGCAGGCGTGGTTACCGCAGCCGACGCCCACGGGGCCACCGACGTGGTGTTCGTGGACGACGTCTCCCTCGGCGACGTGATGCCCGAACCGTTGGGTGCCCTGGACGGCTCGGGCCGCGGGGTGTACCTGCGGGTCACGGCCACCACCGCCCTGCTGGGTTTGCGCGACGTCCGCGAGATCGGCGGCATGCCGTACGTGGCGATCCGCTCGCGGGCCCTGCACCCGCACCAGCTGAGGCTGAAGCGCCTCGTCGAGCTGGCCGTGCTGCTGGTGGCCGCCCCGCTGGTCGTGCCGCTGCTGGTGGTCGCTGCCGTCTACGTCCGTCTGATGGCTGGTGGTGGGGTGCTGTTCCGCCAGGTGCGCACAGGCCGCGATGGTGTGCCGTTCACCCTTGCCAAGTTCCGGACCATGCACCACGGTGCCGAGGCCGACGGGTCGGCCCGCCTGGCGGCCGTGGACGACGACCGCGTGGTGCGGGGGTGTCGTTGGATGCGTCGCACCCGCCTCGACGAGCTGCCGCAGGTCTGGCACGTGGTGCGCGGGCAGATGTCCCTCGTCGGTCCCCGGCCGGAGCGCCCGGAGCTCATCTCAGAGTTCGAGGCGGCCATCCCCGGCTACGGGCGGCGCCACGAGATCGCACCCGGCATCACCGGGCTGGCCCAGGTGCGGGCCGGGTACCACACCGACCCGGCCTACAAGTTGGGCCACGACCTCCAG
>Ga0208879_1000811_pt1 | contig 31204 bp, 19 predicted proteins | sample Knorr_S15_td_Bot_FD_185605 | JGI IMG/M metagenome (GOLD analysis project Ga0208879, IMG submission 185605) | Marine microbial communities from Southern Atlantic Ocean transect - Knorr_S15_td_Bottom_ad_5009_LV_A (SPAdes) (version 2) | ecosystem: Environmental > Aquatic > Marine > Oceanic | place...
ATCACCCTGTTCATCAAATGTCATGGAGAGTCCATACGCATAACTTGGGGACCAACTGGTCTCCTCTCTGACCAACTCAGTCCTCATTGATGAGCCATCCATGTATGTATGGTACAAGGTAGCATTTGTGAAATCGTTCCAGATGATATGTGGATTATCATCACCATCAATCTTCATCTCCATCCCTTTGTTATTGTTATCTGGAATTCCACTGCTCCATACCTCATTCCATGACCCAGACCGTGAAAACATTCGAATGAATCCGGCATCCAAGAATGTGAAATAAGGTACGCCAGTGGAATTGACCCTCAGTTGAGCCTCTTTGTAATATGGTGCATTAGAGCCAGACCACAGAGTCTCTCCAGAACTCCATGCCCCCGAATCATATTTCCAATAGGTGTAACTTCCACTTTCCAAAGCCACCAGATGAATGATGCCAGTATCATCGATTGCAATCTGCGTGTATTGGCTTTGAACTCCTGTAGGATAACTCAATGTTCCAGTCTGATCTGTAATCGTGTCATAATAATCTAATTCAGCACTATCTGTGGCATAGTATGTCCCGTTGGGAGAAAATGCAACATCCGCTGGATTGGTAGGCCAACCAGTAGTTTCCAACTGCCGTTGAGACCATTGTGTCGACAATTGTGCATCCATCTCATACGTGAATCTGGACAATGTCAGATAATCTAATCCCCCATGATTCGTTACTTGGGGATACCTGTAGTTAGTTCCTACACCCACTACACTGCTGCTTCCATAGGTTCCGCCATACCTCATGTAATCAGCACTAGAATCAGGAACTGCGTTCTGATAGGTCCATACCCTGGCATATCCATTCGATGCACCATCAGGGGCGATGACTCTTAGCCCATATTCATCATCGAACCAGATGGCACTCCCATAATCAGGTCTCATGTAATGGGATGTTGATATGCTATACATGGCATTGAATGAGGAGTATCCATACATAGGTTCACACTGCCCCTCGACAATATCCGAAAACGTATCATTATCATCATCAGTATCCAAGTAATCACAAGTCAAGTCCGAATCATAATCACTCGGTGTATCTGTATCGAGCAATGGATTAGTGGCGCATGCAACCTCATCAGTATCATTCCAGTTGTCGTCATCATCGTCAAGGTCTTCGATGAGAGTTGTCGTGCAAGAGTTCACGATATCATTTGGCATTCCATCGCCATCAGTATCAATATCTGCACATTCATCCAATGGGAAATCATCATCAACATCGATTGTTCCATCATCATCATCATCAGTATCCCAGAGATCGATTGTACCATCTGAATCTGTATCATCTGCCTTCAACCAAAGTTCTGTAGCAGGTAGGTCATCTCCCATCTCTCCAGTCTGGTCTCCTCTCCGTGTAGTGTCTCCATGTCCGAGTTGGCCATTCCCATTATTCCCCCAACACCTTACCTGCCCATCTTCACGAATCGCGCAAGATGAAAGGCTCCCCAATGCCACGGATTCGACATGGTCTCCAATATCAGTCACCATCAGATTGTCTCCCATCTCATTGGCTCCATCACCAATATTTGTGGTACTGCCAATACCTAATTGGCCGTAATATCCACCCCCCCAGCAACGCAACAGTTCATCATCACCAATAGCACATGTGTGCCTGTGACTGCCTGGTTCTGAATAATAATACGACGAAGCATAACCAGCCGCAGAAGTTTGAACATCCAGAGCAGTCCTACCAGTACCAATGTCAACATTGCTTGCTGCAGGATTTGAAACACTGTAACTACTGCCATATCCCAATCGGCCATATGAACCAATGCCCCAACAGGCTATGTTTCCATCATCTTGTAACACACAACTGTAAGCCTGACCCGCCGAAATCTTGACCGGAGTTCTACCATCTGCCATGTTCAAGAATGACATCTTGTTGGCAGATTGTGCTGTGCTGCCACCCATATCGGTGATATTTCCCAGTCCAAGTTGATATCGAGAATTATCTCCCCAACATTTGGCTGCCCCATTCTCCAGAATTGCACAACTATGTCCAAGACTGGCAGTGATATCTACTGCCTTGTAATCACCCAACAAGACTGTGGTTGGGACCGTATTGGTTCCAGTCGAACCGTCACCTTGAATTCCTTGGTCTCCCTTACCCCAACACTTGACCTCTCCAGTGTCAAGCAAAGCGCAGGTGTGGTATTGCCCTGCCGCAACCTTCACTGCATTCCCGCCAAGGTTGACTGCCGGCATCTGGTCTCCCAATGTGGCTGTCGTAATACCGCTTTGAGTGGTATTTCCGGTTCCCAATTGATATTCCGAATTTCTTCCCCAACACTTCACAGAGGCATCATTCAACACTGCACATGCGTGGTAAATTCCAACACTGATTTGAACTGCAGTTTTATTATCCCCAAGATTAACGAATGCGAGGCCCTCACCCATTTCATTAGCCCCATCTCCTATCTGTGTTGTGTTTCCAATTCCTAATTGACCAAAGTTGCCTTGCCCCCAGCATTTGACAAGACCTTGTATTGAACGAACGCAGAAGAATCCATCACCACCTCCAATCTCAACAGGCCTACTCAACAGTCGTGAAACTGATGATGAGGAATCGGGCGTCAAGATATCAGTTCCACTTGATTCAACCGCTGAATCTGCATCAGGTGCGTTAAGGTCGGTTGTGGAACCATACCCCATACGGCCATCTCCCCCTTCTCCCCAGCACATCACCTTACGGGTATCATCAGAGGTCTTGAACAGAGCACAGGAAGTTGTACTGGACTCGGAAACTGCCACCTCCAGTGGAATATGTCCTGCAGGAATTGAAACTGCAACAGGTGTAGCCGCCATGGAAGAGACGCCCCCCCCATCTCCCAATTCTCCAGATGCCTCGGTACCCCAGCATTCAATGCTCGAGGCCACGACTATGCAGGCGTGTTCATTGCCTACTGAAACCGAGTAGTGTTTATCTCCTGAAGAGCCTGCATCAACTCTTGTTCCCTTGATGGAAGAGGTGGAATTACCCAGAATCTTGTCATCATATCCTTGACCCCAACATGCAGTTTCCAGACTTGACGATAGAATCGCACAAGTTGCATCAGCACCAGCACTTATTCCAGAAAAGGTCCTTCCGTCCCAATCACTCGAGTAATGGCTACCAGTTGCAGAAAGGTCAACCTTCACGGGTGAACTGCTGTTCGCGGAAGTGGTGGAGGCATTTCCCAGAACCATATTGGATGAACCGCCATTGTACCCCCAGCAATATACATCCCCGATGGTATTCAAAGCACAAGTGTGCTTATCTCCAGTTGCTACATCTTCAATCACTCCTACTGAGGCAGGAAGGACTACTTCTGAAGGGGTTGCCATAGTTCCACCTGAAATCAACTCTGTACTCGAATTAATGCGAATGTCGTCAAGATAAACCTTGTTTTGTCCACCTGCTGAAGAAGACCTGACCGAGCTCCACTTGAAAGTGTGCAAGCCTGCATCAAAATCGAAAGACACTGATTGGAATGTAGAAGCCGCTATACCGGACCATGAATCCTGCAATACGTCATCGATATAGAATCTGAGATAATGGTTGGTTGCCGTGCTGGTTTTGTAATCAAAAGTGATGTTTCCAGCAGCAGTAGGTATGGATAACTCAAAATCGCTCTGTTGATTTGCGGAATTGACTTGCACTGAGATGGAATTAGAACCTGTTGAAGAAGAGCCGGTATCTATCGACCAAGGATAAGTTGAATCATCATTCACCCATTCAAGTGTACTAAGGTCTCCACTCTCGAATCCATCTTCCTGATAATATCCTGGATTGGAAATATAATAATTTCCAGTTTGTGAATCACCACCTTCGCCCCAGCAATATACTGAACCTGATGATATCGCCACGCAGGTATGATCTGAACCGGCTGATACGGATAATGCAACAACTCCAGAAGGCAAGGAGGCAAGACTGGGTGCTTCAGAGGCCGATGTTGTACCGATACCCAACTGGCCCTTGTCATTGGCTCCCCAACATACAACACTTCCATCTATTCCCACTGCACAAGCATGTGAAGAACCTGCATCGATATCTGATGCTTCAAAACTTGTTGGAAGGTCAACTGACACCGCTTCATTCGATGATGCTCCAGTTACAGAATTACCTAATTGGTCTGCATCGTTCTTACCCCAGCATGAGACACTGCGGTCATCGAGAATTGCACAACCGAAATCATCGCCAGTGGTAATGACATTTGATTCACCCACTGAGGGAAGGTCGTTCTTGGTATCGAACCTGTCGCAGATTCCATCATCATCAAAATCGGCAGGTGTACTGGCTGAATCCAGAGCATCAGTCTGGCATCTGACCTCATCAAGGCCTGTCCAACCATCACCATCAGCATCTTGCTGTAGGCCAGAGCCGGCATAATCAATGTCGTTCAAGACCCAGAGGTCAGCACTTGAAGGATGAACAGATGCCCATACTCGACCAGTTTGGCCAATCAGCAATGAAGTCCACTGTGGTGTTCCGGGAGCATTCGCCACGGTTTGCGTCTCCCAAGTACCTGAATTTCTGTTTGAAACAGCCAAATCAACAGATGCCCCTTGAGCCAATATCCAAGGTTCACCTTCTGGGCTGATGGCAATATCAAGTTCACCACCAATCAATCCTGTCGTTGCCTCAGTTGACCAACTGGATAATGTATCGCAACTACTTTCGCACCAAGCATACAATGGAACTGCGGTCACATTTGCGTAAGCAATATGCAATGACGAGTCATAACCGATAGCAATAGCCACAGATGCATTACTGCTTGAGGCTGAAGCAGAACCATCGATAGTTGTGGAGGCATAAGTCCCACCAGAGGTCCTTGATACATGCAACAAATCATCAGCAGAACCCGATTCTTTGATAATTGCGAAATGCAACGTATCACTTGAATCAATAACTGAATCTAGATTTACAACTGCAGCCCCAACACTATGTGTGTCCGAAGCCGACCATGAAGAGGAAGTGGAACAGGAACTTGAACATGAAATCGTCTTCAAATCATTCGAGTCAATATATGCTATCAGGATATCACCAGATGAGTCAATCTCAATTTCCACCTGTGTAGCAGTCGCAGTCAGTGCGACTGATTCCCAGAAACCATTCGTCTTGGTGGTGTAGGTCAATTGATCTGTTCCACTGGACAATGAATGCACGATATGCGGAGAGTAGGAATCATCGATAATAAAATCGATATCATCGATTACAGTCCCACCGGATAATGGAGATTCAGTACCCCACAACCCATTGGAGAATGCAGAGAAACGTATCTTGTTATTGTCGTCATCAACATAGACGGTTGCCGGACAACCGTTAGGCATGATGCCAAAATCATTCTTGTCTCCGACATCGCTTGATGAACTGTCTAAGCGTGTATCCATAGAGAAATGATGTGCCTGCTCAAAAGAATCCATGCAGGAGTCGGATGCAGGTGTCTCATCCAGTTCTAAATCCACCTCGGTGTAATGTGGAAGGTCTGATGCTCCATCTCCTCTGTTCTCGGTATCACCGTATCCGAGTTGCCCAAGAGAATTCTCCCCCCAACATCGAACATCATCATTATTCATGATGACACAGGTTGAACCTGAACCAACCTCGATTCTATCGACATCGTAAGAATTCACGGTACTGGGTGAGGAACCTAGATTGACATATGGTAGATTATCTCCCATTCCATTTGAGGAACCCGATGAGGTGCCTCTACTGACTTGATTACCGTACCCCAATCGACCATTGGTTCCAGAGCCCCAGCATTTGACGTAATCATTGTCAAGAATTGCGCATATGTGCTCCATTCCAGCATCAATCTCGACCGCGGACCTTGAAGTCCCTAGATCTGTCTCGACCAGATTACTTCCCATCTCACTTGAACCATCTCCAATGGTATTTGTGTTCTCAATTCCGAGTTGACCGTAATCATTGATTCCCCAACAGTAAGTCTCCGTGGGTGTTGTGTCAAGTATGACACAAGTGAATCCATCACCAGCAGTGATGTTCAATGCAGCATTTCCCCCAGGTAGAGAAACGAATGCCAAATTGTCACCCATCTCACTTGAACCATCTCCAATGCCATCCATACTACCGATTCCTAGTTGGCCATTCGCATTACTCCCCCAACACGATACGCTTCCATCATCCCAAATAGCGCAAGTGTGGTCATTTCCTAACGCAAGTTGTGACACAGTTCGTGAAGTTGGTAGGGAGACTGCAGCGAAATTATCTCCCACTTCATTACTCGCATCTCCACGGTCATCGGTATCTCCTAAGCCGAGTTGCCCCAGGTCATTCCTGCCCCAACAAATCAAACTGTTATCGCTGAGCACTGCGCAAGTATGTCTAGAACCAACCTCAATCATGGTTGCAGTGGTTGCACTCGGCAATTCGATGAATACAAGTACATCTCCAGTCTCCAGATATCCATCGCCATAGCCATCAGAACTACTGGACAATCCCAATCCCAATAGCGGTGCATTACCCCAGCATTTGATGGAACCATTACTGAAAAGAGCACAGGAATGGGAATCCCCAAGAGCAAGCGAAGTTATGGTCAATCCAGTACCGAGATTGACGAAAGGCAAACCTTCACCTTGCTCAGAAGAATCATCACCGACATTCTGTGTATTTCCAAGTCCTAATTGACCAGAACTACCATTACCCCAGCATTTCATGTTTCCAGAGACTCCAACAGCACATGCGTGGGCGCCACCTACCTCCAACAACTCGGCATTTCCAGTATCAGCACCCATGGGTGGAATCACATCATCAAGTTCCTCAACAACCAGAGGGTTATCGACATATGGAACTTGAGACATCAATAGCATCAATAAACACAAAAAAATACTCTTTTGCCGCTTGCCCAATACACCCATATAACGTGGGGGCTACAATCAGCGGATAAGTAAATCGCCTGCACTTCAAATGTAAATCGCTAAACTCAGTAAATAAATAGACCACATATTGCAATCTTGATTAACCTAAGTCCCCTCCGGAGAACGATATCCCCTATTAGGAGGCCCTATTTTGTCAGAACATCCTATCGCCGCTCTTCGAAAGAAACTTCAAAACGGAGGTCTATTGGAAAAAACACCATTCAAGTGCTGGTCAAAGGTAATAATACTATTATTGATTGTTGGAACTTTATTATTCGCTCACATTACATTGCCATTGGGATGGAGTATTGCAATGCTCGTTGTGACTGGTTTGTTTTCGACTACTTTAGCAATGACTGGTCATGAAGGAATCCATTCCTCTGCGTGTAATTCAAGGGCGGGGAATCTCAGTCTTTCGGCGATTGCTTTCCCTTTATTTAGCGGAATGTCAATGGTATATTGGCGTGAAAAGCATAATGTCGGACATCATTCATTTCCCAATGTAGTCGACAAAGACCCAGACATCCATGGCTGGCCAATCGCATTCAGTTCAGTTGATTATGAGCGCTCTGGAAGAATTTTGAGGTTTTTCCAAAAGAATCTACAAGGGTTTTACTTTTGGCCACTCACATTTTTGGCAGGTCATTCAATGCGCTTTGAAGGTATACGCTTTTTGGTAAAGCACCCATTCACTGCCTCAAAAAAGACTCGCTTCAATCGAGTTTGGCTACTTGATTGCTCGATGATTGTACTGCACTTCTTCCTGTGGTTAGTTGTTCCAATATTAGCAGGAATAACTTGGTGGATGGTACTTGGATTTTATGGGATATTATGGGCCTTTGTTGGATTGTTTCTTTCGATGATTTTCATTGTTGGACATACTGCCCAACCGATCATTTACGGGGTAAATGAAAACTGGAGATTACAAATTGAAACTGGACGTCGAATAAAAATGGGCCCAATTGGGAGATTCTTCTTTGTTGGATTAGACTATCAAATTGAACATCATCTATTCCCATCAGCCTCGCATTTCTCCTTACCTAAAATCGCCCCCAGCGTGAAGAAATATGCAGAGGAAAATGGCTGGAATTATCAAGAACTTGGATTTTTCAAGGCCTTATGGATTTCAACAGTATATCTCAACAAAGCTTGGAAAATGGCGCCTTTGGAAAAACTGACTGCTAAACCCGTTAACCAATAGGTAAACACCCCCGATGCTTTTTTTATTGGTATTCCTAATTTTGATTTCTTTCCAAATCAGGAATGCATATTTGAAGAAGGAATTCCACTTAGTTGAAAACCCGTCACCATTCAGCCGCATTTAATGGTGAGTTTTCCATTGTGGTCACATGCCTTTCGTTATTTGCTAAAGGGTGCTGAGGTTGAAGAGTGGTCAGGACTCATCGATAACTTTGAGCAGCACTACGGACCTGCAGCGATTGTGGCTGCCGAATTAAATAATCTAAAAATCATTTTTTCAGTTAATGATGATAAGGAAATTCGCGTCATAACAGCAAATGGGTTAGAAGTGGAAGTGGGTGAACACTTTGAACATGGCTTTAATCTCTTTATCGATTCTCAGGATTCTGAATCAAAGTTGGCAGACTTAGCAGGGATGGTTGCAGGAGGTTATTGCAACGGCAATCAAATCCCCATTAAAGGCTTAACAGTCAACTGGTTCCATCCGGAGTTTCCAAAGCCGCCAGCAGGAGTTAGATGCTGTGCTGTATTACTATGTGGAGGGAAAGGTAGCCGACTAGCCGAGCAAGGTATTTCCACACACAAGCCCCTGATGTCAATAAATGGCAAACCATCATTATTCCATGTTGTTGAACAATTACAAAATATGGAATTGGATTTTACTTCAATCATAATTGTTGTGCCACCAGAACGCCTCAAAGAATACAACCTCGCTTTGGAAGGGCGAGAGTGTGTAGTTGTTGCACAACCTGTTGCTCTTGGCACCGGTGATGCTGTTTGGCATGCTCTGCAACACTTACCTGAAGAAGTAGAACATGTGTACGTTTCATTCGGAACACAGCCATTAGTTACTGACAATAGCATCTTAGCATCACTTGCCTTTCACATCAAAGAAAAATTGGAGTTCACTTTGCCAACTACAATCACACCAAATCCCTATGCTCCTTTACTTCGAGGGGCTGATGGGAAAGTCAGCAATTCAGTTGAAACTCACCTTGAGGAAGCAGAAAAATCCGAATTCGGTGAAGCAAATGTAGGAGGTTATTGGGCTAGTATGAAGGCTCTAAATGAAATTCTAATTCCCTTGCAGAAAATGAAATGGAATGCTGATTCGGAAACATATATGACATCATCTGGTGAATTAGGCTACCCAAATGAAATGGTCAGGGCCTGTTTGGAAGGGGGTTTCGGTATCGATGGAATCCCATGTTCTGAACCACAAGAGATGATCGGTTTGAAGAGGCTTGAAGATATTGAAAAGATTGAATTAGAATTCTCGCTAAGAAAGCCTTTCAAGTAACAATAACGATTTGTCCGCCTCTTACCTTAGCGCAAGAACTTGGTATCAAGAAGAGGTCAAGGAATAACCAAACAAATAATCCTTGAAGGGTTACCATAGAAATAATCCATACTCCAACTCCTCTGCCCATGTATAGGTGGTGGATGCCGAAAAGTCCAAGGAAAAACATCAGAAGATATGCAACCAATACATCGGGTTGGTTACCAGATGTGCTGACAACAGTTGCTTGTGGTTGGCTATATGCAGCTTGCATTTGCATCTGTTGCACTGGTACTTGCTGTACTGGTACTTGCTGTGCTGGCACTTGCTGTGCTGGCACTTGCTGTGCTGGCACTTGCTGAAATTGGACGGCTGGCTGTTGGGGTTGTTGAATCACCATGATTGGCATAAACCAATCGACCTTATAACTCAATCTATAAACAATATATAGTTAAGAGACTCAGCATTTTGAATTGCGCTATTAGGTTGATTTATTGCGGAATAATGTTAATGAGGAGTTGCCTGAAGGTGGTTAGATGAAAGAGGATATACTTTCGGGAAACTCCAGACGCTTCTGGATTCCAGTCATTGCCATCCTCGCCCTTTGCATCCCCAATCTGCTTTCCACCGGCACTTACATTCTAATGGATTCACCAACTCCATTGGAAGGACTTGAAGCTGCCCCACATGCTGGAGAGCCATTGGCAGAAAAATTCATGCTCATCGTTCTAGATGGTGTGCGTCGTGATATCCTGTTGAATGAAGAGTACATGCCTTACCTAAACGAAAAAAGAGACGGAGGAGCGACCCTATTACTCGAAACTGGACCTTTGACAATGACGGGTGCTTGTGTACGGGAAATTGCCACTGGGGTACAATCTCGACCTAGTGAAGGCTTAGCAAACTTCCATCCCGAGCACCCAGGAACAGAAGATGGTTGGACTGTCGCTAGCACCTATGATGGAGATGGAGATGGTGACCCAGACCGCCGCTTAGGAATTGTAGGAGACTATGTTTGGGGCGACCTCTATGAGGATAATCCTGCAATAAGTTTCTCTCAACATTTCTATGGTCATTCTGATTATTATCAAGGGGACGATGAAGCATTTGCCACTTTGACTGATTGGCTAACTGGAAATAGTCCTTTGGACCGAGACTTGGACTCGATTATCATGCACCTCTCAGGTACCGACCATGTGGCTCATCGCTACAAGGTTATTGGGTCTCCTGAATACCTTGAGAAAATGAATTCAATAGATGCTGATTTGGGTAAAATATTGGATTTATTAGGTCCTGAATGGACTGTTGCGGTGACTTCTGACCATGGAGCAACAAACGATGGTCGTCATGGTTCCCCCGATTCAGAAATTCGTGAAATTGCCGCAGTTATTTATGGACCAAACATCAAAGTTGGTGCTGTGGTTAAAGGAATGAACCAAAGAGACTTAGCAACTTTGCCTAGTTTGCTTTTCGCTCAGCCATTATCACATTCAATAAATGGCCGAATGCCCCTAGAAATGTTAAACATTAGTCAGGCCCAAAAGGATGAATTAGAGTTATGGAATTGGCATGCAGCATATGAGCGAAATAAATGGCTTCAAGAAAACGACTGGCCTGCAGTTGAGGGTCTTGACAGAGAAGTCATTAGTTGGGAATTGATTCCTGAAGATGAGATGGGAATAAAATCTGATAATATGGTGGTAGCATTAATTTCCTTTTTAGCAGGAGGGGCATTTGTCTATTGGTGGCTTAGAAAAGAAAACACTGTTTCCTATTCTCTTAAACAAACTTCCTTAATTATCAGCGCCATTGGCGCAGGTGCATTAATGATGTATTCATATTATTTTGAAGGCTATCCATCCGGTTTGATATCTATCGTTGGAATCTACTTTTTTATGGCTTTCATTGGAATTAGTGTCTGGATGTATAGAAGTTCAAAAGAGGGTAATAATTGGCATCAAGCAGTTTGGTTGTTTTCTTGTATTTTCTTCATCGCCTATCTAAGTACAAGATTCTCAATGCTTGGCTTCATCGCCTTTGTGTTGTGCCTATATACATTATATAAAAATAAGAAATTAGAAAAAATGGAATTAATTACTTGGGTTTCTTTGGCTGTGGCATTGATTTTCCCCGTATTCCTGACTCATCACCGCTTAATGGGTTTCAATTTTCCACGCAGCATAATATCTGGCATGTACCCTGATACTCTGATATTAGCAATTGCTGGTTGTACAATGATCGGTTTGGTTTCATTCTTAGCAATCTCAATTAGAAATAATGCATTCCAAAAGAAGAATTGTTTCTATGCTTCTGCCTATGCAATCCTTCCTTTACTGATGTATTTTCAATCAAATTATATTGATTGGTTTGTTATAATATCCCTAGTGGTCATAGCAAGTATTGGGATTCGCGACTTTTTACAAGATGGCGAAGATAAATTACACCTATTGGAATTCTCCGCTTTGGCATGGTTAACTATCAGTTGGGGAGCCTGGCCTGCTTCCTTTGCTATTCTGATTTTGTGTTGTTTGGAGAGATTACTTTCTCAGCATGCAGCCAATTTATTGAAGCCAGTTGAATACCGCTTAGCTGAATATTCGAGAATGTTGATATTGGCTTTACTACCAATCGCAGTATGGTTCACGATTTGGTCTGCGATGGGTCAAATTTCAGGCATTACTAATCCAAGAGAATTAGACCTTGGGGAAATTTTCCTGCGCGGGGGCTACATTGGAGATCGATTATCTCCAAGCAATGGATGGGTCGCTTTCATGGGCTCTGGCCCAATATTCTTGATTCCTTTACTCGTTTGGAGAATTTTCCAACGCCATAACTGGCCTCTTCATCTTACACTCGGGGTTTGGATCCTGAGGATAACTGCAATATGGATGACATTATCCTTCGCTGCTAATCAACCACGTACAATTTTCAAAGGGACTTGGGATACGATGTTCTCATTTTCATTGCTCTTGACGATGATACCATTCATTTACTTCCTTTATCGAGATTCGCAAAATATCGAGTCTCTTAATGATTGAACATAGAATTAAATAAACAGAGTCAATTGAAAGTAGCATGGAGGAACAACTGAGCAAAAAATTGCTCTACGAAAATGTGGAGTTCGTTCTTTTCACCACTCAAACATGTCCATTCTGTTCAAAGGCAAAAGCACTTTTACATCGAAATTCCTTTTCATGGAAGGAGTTTAATGTAGCAAAAACATGTTCATTATATTCCATGGTAGTTGCAAGGACAGGCCATAAAATAGTTCCCGCGATATATGATACACGCACTGATGAGGCTGTATTTATAGGTGGAAATGATGACCTTGTGGAATTATTGAAATCTGAATCAAGCCCTCCATCTAAAGGGTTCTTTTCCTTCTTCAAGAGAAAGTGATTCAGTTTTCACTCGCTTCGCCAACTGCTTTCAGCATTGCTTCGAGAATTCGCATTAAACCTCGTAGTGTTACTTCACTGACACCTGCAACCTCACAGACATCTGCTTGTGTCCTTGGCTGGCCCCGTAGGCCTGCTGCTTTGTAGAGTAAGGCACCTGCGACTCCAGATGGCCTCTTACCTTGCCACTCTTCCATTTCTCCAATGGTTTTCCAAATATAGCGTGCTTCACCGAGTACTTGTGGACTTAGTTCGAGGTCGCTAGCAAACTTATCTAAGAATTGTTCAGGACCACTTATTTTGTGGAGGCCTAAGTTTCGTGAAACTAAGCGAATTGTTCTGCGTAATTCTTTGAGTGATTGTTCATCTGACATATCAAAGTTCTCGGCAACATCCTCAATTTTCCTGGGTAAATTATTTTCTCGTGCTGTCAAGTAAACGCAGGCTGCTGTTACTCCCCTGATAGATCGGCCCATAACCAAGTTTTTGGCTATTGCTTTTCGATAGTATTCAGCTGCTACCTGTTCAAGAGCGGATGGTAATTCGCCTCTATCACGGATGAATTTCATTGCTTCTACTAAGTTTCTCTCTCGGCTATTGCGATTTTTTGAGCGCTCATCCAATATGACTCTTCTCCTCCAATCACGTTGGGCACGGCTATTCATTCCATGTCTTCCTGCTCGCCCGCCCCATAGGTCCTTGCGGTCAATTACAGTGTTGAGTCCTTTGTCTGCTAAAGCCATGTTTGTTGGTGCTCCAACTCGACTTCGGTCGTTTCCGTCACCATGGTTAGTCCATTCTGCTCCAGGGTCAGGGATTGCATCTTCAACAACTAATCCACAGGACCCACAATGGATTTCGCCACGAGATGAATCTTCAATCCATTCAACCGCAGCACAAGACTCGCAGGGCTCAGTTTGCCCAGTTGTTCTCCTTGCTTGGGAAGGCCTTTGAGATGTGAAAGCGCTTTCTCTCTTTTGATTGCTTCTTTCGCCTAGTCTTGCTTTCTCATCTGTCTCAATCATATCAACCACTAGTTATACAGTAGATGCTTACACTATTTAAAGCATGCGGTTTGTTGCTTCATGTTTTTCCTTCATGAAATCCGATAAATGCAAAAGCCAATGTTCATCATCCTCAAGCGATGGCGGAGATATTGGAATTGGTATCATGCCTGCGACCGTGGTGCTCGGGGCCCAATGGGGCGACGAGGGAAAAGGCAAGTTAGTTGATAGATTAGCAGGCCAAGCAGATTGGGTTGTTCGCTTCCAAGGTGGCAATAATGCTGGACATACAGTCGTCTTAGGTGAAAGAACCATCAAGTTACATTTACTGCCGAGTGGGATAACTCGAGAAAGTTGTGAACTGGTTCTTGGAGATGGCATGGTTATCGACCCATGGGTGTTGATGGAGGAATTGCAGCGATGGCAATCCGAGACTGGCGAGATGCCACTTGGAACTCGACTCCATATAAGCGATAGAGCACATGTAATCTTGCCTTTTCACAGAATGGTAGATGGTTTGGACAAGAAAATTGGCACAACAGGAAGAGGAATTGGCCCAACTTATGCTGATAAAATCAATCGCATTGGCCTGCGCTTTGGTGATATTGCTGAATTGCTTGCAGATGAATCTGCCTTGAACGAAATGGCTTCACGCCAAGCAGATAGGCTGCAATACTTAGGCCTTCCATCAGATAAGCATGCCATTTCTTTACGGGATGATATCCAATGGGTTCACGATAATTATTCGCAGGCCATCCAAAATACGGGCGTGATGGTTGATACTGCCCTTTCTACCGGTCAACAAGTATTGCTAGAAGGCGCTCAAGGCTGTCTACTCGATATCGACCAAGGTACATTCCCATTCGTTACTTCATCAATAACAAGCCGAGGAAACTCAACCCATGGAGCCGGTGTGCATCCTGGTCATGTAGAAGAAACGATTGGAGTAGTGAAGGCTTACACAACTAGAGTGGGGCACGGGCCGATGCCAACCGAATTATTCGATGAAGTTGGAACACACCTTGGAGAAGTTGGTCATGAGTTTGGTACAACAACAGGCAGGCCTCGCCGTTGCGGCTGGCTTGATCTCGTGGTCCTGCGCCACTCCCACCGAGTCAATGGATTCTCTAGCCTTGCACTAACTAAGTTAGACGTGCTTGGTGGACTTGAGACAATTTCAATTTGTATTGGCTATGAATTAGACGGTGCTGAAATTAGGGACATGCCAGCAAGCGCCAAAGCTTTGGCCCGTTGTAAGCCCATTCTAATCGACCTTCCGGGATTTGATGCACTAAGTTTGGAAGAATGGCTTGAAATGGCCAAACAAGCAGCAATAGACGGTCAAGGTTTTGCAGCATTGCCTGAAGCAGCACAACATTATGTCGCCCATATTGAACAATTGCTTGGAGTACCGGTCTCTTCAGTAGGAATTGGGCCAGATAGGGATGCGACTATCGATGCAACCGATTAATTGATGGTGAAAACCAAGGTAGGGATGTATATGGGATTCAAGTCAAAGGCACGCAAGCACCAAGAAGAGCGCGGAGAAGGCACCGATAAAAAGAGTCGAGGCTCAAAGAAAGAGGGTGAGTTATCCTGTGGAATAAAATCCTGCGAAGGCTGGGCAGACAAGTCGATGGGGGGGCGTTCAATATCGAGAATAGATGCCCAAGATATCTTTGGAAACGGAACCTTTTCCGAAGTAAAAAGCCGAGTGAAAATATGCAAAAGTTGCTATCGTCTCTATAAGAAAGAGACCAAGGACGACAAGGAATACTGATTCACTTTCAGTTTACCCTCTGTGGGAAAACCTACAGTACCCTTGACGAAAAAACCAGTTTCATGTTGAGTTGTGCAACCCCACATGGAATAATAGAGTTTGAACGCGGAATGATGAACTGGAGACCTGAAAGAGGTCCTCCTCAAAGAGTGGAACTTGGTGAAACGATAGTAACGGCTTGCCTAATACCCAGCCCTCAAGCCTCTATCCAAGGCGTTGTAATGTTCTCGAAACAAGGCTTAATCATCCACCTCTCTATCCCCTCATTGGTACCAATCAGTTCTACCAGACTCGAGGGTTGGTACCCAGAATCAGCCCAACTCGTCCATATTCATGGCATCCCATATGTCATCTTAAGTCATGGTAAATCCATAGAAATTAGATGCTTAGATGAGCTAAAGAAAATAATCTCCATAATAGAATTTGAAAATAAAGTAGATTTACTTTATTTGAATGGTCATACATTAGTTGTAATCCAAGGAATGAATACTACAGAAATTCAAATTCAGGACATCATTCCTCTTCCCTAATCTGCTTCCATGATGTTCGTGGTGTGAGGTAGTTTGCAGTTTGGGCTGGCCTTTGCCAATGGGCTGGGACATCCCCACCTGCTTCGATACACTGTTCAAAAAATGCAAGATGCTGTTTCAAAACTTTGCGAGTTTCGGCTTTTCCACTGATTGCTTCACCAAATCCTGGAATCAGCATTTCAAGTTCAAGTTCAAGAAGCAACTCAACACTATCAGCCAAATCGGGAAGACAACCTCCCATCATGTCCCAGCGGGATGGTTTGTCTAACATCGGAATAACTGAGCCAACTGCTGCAATTCTCTTCTCTGGTAACCAATACCCCATACCATCTTGGCAATGACCAGGCAAAGCAATGGCTTCAACTTGGCAATCACCCAAGTCCCATATTTGTGAATCAACCACAGATTCGGTAGATGTTTTTGGCATTTCAGAATCAAATCGACGGGCACCAGTAGATGCAAAGTCTCCCATCGACAAGGCCGATGCTGCAGTGGACTCGATATGAATCGGGATGCCTGAGAATTGTTCTGAAACAAATGCTGCCCCCCCGCAATGATTGAATCTCCGGCTTGTCAATAGAATTCCACTTGGGGGATTTTCTTCCCCCAATTGGCCGATAACTCGTTCATAAATGAGTAATTGGTACCAAGATGTTCCGACATCAATCATCAATGTTGAGGCATTGCCAATAATCAAAGTACAGTTGGCATCATGATGGATGCCAGGTAAGCGGACGACTCGCATCAACATGGGGCTAGGTGAGGGAGTTATTCTGTTTATTGAATGAAAGCGAGGGAGCCGGTGTGATTAAAGAGGGAGAGCAGGTCGGCGGGCTCATGGCACGCTTTCCAGAGGCTGAGGTCCGCCTCCTTCACAAAAAGATATGCATGCGCTGTAATGCTCGCAACGCTGTGAGGGCTGTTGCTTGCCGACGCTGCAGCTACAAGGGTCTTCGCCCTAAGAACATTGAGCGAAAAGGAATCTGATTCCCTTTCCTCTTGTTTCATTGTTCACTTACTACACTGTGTTTCATGGGTTCATCCCAACAGAGCGAAAGCCAAAGCGATTGGGTCACCGAACAAAAACAATGGAATTATCGAAGGGAAGAACATTGTAATTAATGGAATCTTGGGACTGACCCAAGCGGATACAGCACCCTGCTCAATCAATGCATCTACTTGTTCGGCCAACTCCTCCGCACTTGGTGTTCGGCGTGGCGCTCTTGTTCGACTCTTGATTCCAACACTGCCATCGGGTTTTTCTATAACTTGGTCCATCAACCACACATGTTTTTCTTGAACCATGTCTAATGGCATTCGGATCGAATGCCAAGCCATTCGTAAATCTTTGAGGTTTTTCAAATTACTTTTCTTAATATTAAGTGCTAATAAAATTAAGGGGAGGAATATGAAGGCAAGCCCTCCCCAAATAAACAATGAAAATACAGGGGGTGTGCTAATTACTACCCCGCTAGGCTGAAAAATCGGCGCCAAGGTAGCCCAACTTGGCATTATTAATGCTACCCACATCAAGGCCTTTGCATCTGCCCCTCCATGCAATAAGCGAAGACGCCATGCGAATTCAAACACAATAACCATAGCAAATGCAAGCATCACTTCAAACCAAAGAATTCTCTGTTCAGAAGCCGAACCGTCTAGCAAAGAGAGGGCATCTCCTAGTGCATACTTCATAGCCCCAAATATCACTCCAGCAGCGCCAATGAGATAACAAAAAGCGACTGCAACATCCATCTTTTCTCCTTTTAGAATTGAGGAAATTGTAGGTCTACCAATCAATGAAACTGAAGCAAAGGAAATGGCCGCAAGAGCACTGGCCCAAATTGTCCAATCTGCCCCTCTAATCATTAATTCTAATCCCCAAATAAATATCAACGGCTTATACCAAGCAATCCAATGCTCATTTGGAATGCGCCTATCTCGATTGTCGAGCCAAGCCCCAATAGCGAAGCAAACGGCCAGTGAAAACCATCTAGCGTAGCCCAGAATTTCCAATTCAACCTCTGCCATCAGCAGTCCGTGGTGGCAATTGCCTTAAATCACAAATGGTCACAGCCGACCTTATAGGAGATAGTAGGTGATGAATCATGTCTGCCGATATCGAAGTCAAACTCCAGCAAGTCGCGACGGTAATTAACCAATTAGATGACCCTAAAGTACCTCGTAATATTCGCAAAGGTGCAAAGGACTCTGTCGAACAATGGTTGTTAAACAAGGCCAAGCAACTCGATGTACGAATCGCAATTACTCAAAATAAACTTGAGGAATTATACGAAGACCCTAACATTCCACCGGAATTTGGAACCTTAATCCTTCAGATTAACACTGCACTTGAGCAAATGTTGGCTGACGCACTTTAATTGAATAATCGATTTTCCTAAACGGGCTTATTCTTCTTCTTCAGGTTCCAATCGAGCCACTAATAATTGAACCGCTTCCATTGCGTGCTCATCGATGATACCGGCTTTGAGTGAAGTCTTAATCATCTTCAAATGTCTACTGCCAAGTACTAATTCTGCTGCTTTCATAACAAGTACCTTTTCATCTTCGGTCACAAAATTAGATTCCATTGCTCGGTTTATCGCAACTAAGCCAGCCATCTTGTCCATTGTTTCCTCAGTGAATCCCATTTTGTGTTGAATCCTATTCAGAGTATCTAATTCCTTTGAGGTTAGTACACCATCGGATAATGCCGCCTCATAAGCTTCCATCAAATCAGGGGCCCGTTCAGACATTAGAATGGCGATTGGTCGAGTCGGCTCAATGTTTTCAAGAATAATCTTGAATATTACAACGAATGGAACGGAGAGTACCATTCCAACAATACCCCAAAGCCAGAAACCAAATGCTGCAACTATTAGCAACAGAACTGGGCTAATATCTAGTTTACTGCCACACCATTTTGTCTCGATAATATTCCCCCAAAGTTGTTGATTTACGATGAGTAATACACCCATGGCTAAAACTGAGCCTGGGTCGAGCATAATAAATCCAAGAATAATAGGAGGGATGCTGGCTATTAGTGAACCAATATATGGCACATAGTTAAGAATGAAAGTTAACAAAGCCCAAAGGAACCACAAATCAATACCAAAAGATGCAAGAATGATTCCAGCGATGACTGCTGTTCCAACTCCTACTCCTGTTTTTACGATAATATATACATTAATACTTTCTTCAATGGCTGCTCTAACATCTTTGATTTTCTCGTTTGCCTCTCCTGGGTAAGCGGCTGAAATTCGACCTGGAAGAAGACCTGCTTCAAAAATAATGAACATTAAAAAGAATAGAACCGTAATCGCTGTTGTTGCTAAAGAACCAGCAAAAGAAAGGACCTTTCCGAATAAATCGGAGACATCTCCACCCTCTTCTATCAACCCAAATGTTGCAAGATGTTCGTTAACGGTTTTGTTAGAATCTTCACCATCCTCTTCTAACGCCGGCCCAAATATTGCTGATTCTTTCATCTCTTGATATCGCAACTCAAGTTTTTCATTATAATCCGCCATTTTATCTTTGTCTTTTGATAAATCATTGATTTGGGAATATGAATAATAAGCACTACTAACCAATAGTAAAAGGAAAAGCATCAACACCGTGAAATATGAAAGATACAAATTGAAACCTGTTTTATTCAGTGCATCAGCACCAGGTTTGAGAATAAAATAAACACCAAGAGCGATGATAAATGGTTTCAATACATCCTCCAAGACAATAGCAGCAAAAATTACCAAAGTCAAGAGGATGATGAAGTTGGTAATAACACCAAGCCTTCTTGCGAATTGGGTACTGTCAACAGTCGCCTCATCCATACTATGCCATCACATGACCCATACATAACCTAATACCCAAACAACAACTTGATTCTTGACATAAAGAATCATTCAGGAAAATGGTAGACTGGCATTACTGAATTGGTAGCGGTTGCTTGAGAATCCTTTGTCATTGCAATTAATCCAATCTCTATATTTTTATCAAAAAGGTCAATTCCCCAACTTAAAGAATTATTAATACCGGTTCCAGAATGGTGATGGACTGCAACTTTTGAACATAGTAATTGCTTGATAATATCCTCACCGATTCCAGTTGCGGCAATTGCAATGTTCTGGTCACACCAAAGCCCCGAACCCCACATTGGGGTATCTCCGACTCTCCCTAGGGGGCGTCCACTACATCCACCAGTTGAAGATGCAACGGCTAAATTACCATCATTATCTCTGGCAACAGCGCCTACAGTATCAGTTGCACCGGGGCTCTTACTTCCAACTACTGATGCCTTTCTATGTCCTTTAAGATCTGCAAAATGTCTCGCTCCACGGCCTGCAAGAATATGGAAATCCTCACTCAACAAATCTGCTGCAACCCTGACTGGATTGGGAGTATTTTCGATTGCCATTATCAACCCAAGTTTTCCATCACTCGTTGCAACTGCAGCATCCAATTGTAGACTGCCATCATCACGGTATCTTCCACCAGTTCCAGCATTCAATACTGGGTCATCTTCCATTATCACTACCGCCTCCACAACCGCTTCGAGTGCTGAGCCTCCTACATTGAGAATTTGCCATCCTCGCTGAGTAGCCACATCTACTCCTGGTTGATCACTTACAGTGTGTCCAGCGCCACCGTGGCAAATTATTGAGGGTTTATTCATCTATTCCTACACCTTCCAAAGCGGGGTCATCTGCATTCCATGCTCCCCCGCGAATATGAATGAATAAGCCTGTGATTGAAAAGATTCCGCATAACCAAAACACAGTATGATAAGTGAAAAATCCTTGCTCTGTATTTGTTAAATCCCATATTATTCCTCCAATTAAAACCCCAATCAAAGTGGAAAGGGAACGAAGACTTTCGGCAACACCCATCACCAAGCCCTTTTCTGAAACCCCCGAATGGTTGCTAAGCATAGCCATATTACTTGGAGTGAATAGTCCATTACCAAGAGCAATGATGAAACTAACGGATAGTATTCCAAACCAAGCAAAGGAGATATCTACGTACGGAATTAGAGTCAGGCCGATTGCTGCTGAGACTAATCCAAATGCCATCAAGCGGCTTGAACCGAAGCGTGTTGTAAGCGGACCAATTAATACTCCTTGCACAAGAAGACCTGAAAGACCAATGAAACCGAATATCAAACCGTTATCTGATTCAGAAAATCCTAAGCCTCCCTGTTGAGGGCTCATCATTGTGAATAAGATGAAAGACACATGCATGATGGTAAAACCAGTCCAAAATGCCATTGCACTCCACATCAGTGGACTCAAAATTGGCCGTGAAAGCAATGCGAAAATATCCTTAAATTTGCGTTTTAACTCTCTTAGAGGATTTGTATTTTTGGTTTTACTTCGGGATTCTAATGGTAGGCTCTCTGGTAGCCACCAAATCGATAATAAAAAGGCGATACCCGAAAGAAGTGATGAAGCGATACAAGGAAGAAGATAAGGGTTTGAATCAAATATAGTATCTTGAAAAAGCGAAGTCCAATTCCATTCAGCTGGGCGAGATAACCAACCTCCAAGTGCTGGTCCAATGGTGAATCCAACTCCAAAAGCGACCCCTAACAAGCCCTGCCTCTTTGCCACTTCATGAGGTTTAGAAATATCAGATATGTAGGCCCGAGCAACAGGGATGTTGGCATTGAAAATTCCGCTAAGTACTCTGGCAACAAATGCCATCCAAAGGGTAGTTGACAAACCGAATAGAATGAATGTGCCCGTATTGCCAAGTAGGCCAATCATCAGAATTGGGCGCCTACCATATTTGTCAGACAAAGAACCCCAAAAGGAGGAAAACAAGAAAACGGCTGCTGCATAACCAGACATTAAGGTTGCAACCCAAAAACCAATTTCAGCATCTGGACCTGAGAGATGGGCAACCATGAAAGTAAGGAATGGAATAATGATTCCAAAACCAATCATGTCTACTAATACGACTATGGTTACGATGAGAAGAGAACCTTGCCCTGCTACCTTGGCCTCAGTCATCTTTGGCTGCTAGGCATTTTACCTATCAATATCTCCATCAGTATGATACAGGGAAAAGTGGTTTGAGAAATCAAGCCGGAGTTCCACTTAGATCTATTTCTGGAGTTAAGATGTCGATGACTTTTGTGAGTCGCTCTACAAGGCCTGGTTTCTTGTCTGTCATGACAAGAGCCCATTCCATTACTTCATCCAAAGTGTTTACAGGGATGACTTCTATTTCATCTATGTATTCATCATCGAGAAGTACATCTTGGAGATTTGCTCTGGGAATCAAAACTGTCTTCACACCACTCTTTGCAGCAGCCTCAATCTTGGCTGTTACTCCACCAACAGGGAGCACTTCTCCTCGTACAGATAGAGAACCTGTCATGGCTAAGTCTTGGCGGATTGGGATTTCCTCTAAGGCTGAGATGATTGCGGTAGCGATGGTGATACTTGCTGAATCTCCGTCTACGCCATGAGTGTCAACGAATTGGATATGGATGTCAAAGTCCGATACATTTTTGCCAGTCAATTTCTTAACAACTGCAGAAACATTTGTAACGCTTTCTTTGGCGATATCAGATAACCCGCCGGTTGCGTATACTTTGCCCCCAGCGGCTTGAGAGGGTGTAACAAGTGCCTCGACGGGTAGCATAATTCCACTATAATCGGAGAGGCCTGAATCTGCACCTAAAACTGCAAGGCCATTTACTCTACCAACTCTTTGTCCCTTGTTGACCAAAAGGCTGTATTGTTGACGGCGCTCGATCATTCGGTCTGCAACTTGTTGTTCAAGTGGTTTGGCAATTCTACGAGCTGCCATAACGTGGCGGGAAGATACTAATTCACTTCCTTCTTCCACTGCTAAATCTCCTGAAATCCTGACCAAACCGCCAAGTTCACGAAGTCGTAGAGATAACTTGCCTCTCCTTCCACTTCTTCGCTGGGCTTCTCGTAAGATTATTCCAACTGCGCTCTTGTTGAAGTGAGGTATCTCTCTATTAGTACCGATATCTTTGCGTACTTCTTGAGTAATGAAGCGAATTAAACGACGGCGATTCATTGCGGTATCTGGCATATCACTATTGACGAATACTTCGTATCCATAGCCGCGAATTCTACTACGTAAAGCTGGATGCATACCTTGGATAGCATCGAGGTTGCCGGCGGCGACAAGAATAAAATCACATGGGACTGGTTCACTCTTGGTCAAGGCCCCACTGCTTCTTTCACTGCGGCCACTGATTGGGAATGCGCGCTCTTGCATTGCTGTTAGCAAAGCCTGCTGCTCTTCAAGGCGTAGTAAGTTGATTTCATCGATGAATAGAACTCCACCATTTGCTTTGTGAATTGCTCCTGACTCAACTCTTTCGTGGGCTGGGGTTTCCATTCCTCCAGACTGGAAGGGGTCGTGGCGAACATCACCAAGTAAGCTCCCAGCAAGGGTTGCAGTTGCATCTATGAATGGAGGTTCATCATCTCGCTGATGTTTGACCAATAATTTCGGCAGCCTTGCTTCATCACCTGAGCGCAATCTATTGGAGATGAACATATATGCAAATGCCAGTAAAAGAAGACCAAAGAATAGAGTCATAAAATCCCCACTCTTGAAAGCAAATACCAAGAATAGGAATGCAACTATTGCAACACCAAACAGCAATTGTTTCTGCTGCTTCTCTCTTTGTGAACGGATTAATTCTCGCTGAGCCTTGATTAGCCGGTCTCCACGGCCGGCGGGAACAGTACGAATTATTGGTTCATTATCATCATCATCATTAGGGTAGCAGAGTATATCAACGAGGTCATCATGAGGGAGTAATTCCGTCATTGAACGTGCTAACATTGATTTTCCTGTCCCTGGGTCTCCAATCATCATCATGTGCCTGCGTTGTTCAGCAGCCTTGCGGATGACCACCGAAGCATCCTCTTGTCCGATGACTTGGTCCACGAGCCCGTCCGGGATTGGCACATCTTCGGTTGATTGAAAATCTACTGAATCTAACCATTCGACTACCGATTCCTCAATGAGTGGGTCAGGTGACTCCAACTCCTCCACAATTTTTGTTGCACTTTTCTCCGAGGTCTCTTCCTCTAACGATGTTGCATCTTCCATGTTTGTGTCTCCATTTGCGACTGCTTTATGGGTTCGCCAAAAAACAGAACGTTATTTCTCCCTTTCAAAGACCATTTTTTTGCAAGTATTGTGCTCCATAATGTTGCCACTGTTCCATAGTCCATCCGACTGGAAGCCCCTCTGCTGGTAGCGGAGGGCCTGCTTGTGGAGGTGGGGCTGCGAACAATTCCTGCGCTCCACCGAAGGAAGAGTTTGCTACGGTATCTGTTGCTGGTAGAACCATTGTATGGTCTATTAGGGATGTGAATGAATCACCATCACCCTTGCGGCCTCCCAATGCCAAAACTGAAAGAAGAAGGAGTATAATTACTCCCATTACGATTCCGATATAAGTGAAGTTGAGACTGCCAGATTCAGTAGATTCGGCTTGAGACTGCACATCATCAGAGATGCACTCAGCACCATCAACCGCACAAGCACTTTGGTAGTCTTCCTTAGTAGAATTGAGTTCAGATTGCTTCTCAACGAATTCATCAGTACCCTCTTCAAGACTGGCAATTGCTGCCTCAAGAGATGCTATTCGGTTCTCCAAAGTCATGATATGTGCATCAAGTTCACGATAGTCCATGGTAGTAGGGTCAACAGGGAATTCTGTGATATTCCAGTAGATTGGTCCGTGGAATTTGCGGTCATTGCCATCTGTGTCGACTGCATTAACATTTGTTAATTTGAGTTGATCATTGTACAGAAGACCATCACTACTTCGCTCAAATGGTAGGAAGAAGGACCAACTTGTTTGTACTCCTGTATGTTCGATTATCTGGATCTCATAACAGATTCCATCAAGGATGGAACAGATTTGCCACTCACTCGCAAGGTGATTCAAGCCGAGGTTTGCATTAACAACTGTCAAGGTTACTCTTGCATCCTTGCCAACTAGTGCGTTTTCTATCTCAACAAAGATATCAGCGCTTGGGTCGGTAGCAGAGACATGCAGAGGCAGTGCATCGTAGACAACTACAGTGAAGGTGTAGGTTGTTGAATCATCATGTCTATCGATAACTGTAACCATAACTGTCTTGTCGCCAGTTGTATCCCAACCCAGTGTTAGTGCATTGGATAAGTAGTCGTGGCGAGCAGAGTGAGCCGGACTTGCAGCAACTGAAACTAGAATCTCATTATTCTCGTCGTCAACATCGTCCATGTAATCAGCAAGCATAATTATCTTCTCTTCACCCTTCTTCAGCATTATGCCATCGAATTCTGAAAGGTCGATACTTGGTGCATCGTTGATATTATTGACCGATACGATGATGACTGTGTCGGTGAATTGTGTTCCATCACTTGCACGAAGAGTTAACCTTGCTTGACCAAAGACATCTTGGTCCATTGTCTCAATGTTAAGCGTCTGACCATTCACTGATGCTGTGATTAGGTCTCTGTTGTCGTTTTCCAAGACTGCTACGATAAGGCCGGTTGAGTCGACAGATGCACCCGTGTCATCGGTATCGGAAAGGTAGTTCGAAAGCATGATGCTGTCCGAGGCTCCTTCATCTATGTGGATGCTTGGAACGGCGCCCCAGCGAGGCTGACCATTCTCAATTACACTGAACAATAAGGTTCCACTTGTGGTATCCTCTCCATCATCAACTGTGATGTAGATGCCGCTTGGCATTGGAGTTCCATGCACATCTCTTTGTATATGATTGAATAATACAGTCATCTTTGCAGTTGTTGAATCCCAAGAGATGAAGTTTGGACTATTACTTGTGATTTCCAATTCTGAAAGTGAGTTCTCCATGTCGCTAATATGGTTGACCATGCTAACTGACGTTTCCACTTCCACCTTGACGGAAGGATATGGTTCAGGGACAATGATTGGCAGTGCATTGTTCAGAGTGAATGCATCTTCTTTGACTACCCAATCGCTTTCTTGACCACCCGCGTCAACGAATTGAACACGGATGTCGTACAGGCCGCTTCCCATTGTTGAATCTGGCTCAAACTGGAACTCGTACCTCTCGTTGGAAGTGCCTTCCCCCATTAGGGTCTGACCTCCCATTACCAAGGAGGAACTCCAGGAATCAGCATCAGCTATGGAAATTTCCAGTTTTGGAACCATCGTATCCATTTCATCGACTCCATCTACAGGATCACCCCTTACTTCCACAACCACAGTTTCCCCACGGTCAACCTCAGGGTCTCCGATAATGGTTGGGTTGGAGCATATCGGCGGCATATCATGAAGCATTTCCTCAGTCACCTTATTGTTTCCAGAATTACCATCACCTAGGGTGTCAGTTATCTTCACTCTCAGGGAGACATCCCATGCATTTTCAGGCAAGGAACTAGTATCGAACTGTGCTGTCACGGTCTGAGTTGAACCACTGCCACTCGTGGACAGGGTGTTGATTATTGCAGTATCAATCTCTATTTCCGATGCGCCATTAACATGGAAGAATCGTATCATTCCACCATCGTTGTAAGAATCGATTCCATTATTGCTAATCGTTGCAGTAAGGTCCAGAATATCTCCAGAGACCCATGCCTCACCACCATTGGAATTCGACACCGTGAAGTCTTTTATCCCGAGGTCAATTGGTGGTGCCATGGTTCCATCAGCAGCCACGTATACATCCTCACCGAAACTGGAGGTGCTCCAAGAGGAGTATAGTGCAGAGACCACATTAAGATTGGATGCGCCTCCATTAACCAAGTTGTTTGGAACAGTCCATGAAGTACTTGCCCACTGATTACCACTGAGGGAAATCGTTTCAAAACCTGTGCCTCCTCCAACGCTGCCACTGTTGCTGGCATAAGCGCCATTGTTGAGAAGCCAAGCCTCCCAGCAATTGCCACCCTTGGTGCCATCAGTATAGGCATGAGAATTGCAGACCTTCTCGGTCACTGCAGCATACAACTTGAACGAAGAAGGTGGAGTTCCAGAACCTGTGTACTTCACATTGACACTGACGGCAGAGGTGCCATCACCATTGTCGCTCTGACCGATGGTCATTGCATAATCCGACGCCGTGCTATGCATATTTCCACCAGCTGAGACGAATGAATCCCAGCAGGTGTTGGAACCACAACCTGTATTCAGAGTTGCATCACCGAATGAGGTCTTAGGTGCGCCACCTGTTTCCTGCAAATGGGATACCCCCATAATTGGAGCGATGTTTCCAGATTCGGCATCTGCGGTATTACCATAACTCATACTGTGGTATGAGATATACACATAATTGTCAGGCAAACTGTTCTTGACTTGCTTGTGACCAGGGCTGCCGTACTGGTAGCAAAATCCGCAATCATCCGAAGTAACGTATTGCGCAAACACTGTGTGGCCAGGGTTGGTTGGTGCAGCCATAGGCTCTTCAGTCATCACGAGTTCAGGTCTCAAATCAGTCGGTTGTGTCTCGTACCAACCAACGCCCAACGCTGAAAGTAGCATTAGAAATGTCAAGGTCAAGGCAGTCACAGGTATGCGGCGCATGTCTTCGCCTCAACAAGTCTGTTGATAAACATGTCCTTTGATTGCCTGATACGTAGTATCAGTGAATGTGATGTGATAAGTGGGATGGTTTGATGTCATAATGCTTTCTCGGCTAAACCATGGCATCACATCCTGAAGGCAGTCTAATTGGACTGAGAAGTTCTGATGGCAACATAACCTTGATTCGTATTGAATCAGGTAGTAGAAAAGTCAAAGGAATAGGCATTCTTGACCCTCTTGAAAAATTTTCAGATACCGATTTTGGTAGTGAAATTCAATTGGGAAGGAGTAATTACACTATCGTCAGACCACGCCTACCTGATGTGATTTCTGGAATGCAAAGGGGAGCTCAAACTATATCTGCAAAAGACGCTGGGTTTTTCATAGCAAAACTTGGAATTGGAGAAGGAGATAATGTGCTTGAAGCAGGACTTGGTTCTGGTGGTCTATCGATTCATTTAATACGTTGTCTTGGTAGTAAAGGTAATCTTATTTCAGTCGAAAATAGAGAGGAGCATGCTAGTACAGGATTGGCGAATATTTCTGCTGCAGTAGAAGCATTTTCCTCCACTGCAAGTCATCAATGTATCATCGGTGATATCAGTGAAATAGCCCAAGAAAATGAATGGAATCTCGATGCAATTATTCTCGACTTGCCTGACCATCCAAGCGCCATCAAAGCGCTATATCCATCACTGAATCATGGTGGTAGAATAGGTTGTTATTGTCCTGTCAGCAGTCAACTTGAAGCCGCTTGGCAAGCCTGTGAGGAAGCAGGCTTGTCAATCGAGTGGGCTGGCGAATTGATGCAACGTCAATGGGGTCGTGCAAGTAAAGGTGGAATGAGGCCAATTAACGGTCCGTTCGGACATACCGCCTTCCTTTTAATCGCTTACAAATCTTAAACAATTCGAATGTTACTTAACGACGCAAAGTCCTATGCAAGTCGTAATCTCATGTGTGGATTTTCACGCTGAATGTGAATATTACTTAACGACGCAATACCCAAGACAAGTCGAAATCTCATGTGTGGATTTTCACGCTGAATGTGAATATTACTTAACGACGCGAATGGATGATTCGCAGGTTGGACAAGTAAATCTGAACGGCGCTTCACTTCCCCGCGGCAAACCCAATTTTGCCTGACATGAAGGGCATTCAACCCTCCTATCAGAAGTTATTCGGACTTCACCAACTCCAAGCCCTCCTGCATCAAGAGGTGCGGTAGGTACTTGCATAGCAATATCTGGCTCTTCTAACAGAGGAGGTGGTAAGTCAACCAAGGGAGGTAGTTCAATAATAATCTCATCTTCACGACCCTTTCGAGATTTTGCACGTAATATAATGAAGGTCAAGAGCACAAAGGAAAGTATCCATCCTCCAGCCAAATAGGTCAATCCTTTTTGATTATCAATCTCCATAGAAAAAGGCAAAACAAGGCCTGAAGGTGCTTGATGAGGACCAGCAATATTGACATCTACCGCCCCGCTCCGGTCAACCACTTCCAATCCATCAAAAGAGGAAGAAACCAATACTGTCAAGTGGGCAATGGATTGATCATTTGTCATTGAGTCTAATTGGAGGCTGAATGAGGCGCTGCTACCTGGTCCAAGGCGTGCAGTCTTACCCGGACTATCCGAACTAAGGTCGGTCCATGAAGCATAAACTAAGCCAGAGTTGTCGCCTTCGAGGGCCATGGAAATATCGATGATGTGGTTGACCTTATTCTTGACAGTGATTGTGATTGTAGTACTACTATCATAATTCATCGCGGGTTGAGAACTTGAGACGGTTATTTCTACAACATCAACACCTGGGATGAAAGAGGATGAAACCTCTAAGATGTGTGAAGCAGAAATCGTTGCACTTGGGTCTGATAGAGAATAAATAGAAACTTCCAAGTTTTTTGCTCCAGCCAATAAAGACTTAGAAGCATTGCAGGTGAATGGGATAGCAGCACTTGAAGCACCGGCTTCTAATTCATGCTCAGCAGCAATATCACAACTTAATCCAGACATTGAAAGTAAGAAAGAGTCGGCGGCATTACCCGTGTTGCTTAGCACCAATGAGCCACTCAACGTTTCACTAGGGGATACTTCTGAAGGTGTATTAAGGAAAACTACTGAAGCGTCTACTGTTTGTTCTAAGACTGTTAAATTCCAACTAAAGGTGGAATCATCTGTGGTACTGCTAGCACTGATGATCAGGTTAACGCTATGAGCAGGGCCATCTGAAAGTCTTCTCAAGGTAATGTCAATATTACTAGATTGACCAGGGCCAAGACTAACGAAATTTGAGTTCATAGAAATTTCAAGAGAAGTGCCAGCCGATGAATCATCAACTTCAATCAAGAATGTATCATTTGAATTACCTAAATTTGTTATCTGAATTACTGTTGATACAACTTCCCTACTGCCAACTACAACCCATTCTGATGTGGCAGATATTTTGACATCGGATTCAGCCAAAACTTGAGCCATCAAATTCAAGGTTTCACTTCCACCATCATCACTAGTAATGATAATAGAAAAGGCGTGGTCTCCCAAAGCAGCTGTAGGACTAGCATCCAGAAGAAGAGAAATCGTAAATTGAGAAGATGGCTCCAATACCATGCTTTGAGATTCGTTTTCCAAGGCAAGAGAAAGTTCAGATGACAGACCACTACTTCCCAAACTAAGACTTTGGTTAACTGTGGAATCACTATCTACGGTGATGCTAAACTGAGTACTAGAATTTGGTAAGACCTGCACTCTATTGTCGGCAGGACCAGCGACTGAATAGCCATATCTTGCCGAAATATTGAGTGCCCCTTCTGCTGCACTGCTAGCCTGTGAATGACGACTCTTTGCAGTTATAGTAAAGGTCGAAAAATCAACTATTGAGACTCCCTCGGCAACACTGACATCGACATTGAATTGTTCAGAATCTCCACGTTGAACAACAACCCAAGTACTTGGAGGATAAATCGAGACTCCGGCTGCTGATTGGCTTTCAAAGTAGATTTCGTCTTCTTCGCTACCGTCGTTAGCAACCACCCATGTAACCTGCTTTGTCTCTCCCGGCGAGATATTCAAAATCGAAGAAGGTGAGTCCAGCCTCAAAGCATATAATACCCCAATTGTTAGATTAATCGTACTTGTATGAATTGAAGAATTGTCGGCAATATTCGCTGCTTGCAAAGTTACGGAACAGATATCGTTTAGATGGGCTGAGGATGGAATTGTCGCTTGAACGGAGATTGTTTCAGGCTCGCTAGGGGCTAGAAGGCCGCCATCGGGCTGCATAACTTGGAATTCGCACTCTCCCGTTTTGGATTGTACTGAATGGATATGCTCAGCATAATATGTGCCAAGATTTGTGAATTTGACACTCAAGTTTTCACTTATTCCGGGCAACCACTGCACGCTTAAATCGGTTAAATCGGTATAAGTTCCGTTCGTCTCTTCGGTGACGTTGACAACTAAAGTCGTCGTCCATGTTAGATTCCCTTGGGTGCTTGCTGCTGAAAGACTGAAGCCTTGGTAAATTGGTTGAATACCTCCTGGGACGGTTATCCTTAGAGTTC
>Ga0208879_1000812_pt1 | contig 31194 bp, 28 predicted proteins | sample Knorr_S15_td_Bot_FD_185605 | JGI IMG/M metagenome (GOLD analysis project Ga0208879, IMG submission 185605) | Marine microbial communities from Southern Atlantic Ocean transect - Knorr_S15_td_Bottom_ad_5009_LV_A (SPAdes) (version 2) | ecosystem: Environmental > Aquatic > Marine > Oceanic | place...
TTCCAACATGCGGGAGCATATCGATGCAAACTTCAGCCTACGGTATATGACCGAAACCGAGCTCGCCGTCTGCGCTGAGATCCACTCGGCCAACTAAAGCGTATCCAACGCCTTTACAAGGGAATCGGACACGGTTTGGACCGAATAAAATTTATCGTATACAATCCGGGCAACCGCGCCCCTATGGGCCAGCTCTTTCGACTGGGATGCCCATTCCCGCACGGCCTCTGCCAGAGCGGCCGGGTCGGCAGCAGGAACCCACTTTATCCCATCGCCCCCCGCATCCCGGACGTCCCGTGAATAAACAGAGGAATCCAACGTAATGATCGGACGCCCGCAGGCAATCGCCTGATAGAACTTGTTGGGAATCACACGAGCAGCCTTTGGTGTTTCCCCGAAGATGCCGAGAAGAATATCGGCGTCACCGATTCGACTGGCGAGTTGATCATACGGAACCCAATCCTCGAGCCGAACATTCCCAAGCCCTTCTGCGGCACGTTCACACCCCTCCCGCAGCTTGCCCTTTCCCAGCAACGTCCAATTCACCTCCGGAACCAGCCGTGCGGCCTCGATGATGGTATTTACCCCCTGCAACGGGACAAAACTTCCACAGAACAACACCTCCACCGGATTATTAGGTATTCCGGTAGATTGCGGACTAAACAGTTCCTCTTCCGCACCGACAGGCACGGCAAACATCCGCCGGGGATCGGCTCCCAATTCTTCAATGAAAAACCGAGCATGCTCATCGGTGTCTGCAAGAGCAATGCTTGAAGACCTGAACATCCCCCCTTCCCATCGGCGCAAACGCTCAGCCTTGAAGCTCCCTTCTACCAGTTTGCGGTTTTCGAAAACCCGCTTGTCGTAGCTACTGATCAAGGGATCAAACAAGATCGGGATCTTCATAAAACTGGCATACCGCTTCGCCGCATAAAAATCGCGCTGCCGGAAGCAGGGAACCCAAATCAGATCAGGCCGAGGCAACCGTTTAAACATCGCTTCAACATCACCAAACGAGGACAGAGAAGGACGAAACTCCTGTACTATCCACCCACTTTCTTTCAGAATATTTCTCAGAATGCGGTTACGCGAATACCCCTCATTAAATCGCCCCCACCACAAAACTGTCTTGCCATTATTCACGTTGATACTTCTCCGAAAATTAAGAACGCCTTGTCGTTGCATACCCGATTAACTTATAGAGGCTATCCTCTTGCAGTAAGCTCAGCAATCAGGATTATAAATGATTCTATTTAAATCTGCACAAAGTAGGATTCGGACAAGCAAGCTACCTTTAAATAAAGCACCGGAATAAAATGTGATGAAAATAATGCTGGTTAAAGACCGAAACGTCCTGAACACAAAGTTCCTTGCTGAATTTGCCAACAATTTGTCCGCCATTGGCATGATATCCACGTCGTATGCGACAGCTATAGAAAACCCGGTGAAGGCGTTGTGCTCGATAAAAAGGTGAATTTCACCAACCTCAGTGCAAAAACGAGTAATTCGCTGACGAATATCTACATTCAACTTCGCAAGCACCTGACGGTTCCCTCCTTCCGATTCCAAAGACTGATTATAGCCGAAAAACCAGATGTTATCATCTGCTACTTCCTGATCGATCTGTTCAATGTGTGCTTCCTGCAAAAACGTGCTGCACCGGTCATCCTTATGATGAACAACTATCCTCCGGCCGTTTTCGACAAGTTAAAACGCAAGTCGAAACTCCGGCAGCGCATCTATAAAAAGCTGATCGAATCAGTCGATGCGCTTCAAGTTCTTAACGCAAGCTTTGAACAAACCATTGCGCCCTACTATAAAGCCAAACAAATTGTCACCATTGGCAATGCCGTGGTTCAGATTCCAGCAGAAAACCGCGCAGACCTTACCCGCGAAAAAAAGAAAATCATCTATGTCGGCCGCATCGCCAAAAAAGGAAAACGGCAACATCTGCTGATTGAAGCCTTTGCCAAAATCGCGCACAAGTTTCCGGACTGGACCGTGGAATTCTGGGGACTGGAAAAGTATGGAGCCTATAAGCAGGAGCTGCTCGACCTCATTGCATCCCACGGACTCGAAAACAACGTCTTCATCAGAGGCTACAGCCACAATATTGAAGACGAGTACAGAAAGGCCGATATCAATGCCTTTCCCAGCCTGCACGAGGGCTTTGGGCTTGGTCTGGCCGATGGAATGGCCATGGGACTTTCCAGCATTGGCTTTGATTACACCCCTTCGGTGAACGAGCTGATCCGCGATGGGAAAAACGGATATTTGGTTAGCAATATGGATGGCTTCGCGAATAAACTAAGTCTATTAATGAGTGATGAAGAACTCAGAATAAAACTAGGTAATCAGGCGGCAGAAGATATGAAAGAGTTTGATCCGAAAAGAATTATCGCCCAGTGGGGTCAACTTATAGAAGAGACCGTTGAATCTTTCCAAAATATGGGATGTCGATGACTACCCACCATCCCATAGAAGAGAACCGCCCCCTTGTCTCTATCGCCATGTGCACCTACAATGGGGAACGCTTCCTGCGTCAACAGCTGAATTCGCTACTAGAGCAAGATTACCACCCTCTTGAAATCATTGTCGTTGACGACCAATCAACGGATTCAGCCTAGGAAATTCTACAGGAATATGCAGAACAATCCGACCTGTTCAACATTGCCCGGAATGACAGCAACCTAGGGTACGTCAAAAACTTCGAGAAAGCCCTTACTTTATGCACGGGCGACTATATCGCACTCTGCGACCAAGATGACATTTGGTTGCCCAATAAAATAAGTACTCAGTTAGCTAAAATCGGCGATTCATCGCTTACCTACTCAGAGCTTTCCTACATTGATGGAAATAATCATCCCATCGAAATGCCAGCGCGAAAAACAAACCGCCTTTCTGGGCGATGCCCCCTCGCCCTTCTTTTCGCCACCTGTGTAACGGGACACCTAGCCCTATTAAAGAGAGAGGTGCTCGACCATGCGTTACCCTTCCCCAAAAGGATCCGTGCACATGATCACTGGATTCCGTTCGTTGCCGCGGCCCTCAACGGTATCAAACCGACAGATCATATCCTATCGCTCTACCGCGTCCATGAGCATAACGTCTCGATAAAGAGCCGTAACCGGAAACGCAAGGGGCCTCTAGCCAGAGCCCGCGAGCGGAAAATCGCATTCAACACCAAATGGAAATACCGCATGGACTTTCTTCAATATGCAAAGCAAACTGGCCTGCTTACCTCGGAAGAACAGCACATTGCCGAGCAACTGGAGACGGCACTCGAAAAGCACCCGAAAAGCATCGTCAACCGGTCCGTGCGCTCAACCCTTCTGGATCATTCAGGTCAACTTCTATCACTTTACAAGAAGAAGAGTAAAATCGTAAAACGGCTTTCTCATGGCGGCGTCTACTTTTCCCTCACCCTATATCAGAAAAAACCTTAACAGGCACTCTATTGAAAATCTCCATGCTCACAACCAACCCCCTGCGAAACAAGGATTCTTCTGACTCGATAAAAAGCATCATATTGACTTCATATCAGTGTCAGAAAACGAACAAAAAAGGCTCCCATGACAGAATCTAAATCCTATCCCCCCAGAACTGCACATAGTCATTCTTTGGCAGCATGGACGCACGGTAGAGAAAGAAGGCCTTTCAAACCAAACAGGAATCCAGGATCGCATTTCTCAGAGCGGCATCCCTCGCTCAGGTGCTCTCGTCAGAGCAATCAAAATTATTAAGCCGACTCATTAAGGAAATCGAAAAACTCAACTATTGCATTATTAATCCCGCTCTCACACGACTCTTCAAAAGCAACAAGAAACAGTTACTTCCGTTGTACAAAAAGCAAAATAAAATGATTCGTCGATTCTCGCAGGGCCGCCTTTATTTCGAGCTGATTTTATATCAAAAAAAAACCTAAAGACAACATCATGGAACACACAGACCCCAAAGAAAAAGCTCCACTTGTCTCCATCGCCATGTGCACCTATAATGGCGAACAATTCTTGCGAGAACAACTGGACTCCCTGATTGCACAAGATTACCCAAACATTGAAATCATCATCGTTGATGACTGCTCAACTGATTCAACATTTAACATTCTGAAAGAATACCAATCGAACCATTCCCATATTCGGGCAATGAAAAATCCGGCCAACCTTGGATTTGTAAAAAACTTTGAAAAAGCCACCTCTCTTTGCTCCGGGGATTACATTAGTCTTTGTGACCAGGATGATATTTGGTTCTCCCATAAAATCAGTCAGCTTGTGGATCATATCGGTGAAAGCAACCTAATATACTCTGGGGTGCAATTGATTAATGAGAAAGGACAAAAGATCAAACGAGAATTCCTCACCATCCACCGTTTATCCGGAAAGTGCCACCTAGGGCTATTGTTTGCCAATTGCGTGACCGGTCACACCTGCCTTATAAAACGGCAAGCCTTGAACAAGGCTCTTCCTTTCCCAGAAAAGATAACAGTTCATGACCACTGGATTGCACTCGTATCAGCTGCCACTGGTGGCATCAAAGCGCATCCAGAAACACTTTCGCTCTACCGCCAACACGACAGCAATGCCATACTAGGGGAAAAGGAGCATCATAAAAATAAATTCATCAAACGAAAACAGCTGTTCAACACACAAATGGCTTTCATAAAGGCGGCCAGAAATGTTGATGGGTTGCCAGAAGATGACCGGAACCTCATCGACTCTATCATTGTTGCCTACGGCGCATACACCCGTTGTTTTATTAACCGAAAGTTGCGAAAGATACTGCGCAGGCACAATGAACAACTGTTGCCACTTTATCCGGATAAAGAAAAAGCGATTAAGCGAATATCACGCGGTTACCTGAAGAACCTCATATAATTCCTCAGGGAAAACATGAAGACAATCTATTATACAGCACTAGTCGGCGACTACGATACGCTCAGTGATCCAGAGTATATTTCCCATGACGGGGACTATGTTTGTTTTACAGATCAGCCAGTCAAGCACGGCGGTATTTGGGAAATACGGCCACTACAAAAAGTCATAGAAGGCGATCCGGTGCGCACAAACCGATGGCACAAAATGCATCCCCATATTTTATTCCCCGAATATGAGAAGAGTGTCTACTTAGACTCAAACATCCAAATAACAGGACCTCATTTAGAGTCGCGCTTGCAACAGATCTCGGCGAATGGCGATCTGATTGCACTCCCTCCCCCGAAAGAAATTGCGTATATGAAGAAATTAACGAGTGCATTCGTACAAAGCGAGACTCTCTAACGCACATTCGAAATATCGCACAAATCCTTCGCGAAGACAAATATCCATACAACCACGGACTATTCGAAAATAACCTAATTTTCCGACAGCACAATCACCCTCAAATCATTCGGTTAAATAGAGAATGGTGGAATCTGCTCACGAAATATTCACGCCGCGATCAGCTCAGCCTAACTTATATCCTGTGGAAAGCGAAAATCGCCCCAGCGCTTATAGTCCCGCAGGGAAATACTATTCGAAACTTCACCGGCTACACATACACTCGACACAAGCACCTCGTCAAAAAAAACAGCAAAACCAAGAAAATATACATCAGATTTATCACATCATTCATTCCCGCACCCAAATGGCGGCGCCAAGCACGTAACTTTCTTAAAAATTCGAAGAATATCCGCCTAGAGACAAATCAGATTCGCGAGAAGTGGGACTTAGACCGCTCGAAGGCACCTCTATCAGGTGATCACAAGAAACTCTATTTCACAATTCATCGCTTCCATCACAAAGTATTAGAAGAGTTCCCTAATATTGTAACACCGAAAACATTTAACGACAAAATTGCCTGGTTAATGCTTTTTGATCAAAACCCGGCACTCATTCAATGCTCGGACAAGTATAGGGTTCGTGAATTTGTCAAAGAAAGAATCGGAGGGAAATATCTGATCAAACTAATTGGATCATACGAGCGGTTTTCAGATATCGACTTCTCTCGACTGCCTGTAAGCTTTGTCATAAAAACCAATCACGATTCAGGAAGCGTCTATTTAATTAAAAACAGAAACGAGTCGGATCAAAAAGCTCTATCAAAAAAATTATCAAAAGCGCTTCCCAAAAAGTATGGTGTTGAAAAGGGCGAATGGAACTATCAGTATATTCGACCTAAAATTATAATCGAAGAATATTTAGGGGCGTTGGCTGACTCGCCACCACCAGACTTTAAATTCCATTGCGTGAATGGGCGCGTCGCATGGTTGCAATACATCTACGACCGAGAGTCGAAAACCAAAGAAATCATTTTCGACCGTAATTTCAATCAACTTCCGCTTCATCTAGATTTAAATTTTCAATCATCAAATCTTGAAATAACAAAACCCCTAAACTGGAATAAAATGGTTGCGGTAGCCGAGAAATTAGCAACGAATTTTAAATATGTTCGCATTGACTTATATAATACCAAAAACCGTATTCTATTCGGAGAAATGACCTTTTTTCCAATGTCAGGATGTTATTCAAGCTATGACATTAAAAATTTCGGGGAAATGATGAATTTTGACACAGCAACATTTAGCCCGCCGTTAGGGTCGAATAAGGCACAAGGAACAAAATGAAGTTATATTATCAGGGGAAAGGAAAAAATTTCGGCGATGCCGTCAATCATGATCTATTTGAAGGGCTGTTCAACCAGCAGGTTCAACGTTCTCGACATTACACGGCAGACTGCTATGCCATCGGCAGTATTTTGGGGAAAGCTTTGTATAATACAAAAAAATCCCCTGTCGCGCGGGAAAATGTAAAAAGACACCTCTACGCAATTACCCTAAAACGCCACCCAATCCACATTCTTGGTAGCGGATTTATCGAAGATGTTCGAGAAACAATGGGGAAACTTCAGCCATTCAGACCCCTCAATGTCGTCGCTCTTCAAGGACACAAAAGAAATAATGGAACAGATCCTTCAAGCAAAGCTGGATAACATTGCTCTAGGAGATCCGGGAATACTGACATCGGAATTCATCAAAAATGAAACCATAGAGAAAAAATACAAACTAGGTATTATACCGCATGTCGTAGACCAAGGTTCCGACCTCTTGAAAGACTTCTCATCTAGTTCCGACACCTGCATGCTCGATATCAAGGCATCCCCTCTTGAATTCATGAGAAGTGTTGCCGCCTGCGAATCTATCGCATCATCCACATTGCATGGATTAATTGCAGCCGACAGCCTGCATATTCCAAATTTATGGATAAAGATGTCGGACAAGATTTTCGGCGAGGACTTTAAGTACCATGATTATTATTCTGTTTATGGAATCCAGCCACAGGTCCATGACCTCAGATCCACTTCAAGCTCCAGAATAACCCCCGAATATGTTACGGACAATTACAGGATTAATGCCAAAGAGATTGATGCAGTCAAATCTAACCTCACGTCTGCATTTACTCGTTTTTTCAACTCTTAGAGGCCGTAGCGGGTTATACAGCGCGTAATCTTGCGCTCAATTTTCCTTAATCCGACTGACCTGATCCAAAGTGAAAAAGGAATCATCTCCGAAGACCCAAATCCATCATTGCTCTCTCAAACGTTGGGATAGCAGTGCATGGGTTTATTTTATCTCTGCCGGAGACAGGAATCTTTTTATGAAACGGCGGATGCGCCTTTTAAGCTTCTTTCTTGCAAAATAGGGCATCCTTTCGAGGGCTAACACCGTTTTTGTTTTTCCGAGGCTTTTCAGGTCGGTGTACTTTAGGTGTTCCCCGTTTTTTGTTCGTTGGACGATAAAGTTTTTAGGGTTAAAGTCGTAGAAAAATAGACCGTTTTTTTGCAGGAGATCAAAAAGGTCCAAGAACTGATCGATAAGCTGTTGGTTTGTTATTCTTGTTTGCCTGTAATCCGCAAACGATTGTGCAGGTTGCCCGTCGGAATCGCGGATAAATTCACAAGCCAAGGCCTTTCCTAGGTTGGTGTCTACCAATTTTTCATCATAGATGGCAATATACTGACTCAGTATGGATTTTACGGCGTTGTAGGATTCTAGGTCGTGCCCATTGGTGGGTTCATGTCTTTTTTCAATTTTTAGGCACTTGTTTTCGTCATTCGGATGACGATAACATCTGCGCGTAGCACCTTCGTTGATCAATAAGCTATTATCCAAATGTAGGATCTGATTCATGGGTGGTTGCCTATGCGTGTAGTGCTAATTCAGGATAGCTCTGCATGAATGATTCATGGAAGCTATGTAAACTGGTTAAGGTTGAATCAATCATTTTGTTCAAGAAAAAACGCTGGATTAAGAGGTGGCCTCGATTTCTAAACCTGTCAGCAGTAAGCCGTCAGTTTAAGTATGCTGCATAGGCTCCGGTTCCTTTAGTTTCCTCCCTCCGAGGGAGGAAAAAATCACGCTGCCACTTTGACGGCTCCTCTGTATATTTCATCTGGTGTTGCATCCTCAAGGCCGTTTGAAGTTGTAGCGCACTATATACGCATTAATTCCCCGTTCAAGATCCCGTCCATTTTCGTAGCTCTTCAAATAGATATTCTCGTATTTGATGCTACGCCAGAAGCGGTTGATCATGACATTATCGATCCAACTTTTTTTGCCACTTGCTGGGCCAAGCTACCCCCACCAATCCCGCCGTTGAACACATGAAGGGCTGGCACTATGGCTGGTCACGCTGCTACTACTTTGACAAGCATGACTCGCAGAATAAAAAAAGATGTCCGAAACGCCAGCATGCCCAGTATCGCTGGAAGACCCTCTTTGCACTGGATCCTGAAAAGCGCTTTAAATACAGTGCCCAAGCCAAAGGTGCCAAAGCTTTTCTTCAAGGAGAAAAGGCATTCCTACTAGATGGAACTCCGCAAGCTTCGCCCAGTTAAAGCACCACAACCTGATAGCCCTGTTCGATCCACTTGACGAGGCTGGCGTGGCCTTCGTGTTCGCCGAAAAGGAGTTTTTTATTGATCAGAGAGCGCGGACTTTACTTTGAAGGATCCTTTTTTTCATGGCAGCAAAGCCCAATAAAACCGGCGGCATCCGGAATCTCATCAACATCACCCGTCCATCAAAATGAAAAACTTCACGTTGTCCTTCTGAGTGCACTGGTGACTGGTTTGAGCGACTTGCCGAATTCATATCCGATCAATTGTCGGGAGAACGCTTTGCGAGTCAACCGCAATTTCCTATATTCCTTCGCATTGGCACTAACGAATAAACAGGTTCATGAAAAAACAATCCCTATCCATGTTGATGATTTTGGTGGCAATCGCCCTGCCGGTGATGAGTCCTGCCGGCGAATTGCCCAAAGGCATCCTGCTCAATCTCGATTTTGAGCACATTGAAAATGGCGTCATTCCAAACAAGACGCTCTATCCGCTGCATGTCCCGATCGGCGAGTTGGAAACCAAAATCCAGCAGGACCGATCCGTCCTTTTATTCCGCGAGGGGCAAGGCCTCGTAATTCCGCACAGTTCATTGCTGGATCCCGACGGGAGCGAATGGATTGCAATCATCCGCACATACGCCATAACCGATGGCATCGTCATGTCGCAAGGCGATGACGAAAGCGGCTACATCATCTTTATCGACCATGGAGCCTTGCGCGCGGCCATCCGCATCAATGGTTCCCTGCATATCCTGCAGGAAAGCGCGGCAAGCGGCATTACGGATTGCCGGAACAAATGGATCACGACCGAACTCAGAATCAAACCTGATGCGGCGTTCCTGAGCCTCAACCGGAAACGGGCCGCATCGATTAAACTACCGGCCCCGCTTATCGGCACCAACCAGCGAATCACCATCGGCGAGCATCAACCATCCGACCCAAAAGCGCCGGCATCTCCCAACGGATTCACCGGCGCCATCAGCTCGTTCAAGATACTGCGGCAATAAACCTAGAACGGCACAAAGTTGGTGCGCGGCGTGATTTTGACAACCCCTTTTATTTTTTAGCCGAGGCCTAATGCGGTCCGCAATACGGAATATGAAACATGGAAAACCTCAGCGTCATTATCACCTTCATTGCCTATCTGATCTGCATGCTCGCGATTGGCTCCCACTTCTACAAACGCAACGAATCGCTATCCGACTATTTGATCGGCGATCGCCAGCTCAACAAGTGGGTGGCGGCCCTGAGTGCGCAGGCTTCCGATATGAGCGGCTGGCTGCTGCTCGGCCTGCCCGGCTATGCCTACCTTCAGGGACTGTCGGCTTTTTGGATCGCCGGCGGGCTGGCTATTGGCACCTACCTAAACTGGCGGTTTGTTGCCTACCGCCTGCGCCGCTATACCGAAATTGCCGGGAATGCCATTACCCTGCCCGACTACTTTGCCAACCGCTTTCATGACACCAATCGCCTGCTACGTACCCTCTCCGCCGTCTTCATCCTGATCTTTTTCCTAATCTATACCGCCTCGGGCTTCGTTGCCGGCGCCAAGCTATTTGAATCGGTCTTCGGGTTGCCCTACCACAGCGCGCTGTTCATCGGCGTGGCGGTGATTATTTCCTACACCGCGCTGGGTGGATTCATGGCGGTTAGCTGGACCGACTTTTTTCAGGGCATCATCATGTTTTGCGCCATCACCACCCTCCCTTTACTCGCCCTGCAGGCGACGGGCGGCTTGTCAGCATCCATCCAGGCCATGCAACAGGTCGATGCCGGCTACCTCGATATTTTTTCGTCCGGCCAAGGGAAGCCGCTCACCGTCCTCTCCATCGTTTCACTGGCCGCGTGGGGATTGGGCTACTTTGGACAACCCCATATTCTCACCCGCTTCATGGCGATCCGATCTGCGGACGAAATAAAACCGGCCCGCCGAATTGCCATGACCTGGGTGGTGGTCAGCCTGGCCGGTGCGGTGCTGGTGGGTCTGGTGGGCCGCATCTATCTGACGGAACCTCTCGCGAACAGCGATGCGGAGACCGTGTTCATGGTGCTGGTCGACCGGCTCACGCACCCGTTGGTCGGCGGCATTTTATTGGCGGCGGTGCTGGCCGCCATCATGAGCACAGCCGACTCGCAACTGCTGGTTACCTCCGCCGCGCTGACGGAAGACCTCTATCGCGTAATCATCCGCCCCAACGCATCGGATCAAGAGCTCGTTTGGGTCAGCCGCGGCACGGTGATCGGCGTGGCGATGATCGCCTGCACCATCGCGCTGAAGCCTGAGCGCAGTGTGTTGGAGCTGGTTTCCTATGCCTGGGCCGGCTTTGGTGCAACCTTTGGACCCTTGGTGGTGATGTCGCTCTACTGGAAGCGCATGACGCGCAACGGGGCCCTTGCCGGCCTGGTGGGTGGTGGCGGCACCGTGCTGCTGTGGAAACAGCTGCACGGCGGGGTTTTCGATCTCTACGAAATAGTGCCGGGAATTTTGGTTTCCGTTGCGCTGATTGTCATTTTCAGCGCCTTGGACAAAAAACCGGATCCTTCCATCCTCGCCCCGTTTTCACAGGTGGACGGCTAGGTGACAGGTGCCTGAAGCCTTTTTTTGGCTTTCATACGTCGCTTGGCCTTCTCGCTATCCTGCTTGGCGGTAACGTACAAGGGGGTGACGCCGGCTAGGGACAGGAACATGATGAGCCCAACCCCTGTTCCGAACGGGAAGAGCAACAGGCTAAACACGGCCATCACATAACCGCAAATAAAACCCCATGGCCGTTGACGGTATATTCCCACGTTCGTCGCCGCGGAAAAAAGAAGCAGACTCGACAGGATGCCAATCTCAAGCCAGCGGTACTGCGCGGCGTCTTCAATCCGCATTGTATATTGAAGATACAGTAATATGTAGAGGAACGGCATGGTCAGGCAGCAAATGCGGAGTGTCGTCTGCCAAATGGGAGTCATATCTAAGGTCGGCTGTTCGCGTGATCTGGCAGACCGGGATCTGGGAGCCTTCCACTCATCCCAGACTTGGGGCGCGGAATAGATATTGGCCGGACCGCCGGCGATTTCTATGTCCTCCGGCTGGTGGCGGACTTCTCCGAACCGGCGTTTTTTCATTCTGCGCCGGGCACGCACCAGCTCAAAATCCATCAAGGTGGTCATGGCAAAAAGGGAGACACACAACAGCGTAATATTCGCTTTTCGGCTACTGTTGTAGGTTTCGAACAACTGCCCCGATTCATACATGCTTTTTAATGCATTGGCCGATACACCAATCAAACATGCAAAAAAGATGATTCCGACAAAACGTAGTATTCGTGACACGGGCTACCCCTCCTATATCCCAGTTATAACCCATATATGTAAGACATAAACCCATGGAGGTCAACCGATTTTGGTGAAAATTTATTCCCCCGCCCTTTATAAGGCCTAATTTTCGCAACACACACACCGCCCGCCCTCTACATGTAAATTTGCCGAAGCCGGGGTTAATTCCGGAAAATGATGTTCCAAGTCAGGGAACTGTTGTAGAAATCCAACATGCATTTTTTTGAGCACATGATTGGAACGCAGACGGGATTATTGCTGGCCTTTGCGGCGACCGCAGCCGTGGTTGTTTTGGCCGGGATTCGTTTGAGCATCTATGGCGATGCACTAGGCGACCGCACTGGACTGGGCCGGGGTTTGGTGGGGCTGGTATTTCTGGCCGCGGTGACCAGCCTGCCGGAACTGGTGGTGTCGCTGACGTCGGTCATCCAATGCGAGGATCCCACCCAAGGGGCCGATCTTGCGACGGGCAACATGCTCGGCTCGAACATCTTCAACCTGTTGATCCTTGCGCTGCTGGCTCTCCTCTGTCCAAAAAAGTTCGACCCCGCCAGCCTGAAGGAGTCCCATACCGATTCCATCCTCTATGGACTCGTGATGCTGGCCATTTTCGCCATCGCCTTTCTGGTGGCCGACATCGGCGCCAGCCTGCCGGGCCTGCACTGCAGCTGGGCCACCTTGCTGCTCCCGATCGCCTATGCCTTTATTCTCCACCGGGAACATCGCCAGCAAACCGAGCCGGAAGAAGAAGATCACTTGCCATCCGAACAACAACTGGCGCATCTGCCCGCCTTGCATTTCTACAGCGCCCTGGGCGGGCTCTGCCTATCGATCATCGGAGGCGGCATTGTGCTGTCCATCTTGGGCTCGCGGATGGCGTTGCCGCCGGAGCAAGGCGGCTTTGGCCTCGAAGCCAGCCTGATCGGCACCCTTTTCCTGGCCATCTCCACCAGCCTGCCCGAACTGGTCATTTCCTTTGCCAGCGTCCGCATGGGCTTTCTGGATATGGCGGTCGGGAACGTACTCGGCAGCAATATGTTCAACCTGCTGATTATTTTCGTGGCGGATATCGCGATGCGCGGCGGCAACCTGCTCCACTATGCATCGTCCAGCCACTGGATCAGCGTCGGCATGATTCTGTTGCTGACCCTGCTCGGCGGACAGCTGCTCCGGATCCGCACCCGCGCCGGGTCGCGAGCCATTGCCGCGGTCATGGTTACCGCCTATATCGCCGCGATGACGGTTCTGATGTAACGCGCTCTACGGATGGATGAAGCGGTACGATGCCAAGGCGGTGGCAATGCCGGTGAACAGGCCCATGAGAACCTCCAACCGGGTGTGGCCCAACAGTTCCTTCAGCTTCGTTTCGGAAAGACGATGTTCACGCAACAGCTCGTCGACAATCTGGTTTAGCAGGGCGGCCTGTTCCCCCGCGGCCTTGCGGACACTTTGCGCATCGAACATCACAACGATGGCAAACGCACAGCCCAAGGCAAAGATCGTGGTGTCGAATCCTTCGCACAATCCAATCGAAGTGGCCAGGGCACTGGCCATGGCCGAGTGGGCGCTGGGCATTCCGCCGGTGCTGACCATATAGCTGAAATCCAGCCGCCGGTTTTCAATAAAACTGCACATCATTTTGATGGCTTGTGCCACAACCCACCCCAAGAGGCCGGCCCATAAACTTGGATGAAACGTATTCATATATAGGATTATTCCTTCGTTGAATGGCTCGATGTATAGAACCCCAGACGGCCGAGATCAAACCGTTTCTATTCTTTCTTGCGCCTAAAGATGTCCGAAATATTTCCGGGAAACTTTTCCAACCGCCAGGCGGGATCGTCCACCGGCCCCTCCAGCTTGAATTCGAGAAACCGCATAAGCGGGTCGGTGATGACCCGAACCACCTTGCCCAGGCCGGAATCCTTGAATATTTGCGCGTGAATATAGACATCGAACCCTTCGGTATCGTTGTAGCTGCCCCGCCCGCGCGCGCTAATGATGTCACCCCCAAAATAGGCGTTGTCCGAAGAAACCACCCCGTCGCCGACGGTGAAGTCGGCCGAGAGACTGGTGATGGAAAATACGGAGAAACCAGGTATCACCACTCGCATTAAACGGGAAAATCCTTTCAGGAGCGGCAGGTCGGCCAGTTGTCCGTTGGCGACTTGCAGCGAGCCCGCACCGCGGGCCGAAGCGAAAAAGTTTGTGGAGAGGTCGGCCTCAACGTGCGCCGTCGCATTTATAAATCCCGAAACCCCGATCTTTTTTTCCGGCGAGATATGTTGCAGGCACTGCTTGAAATCCGCATCCACCACCTCCAAGTCCAGTTCATAGGGCCGCGCTTCGATGGCAGGATCGAGCCGGATCGAAAAATCGGCCCGGCCGTGGCCGCCATATACCCCGAACTGGGCATCCTTGATGTGCAGGCGCGGCCCCTTCCAGACAATCTCGGCCTTGAAATGATCCGTGGCCGCAACAGGAGTCTCGAACCGCCCGGCGGCCACGCTGGCCTTCAAATCCGTTGACTGCATGCTTCCCCAGTCAAACGTGCCGCGGGTATCGATCCGCACATCGCCGGAAACCCGCAACGTTTTTCCAAACAGATCTAGTTTCGGGCAGATCATGTCTTCGATCTGTTCGGGATGCATACTGCCCTGGACATCGAACGTGGCGATATCCTTAACAAAATCGAGCGTGGCGGATCCTTTCATAAACCGGCCCCCTTGCATAACGGCAACAGGATCAAATTGCAGCTTACCCCGCTTATAGAATGCCGTAAAGTTCATGGAATTGCACAAGATCCCCTGAAAGAGCACATCATTGACCAAGGCATGCACCTTGATCTGGAAGGTGCTCCAGTCGCGGGTATTCGCGCCCATCTCAACATGAACTTTCGGCGGCTGTTCCCGAAACTGAAAGCGCTGTATCACCTGATTAGCCACGGGAACGCGCGCGAGGGATTGGAGCAGCAGGTTAGGGTCAAAATTGCCATCCACCGTGACCCCAAACTCATGCCCATCGCTATCCCAGAACACGCGGCCTTCAGCCCGGCCGCCGCGCATGCCACTCCCCGTTTTCGCCGCCGCCGGCTCCCGCCCCAACAGAAGCGCCTGAAGGTCTTCAAATTCCCATCGGCCATCCTGCTTTCGCAACTTGCCCCGCAGCGTTTCAGCGGTAATATCCTTATACGACAGGCCCTGAACGGAAAACCCGCCCGACACGCGACTCAGCATATTGGTAACCGGTGACGGTCCGAAATCGAGTTCCATGCGCGGCAGGTGCTCGAACCCCATCTCCGCCCGGACGAGAAAGGCGTTTACCGGTTCCGGCAGCAGCAAAAGGAGCTCCCTGGATTTCAGCGTATTGAACAGCGAACCCTGAACGCTTTTCGATTCCAGATTGTATGCCCCTTTCAGCGCGACCGATAGCTGGTCCTGAAACAGGGCCACCCGCTGAAGCTGCAGGGTCGGATAGGCATAGCGGCCGGTCATTTCAGCCTTGGAAAAAGGGAAATCCCGCCAAACCAATTCCTGCGTTTGCACCGAAAAATCAACGCGGTTGGCCGAGTAGTTGTTCATATCGATCAAGAAATCGATATCGACCTCGGCGCCCCCCGGCATGGACAAGGCCTTGAGACGGTTTTCCAGATGCTGGAACTGCTGCTGGGTAAAATGGATGGGAGATACGGTATCTTGTGTCCATGCCTCCTCGGCGGGTTTGGGTTGCCCGCTTAATTTGACAACGGTTCCATTAAGCTGAACGCGGGAACCTAGCCACTTCAAACGTCCGTTCATGATCTGAACCTGATCGGGGCGGATATACACGGATACATCCATCTGTTCGATGTATTTGGATGGACTCTCGGCCGGAAGCTCTATCCCCCATTCCACCGACGGATGCAGCCGAATCCCTTCCGCCCGAACATCCACATGCCATTCCGAGATTCCCTCATGCCAAGGCACCGTCCGGGCCGTGAAGAAGATGCGATCAATGTCTAATATGGCCTCCAAGTCGTCGGGGTGCCGGCTGTAGTACTTAACCCGGTCGGCCCGCCAGCCCCTCAGCGTCAGCGTCATGTCCTCAATTTCAACGGGAATCCCGGAAGCATTCACGCGGCGCACCACTTCCTGCAGCACGGGCTTTGGCACGCCATAGATGCGCAAATAGACAAAGGCCGCTACCAACAGAATACCCAAGGCCAACAAGGTTCGCACCAATAGGCCTACGGTCCGGGATGTCCCTTTTGCCCAACGTTGGCTGAAATGCGGCGGGTTCATCTATTCGGTAGCTAGAGGCACAGACGCCGCGTCAGCCAGGAGGTTGGTTAACACCGTGCTCACAAAACGCTTATCGAGCAGAAAGACCACATCGCGCCCCTTGACCATCGCAAAATAGCCGGCGGCGGTTTCCCGGCCCACGAGCAAGATCCGGCCCAACTGATTGGTTCCTGAAAACCCGATGCGCAAGACCACCGCCGGATCGACCAATCCATAAATCGACAGGTCGCGGGGATCGTGGGCAACATATTCAGACGCCATCACCACCTCCAGATCATTGAGCAGGCGGGCGACCGAACCCGCATCCGCCCGGACCACGGTGTTCGTTTCAACCGGCACAAACGCCCCGTCGGGTTGCCGTTCAAGAATCTGCCGGGCACCCGCATCCTTTTCGATGGAGATCTTGTTGATGTCCAGCGGATCGATATGCCAAATCAGCATATCCTTGTAATGAAGCGGATTAAAAAGATCCTCCGCCAAGTTCTGGAGATTGATCTGATAGATGGTTGGATCATGGTCCCGCTGGATCAAGAGGCCGTCTTTTCGGCCGCGCGTCGGAAAAATAGAAATCCGGTTGGTTTGCGCCAATTCGCTGGACCCGAACCGCAACGTCCATTCCGGCTCGTCCGTGCTTTTGGCATCAAAGTCGGTGATGACGGCACGGTCCCATAGTTGCAGGAAATCCTGCACGGCATAGGAGTCGGCCGGCCAGGAGACCGGTTTAGAGACGCTCCAAAAGCCCGGTTGATCCATGGAAAGTTCCAGTTCCACCCCCGACTTCTCCATGGAAATATAGGAAACCTTCTTAGCTGGAAGGGGCAGCACCACCGCATCGCGAAATTGGTCGGCGGTCACATTCAACAGCTCGAGAACATCCGCTTTTAATGAGAAAACCGAGGTGTCGTCCGCGCGGCGCGCAAAGACATAGCCGGGCTGGTCAGCGATTTCATCGCCCAATACCAGCATCCGCGAAGATCCATCGGCGACCCCCAGCGAAATCTGCCGGGTTTCGCCGTGCAGGCCATACACCGAAAAGTCAGACACATTATCGGCCACAAACGCCTCCACCCGCAAACGGTATAAACGCTCCAGATAGAGATCAACCTCCTTGGTTTCCGCCGCCGCGGCAAAGGGTTGCTGCAGCAACCAATCCGATTTGGCCCCCTTGGTGATTTGGATAAATCCCCCCACCCCGCGTATTTCCACCCGCCGCGTGCAGGCCATTTCGCCAAAGAAGATCGTGCGGTCGCGCAGTTCGTCCGCTTGGGATGGAACCACCTGCAGCAAAATATCGGGGACGGTGTAGATATCGCGCCCCCCTACCTCGCGAACATATACCATGTCGCCAAGCGGTGTTTTACGCCCCACCTGCCAGCCGCGGCGCCCTTGGTTGTCGACCACCTGAATTTGGATCGTCGGATTCGCAAATCCATACTCGGCCGGTTCGATGCCGCGCATTTCGCGGTGCTGCGCCGTAATGGTGGTGCCTTTCCCCATGCTATTAAGCCCGGCAATCATGCGTTGCACCAGCTCCACATCCGCCCGGCCCATGCCGGCTTCGCCGCCCCCGGCCATCCAAACGCCGTTTTCCTTGACACATTCGACCACCGTATTGGTGTGTACGAACTGAACCGAAACCAAGGTGTCCACATCCAGATCAAACAACTTCACCCGGCGGTATTCCTGGGACGGCGTGCTGGCACGCCACGTTTCCTGCAGCCAGATAAACGCGCCGAGAACGAATATGCTAATTAATAAGACAAGCGTGGAACGACCCTTCATGGAAACAATACCTATTTTCTTCTACGGGCCCAGACCAGCCCGCCTATCATGGCGGCGACCGCCGGAATGCCCGCCACATTGATCCAAAACAGCCTGTGCAACTGTTTCCGGGTCAGGGTGAGCTTGATTTTCTCGATCGGTTTCGGCGCAATGGCAATCAGTTCCTCCCGATCGAGCAGCCAGTTGATCGCACTCATGAAAAGATCCTGGTTGCCCCCCACCAAATTCCCATTGGCCACAAAATCCGAATCCCCGATCACCACCATGCGCGACGGTTTGATCTGAACATCCAGCAGGGTTTGCGTGGCACCGCGTTCAACGGCAACCGCCAGCGAAAAAGGCCCCTTGGCATCCCCCGTATCGGGATCGAATTTCGCATTCGTGTCGGTCACCTGTGTTTCCGACCAGCTTTTTTCCGAGGTTTGGGCCAGCACGTCAACCGTTGGATGGTCCTCGTCGCCGCGTCGGTTCCCGCGGCGGGACAGCGGCTCAATCGAGCGGGGCAGGATAAACTGGACGACGGACTGCATTCCCATCGTGATGGGATGCGGCGTAAAACGCCGAACATGGACATCGCTGCCATGCAACGTGTTTTCCAGATCAACAACAAAGTCGTCGCGCAGCCCGACCCCCCAGCGGCGCAACATGGGCTCCAACCCTGTTTCCTTCAGCGCGTCCAGCAACACCATCACCCGGCCGCTGCGGCTCAGGTATTCCTCGATCATCTCGACCGCAACCGTGCTCATCACCTTCGACGGGCCCGGAATAACCAGCGCGGCCGCATCTTCGGGCACCCGCTTGTCGGCACTGAGCACCAGTTCTTTCACCTCAAGATGGTCGCGCAGCAACTGGGTGCCGATGGTTGAGTATCCGCTTACCTGGTCAAATTCCGTCACACGCCGCTCGCCATGCCCCACCAGAAAATAAACCGTGGGCCTTTCATCCTGCAGCAATCCCAGAATGGCACTGGAAAAGGCCCGCTCGCCCTTGAAGGCCGAAAGAACCGGTTCCCGCCGCCGCGCCACCATCCGGAAGTCGGCCAAATCGGCTTGGCGAACCACCTTACTCTTGTCGCCAATATCAAAGACCACGACTTGCGCTTCGGTCAGCCCGTACTTGCCGGCCAGCTTTTCCGTACGCGCACGGTCGCGGGAGGGGTCGATCCACTCGATATGGATATTGCGCGATTGGTATTGGTATTCTTCGAGCAGGTTTTCGATGTCATAGAACAGGGCATGTTCTTCCTGAAAGAACACCGAAATTTCGATGCGCTGATCGAGCTCATCGAGTAGCTTGACCGTCTTGTCGGAGAGCTGGTAATACTGCCGGCCGCTCCAGTCTGCGCGCAGGGGATTGCGCAGCGCAATGAAGTTGATCATCTGAACCAGCACCAACGCCAGCAACACAACCCCCACCGTGTTTAGATTGAATATGATTCGCTTCATTCCACCACTTTCATTGCCCCCGGTTCAGGGACGCTTGAGCTCCACCGCCTTGGTGGCGGCAAAAAGAAACCAGGCCGTATAGGTGATGTACAGCACCACGGTCCGGCTATCCACAATCCCGCGCGCAAAATCCATCAGGTGCGCGAACGACGAAAAATATTGGCCAACAATCCGGGCGGCGGGATTCGATGCCGAATAGGCCAGCACCGTCAGGCTCAACGACACCCCAAACAACACGGCAAAGCCGGAGATCGCCGCCACAATCTGGTTCGATGTCAGACTCGACATGAAAAGGCCAATGGCAACATAGAGCGATCCCACCAGCACCGTGCCCAGCGCCCCGGCGCGCAAGGCGCCCATATCGGGAAACACCAGGCCCTCTGCCGGAGCCAATTCATGCAGAATATATGCGTAGGCCAACACGGGCAGCCACAAGACCACGTAGAACACCATCGCGCCGGCAAACTTGGCCAGAACCAGTTGCGGCACTTTGGTGGCGGTGGTCAGCAAGGCCTCCAGCGTGCCCAGCTTGCGCTCCTCGGCAAACAACCTCATGGTGATGAGCGGAACAATCATCGGCAAACTGAACGTAAGTAACGGGCCGCTGAACATCAGTTGGGTCGCCACGATCAGCGATTCGCCATGGGCCAGTTGCCCCAGCAACCAGTAAAAATTCCCGCCGGTTAAAGCCCAGAAGAAAAATAGGACCACATAGGCCACGGGGGACAGGAAGCAGGTCTGAAGCTCCTTTTTGAACAGGCTCATGAATGTGCTCACTGCGCGCGCCCCTGCTGACGGGTGAGTTGAACAAACGTGTCTTCCAAGGAATGCTCCCGCTCCGTCAATTCGCGCAGCGGCCACCCTTCCGTTACGGAAAGATTGAACAGTTCCACGCGGATATCTGCGGAATCGGCTTCCACCTCCAGCCAGGCCCACCCATCTTTCAACGTGCTGGCGTTCCGGATGTCAGCCCCCGCTAGCCCGTCCAGCTTGTGTTTGACCAGATCCAGATCGGCCTGCACCTCCAACTCGATCACGGTCGACGCGTGCAGCTTGCGATGCAGATTTTCCTCCGTGTCGGAAGCCACGATCTTTCCTTCATTGATAATCAGGATGCGCTCGCAGACGGCTTCGACTTCGGGAAGAATGTGGGTGGAAAGCAGAATGGTGTGTTTTTCTGCCAGTTGTTTGATCAGCTCACGAACTTGGCGAATCTGGTAGGGATCGAGCCCGACCGTCGGCTCATCGAGAATCAACAGGTCCGGGTCATGCACAAGGCTGTCGGCCAGCCCCACGCGCTGGCGGTAGCCCTTGGAGAGTTGCCCAATGATGCGCGAGCCCACATCGGTCAATCCGCAGCGCTCCTTCACATCGTTGACCTTGGCCTTGCGGCCGATGGACTTGACGCCCTTGAGCTCGGCGCGAAAACGCAGATATTCGTCCACGCGCATTTCGGGATACAACGGGCAGTTTTCCGGCAGGTAGCCGATGCGCTTGCGGACTTCCAGCGGGTCCTTGGCAATATCATAGCCCGCCACTTCGATCGTGCCGGCGTCCATCGGGAGATAGCCGGTGAGCATCCGCATGGTGGTGGTTTTACCCGCCCCATTGGGCCCCAGAAAGCCGACAATTTCGCCGCGGCCCACCTCGAACGAAATATGATCCACCGCCAGCCGCGCTGGATATTTTTTCGTAACCCCAGATACCTTGATCATTGATTATTGATTATTCCATCCTGTTGAAATGGCGTATTATGCCCGACGCGCCCGCCTAGTCAAGCCGCCCAATGTTATATACGTTCGCGCGTTTCAATGCCCAGCAACCCCAGCCCTTGCCGAAGGGTTCGGGCGGTGGAGCGGCACAAGCGGATGCGGCTTTCGCGCACCCCCTCTTCGGCCTTCAGGAAGGGGACATTTTGATAAAAGCTGCTGTAGATCTGCGCCAGGTCGTACAAATAGTCGGCCATAATATTGGGGCGATAGTTATCCGCCGCGCCGTGCACCGCCGCCGGGAAGCGTGAAAGCTTGATGGCCAAGCGCCGCTCCAGCTCGTGTTCCACGACGATGGGGCATTTTTCAATGTCCGCGTCGGGGAACTGAGCATGGAATTTATCGTATACCGAAGAGATTCGGGCATAGGCATATTGAAGATAGGGCGCGGAGTTGCCTTCCATATTGAGCGCCTTTTCCCATGTGAAGGTAACCAAACTTTGGGGGTTTTGGCTCAAGTCGGTATATTTGATGGCTCCAATGCCAATCGCCTTGGCCAGATCCTTCTGCTGCGCCTCGGGCATCTCCGGACTGCTGGCTTTCACCATCTCCAGCGCCCGGCTTTCCGCTTCGTCAAGCAGCGCCGCCAGTTTGATCACATTCCCCTCGCGGGTCGAGAAGGTGGCTTCGGGCAGCCGCATCAAGCCAAACCAGACATGCACCAGGTTGGCATCCAACCCCAGCTTGCCGGAAATCGCGAAGAATTGCTTAAAGTGCAGCTGCTGACGCTCATCCGTGACGTAGACAATGCGTTCCGGGTCAAACTCCTCGATGCGCGCTTCCACGGTAGCCAGATCGGTTGTGGCATAGTTATAGCCCCCGTCGCTCTTGCGCACGATGCAGACCGGCATGCCGTCTTCTTCCAGATCGACGATGAGCGCACCATCGCTCTCCTTGGCCAACCCTTTAGCTTCCAACGACTCGATGATCTTGGGCAGGCGGTCGTTGTAGAAACTCTCCCCGCGATACAGGTCGAACTTCACATCCAAGCGATCATAGATGGTATTGAACTCCTCGATGGAAAGTTTGATGAACCGTTCCCACAACGCCCGGTTTTCCGCATCGCCCTGCTGGAGCTTGACCAACTCGGCCTTCGCCTTGTCGCGCCAGGTTTCGTCTTCCTTCGACTTGTTGTAGCTCGCCACATAAATGCGTTCGAGTTCTTCAACCGGAGCCTCTTGCAGTGCCTCTTCATTCACGAAGTGGCGGAATCCGATCATCATCAGGCCAAACTGGGTGCCCCAGTCGCCCAGATGGTTGTCGGCAACCACCTTATAGCCCAAAAAGCGGTACAGCCGATCAATGGCATTGCCGATCACGGTGGAACGGATATGCCCGATGTGCATGGGCTTGGCGATGTTGGGGCTGGAGTAGTCGATAATGACGGTCTTGCCCTGCCCCAGCTGCTCCGTCCCGAGATGCGGATCGTTCTCCAGCAATTCGATATGCTCAGCCAAGGCACGGTTGGAGAGGAAGAAATTAATAAAGCCCGGCCCGGCAATATCGATTTTCTCGACAAAATCCGGCAACTCGGCCGCATCAACAAACTCCTGCGCAATCTGCCGCGGGGCTTTCTTCAAGGTGCGAGCCAATTCCATGGCCGCATTGCATTGGTAGTCGCCAAACTTTTCGTTGTTCGTCGGGGTAACCCCAAGGTGGACGTCTGAACGTTCCAGCCCAAACACCGACTTCATCGATTCGATCGTCCACTCCGAGAGACGCTCTTCAAACGTTGCAAATTCACGCATTCATTTTTCTCCGTAAAAGGGGCGGAGATTATTTCCCGCCCCTAAAAAAATCAATCCCCGATTTCCAACCCATGGAAACGGGGATTGAGAGGTTCAATTGGCCAACGGATCCAACTATTCTTCCGGCGTCTTTTCCGCCACGGCGGGTTTGCCCTTAAAGATCAGTTTGTCCTCCGCGGCCTTGACGCTCACCAAGGAATTATTTTTGATCTCGCCGCGCAGGATTGCTTCGGCCAGCGGATCTTCCAGGTGACGTTCAACCGCGCGGCGGAGCTGACGGGCGCCATAGGCCTTGTCGTAGCCCTTTTCGAGCAGGAAGCGGCGCGCCGATTCGGCGATCTTCAGTTCGATGTTCCGCCCCAGGACCCGGTTCTGAATCTGGGCCAGCTCGAGATCGATGATAGTTTCCAGATCCGCGCGGGTCAGCTCGCGGAAGACAATCATGTCGTCCAGGCGGTTCAGCAACTCGGGCTTGAAGGTTTTCTTGGCCAACGCCATCATCATTTCCTTGAGCTTCTGATAGTTGACTTCTTCGTTGGAAGGGGCGAATCCGAGCGCGCCGGCCTTCTTGACTTCCTGTGCTCCAAGGTTCGAGGTCATGATGACCACGGTGTTGCGGAAATCAACGCTGCGGCCGAGGCTGTCGGTCAGACGGCCTTCCTCCATGATCTGCAAGAGCATGTGCATGACGTCGGGATGGGCCTTTTCAACTTCGTCGAACAGCACCACCGAATACGGGCGGCGGCGTACGCGCTCCGTCAGCTGGCCGCCCTCTTCGTGCCCAACGTAGCCCGGCGGCGAACCAACCAGCCGCGACGCATTGAATTTTTCCATGTATTCCGACATATCGATCTGGATGAACGATTCCGGATCATCGAACATGAATCCCGCCAGCGTCTTGGCCAGCAAGGTTTTACCGACTCCCGTCGGACCGAGGAAAATAAAGGAGCCAATCGGACGTTTGGGATCCTTCAAGTCGGCGCGCGAGCGACGCAGGGCGCGCGCAATAGCACCGACCGCTTCCTGCTGACCCACCACCTGTTCGCTGACCACTTCCTCGATGCGCAGCAGGCGCTCCATTTCCTTTTCGCCTATCTTCATCAACGGAATACCGGTCCACTTGGAAACAATCACCATGATGTCGTCGTCATCCACAACGGTCCGGTTTTCATCGCGCTGCTTGCGCCATTCGGCGAGCAACTGATCCAGCTTTTCCTTCGTCTGGCGTTCCTGGTCGCGATAATTGGCGGCATCCTCGAATTTTTGTTCATGGATGGCGGCGTTCTTCTGCTTTTCGAACGAATGGATATCCTCTTCGAGCTTCTTCAGTTCGGGCGGGCGGCTCATGCTGCCAATGCGGGCGCGGGCGCCGGCTTCGTCGATGAGGTCGATCGCTTTGTCCGGCAGGAAACGGTCGGGCAGATAGCGCGCGGAATAGTCCACCGCCGCCTTGAGCGCGGCATCGGTAAACTGTGCGTGATGGTGCTCTTCATATTTGGGCCGCAGCCCCCGCATGATTTCCACCGCATCTTCGATCGACGGTTCCTTGACGTTGACGGCTTGGAAGCGCCGTTCCAACGCGGCATCCTTTTCGATATATTTCCGATATTCCTTGAGGGTCGTGGCACCGATGCATTGCAACTCGCCGCGGGACAGGGCGGGCTTGATGATATTGGCGGCATCCATTGTTCCTTCGGCCGAGCCGGCCCCGACAATGGTGTGCAGTTCGTCGAGGAAGAGGATAATGTTCTTTTCCTTGCGGATTTCATCCATCACGGCCTTGATGCGCTCTTCGAACTGGCCGCGGTATTTGGTGCCCGCCACCATCAACGCGAGGTCGAGCGTGATGACCTTCTTGTCGATCAGCAAGTCGGGTATATTCCCGTCGTTAATGATCTGGGCCAGTCCTTCGGCAATCGCGGTCTTGCCGACGCCGGCTTCGCCCAGCAGCACCGGGTTGTTTTTGGTGCGGCGGCACAGAATCTGGATGACCCGTTCAGTTTCTTCCTTACGCCCGATCACGGGATCCAGCTTGCCGTCGCGCGCCAGCTTGGTGAGGTCGCGGCCGAACGTATTCAGCGCCGGTGTTTTGGACTTGCCCTTGCCGCGCGGCGGGGCGACCCCCATGGGCGGTTCCCGGTCTTCATCCTCGTCTAACTCGCTCTCGGCCGACGGGTCGTAGTCGGGATCGAGGGTCTTCATGATTTCGTAGCGGGTCTCGTCGAGATCGACGCCGAGGTTTTCCAGTACCCGGGCGGCGATGCCCTCCCCCTCGCGCAAAAGCCCCAGCAGAACGTGCTCGGTTCCGACGTAGCTGTGGCCGAGCCCGCGGGCCTCGCTGGCCGACAAGGCCAACACCTTTTTGGCGCGCGGCGTAAACGGAATATTCCCGATGGTCTTCGTTTCCGGCCCGGTGCCGACGGCTTTTTCAACCTCCATCCGGACGCTGGCCAGATCGATCCCCAAAGTCTGCAGGGCATTCACCGCCACTCCATGCCCCAGTGCAATCAGCCCCAGCAAAATATGTTCGGTGCCAACATAGCCATGATTGAAGCGATCCGCCTCTTTGCGGGCCAGCTGCAGAACCTGTTGTGCTCGTGGTGTAAAATTATCCATAGCGTACCTGCCTATTACAATTCGTCATCTTCCGTAACATTTTCCATGAAATCCCGCAACATATCGGCTCGCACAACATCGCGCTCTTCCGGCTCCAGCTCTTTCTTTTGCAGCTTTTGCAGGTGCGCGGGCTGGATGGCAATAAAGAGCATGTCGATATCGCGCCGCGAAAACTGGTCCATCATGCCCAGGTCGAATCCCAACCGAACGGTCGACAGCAGATTCATGGCCTCGCTACTGGTCATAAACCGGGCGTTGGACAAAATGCCGAAGGCCCGGGCCACATGGTCTTCCACCACAAGCGCCCTTTCATCCATCAACCGGAGCCGGGCATTGTTTTCATGCTCGATCAGCTCCAGCACGATTTGTTCAAGGTGGGCGATAATTTCGTCCTCGCGCCGGCCCAAAGAGATCTGGTTGGAAACCTGGAACATGTTTCCGGCGGCCTCCGTTCCTTCGCCCCACATGCCGCGCACCGCCAACCCGATTTTTGAAATTCCGTTAATGACGGGCTCCATCTCCTCCATCAGAACCAACCCCGGCAAATGAAGCATGACCGACGCGCGCATCCCCGTCCCGACATTGGATGGGCACGACGTCAAATAGCCCAGCTTGGGGGAAAAGGCGTAGGTCAACCGGGCTTCGAGTTCATCGTCCAGCCGGTCGGCCGCGTGCCAGGCGTCCGTCAGGTTAAGCCCGGACTGCAACGACTGGATTCGAATGTGATCTTCTTCATTGATCATGATCGAAAGGCATTCATCCGGGGAGACAAACACACCGCAACCCTCATCCTTCACGGCCAGTTCCTGGCTGATCAAGTGCCGCTCAAACAGGATTTCCTTGTCGAGCAAGTTGGTTTCGGCCATGGCACAGCACATGAAGGATTGTTCCACCGAATCAAAAATGGTGCAACTTTGATTCCACAGGGCATGCTTTTCCTCTTCGCTGGCCCAGCCCGGAAAACTGTACTCTTCCAGATTACGCGCCAACCGGACCCGGCTACTGATGACCGGGCCTTCATCGACTCCCGCCTCCAGCCAGCTACCATGCCGCCGTACCATATCGTCAAGCGTCATTGGAGCCTCCCGATTTTGATGCTGAAACCGTCCCCTTCAAGGCCCTGATTTTGTCGCGCAGATTGGCCGCCACTTCGTACTGTTCCTTTACAATCGCCACTTCGATATCCTTCTGCAAGGCGGCAATCTGGGCGGTAATCCGCGCCTCATTGCCTTGCCGGGCGGGAATCTTGCCAACATGCTGGTTGCTGTGGTGCATGGCTTTCGTCAGCGCGCTCAATTCACCCATGAAGGCGTTGTAGCAGTCCGGGCAGCCCAACCGCGCGCGCTTCTTGAATTCCGAACGGGTCATTTGGCAACGCTTGCAGCTCAGGTCGAATTCCGGGGAAAGCGGGGTGCCGGTTTGCTGCTGGGCCCCCAGACCGAGCAACACATCCGTAATTGAAATCGGCGCGTTCAGGTCGATTCCGTTTTTCTGGGCGCAGGTCTGGCAAAGGTTGAGTTTCTTTGCCGTGCCATCGATTACCTGGGTTAGGTGAATCGTAGCTTCCGCCTCTTGGCAGCATTCACATTTCATGGGCAATTCCCGCCTTTATTAATCTGACAAGAGGGATATTACAGCGTTAGCTTATTGCTGTACAAACTTTTTGATCACTGGGCCGCGAACGCCGAAGGAGCGTCGCCGGCCCGCTACTGGATGGGCGTGCCTTCCGAGCGGGCGCATTCTGCATAAAGCGCGCTGAGTTCGGTCGTCACTTTGCCGGGTTTGCCATCGCCGATCTGCCGCTTGTCGATATCGACCACGGAAATCACCTCGGCCGCGGTCCCCGTCAGGAACACCTCGTCGGCCACATAGAGATCATAGCGGGCCATCACGCTTTCGCGAACCTCGTAGCCGACTTCCCGCGCCAGTTCCATTACCTTGTTGCGGGTCAACCCCTCCAGCGCGCCACAGCTGCTGGCCGGGGTGGAGATAACGCCGTTCTTGATGGAAAATACATTGTCGCCGGACGCTTCGGCCACTTCGCCCTTGTGGTTGAGCATCAGGCATTCCATGCACCCGGCATTGATCGCCTCGATCTTGGCCAGAACGTTGTTCAAGTAGTTCAGGCTTTTGATGCGCGGGTTGATGGCTTCGGGGTGGTTGCGAACCGTTCCGACCGTCACGATCCTCAGGCCGTTATCATACAGCTCCTGCGGATAAAGCTGGATGTTTGCCGCAATGATGATGACTTCCGCCTTTTTGCACAGATAGGGGTTGAGCCCCAAGGTTCCCTTGCCGCGCGTGACCACGAGGCGGATATATCCGTCGGCGAGGTCATTCGCCAGGCAGGTTTCGACCACCGCCTGCGACATCTCACTCTTGCTCAGCGGAATTTCAAGCGCGATGGCCCGGGCCGAGTCATAGAGACGGTCGAGATGTTCGTCGAGCAGGAATACGCGACCATTGTATGCGCGGATTCCTTCGAACACACCATCGCCATACAGCAGACCATGGTCGAAAACCGACACCACCGCATCCTTTTCATCTACCAGCTTACCGCCAACTAAAACCTTCATCGTCCTTCTCGCTCCAAAACAAATTCGTGTATATCCAAGTCCATCCGTGGCTCTCTTTCTATACTAAAAGCCCATCCTTGAGGAAGAGTTGCCGCGAACAGCGCGACGCCACTTCCTCGCTATGGGTAACGAGCACGAGACTATGCCCTCTTGTCTCAGCCAGTTGAAACAAATAATTCAAAACTTTATCGCCCGTTTTCGAGTCGAGATTGCCGGTCGGTTCGTCGGCAAAAATAATGTCCGGCTCATTCATCAGGGCCCGGGCCAAGGCGGCCCGTTGCTGCTCGCCGCCCGACAACTCCTGGGGGCGGTGGCCGATGCGCTCTCCGAGGCCAACTTCCTCCAAAAGCTCAGTCGCACGATCGATCCCGGCCCCCTTGCGGCCCTGGGTCATAGCAGGCAAAGCCACATTTTCCACAATATCGAGTTCCGGCAGCAGATGGAACGACTGGAAGACAAACCCCACATTTTCCGCGCGGAAACGGGCGCGCCGGGCGGAGGACATGCCATAGACGCTCTGCCCCTTGAAGTGCACCGTGCCCACCTTCGGGTTATCCAACCCGCCGAGCACATGCAGCAACGTGCTTTTGCCGGAACCACTGGCCCCCATGATCGCAACCGTCTCGCCGGCATGCACCGCCAGCGAGACCCCCTTCAACACCTCCAGCGTCGTTTTACCAATGGTATAGGACCGCTCGAGATTTTCCGCCTGTAGAACTGAAGTCATCTTATCCAATGCACTCCTTGACCACGCTGACCAGACGGTCGGCAATGGCACGGGTCTGCTCTTCGCTCGGCCCCTCGACCATCACGCGGCACATGGGTTGCGTGCCGGAATAACGAATCAGCACACGGCCATTTTCGCCCAATTCAGCTTCCGCCTCGGCAATCGCTTTCTGGACGCCTTCGACCTCCTCAATGGGCGGCTTTTCCTTTACATCCACATTGATGAGTTTTTGCGGGAACGGGGTCATCACCTGCGCCAGTTCCGAAAGTTTTGATCCCGACTGCTTCAGCGTGTTCACGAGTTTGAGCGCGGAAACAATGCCATCGCCGGTCGTGTGGCAATCCAGGAAAATCATGTGCCCGGAATCTTCGCCGCCGACCACCGCATCATTCTGCTTCATCAGTTCAAGCACCAGGCGATCCCCGACTCCCGCAACATCCACTTCGATATCGAGCTCCTTCATTGCGGCGTGGAATCCAACATTGCTCATGACCGTTGCAACCACGCGATTGTTTTTCAGCGCGCCGGCGTCTTTGTATGCCTTGGCGCAGATGGCCATGATCTGGTCGCCGGTCAGCTCGCCGCCGTTTTCATCGACCGCAATCAAACGGTCGCCATCGCCATCAAAGGCCAGCCCGATGTCGGCTCCCATTCCCTTAACCTTGGTTTGCAGGTCCTGCGTATGTTGCGAGCCGCAGTGGTCGTTGATGTTCATTCCATCCGGAGAAGCATGAATCGTGGTTACGTCCGCACCCAGTTCGGAAAAGATGAGCGGTGCGCACTTGTAGGTGGCCCCGTTGGAGCAATCGAGTACCACCTTCATGCCGTCGAGCGTCATGTCGGCGGGAAAGGTGTTTTTGCAAAACTCAATGTAGCGCCCCATCGCATCGTCGATCCGCCTGGCCTTGCCGACGTCCTGGGCGACCGCGCGGATATTGTTGATGCGTCCACTCAGCACGAGATCCTCGATTTCGGCCTCCATTTCATCGGGCAGCTTATAGCCCGTGCGCCCGAAAATCTTGATGCCGTTGTCGAAATAGGGATTGTGCGAGGCGGAAATCATGAGGCCCGCATCGGCCCGCATGCTCTGGGTGATGAAGGCCACCGCCGGCGTCGGAATCGGCCCCAATAAAAGCACATCGACGCCCATCGAAGTGATGCCGGCCGTCAACGCGTTTTCCAGCATGTAGCCGCTCAACCGGGTATCCTTGCCGATAATGATGCGCGGCCGCGTACCCTTCTCCTTGTGGCATTCCTTGCAGGTGTAGGCCGTCGCCCGGCCAATCTGCAAGGCCATCTCCGCCGTCATGTTTCCCTCGTTCGCCATACCGCGAACGCCATCGGTTCCAAATAGTTTTCCCATGAAACAATCTCCTGTAAAAAAGAAGTCCATTATCCACAAATCGCCCAACGATTAAACGCAGATTCACGCCAATTTTTATAAAGAAGAGCGGCCACACAATTGAGAAGCAATTCCGCGCAGATGAACTCGGATATTTCAAGAAAGCCACTTCACGCAGAGAAACAGAGGAGAGGAACCCCCGATGAACACCTATTAAATCCGGATTCCACCGAGAATGGAAGTCGGTTGCTCTGCGTTCTCTGTGGCTCTGTGTGAGAAGTTGGAAGGCAATCGGCACTAGGCATTAGGGAAACAGAACTTCCGAGTTAATCGGCGCGGAATTGCTTCTCAATTGTGTGGTTCTTTCCCTACGCCTGCGCGGCTTGGTCGACGATGGACTGCAGCCAGGCGCGGGCGGCGGCGCGGTCATCCAGGGACTGGATGGCGGCGGTGTAGGCATCTTTGTTCGGAAGGTCTTGGACGCGCTGGATAAAGGCGGCGGGCGGCGGGCAGTCGATGGCCCCGAGCTGTTCCTTTATGCCGGGCCAAGCAGAGCGGAACTGCTTTTGCTCTTCGATGGCGGCGGGCTTTCCGCCGTTGGTTTCGAGCCATTCAATGGAATGGTCCATCTTGCCGGCGAGCTCGCCGAGGCGCTTGATGCGCTCGGCCAGCACGAGGTCGAGATTCTTGATTCCACCATCGAGCACGG
>Ga0208879_1000813_pt1 | contig 31193 bp, 31 predicted proteins | sample Knorr_S15_td_Bot_FD_185605 | JGI IMG/M metagenome (GOLD analysis project Ga0208879, IMG submission 185605) | Marine microbial communities from Southern Atlantic Ocean transect - Knorr_S15_td_Bottom_ad_5009_LV_A (SPAdes) (version 2) | ecosystem: Environmental > Aquatic > Marine > Oceanic | place...
AAGAGGAATCAGATGTTGAAGTAACACAAGATACAGTAACAGATTTAGGAGAGATTACTTTGGAGTAGCGATAAAATTTACAAAATATTTACTAAAGCGTAGTATAATTGATACTGCGCTTTTTTTAACCAAATGTTAACAGCATTGCATAGAATATTTTAACAATTTGCAATGCTCAAATAAGGATGTTATATTCGTGCTATAAAAATTAGAAAATGATAGAAGAAACACATACTGTTGATATTAAAAAAATCAACGAAAAAATTGAAAAAGAAAGTGCTTTTGTTGATTTACTGACACTGGAAATAAACAAAGTAATTGTTGGTCAAAAGCACATGATAGAACGCTTACTAATTGGGCTACTTGGGCAAGGACATATTTTACTTGAAGGTGTCCCGGGACTTGCCAAAACGCTCGCAATAACCACACTTGCTAAAGCTGTAGATGGAAGTTTTAGTAGAATACAGTTCACACCAGATTTATTACCTGCAGATATAACAGGAACTTTAATTTACAACATGAAGAAAGGCGATTTCTCCATTAAAAAAGGACCAATTTTTGCAAATTTTGTTCTTGCAGATGAGATAAACAGAGCACCTGCAAAAGTACAGTCGGCATTGTTAGAAGCAATGCAAGAAAAACAAGTCACGATTGGCGATGAAACTTTTATACTTGATAAACCATTTTTGGTTATGGCAACACAAAACCCAATAGAACAAGAAGGAACTTATCCTTTGCCAGAAGCACAAATAGACCGTTTTATGCTAAAAACAGTTATTGATTATCCAAAAATGGACGATGAGCAACAAATTGTTCGCGCTAATTTAAAAGGAGGATTTGAGAAAGTAAATCCTGTGGTGTCAATAAAGCAAATATTAAATGCACAAAAAGCTGTTCGGGAAGTGTATATGGACGAGAAAATAGAAAAATATATTCTCGATATTATTTTCGCAACTCGTTATCCTGAAAAATACAAACTTGCCGATTTAAAACCATTAATATCGTTTGGAGCTTCACCTCGTGGAAGTATTAATCTCGCCATGGCAGCTAAATGTTACGCATTTATTAAACGACGCGGCTACGTAATTCCTGAAGATGTTCGCGCATTAGTTCACGATGTTTTGCGTCATAGAATAGGACTCACTTACGAAGCTGAAGCCGAAAATGTCACGTCAGAAGATATTATCAACAAAATTGTAAACGAGATAGAAGTACCTTAATAAGTATTCAGTGTTCAGTATTCAGTTGGCAGTATTTAGCTGATTTTTAATTGAATACTTTTACTGCAAACTGAATACTGAACACTGTTTTCTGATAAGATGGATACCAAAGAATTACTAAAAAAAGTACGGAAAATAGAGATTAAGACACGTCGTTTGTCCGATCATTTTTTTGGTGGCGAATACCATTCCACCTTCAAAGGGCGTGGTATGACTTTTAGTGAAGTGCGTCAGTATCAATATGGTGACGATGTGCGAAATATCGATTGGAATGTTACTGCTCGTTATCAAGAACCTTTTATAAAAGTTTTTGAAGAAGAACGAGAATTAACCATGATGCTTATGGTAGATGTTTCTGGTTCGGAATTCTTCGGGACAGAAAAACAATTTAAAAATGAAATTGTAACCGAAATTGCTGCCACACTTGCCTTTTCGGCAACTCAAAATAATGACAAAATAGGATTAATCTTATTTTCAGATGCGATAGAACTTTATATTCCGCCAAAAAAAGGACGTACACATGTACTTCGTATTATTCGTGAATTGATAGAGTTTAAACCAAAAAGCAAACAAACCAATGTTGCTGAAGCGTTAAAGTTTTTATCGAACGTGATGACCAAAAAAGCCATTGTTTTTGTGCTTTCCGATTTTATAACAGACGACTACAAACAAACGCTTAAAATTGTTTCAAAAAAGCATGACGTTACAGGAATTAGAGTGTACGACAAAGGCGAAGAAGCTATTCCTAATCTTGGTATGGTGCAAATGCAAGATGAAGAAACGGGAGAGCTGTTATTGGTAAATACGTCTTCTAAAAAAGTAAGACTTAATTATAGCAAGTTTTATCAAGACAAAGTAGATTATTATAAAGATAGTTTCACAAAATCTGGAGCAGGTATCATTAACTGTCGTGTTGATGAAAGCTATGTAAAAAAATTATTAGGATATTTTAAACGAAGAGGATAAAAACGATTTTTAGATTTAAGAATGAAGATTTACGATTTTAGATATAAGAATTTTAATAAAGAAGCGAAACAATCTTCGGTCTTCGGTCTTCGGTCTTCTCTCATTTTCTCTTTTCTCTTTTCTCTTTTCTCTTTTTTCTCTTTTTCGCAAGTCACGTCTTCAATAGATTCAACTGCTATAAAAATTGGAGAACAGATTACCTATAAAATTCAAATTGAAACCGATTCAACACAATTTGTTGTTTTTCCTGAAGGGCAAACATTTCTACCTTTAGAAATGATAGAATCCTATCCAATTGATACAACAAAACACGATGTAAAATTTAGGCTGATTAAAAAATATGGTTTAACACAGTTTGATTCTGGAGTTTATTTTATTCCAAGACAAAAAATAATTATTGGAGATAAAACAATATTTACAGATTCTTTAAAAGTTGAGGTTAATAACATTGTTGTAGATACCACCAAACAAGGATTATTTGATATTAAACCAATTATAGAAGTAAGCAAAAGCCCAAGTAATTGGTGGATATACGCATTCTATATAGTGTTGGTATTAGCAGTTATTTCTGGTTTATTATACTGGTTTGTATGGAGAGAAAAACCATTAACTAAAGAAGAAAAAGTTGCCTTGCTTCCACCATATGAACGTGCCAAAATAGCATTGCAGGAGTTAGACAAATCCGACTATTTAAAAAATGAAGAAATAAAGGAATACTATTCAGAATTAACAGATATTATAAGAAAATATCTTGACGAAAAAGTGTACGACCATGCTCTTGAAAGTACAACCGAAGAGCTGATAAGTAGGTTACATCTTTTAAAAGATGGGCAGCAAATAGATTTGAGTAAGGAGGATATAAAAACTATCGAAAATATTTTAAAACGAGCTGACTTGGTAAAATTTGCAAAATCCAAACCAGATATTGCGCTTGCTGAATTAGATAGAAAAACAATAGATTTAGAGATTGACCATGTTAAAGAATCACTCCCAGAACCAACTGAAGAAGAAAAATTGCTGAATCAAAAATATAAAGAAGAGCAGGAACGTAAAAAAAAGAGAAGAAAAATTATAATAACAATAATTGTTGCTGTATTTCTTTTTATGACAACAATTGCTGGTTTTATAGTAAAATATGGTTTTGAGTATGTAAAAGACACTATTATTGGTCACGAAAGCAAAGAGCTATTAGAAATTAAAAGTTGGATAACAAGTGAATATGGCGCGCCAGGAATAACAGTAACAACACCAAAAGTTCTCAGGCGTATTTCTGTAGAATTACCAGACGAATTAAAAGATAAAGTTGAAGTAACAATGTTTGCTTATGGTGGCAATTTAATTTCTAATATCGATATTGTTGTTGGGACAACTAAATATAATAATCAAGAACAAGGTAAAAAAGAAGGCGAAGAAGAAAACAAAATTGACTTAGTGCAAATTGCAGAAAACAGTATAAAAACATTAGAAAGTAAAGGCGTAGAAAATATAATTGTTAAGCAAGAAAAATTTACAACACCAAATGGAGCTTCAGGGTTAAAGACCTTTGGAACAGCAAGTTTTCCAATCGCAGAGAAATTTCTAAATGGGAATTATATGTTATTAGGTTTCACGTCCGAAAATATTTTACAAACTGTAATGATTACCTGGAAAGGCAATGATGTGTATGCGGACCAAATAGTAGAACGGATATTAAATTCAATAGAATTAATTAAACTTAAAGAAGACGAATAAATGTTTGAAGGCATAGAATTTATTAGCAAACAAATGTTTTGGCTACTGTTATGTATTCCATTGGCGATTCTATGGTATGTTTTAAAACATAAAAACCAAACAGCAACATTCAAAATATCAAGCACTAAAGGTTTTAAAGTTGGTAATTCTTGGCTTCCTAAATTAAAACACCTCATGTTTGTTTTTCGATTATTTGCATTAGTACTCATTATTACAGCATTGGCACGACCACAAACAGTAGATGTTTCAACCAAAACAAAAACCACTCGAGGAATTGATATTGTTATGGCTATAGATGTTTCGGCAAGTATGTTGGCAAAAGACCTAAAGCCCAACCGTTTAGAAGCACTAAAAAAAGTTGCAGCCGAATTTATTAACGGACGACCAAACGATAGAATAGGACTCGTAGAATACGCAGGAGAGAGTTATACCAAAACGCCAATAACAAGTGATAAAGCTATTGTGTTAAGAGCATTAAAAGAGATAAAATACAATACAATAATTGAAGGAGGCACAGCTATTGGCATGGGTTTAGCTACAGCTGTAAACCGCATAAAAGACAGTAAAGCAAAAAGTAAAGTAATTATACTATTAACAGATGGTGTAAATAATACAGGGTTTATAGACCCAAATACCGCCAGTGAACTTGCTGTTGAATATGGTATTAAAACCTATACAATTGGAATAGGAACCAATGGAATGGCATTATCACCATTTGCTATAAACCGAAATGGTGGTTTTGAATATAGAAGATTAAAGGTAGAAATTGATGAAGAGCTATTAAAAGAAATAGCAGAAGTTACAGGAGGAAAATATTTTAGAGCAACAGACAATAAAAAACTAAAAGAAATATATAAAGAAATAAATAAATTAGAAAAAACAGATGTCGAAGAATTTAAATTCTATAATTACGAAGAAAAATTTCGTCCATTAGTTTTCCTTGCTGGGGTTTTTTTACTGTTAGAATTGTTATTGCGATTCACAATATTTAGAAGCTTTGTGTGAAATGAGAAACAATTATAAATATAAGTTGGTGTGAATTCGTGAAATTAGTATCTATATGCAATTAGAAGAAAAAATATGGTTTTGGTTACTGCTAATTATTCCAATAATTATAGTATTCTTTATAATACTACAATTGTGGAAACGCTATGTTCAAAATAAATTTATAAGTAAGCAAATGCTTAAAAAATTAAGCCCAACCAAATCCTTATTCAAACCAATATTAAAACTTTTTGTATTGTGTTTAGCATTTATGTGTTTAATAATAGCATTGGTTAATCCTAAAATTGGCACAAAATTAGAAACAGTGAAACGTGAAGGCGTGGATATTGTATTTGCTATCGATGTTTCTAAAAGTATGCTGGCAGAAGATATTGCGCCAAACCGATTGGAAAAAGCTAAGCAATTAGTAACTCAAATCATAAATAATCTGGCAAGTGATAGAATAGGCATTATTGCTTATGCAGCAAAAGCATTTCCGCAATTACCAATTACTACAGATTATGCTGCTGCTAAAATGTTTTTACATAGCATGAATACTGATATGCTCTCTTCACAAGGCACAGCAATTGACCAGGCTATACAGTTGGCAAGAACCTATTATGATGATGATGAGCAAACAAATCGTGTGCTTATAATTATTTCTGACGGAGAAGATCATAGTAATATTGCATCAGACGTTGCAGAAGAAGCGAGCTATGAAGGAATTCGGATTTTTACCATTGGTGTTGGAACTATTAATGGAGGTCCAATACCAATAAAGCGAAACGGCATTGTGCTTAATTATAAAAAAGACAGTCAAGGCGAAACGGTTATTACCAGATTAAATGAAGAAACTTTAAAAGATATCGCTGCAAAAGCTAATGGAGTTTACATCAATGGGTCAAACACAAAACAAGTTGTCGAAGAAATCAGAGATATTTTAAATAAAATGGATAAAAAAGAATTTGAGGCCAAGCAGTTTGCCGAATTTAAAGATCAATTTCAATGGTTTCTTGCCCTCGGTCTTTTCTTTTTATTTTTAGACATATTTTTATTAGAACGCAAAACAGCATGGCTAAATCGTTTAAATTTATTTAATGAGAATCTCTAGTTCCCACGCAGAAGGAACCCTCATCAATTAAAAAGCAATTTTTATAAATTCTTTAACGAACAAAAATACTGAATTTTATATCTTGCCATTTATAATGAAGCAACTATTAGTAATCATAATAACCTTAATTTCAAGCGTTTCTTTTGCACAAGAGATAGACAAAGCATTGCAAAAATCTAACGATTATGTTTACGACGGGAACAAATTAGTAGATAAAGATTTTGTTGCTGCAGAAAAAGAATATAGAAAAGCAATTTCAGAAAAGCCAAGCAACATCTCAGGCGCTTATAATTTAGGGAATGCGTATTATAAATCAGGTTATTATAGCGAAGCATTATTAAGGCATTTAGAATCTGCAAAATCAGCAACGAACAAAACTGATAAGCATCAGGTATTTCACAATATAGGCAATGCATTAATGCAACAGAAACAATGTAAAGAAGCTGTAGAGGCTTTTAAAAATGCCTTGCGGAATGACCCGACAGACGACCAAACAAGATACAATCTTGCTTTAGCAAAAGAATGTGCAAAACAGCAAGGAGGAGGGGATGACGATAAAGAGGATGAAGATAAAAAAGATGGAGAGGATAAGGAAGATGAAAACAAGGACAAAGGCGATTATAAAGAAGATAAGAAAGATGGTGATGATAAAGACGATAAAGATGGCAAGCCAAAAGATGAAAAGGGAGATAACGATAAAGAAAGTCCTAAAAAAGAAAAGAAAAAACAACGACAACAACCTAAATTATCTCCTCAACAAGTTAAGAACTTATTAGAGGCGATGAATAATCAGGAAAAGAAAGTTCAAGATAAAATAAATGCCAAAAAGGTTAAAGGAGTAAAAGTAAAAACGGAAAAGGATTGGTAAATCAATTTTTGATTTATGAGTTACGGTTTCAGAGTTCAAATATTCGTAAATCGTAATTTGTAAATCATAATTCAACAAATGACATTCATAAAACATATATTATTATTTATTATACTCGGAATAAGTATCGTTTCTGCTCAAGTCACTTTTGAAGCTAAATTAAGTAAAAAGAAACTTGGAATAAACGAACGTCTTCGAATTGATTTTGTGATGAATAAAGATGGCGATAATTTTAATCCACCTAATTTTGAAAATTTTACTGTTATTGGGCCCAATCAATCTATTAGAACGTCTTGGCTAAATGGCAAAAAGTCATATACAAAAACATATAGTTATTTTTTAACACCTAAAAAGAGAGGTAAATTTACCGTTACACAAGCCACGATAGAAATTGAAGGAGAAACCTATAAAACATTACCAGTTAAAATTGAAGTTACAGCTGCAGTAGATAAACCTACAAATCCTAACGACCCAAATTATGTTGTTTCAGAAAACATCCATTTAGTTACTGAAATATCTAAAACCAACCCGTATTTAAACGAAGCCATAACTGTAGTATATAAGCTGTATGTCTCGCCAAATGTTAGGTTGAGCAATTTGAGGGAAATTGATAATCCAAGATATAATAATTTTTGGAGTCAAAATATTGCTGTAAAAGAATTAAAATTGCAAAATGGCTCTTATAAAGGAGAAGATTACCATTACGTTGTTGTACGTAAAATGGTATTATACCCACAAAAAACTGATAAATTGGAATTAGAACCATTATCGTTAAGTATTTCTGTAGATGTCCCAACCAATAGGCGTGATATTTTTGGAGGTCGGGTTATGCAAACTGTACATAAAACGATTGCAACACTAAACAGAACAATAACTGTAAAGCCATTACCGGAAAATGGAAAACCAGATAATTTTACAGGAGCAGTTGGCGATTTTAGTTTTAAAGTTAGCACAACAAAAAACGAATTAAAAGCAACCGAAGCATTACAAGCTAAAATAGAAGTCTCCGGGAAAGGAAACCTAAAATTATTTAAACTACCTGTATTAACGTTACCTAGTTCATTAGAAGTTTACGAACCGGAACATACCGAAAAGGTAAGTACAAACTTAAATGGAATGCAAGGCAAAATATCAGATTCTTATACAATCGTTCCTTCGTTTCAAGGCAATTATCCAATACCAAGTATAGCATTTTCATATTTCGATTTAAAAACGGAACGCTATAAAACGATATCATCAAGAGAATTGATTATAAACGTAACCGAAGGTCCAACCAAGAGTAATTTAAATGCTATTAATAGTGCAATTTCTAATACTAATAAAAGGCAAATTATAGCTAGCGAGCAATTTTCATCATTTAAAACCAAACCAAATTTAGTTTTAATAAATACCAAACACTTTTTTAAAACTAAACTATTTTGGGCTGTTTTATTAATGCCTTTTTTAGCGATTCCTATTGCTATTTTTATTAGAAAGAAAAAAGGTGAACGAGACAGAGATATTGTTGGGATGAAATTTAGAAAAGCGAATAAATTAGCACGAAAATATTTAAGTGAAGCGAAGAAAACTTTAGGGAACAAAGAATCGTTTTACAATGCTTTGGAAAGAGCGCTTCATAATTATTTAAAAGCAAAGTTAAAAATCGAAACGAGCGAATTTAGTAAAGATAAAATACAAGAACTGTTAAAAGTAAAGAAGGTTGACGAAGCCATTATTGTTGAATTTAATAATGTACTACAGAGTTGTGAATTGGCAAGATATACGCCATTTACCAATGTAGAAATGCAACAAGATTATGACAAGGCAGCAAGAGTTATTACAACAATTGACAAACAAATAAAATAAGTTATTCCTGCGTCCACGTGTCGCCGAAGCTTTAGCGGAGGAGCAAGGCAGGAATCTTTTGAAACGAATTAAATTTAGAATTGAGTAAACAATTGCATGAAACATATATTTTACATTGCAATAATATTAATAAGTACGCTTTCATTGGCTCAAAACAAAACATTGTTTGATCAAGGGAATAGTCTATATAATGAAGGGAAATTTCAAGAAGCCATAACTACTTATGAACGTATCTTAGATTCTGAAAACCATTCGGCCGAACTGTATTTTAATATAGCAAATGCGTATTATAAAATGAACAGAATAGCTCCAAGCGTATATTATTATGAAAAAGCATTGCAGTTAACACCAAACGATAACGACATAAAAAACAACTTGTCCTTTGCTCAAAACATGACTATTGATGCTATTGAAGTTATACCAGAAATGGGTTTTTCTAAAATAATTAGAAACATTGTAAATAAGTTTAGCTACGATATTTGGGCAATACTTTCTGTTGTTTTTGTTGTGCTATTTGTGGTCTTATTCTTGGCATATTATTTTTCGTATTCTACGAACAGAAAACGATTGGCTTTTTTAAGCAGTAATCTGTCTTTGGTTTTAGTTTTAGTGACGCTAATATTTGCATTTCAAAAATATAAATACGAACAAAATGATAATCCTGCAATAGTTTTTGCCCAAGAAAGCGAAATAAAAAGCGAACCTAATTTAAGAAGCGGGATAGCTTTTAAACTTCACGAAGGCACTAAAGTTCAAATATTAGAAATCTATAACGAAAATTGGACTAAAATTAAATTAACTGACGGAAAATCTGGATGGATTCCATCTCAAGATATTAAGGAATTATAATTGGTTTCAGGTGATATCCGAGTAAAAATCCAAATCTTTGTTTAGAGTGCTAAAATCAGCTAATTCAAGAGTTTTTATTTTAGAGAGTTGCTTTTCATTATTGCCATTCATACGTCTGCGTGTCACTGAAGCTTTAGCTGTGGAACAAGGTAGGAATCTTTTAAATTTTATTTTTTTAATATGTATTAGACAGATTAAAAGCTAACAGAAACAAGTCTTTTGTCTTTTGTCTTTCAGCGAAGCGGTCTTATATCTTTTTTGGAAAGGTTTTTCTATATTTGCGTTGTATAACTTACTATTCTATTGATGGCAGATTTTTATAAAAAATTAATTGAGAATAATAAAAAATGGGTTCAAAATAAATTATCTCAAGACCCTGAGTTTTTCAAAACCCTTTCAGAAAATCATAATCCTCCTTTACTTTGGATTGGTTGTGCAGACAGCAGAGTTCCGGCAAATGAAATTACAGGAACTTTACCTGGAGAAGTCTTTGTGCATCGTAATATTGCCAATATGGTGGTCCATACAGATATGAATATGTTAAGCGTTTTAGATTATGCGGTAAACACGCTAAAAATAGAACATATTATTGTTTGTGGACATTATGGTTGTGGTGGAGTTAAAGCAGCAATGGAACCAGGCAAGAACAATTTAACCGATAATTGGATCAGGCACATTAAGGATGTATATCGATTTCATTTTGATGAATTAGAAGCCATTGTCACAAAACAGGAACGTTTTGATAGGTTTGTAGAGTTAAACGTAACTGAACAAGTTTACCATTTAGCCAAAACATCTATTGTTCAAAAAGCATGGAGAACTGATAAAAAGGTATCATTATACGGTTGGGTTTATGGCTTAAGCACAGGATTGATTAAAGATTTAAACGTCACTGCTAATAATAATAATGAACTCAAAGAAATTTACGAGAGTTAACAAATTACTTGTCAGTTTCTTCTTCATTGATTATACTAGGAAAAATAAGAGGAGCAATAGATTTTACCGGAATATAAAGGATAGAATTTTTTATCTCATGTTCTTCAACTAAAGGAATTGTACTATTCATCTTGTTGAAAACGATTAATACAACACTTAATATTAATCCGACTTTTAGAGCGCCAAAAATACCACCAAGAAGTTTGTTTAAAATACCGAGAGAGGCAAAATCTGCAAGTTTGGTTAATGCTCTTCCAGCCATGGCAATCGCAATTACGATAATTATAAATGTAATGGCAAAAGCGGAAATATTTATATATTGTTCGTCCCATTTTACACGGCTTTCTAAAAATTCGGAAACAAAATCACTAAAATAGATAGCTCCATAAATTCCGACAATTAATGCAACAATCGAAGCGATTTCTACAAAAAAACCTTTCATTAAGCCACGAACAAGACCAAACAAGATTAATGCTCCTAACGCAATATCTAAAACATTCATGTTTATAATAATTTTAGCAAATATAAATTAACTTTGTCACTTTGTGAACTAACGCATTCGAAACCTAAAAAGTATGTCAAGAGACGAACAATTAAAGCAAAGATGGAATAATGTAGTAGAAAAACTATCTACTCAGTTTGCCGATGGAGACACTTTGGATTTAGATGCGATTATATATTTAATAGGAGTTCAGGAATTGGGACAGTTACACAGAGACTATAAAAAAGACGATAAAATAAACTTAATCCATATTGCTGTTTGCAAGTTATTAGAGCCTTATGGTTATTATGAATTCGATTATTTTGACGAACAAGGTTGGCCACATTATAAAACCATAGTTGAACTACCACATTTAAAAGCAGGAGAGCAAAGCGTTTTAATGAAAGAAGCCATTGTAAACTATTTTCTCGAAACCGAATTTATAGAATAAGATTTGTTAAATTTGCAATCATTTTGAAGTGATAATATGATTGATAAGATTAAAGAACTTATTGCCGAAGCTGAAGCATATACGACACAATCTAAAGAAGATGTTGAAGCATTTAGAATAAAATATCTAGGTAAAAATGGATTGCTAAACGATTTTTTCGCGGAGTTTAAAAATGTAGCAAACGACCAGAAAAAAGACTTCGGGCAGATTGTAAATAAGTTAAAGAAAACAGCTGAAGATAAAGTTGCTTCTTTAAAAAAAGAACTTGAGAACAAAGAAGACGATAAAGGTGTTTTCGGAGATTTATCACGCCAAGGCGAACCTATAGAAATTGGCGCTCGTCATCCTATATCTTTGGTAAAAAACCAGATTATTGACATCTTTTCCCGTATTGGGTTTAATGTAAGCGAAGGCCCTGAAATTGAAGACGATTGGCATAATTTTACAGCATTAAATTTACCCGAACACCATCCTGCTCGCGATATGCAAGACACTTTTTTTATTCAAACCAATCCAGATATTTTATTGCGCACACATACAAGTTCGGTACAGGTACGTTATATGGAAAACAACACGCCACCAATTCGTACTATTTCACCGGGAAGAGTTTATAGAAACGAAGCGATTTCGGCACGATCACATTGCTTTTTCCACCAGGTTGAAGGTTTGTATATAGATAAAGATGTAAGTTTTGCAGATTTGAAACAAACCTTGCAATATTTTACAACGGAATTATTTGGGAAATCTAAAATCCGTTTACGACCATCGTATTTTCCGTTTACAGAGCCAAGTGCAGAGGTAGATGTATATTGGGGTCTTGAAACCGAAACCGATTATAAAATGACCAAAGGTACAGGTTGGTTGGAAATTATGGGTTGTGGTATGGTAGATCCAAATGTATTAGAAAATTGCGGTATAGACTCTAAAGAATATACAGGTTTTGCCTTCGGAATGGGAATAGACCGAATTGCGTTGTTACTTCATCAAATTAGCGATATTCGGTTGTTAAGTGAAAATGATGTACGTTTTTTAGAGCAGTTTAAATCTGCGTTATAATTTAGACGTTCTATTAAAATTCAATGCAATGGATTATGAAAAATAAGCAAGTAAAAATTACCTTGTTATTGGTAAGTAGTTTGACTATCATGTCAATGATTACTATTTCAGCCTCTCTTCCAGACATGACAAATTCCTTTTCTCAAATTCCAAACGGAAAAAAACTGGTTAAGCTTACATTATCATTTCCTGCTTTATTTATTGCCATAAGCGCAATGGTTACAGGTATAATAATTGATAGATTTGGAAGACTTAAGTTGCTAGGCATATCCTTAATACTTTACGCTATTGGAGGCAGTTCAGGATATTGGTTAGATAACATCTATTTCATACTTGCCGGCAGAGCCCTATTAGGAGTCAGTGTTGGTGTCTCTATGACTATTGTTACAACTTTAGTGGCAGATTATTACGAAGGGAATTCAAGACAAAAATTTGCTGGATTACAAATTGCTATCATGTCAATTGGCGGAATTGTTTTTATTACACTTGGAGGACTATTGGCAGATATTCATTGGAAGATTCCTTTTTTACTTTACCTTTTTTCATTGCTTATTTTACCATTCACATATTTGTATTTGAAAGAACCACCAAAACAAGCAAAAATTAAAAGTATTGATAAAACAGCAAAGTCACCTACTGTTATTTGGTTTGTATTTATTAACGTAATGTTAATGTGGGTTTTATTTTTTATTATTCCTGTCCAGATACCTTTTTATTTAAAATCTATTGGAATTGAAAAAAATGTACTCATTGCAATTGCAATTGCAACCAGTACTCTCTTCTCTGCTATTTCCGCATTTTCTTATTCTTTGATTAAAAACAGATTAGAGTTCAAACAAATATTTGGTTTGGGTTATTTTTTAATGGCAATTGCCTACGCTTGTATTGCTTACGGAAACTCGTATGAAATGATTTTGATTGCAATGATGTTGGCAGGATTTGGAATGGGCGTTATGATTCCTAATGCCAATGTATGGGTAATGCAATTGGCTCCAACACAGATAAGAGGCAGGGAAATAGGAAGATTAACTACCTTTTGGTTTATAGGACAATTTCTTTCGCCCATTATTCTTCTCCCTTTTTTGAGCTCCATTTCTCAATCACAATTATTTTTTATTCTGGCAATTGTTTTATTGGGTTTAAGTATCCTGTTTTTTGGAATTTATCTGTTGTCATCAAAAACTTAAGTTAAATAGTTTAAAATAATTGATTAGGTCAATTTGTTATAACCAATCATACAAATTCTAAGGCTAAATAGTTTATACTATTAATTTAAATGTATCTTAACACAGTAAAAATTAATATATTTATCGTTAAAATAATAATATGTCATTTAAAGTACATTCAATTTATATCAATCTTTTCTGTTTGATTTTTATTCTATTTGTTTTCAATAGTTGTAATAATTCTGATATTGAATATAGTATAGAAACAAAGGTAAATCCATACAAGATTTCTCCTTTAACAGCGTTGCTTCAAATAAATACTGAAAGTCTATGTCGTGCTTCTGTCAAAGTTTTAGGTGAGACACCTATTGAGCAATCTTTTGATACCTATTCAAAAAATTTAAACATTCCTATTGTAGGATTATATCCAAACACAGTAAATAAAGTAGTAGTAACACTAATATTTGAAAACGAAAAAGTTATAGATACTATAAAAATTCAAACAAATAAAGTTCCTCAACAGTTTCCCAGAATAGAAATAAACAAATTAGATAGAAGTAATATGGAATCTGGTCTACATGCCTGTGATATTCACTTTGCTAATTTTGGTAAATTCAACTCTATCCCAATGATTTTTGACAATCAAGGTAAAGTGCGTTGGTATTTAGATTTAAGTTTTGACGGTAAAATGGTGAGCCCTTTTCAAAGGCTTAAAGATGGCACAATTTTAATGGTAGGAAGACATGTAATTTACGAATTTGATATGCTTGGGAAACAATTGAAGCAAACCCTAATTAACCAAAATTATGGTATGCATCATGAAGTTCTAGAGTTACCTAATGGAAATCTACTTATATGTGTAGGCAAAAGAGATGCATATATTAATATTAATGAAGAATCAATTCTTTCTGATAGTGATTTTATTATTTTATATGATAGAAAAAATTCTAAAATTATAAAAGAATGGGATTTAGCAAAACATTTGGATGTTACCAGAAATGATATGAATTTCCTTAGACCCGGAGATTGGTTGCATATGAACGGATTAGCATTTGTCGAAAAAGACAGTAGCATCATTGTCTCTGGAAGAAATCAAGGACTAATAAAAATATCTTGGAATGATGAACTTCAATGGATTATGTCTCCCAAAAGAAATTGGAAAAAATCTGGTAGAGATTCCAAAGGATTTGACACCAAACCTTTTTTATTGACAGCCGTAAACCTTGAAGGAAAACCATATAATAATGATGTGCAAGAAGGTGTTGTAAGCAAAAATGATTTTGATTTTTCTTGGGGCCCACATGCTCCAAAAATACTTCCAAATGGTAATATTCTTGTTTTTGATAATGGGTTTTTTAGAAATTATAATAATCAAAACAATTACTCTAGGGCTGTTGAGTATCACATAAATGAAACGGATAAAACGTTAACGCAAATTTGGCAGTATGGTAAAGAAAAGAATAATGCGTTATTTTCATCAATAGTAAGTGATGTTGATTATCTCCATAACACTAAAAATATTTTGATAACTTCTGGTTTTATTACGCCCAAAGTTAATCATTCAGCTAAAATTATTGAAGTTGATTATGCTACAGGTAAGGAAGTTTTTGAAGCAACACTTTATTACAAAAATTTAAAAGGGAATAGATCTGCATCTTGGGGACAATCAGATATTCTATATCGATCGGAACGACTCGAATTGAAATATTGATTTTTCACTTAAGGACTTAATATCAATACTAAAAAAAATAAAAGCTATTTTAATTAGAGTTTTTTGATGCATCCTTTATCATGTTTTTTACCATTTCATGAAAATCCTCTTTTTTATTTAAGTGAGGAAATGGCTCACTAGGAATTTGTATTTCTAAAAAATCACACAAAGGCTGCCAACCATCTGACACCTCATATATTAATAACTGATTTTTCGGGACATGCTTAATCACATCATCAATATGCTTAAAGAATATTTTTTCTGCATTTAATTTTGAACTGAAATTATTGTTAAATTGTTTATTTAAATATGTGTTTCGCATGAACTTTATACATTTAAAAGTATCTCTTAGGCTTTGATTAAAAGCCATCTTAGCGAGCATTATAATTTTAGCAAAAATAGTTTGCGGTCCAGCTTGCCAAACAGTTTTTAGAGTACTTTCGTACCAACTTTCAAAATTTCTTTTAGTTAATATTACTTTTGCATTTGGATATTTTTCAAGTAGTATTTTATAATATGGATATCCAGGAAAATCTACTGTTGCTTGAAAACCATCAAAAAGTGCATCAAAATTAGTTAGACCTTTATTTTCGAGTTCTTGCCAATATTTTAGTTTTTTAGGATTAGCAATTAAGTCTTTAAAATGGTAGGTCTTATTATAACCTAAAGTTTCTAAGGCTTTTTTTAATGTAGTAGTTCCTGTTCTCGGAAATCCGGCTCCTATTATTTTAATTAACATTTTTAATTTTAATTTTTGGATAACAATGCACAAATCTTAAATCTATTCTCAACAAACCTATTTTTTATCAAAGTTAAGCATTAAAACACTTCTTAAAGCGGCATCCAAACCACCAATAGTGCTTGAATAACAAAAAACACAATAAAAGGAATAACCAAATAACCCATTACATCTCGTGCTTGAATATTTATCCCTTTTCCCATAATAGGAAACACTAACAGCAAAAAAACGGTTGCAATAAGTTAGGTTAAACTCTCACCATAAGCAATCGACATTGAAGCACGAGATATCATAGATGTTACTTCAGCTTGAGGTAATCCAACACCTATTTCTTTTACTGCGTTTATAATACTTGGACCAATAACAGCAAATTCGCCACCAGCCGATGGGATTGCAAAATTTACAAATCCACCTGCAATAAAAGCGTAAAAAGCATAGGTATCTACTGTAGAAACTGAAGCAATTATAAGTGCTAATTTTTCGCCTAACCCTGTAAATAACATAATTCCCATAATTCCTGCATAAAATGGATATTGGAATATGATACCGGAAATGTTACTACTCGCTCTTTTCATAGAAATCACATAACGCATTGGTGTTTTGTGCAACAACAAACCAATGATAAGAAATATAAAAATCATGATATTAAAATTCAAATTAAACCCTTTGGTGCTAAAATGATAAATTATATATGTTAATCCCATTGCAACAATAATGAGTTGTAGTAAAAAACTATTATTTAAAGTATCCGAAACAGTTTTAAAAGGAAGTTTTGTGCTTAAAGCTTCATCTTTAATACTAATAGTTTCTTCGGTTTGATTATTTGCTTTTAGCATATCTTTTAACTCTTTTGCTACCTTCTTTTTTGGTGCAATAATAAGCGCTAAAACAGGAGCAACAATTACAAAAAGCACAATCATAGCAATATTTAAGTTAGAACCTAATGTTTCAGAAGTTGGTATTACTTCGGAAAGCACTCCTGTTTCAATTAAATAATTATTTTTTGTATTTAATAATAACGGAATAGAACTCGAAAGACCAGTAACCCAAGCACCATTAGAAAAATAAACCAGTGCCACTAAAAACGGATAATTAATACCTTTTACACGTAAAGCAAGTTCTCTCGCCAAAACACAGGTAATTACGATCCAACCAAAACTTACTGTAGATAGCAGCATTCCAATAAAAACAATTAGAAAATAAACCTGTCGAGGGGTTTTTATATATCGTGTTAGTGATTCTATGCCTTTATTTACAATTGGCGATAATGCAATACTAAAACCAGTAATGATAATTAACACGATTTGCATTCCAAATTCGAGCAAAGACCAGAATCCATCATACCATGAAATAATAATCTTCATTGGAGCAACATCTAACCAAAAAAATGCTCCAGTTGCTGTAACAATTGTTAAAATTATAGCAAACACAAAAGCGTTAGGCATATATTTTTGAAATAGCTGTGTAAATTTTTCGCCTAATTTTGAAATCATTTTTTTGATTTTAATCCAACTTATTAGTTAGTTTTTCAAACACTTCTTTGGCATTCTTGTTTTCATATAAAATACCATAAACTGCATTAATGATTGGTAACCGTGTTTTCTTTATATTTTTCTTGTTGAGGATAAATGCACTTTTTGTAGCGTAATAGCCTTCGGCAATCATACTCATTTCCATTTGTGCCGATTTTATGGTATAGCCTTTGCCAATCATATTTCCAAACATACGGTTTCTGGAAAATACAGAGTAACCTGTAACTAACAAATCGCCCAGATATGCTGAGTTGTTAATATTGCGCTTCAGCTTATGCATCTTCTTAATAAAACGTTTCATTTCGCGTATGGCATTACTCATTAACACACTCTGGAAATTATCGCCATATCCTAAACCATGAGCAATTCCTGCTGCAATAGCATAAATATTTTTAAGCATTACTGCATATTCCACACCAATAATATCATCGCTTATTTTCGTTTTAATATATGTACAGGAGAGTTTGTCGGCAATAGCTTGTGCCTTATTTGCATCGGCACAAGAAATGGTTAGATACGATAAACGTTCTAGCGCCACTTCTTCGGCATGACAAGGACCAGCAATAACCGCAATATTTTTAAAAGGAATATTATAAATATCATGAAAATGTTCGCCTACAAGCAATCCGGTTTCTGGAATAATACCTTTTACTGCTGAAATTATTGTTTTGTTTTTAATATCGACATTTAGTTTTTCTAATTCGGTATAAATAAAAGCAGAAGGAATAACAAAAATCAGCATATCAGCATATTCTGCAATTTCATTAAAATTGTTGCTTAAATTGAGTTGTTCAAGATTAAACTCGACCGAACTTAAATAATTTGGGTTGTGTTGTTCTTTAAGTAAATGCTCTTTAGTATAAATACTTCGCATATACCAACTTACTTCATTTAGATTTTCACAGAGCATTTTCACGATTGCAGTTGCCCAGCTTCCGCTTCCAAATACAGCATACTTTAATTCTGAAGGCATAATTTTTTTTGTTATCAAAAATACATAAAATATCACGCTTTTAACGGTTCTGAAAATCAAGCAATTACATTTTGGCACGCAATTTGAAAATGATAAAATACAACTGTAAAATAAATGCTTATGAAGACTATAAAAATACTTTCAGGATTTGCTTTAGTGGCAACATTACTTACTTCTTGTTATAGTGAAGTAATTATTGATAACAACCAACCATCTATTTCTTTAAATCAGTTATTAAGCTCCTATGAATTATGGTATGTAGATATTAACCAAACTAGTGGTTTTGGCGAAACACCTTTTTTACAAATGGCTTTTACCATGTCTTTTAGAAACGGAACACTTTATGCCAACAATAATTTAGTAGGTTTTGGAAGTCAAGGCGACGGATTTGGAATTCCTGTTGGAAATTATAATGCTTACAATATGATTCTTGATGTGGTTCATGACATTGATGGTTTTGTAACTTTTGATGTGTACCAAATAGATAATAACACCATAGAATTATACAACCCAAATAACGACACCTCATATTTTTTAAATGGGTATCAACGCAGTAATTTTGATTACGACTTTATATTTTTCGATAATATTCACTATTTCTTGCAAGAATATGAAGCTTGGAAAAAAACCCATACAAGTCAAGTGGGAACTATTAATGAATTTGATAACGAAAACTATTTACAGTTTCTATCTGGCAGAAACGACTCTGTGTTTAGAAGTTCACAAGACGAAAACATTGGCAATGTAGATAATATTTACTGGGATTATACAGGAATTTATGGAGTACAAGATGTTACAGGGAATATGTATTTAAAAACCTTGACATTGGATTACGATTTTTTTGACAATGAGTTTTTTGAATTAGACGTTATTAATGATGGCTTAATTGAATTGTTTCATCCTTCATCTGGAACCTATTACGAATTTGAAGGTCAAGGCTATATTCAGTTTTTAAGAAACGCTAACGGAAAAACGGATACTACAAAACCATCTGGTAATAAAAAACGAAAACAAAAGAGTGAGAAAAGAGATAACCCAAGAGAAAATACTCGAAACTAAATTTTTTTTCATTTCCTCAATGGTGTAAGGCGTTTTGCGTTTATGAATCATAGCATGGCAATTGGGACAAACTGGAATCAAGTCATTTATTGGATTAGTTAAGTGATTTTGTCCAACGGTTGATACTTGTTTAAGGTGATGTACATGAATATAATCCTTGCCAATTGAACCATAGGTATCTTCAAAATTGAAATCACAGACTTGACAAGTGTAGCCATAATGTTCGAGACATTTTTTTCTAGCATATGGATTTCTTTCATATTTGGTTACTTGAACTTGATTTGAAGTGCCTTCCGAATATGAGTTTGTAGCAGATGAAGAATTATTTGTAAAAGGATTTACATTATTATTTTGCTGAGTTAAAAAATCAAACCAGATCGTTTCTAAACGATCTTTAAAATCATCATAAATTTCAATGCCTGATGATTGTGGTGTCCAATTATTTTTTGATAAAATAATATCATTTTCTAAAGTACTTAAGTCTAAAATTGGTTCTTTATTTGGGTTTAATAGTATTTCAATATCTATGTTAACGTAATAAATTGTACGTCCAGAATTGTCCCAATGAGGTGCTTGAAAAGGAATTGAAGAAACATAACCTGAAGCAATAATACCTTTTGGAAATTCACCTAATTTTATTAAAAACCTCTAACACCAATTTTGATTTTCCTATGACTAGCAACACTCCACCTTTCAGTAAAATAACCAGTGTTTTTTAATGTATTTATATCTTCTTCTAAAGTTTTCCAATTCCATTTTGTAGGATTCCATGAGAAAAGAAATGTATTCATAATTTAATTTTAATTGTTGGTAATGTTTAGATAGGGTCAGTTTAATTGATTATATCAGTAGTTAAAACGAAGTTAGCGTTTTTTTACAATAAAGTCAGTATCTCATTATTTATAAAAATTCATTTTATCCAAGTATTGCCATACATTTTCCGGTAACAATGGGCGTACATCTTTCCCTTCTTTAATTGCTTTACGAATAAATGTTGAAGACAATTCCATAATTGGGGCATTAATAAAATGTATCTTTTTATGTTTTTCAAATTTAGTAACCGTATTTCCTTTTGAAATTCTTGGATACACATAAATCTCGTAACGCTCTAAAATAAGCTCGTAGTTTTTCCATTTATGAAAACTGTTTAAATTGTCTTTCCCCATAATTAAACAAAACTCAAAATCCGGATATTTCTCTTCCAAATAGGTTAATGTATTTATGGTGTAATTGGGTTGCTGTAATTTAAACTCTATATCACTTGCACGTAGTTTTGGGTAATATTCGGTAGCTCTGTCCGCCATTTGATAACGATGATTATCTTGCAGTAATGTATTTTTCTTTTTAAAAGGGCTGTGAGGTGTAACCACAAACCAAACTTGGTTTAAATCGCTATGTTCTGCCAAATGGTTGGCAATAATTAAATGCCCAACATGAATAGGATTAAAGGTGCCAAAGTAAAGACCGATTTTCATGATTGCTCGTTTAAAAAATCATCAACTTTATGGTAGGCTTCATTTAAGGCATCATCTAAATCGCTATTTACAATAACATAATCAAAAAGAGGTGCTGTGGCCAATTCGGCTGAAGCTTTTGCAACTCGCATATTAATTTTGTCTTCACTTTCGGTTTTACGTTTCTTTAATCTTATTTTGAGTTCGTCAATACTTGGCGGCTTTACAAAGATTGCTAATGTTTGCTCAGGAAATTTTCGTTTAATTCGCAATCCACCGGAAACATCAATATCGAAAATAACATGCTTTCCCATAGCCCAAATACGCTCAACTTCAGAGTTTAATGTGCCATAGAAGTTATCTCTATATACTTCTTCCCATTCTAAAAAAGCATCACTTTTAATGTTGTTTTTAAATTCTTTGAGAGATAGGTAATAGTAATCTTTACCATCAATTTCATCTCCTCTTTTTTCTCGAGATGTAGCCGAAATGGAGAATTCTAAATTTAATTCCTTTAGCTTTAATAAATGTCTTACTAATGTGGTTTTGCCAGAACCTGATGGTGCCGAAAACACAATAAGTTTGCCTTTATTTATATTTTTGTTACTTTTTTTTGCCACGAATACACGAATATTAGTGTTGTTAATTTATGAGAACCAGTCTTTGTTCTCTACTCCATTCTCTTTTTTCTTCTTAAAGCACATTTAATAATTGTTCTTTAACTTTTTCGAGCTCATCTTTCATTTGAACCACCAATTTTTGCATTGGAGCATAATTTGCTTTAGAACCAATAGTATTAATCTCTCTACCAATTTCTTGAGCAATAAAGCCTAATTTTTTACCATTAGAATCTTGAGAGTCTATAGATTTAGTAAAATATTCTAAATGGTTATGAAGCCTGACTTTCTCTTCAGTAATATCGAATTTTTCGATATAATATACGAGCTCTTGCTCAAAACGATTTTCATCTACTTTTTCTTTTAAGTCTGAAACACCTTTAAGCAAACGCTCTCGTACAGCTATAATTCGTTCAGGGTCAATTTCAATAACTTGAGTTAAAAGAGCATCTATATTTTCAATTCTGGTTTTAAATTCTTTTTCTAAAGCCAAGCCTTCATCTCCTCTGTATTGTTCTATTTTTTCTAAAGTTGCAATAATTTCATTTTCAATAGCTTTCCACTCATTTTCATCAATTTTGTCACGTTCAGTATTTAAAGCTTCAGGCATTCTCACAGCCATTTTTAAAAGTTCAATTTCATTTCCACCTACAATTTCATGAAGCTGTTTCATATACTTTTTTACAACAGACTTATTCAATTGCGTTGAAATTTCTTCTCCATTGTTCTCTATAAATAATGAAAAATCAATTTTTCCACGCTCTAATTTAGAACCAAGAAGTTTCCGAATATCTAATTCTTTTTCTCTGTAAATGGAAGGTGTACGTACATACGAATCGAGGGTTTTGCTGTTTAAAGATTTTATTTCAATAGAAATATTTTTGTTAGGAAGCTGTAATACAGATTTTCCGTAACCTGTCATTGAATGTATCATACTCGAAATTTATTGATGCACAAAGATAACAAAACTTAAACGTGTTGCTTGGGTTTTTTCGAAACCAGATAAACACCAGCAAATATCAGTAATGTTGCTACTACTTTAACAAAAGTCAACGAATCACTTCCTACTATAATTGCAAAAACAATTGCGATTGGTGGTTGCAAGTACATAAACACACCAACGGTTGATGCTTTTAATTCTTTTAAAGCAAATACGTTTAATAAATATGTTAAAAATGTAGTGCCAATAACTACAAATGATAGTTTCCATATAGCATCAAAGGGAAGTGAAGCCCATTCCACCTCAAGAAATTCAGTAATTGTAATTGGCAGATTAATAATAACCGCAATTAAAAAAATCCATTTCATTATAGTATAAGGATGGTACTTTAAAGTTAAGGGCTTTACAATAATTAAATATATACCATAAGAAATAGCATTGACTACAAATAAAATATTTCCTAAAGTGATATTAGGAGCATCCTGTCGCATTTCGTTACCAAAGAGGATGAGTGCTAATGCGCCGGAAAAGCCTAAACTTATTCCAAAGTATTTAATTAAAGTAATTTTTTCTTTAATAAAGAAAGCTGACATCAAGAACACGAATATAGGTGAAACGGTAACTATTATTGAAGCATTTATTGGTGTAGATAGGCTTAAACCTTTAAAAAACATAAGCATATTTATAACCATTCCGAAAACGGCACATAAAATAATACGTTTCCAGTCTTTAGTTTCTATGCGCTCTTTTGGTCCCCAAATACCAATAATCCAAAACAGTATTGCAGCGCCTAAAACACGCGCAAAAATAAAGCCAAAAGGTTTGATATAAACTGGCATTAATCCTTTGGCAATAGTGTGATTTAAGCCATAAATTGTTGTTGCTATTAAAGCAGCTAAAAGCGCAAGTGTTCTATTGTTCATTTATAAATTGTCTTGCTGTGTTAACTACTTTTTTACTGTTACCTATAAATATGTGATTTTCAATTATTATTACAGGACGCTTTAAAAAGGTATAATGATGTAATATATAATGTTTGTAATCTTTTTCAGTTAGATTATGGTTCTTTAAATCCATTTCCTTGTAAAGTTTTGCTCGTTTACTAAAAAGAGACTCGTAGCTACCAGATAAATTTTGCATTTCATCAAGTTGTTTTACTGTAATCTCATATTCTTTAATGTCTTGTAAAATAAAATCGGAAGAAAGATTAAATTCTTTTAAAATGCGCATACATGTATTGCAAGTTTTTAAATAGTATATTTTTTTCATTACTAACAAAGGTTAACTTTACAAAGAAAATAAATTAGCGATAGATAATATCTTATTGGTAAAAAAATAAAAAACATTATACTGTCAACATTACTTTTTAAATCACTTTAAGTTTATGGATTACTATACAATTGTAACTGTTTTAATTGTGCTTTCTGCAATTTTTGGATATATTAATGTCCGTTTTTTTAAGCTACCAATTACCATTGGATTAATGGTAATAACAATTGTTTTCACTTTAATTATAATAGTTATTGGACAATTTGACGATACATTACTTTTACGCGAAAGAGCATTTATAGAAAGTATAGATTTTAAGACTGTACTATTCGATATTATGCTTTCTTTTTTATTATTCGCTGGAGCATTACACACAAACTTTGAGCAATTAAAAATACAACGTTGGCCAGTTTTAGTTTTTGCGACTTTAGGTGTTTTAGTATCTACGTTTCTTGTTGGTGTAATTATGTTTTATGTGCTTCTACTTTTAGGGTTACAAGTGGATTTTATTTATTGTTTGCTTTTTGGAGCCTTAATATCGCCAACAGACCCAATTGCTGTATTAGGAATTTTAAAACAAGCAAACGCTCCCAAAAAGTTAGAAACCAAAATTGTTGGAGAATCTTTATTTAATGATGGCGTTGGTGTGGTTGTGTTTTTAACCATTTTAAAAATTGCTGAAGGAGGTAACGAGATCACTTTTGGACATGTTGCAGAAATGTTTGGTATAGAAGTGCTTGGAGGAATTGCTCTTGGGCTTTTATTGGGATGGATTACTTATAGATTAATGAAATCTATTGATGAATATGATGTTGAAGTTATTATAACAATTGCAGTTGTAATGGGAGGAACTTTATTAGCACAAAGATTTCATTTATCTGCTCCATTAGCAATGGTAGCTTGTGGTTTAATGGTTGGAAACGATACTGTAAGAAATGCTGCTATGTCCGAAATAACGGAAACATATGTTGACAAATTTTGGGAACTCATAGATGTATTATTAAACACTATGCTTTTTGTACTTATCGGAATGGAAATGCTCATATTAACTTTTGAAGGCAGTTTTATTTTAGCAGGATTGTTGGCAGTTCCAATAGTGTTATTGTGTAGATATACATCATTGTGGCTACCAATTAAATTCTTTTCAAAAAGATTAGATTTTGTTCCAAATACAAACTTAATTATGACTTGGGGAGGATTGAGAGGAGGAATTTCAATTGCGTTAGCTTTGACTTTGACTCAAGATATGCATAGAGAATTATTTCTTGTAATTACTTATATAATTGTGGTATTTTCTATAATTGGTCAAGGATTAACAGTTGGTCCTTTAATAAAACGATTAACAAAAAAGGCTGATTAATTTAGTTTCAAATACGGAAGCATTTCTTCAAACGGAATTGTAAACTCTGTAATGCCTTCGGAATAAGGTGCAATTTCGTAAACATTGTAAAGTAAGATGATGCCTTCGTCGCTAAATCCAATATTTTCTGGAAGCTGAAAACCATCTCCAAAAAAATAATCGTTAAAGCCATTTTCATTTGATGCTTCTTGTAATTGAAGATTGAAATATTTTTCTGCTATTTTAATAAAATTAATTTTGTTTTTAATAAGCTCATCGTTTTTCAGAAGTTCTCCAGTTTGAGAATTAAAATTTAAAAAAGAAATATTCATATTTCCATGAGCACCTCCAGTATTCAAATAACTGTTTATAGCAATACAAGTAATTTCTGAAGATTGGTAGGTCACTTCACCATCTATTAGAGCTTCCCATGCTAAAGAACTTTCTTCAAAATCATCTTTAAATGCTATATATATTGAATCAAATTTAACAAGTGCATCGCCCAATATTATGTCAGATTCGTCTTCACCAAAGTTTATGATGTTTGCGATATGATTTTGAATCTTTAAATTTATGACATCTCTTACTTCAGTAGTACCTTCTGCCCATGGAACATTAATTTCTATAACAGTATTTTCTTTCATTTCTATATTAAACTCTGTAAAAGTAATGTTGAGCTCTTTATTACAAGAAACTATTCCAAATAAAACAAATATTAGTAAGGCGATTTTTTTCAACTTGAGTTTTTTGTTAAACATTAATTAAAGATATAGTATGCATTTGAATACAACGAATTAAAAACTAAATTTGTTGTAAATATTTAAAAATGAAATTTAATACTAAAACAATTCACGGCGGACAAGAACATGATCCTGCTTACGGATCTGTAATGCCGCCAATATATCAAACATCTACCTATGCACAATCGACTCCAGGAGGGCATAAAGGCTACGAATATTCACGCACACATAATCCAACCCGAAACGCTTTGGAAAAAGCTTTTGCAAGTATCGAAAACGGGAATTATGGATTAGCTTTTGGATCTGGAATGGCAGCAATTGATGCTATAGTAAAATTGTTAAAACCTGGAGATGAGGTTATTTCTACAAACGATTTGTATGGTGGATCGTATCGTTTATTCACTAAAATTTTTGAAGGCTTCGGAATAAAATTCCATTTTGTTGGAATGGAGAGTATTAGTAATATTGAAGCAAAAGCAAATAGTAACACAAAGCTTATTTGGGTAGAAACACCAACCAACCCAATGCTCAATATTATTGATATTAAAGCAGTATCAGTAATAGCCAGAGAACATAATATTTTACTTGCTGTAGATAATACATTTGCAACTCCTTATTTACAACTACCATTAGATTTAGGAGCAGATATTGTGATGCATTCTGTTACAAAATATATTGGAGGACATAGTGATGTTGTTATGGGAGCGCTCATTGTGAAAGATAAAGAGCTAGCTGAAAAGTTGTATTTCATTCAAAATGCCAGTGGAGCAGTTTGTGGCCCTCAGGATAGTTTTTTAGCGTTGCGTGGCATTAAAACCCTTCATGTTAGAATGCAGAGGCATTGTGAAAACGGAAGAGCAGTGGCTGAATTTTTGGCTTCACATCCTAAAATTGAAAAGGTGTATTGGCCAGGATTTGAAACACATCCAAATCATGATATAGCTAAAACGCAAATGAAAGATTTTGGAGGTATGCTTTCTTTCACTACAAAAGGGAATAATTATGCTGAAGCGATTAAGATTGTAGAAAAGTTACAACTATTTACTTTAGCCGAATCACTTGGTGGTGTGGAATCTCTTTCTGGTCATCCAGCAAGTATGACACATGCAAGTATCCCAAAAGAGGAACGTGAAAAATCAGGCGTTGTAGACTCACTTATACGATTAAGCGTTGGAATTGAAGATATAGAAGATCTTATAAACGATTTAAAACAGGCTTTAAATTAAAATTTAGTTTAAATAGTAGATATACCCAAAATTCAACCATAATAACCAATCGTTAAATTTATTATAACTCAATTGATGATTAAAACCGTCAATCCAGTCACTAAAGTATAGTTGCCATCTTAGATCTAACATCAAATCTGAAAGCATTGTTAGTTTATATCTTACACCAACACTTGTAACCATAGACTAAGCACTTATATTTTTAGGTCTAATAGATCCTGGTTCCCAATACGAATAAAAATTTCTTGGATCGCTAATATCTCCAAATATTACATCAGGATTAGGGCTTACATAATCGGTACTTGCTTTTGGAGTAGATGAAGTATAATGAATACCTAAACTAACAAAAGGCGCAAATTTATAACTAAAAGCCTGGAAAGAACGAATACTTTTTGGAAAATATTCAAGCTGCATTCCTATATCAAAATTTTCGGCTACACCATGGTGACCTCTAAGTCTATCGGCATTGTCACTAACCTTGTCTGGCCGAACCCAAAAACCATGGTGATCAAGTATCGTTTTGTTCCATGAAACTTCTGTTCTTAATTTAAAATGGTCGTTAAAAAAATTATCGGTAGAATAGCAGTTACAATCTGCACGATAAGCAAAATTTATATAATGAATGATTCCTATGCCAATTCCAGAGTTTCCTAAATTAGTTTCTTCTTCAAATCGACTACCAAAATCAGATCTAAATTATACAGGACCAACAATTACTCCAATTTCGTGCGAAAACCCTAGTTGAGAGTACGTTAAATTTATTCCTAAAAGGAAAAAGAAAACTACAGTTAAATATTTAAGGCTAAGCATACTATAATATCTAAATATATTGAGGCTTTTGATGACAAATATATCAAACTTCGATAAACTAACAACAAAATCCGACTAAATGTAAAAAAAGGTAGACTTAATGGAGTTTGTTATAGCCACCAAGTTACCACTAATTTTATTATGAATTTTTACAAAAAATAACGTTACTTTTAAAGATATCGTATATTTGTAGTCTTAAAATTCAATATAATTATAGTAAATTCAAAACCGTTTTAAATGAAAGATAAAATAGACGCCTTTTTGGATCTTGTAAAAGAGAGAAATAGCAACGAACCTGAATTCTTACAAGCTGTAGAAGAAGTAGCTGAAGCAGTAATACCTTATATTGTTAATCAAGAGATTTATAGCGGTAAAAACATCTTATTAAGAATGGTTGAACCCGAAAGAGTTATTATGTTTCGTGTCGCTTGGGTTGATGATAAAGGAGAAATAGTTGTAAATAGAGGATATCGAATTCAAATGAATTCGGCAATTGGACCTTATAAAGGAGGGTTGCGTTTTCATCCTTCAGTAAATTTGAGTATTCTTAAATTTTTGGCTTTTGAGCAAGTATTTAAAAATGCATTAACCACATTACCTATGGGAGGCGGTAAAGGAGGATCAGATTTTGATCCAAAAGGAAAGTCGGATGATGAAATTATGCGTTTTTGCCACGCTTTTATGGTAGAATTATCCCGACATATTGGTCCAAATACAGATATCCCTGCTGGTGATATAGGTGTTGGCGCAAGAGAAATAGGATTTTTGTTTGGGATGTATAAAAAATTACGCAACGAATTTACAGGTGTATTAACTGGAAAAGGAAAAACTTGGGGAGGATCATTAATTCGCCCTGAAGCAACTGGTTATGGGACTGTCTATTTTGCCCAAAGTATGCTAAAAACCAAAAACGATACTTTTAGTGGTAAAATTGTAACAGTTTCAGGTTCGGGGAATGTTGCTCAATACGCTTGTGAAAAAGCAACTCAATTAGGCGCAAAAGTTGTTACTATGTCTGATTCTTCAGGATATATATATGATGATGAAGGTATTGATGCAGAAAAATTATCGGTTATTATGGAGATTAAAAATGTAAAACGTGGAAGAATAAACGAATATCTTGAAAAATATCCAAATGTCAAATTTTTTGCTGGTAAAGCTCCTTGGAAAGTTAAATGCGATATAGCCTTGCCTTGTGCAACTCAAAATGAGTTAAATGGAGACGATGCAAAAATATTGTTAGCAAATGGCTGTAAAGTGATTAGCGAAGGCGCAAATATGCCATCTACACCTAAAGCAGTTCATGTTTTTCAAGCTGCTAAAATTTTATTTGCTCCAGGAAAAGCTTCAAACGCAGGAGGTGTTGCTACATCTGGATTAGAAATGTCTCAAAATTCTTTACGTATTAACTGGACTCGTGAAGAGGTCGATGATAAACTCAAGAAAATAATGTCTGATATTCATGATGTATGCATCAAGTATGGGAAACAAGACGATGGATATGTAGATTATGTAAAAGGTGCAAACATAGCAGGATTTGTGAAAGTAGCCGATGCTATGTTGGCGCAAGGTGTAGTTTAAAGAGATTTTTAAAAAATAAAATAACTAAGCTTTCAGAATTTATTTTGGGGGCTTTTTCATTTAACATATATGATTTTTGAGCAATTGTCGTTAGTAATAAATATATTTGACCGTAGAAAGGTTATATGAAAAAAATAATAATTATCGTTTTTGGGATCTTCACGTTTATTAGTAATGCTCAAGATTTTTCCGCATTATGGGAAGGTCATTTTTCTTATTTAAATATTAAAGATGTTGCTCAAGGCAATAATAAAGTGTATGCAGCTTCTGAAAATGCTATATTTATTTATGATTTAGAAACTTTGGAGTTGAGTAAAATATCTACTATTCATGGGTTGTCGGGAGAGTTTATTTCTACAATTCATTATAGTGAAGTATTTGGACAACTAATAATTGGATATGAAAATGGATTAATAGAAATTGTTTTAGAACAAAGTGATGATATTCTTTCAGTTGTTGATATATTAGAAAAGCAAACCATTCCGCCAGATAGTAAGCGAATTAATCATTTTAATGAATATAATGGGCTCGTTTATATTTCAACCGATTATGGAATTTCGGTTTATGATTTAGAACGATTAGAGTTTGGAGACACTTATTTTATTGGAAATGGCGGCACACAATTAATTGTAAGCCAAACTGCAATTCATCAAGATAAAATTTATGCTGCTTGTTTAAACAGTGGTGGAATACGAACTGCTTCAGTTAATAGTCCAAATTTAATAGATTATCAAGAATGGATACAAATTATAGGAGGGAACTTTTTAGGCATCGAAGCTTTAGAAGATAAGCTATACACAACAAGGCTTAACAATAGAATTTACAAAATAAATAACAATATACTTAATGAATTATTCACGTATATCAGCAGACCATTGGATTTAAAATCTTCTAATAGCAACCTTGTTGTTACTACAAAAAATAATGTTTTTGTTTACGACAGCAATTTCAATTTATTAGCTAACCCTTCAGTTATTCAAGATTTTGATACGGAGTTTACAGTTTCAGTAACTACAAATGAAGGAATTTATATTGGCACAAAAGATTTTGGAGTATTAAAAACAACAATCGAAAATCCTTCAGAGATTATTGAAATTCATCCCGATGGTCCTTTAAGAAATAACACCTTTTCTGTACAAGCAGGATTTAATAATGTTTGGGTAACTTATGGAGAATACGATTTGTTTTATAACCCTTATCCTTTAAACAGGAGAGGATTTAGCCATTTAAATAACGGTGAATGGATTAATACGCCCTTCGAGGACATTTTTGAGGCAATATCTTTAAATGCGATTTCAATAAATCCATTTAATGAAAATCAAGTATTTATAAGCTCATTTTTTAGTGGTTTGCTAGAAATTAATGAAGATATTCCTACAATTTTGTACAATTTGTCAAATAGTGGATTAGAATCATCAAACCCAAGTTATGTTGACATTAGAGTCTCTGGTACTGTGTTTGATCGCGATGGATTATTATGGACTATTACCTCAAGAATTGATAAACCATTAAAATCGTATAATCCCTCTTCAAATCAAT
>Ga0208879_1000815_pt1 | contig 31170 bp, 24 predicted proteins | sample Knorr_S15_td_Bot_FD_185605 | JGI IMG/M metagenome (GOLD analysis project Ga0208879, IMG submission 185605) | Marine microbial communities from Southern Atlantic Ocean transect - Knorr_S15_td_Bottom_ad_5009_LV_A (SPAdes) (version 2) | ecosystem: Environmental > Aquatic > Marine > Oceanic | place...
CGGTTCCGCGCGTGCGAACGGTCATTTATCCCGGCAGCTTCGACCCCCTGACCAACGGCCACCTCGATGTCATCCAGAGGGCGGCCCGTTTGTTTGACCGTGTGGTGGTGGCCGTGGCCCGCAACGGGAGCAAGCAGCCGCTGTTCACCCCCGCCGAGCGAAAGACGCTGATTGAGCACTCCATCCCCGATCTGACCAATGTCACGGTGGACATCTTCGAGGGGTTGCTTGTGGAGTACGTGGAACAGCAGTCCGGCCACGCGGTGATCCGCGGGCTGCGGGCGTTGTCCGATTTTGAGTACGAGTTCCAAATGGCACTGATGAACCGCCAACTCAACGAGCACATCGAGACGCTATTCATGATGCCGCGCGCCTCCTATTCCTTCCTCAGTTCACACTTGGTCAAGGAGATCGCCGGCTTGGGCGGGGATGTCTCCCCGTTTGTCACCCCCGAGGTGAAGGAAGCACTGGCGGCCAAGCTTGGCCAACCGGGCGTAAATTGAACCCCCCGCCCGTGTGATTGTCAGATACCCTTGGCCAAGCGCGCCGCTGCCCAACCGTTGCCATGCCACTGCTCCTGAAAATTGAAACCCTGGCCAAGGGCGCCGTGCGCCTCAGGGGCGAGCTTGCGGTGGAGGAGCTGCAAATGGAGTCGCTCGACGAGTTGATCGAGGTCGGCGGGCCGCTGGAATACGACCTCACCGCGAAACGCGCCGGGGACAACATTTCCCTCCAAGGCCGCATGGGCATGCGCCTCAAGTGCGAGTGCGCCCGGTGCCTCCAGCCGTTCGAGTACCGGGTTGAATTGCCGGACTGGAGTTGCTTCCTCCCCCTCAGCGGGGAGGAAAAGATCGAGTTAATCAACGATTCAGCAGACTTGACGCCTTATCTGCGCGAAGATACCTTTCTCGCTTTTCCGCAACATCCGTTGTGTGAATCGGGGTGCGACGACTCCCCTCAGGCCGGTGTTGACGGCAAACCACCCGGAATCAAGCTGGCTTCCGGCAACCACAGTGAAGCCTCAGCCTGGGCCGAACTCGACCAGTTGAATTTAGAATAGAGGATACTTTTATGGCAGTACCAAAAATCAGGTCATCCAAGAGCCGCGTCCGCAAGCGACGGGCCAGCAACAGCAAGTTCCACCCGCCGCAGTTGAACAACTGTCCGCAGTGCGATCATCTGGGCTACCAACGCCACCGCGCCTGCCCCGAGTGCGGGCATTACAAGGGCAAACAAGTCATCAGCGTCGAGGTCGGCGCCTGATTCATCTCCAAATCCTGGGCGCAACCAGCCGAGTCGCGCCTTTTTTTATGAGAATCGCGGCAGATGTCATGGGCGGAGACAGTGGTAGTGCTGTCATCATAGGCGGTCTGCTACAGGCGCTCGATCGGCACGACACCATCCAAACAATGTACCTCGTCGGCGACGAGGACACCATCCGCCCCGCGCTTGGCCAAGCAGGGCATCTCGCTCCGCGCATCGAGGTAATCCACTCGCCGGAGGTACTCTCGATGGAGGAAAAGCCGGTCGAGGGGTTGCGCCGCAAGAAAAAATGCTCCCTCGCCATGGCCACGGATCTGGTCAAGCACGGCCAGGCGGACGCCGTCCTCTCCGCCGGCAACACCGGTGGGATGGTCGCCGCAGCCAGCATCAAGCTGCGCACCCTGCCCGGCGTCGATCGCCCGGGCATCGCCACCGTGATGCCGACCAAGGCAGGTCACTTCGTCCTGCTCGACGCCGGGGCCAACGTCGAGGGGAAACCCCGGCACCTGATGCACTACGCCATCATGGGTGATATTTATGCGCAGGAAGTTCTCGGAATCAGCCGGCCGCGGGTGGGGCTGTTGAGCGTCGGCACCGAGGAGGCCAAGGGTAACGACCTTACGCTGGAGACGTTCAAGCTGTGCAGTGGACTCGACCTGAATTTCGTCGGCAACGTGGAGGGACACGACCTGTTCGGCGAGGAACTCGATGTCGTGGTCTGCAACGGCTTTGTCGGCAACATCGTCCTCAAGACTTGCGAGAGCCTGGCATTGCGCATGATGGGCTGGCTCAAGGATGAACTCACCGCCACGCCCATCCGGAAACTCGGCGCAGCCCTCTCCAAAAATGCGTTTCGCTCCCTGAAAAACCGGATCGACACCGAAAACTACGGCGGCGCGCCGCTGCTCGGTGTGAACGGTGTCGTGACCATCTCGCATGGCTCATCCAGCGCCCGGGCTATCCGCAACGCCGTGCAACACACCGTCGAGGCGGTGGATCATCACATTAACGAGCACATCATAGCCGCCGTGGCCATTGCCAACGCCAAACTCACCCCGACTGAACCGGAACCAACCGCTGCCCAGGCATGACCAATCCCGACATCAAAAATCCCCGCGCCAAGCACGACTTCGTCGGACGCACCTGCTCCATCTCCGCCGTCGGCTCCTACGTGCCGGAAAAAGTGCTGACCAACGCCGATCTCGAGAAACTGGTGGACACAACCGACGAGTGGATCACCACGCGCACCGGTATCAAGGAGCGCCGCATCGCCGCTGACAACGAGTATACCTCCGACATGGCCACCCGCGCAGCGCAGCGCGCGCTTGAGCGGGCCGAGGTTGATCCGGCCGATGTCGAGCTGATCATCCTCGCCACCATCACGCCGGACATGCCCTTCCCCGCAACGGCCTGTCTTGTGCAGGAAAAACTCGGCGCACACAACGCGGCGGCGTTCGACATCGAGGCGGCCTGCTCCGGGTTCGTTTACGCGCTCGAGATCGGGCAGCAGTTCATCATGTCGCGCACGTACGACACCGTGCTGGTGATCGGCGCGGAGAAACTCTCCTCCATCGTGGACTGGGAGGATCGCAACACCTGCATCCTCTTCGGCGACGGCGCGGGTGCCGCCGTGCTGCAGAACCGCGAGAACACGCACGGCCTGTTGACCGCCTGCATGGGAGCCGACGGCCGGAAGGCATCGATCCTCTCACAGCCGGGCGGTGGCTGCCTGCACCCGGCCACGAGCCAATCCGTTTCCGACCGGCTCCACTTTCTCAAAATGGACGGAAAGGAAGTGTTCAAAAGCGCCGTCACGGCGATGACCACTGCCGCCCGCGAGGCCTTGGCCCGGTGCGAACTTGAGATCGACCGTATCAAGTGCATCATCCCCCACCAAGCCAACATGCGCATCCTCAAGGCCGTGGGCGACCGCTTGGGTGCCAGTGAAGAACAGGTCTTCAGCAATTTGGAGCGCTACGGCAACACCTCCGCTGCCTCGGTGGCCATCGCCCTGGACGAAGCCGTCGAGCAGGGCAAAGTTGAGCGCGGCGACCTGATCCTGCTGCTGGTGTTCGGGGCTGGCCTGACTTGGGGCGCGGCCATCATCGAGTGGTAACCCCGCTTGGCCAGGCGCTGTTTTGGCGCTTGTCGGGCCGCTGCTTTCCTGTTTGTCTCCCCAGCCCTTTTTGAGATGGAACTGTTTCACAAAATCCTGAATACCGCCGTCGAAGGCGGCGCTTCCGACGTCCACATCAAGCCGGACGCGCCGGTGGTTTACCGCATCAGCAGCCAGTTGGTGGAGGCCGAGATGAGCCAGCAGCCGGATGAGCAATGGCTGGGCAATGTCATCGACAATATTGTTCCCACCCAGTTCAAGCCGAAACTGGATGAAGATCGGGAAATCGACTTTTCTTATCACGTTCCCGGCATTGGCCGGTTCCGGACAAACTGCTTCCAGCATCTCGGCAAGTGGTGCCTCGCCATGCGCTACGTCGTCGCCAAGGTTCCGAAAATCGACAGCCTCGGCCTGCCCGAGATCATCAAGTCCATCGCCGAGGAGCACCGGGGCATCGTGTTGGTGGCCGGGACCACCGGTTGCGGCAAGTCCACCACCCTCGCCGGGATGATCGATCACATCAACTCCACCCAAAAGCGGCACATCATCACCATAGAGGATCCGGTCGAGTACGTGTTCAAGGACAAAAACTGCATCATCGAGCAGCGCGAAGTCGGCCTCGACACGCCGTCGTATCAACACAGCCTCAAGCACGTCATGCGTCAGGATCCCGATGTCATCATGATCGGCGAAATGCGCGACGCCATCAGCTTCCGCGCCGCGATGAGCGCGGCCGACACCGGGCATCTGGTTCTGTCCACCCTGCACACCATCGACGCGCCGCAATCCATCTCACGCGTGCTCGACTTCTTCCCCGGCACCGAGCGCGAGTCCGTGCGCAAGCAGATGGTCGGCACCCTCAAGGCCATCATCGTGCAGCGCATGACCGTGAAAAAAGACGGCACCGTGATCCCCGCCATCGAGATCATGATCAACACCTCCACGATCTCCAAGTTGATCGTCGAGAATCGCCTCGAGAAACTCCACGTCGCCATCGAGACCGGCACCGAGGACGGCATGCAAAACTTCAACCAATCCCTCTTCCAACTGGTCAAGGACGACATCATCACCAAGGAGGAGGCTCTCGAGAAGGCCACCAACGCCCAGGCGCTGGAGATGAATTTCAAGGGCATCTTCCTCTCCGAGGGCAGCCGCATCCTCAACTAACGCCACAACTCTCGCCGGTTGCGCCCAAGCGGCTTAGCCGCCACACTCCCCCGCGTGGCTGCCCATCCGGAAAATCAGTCGCGCGGCCGCGTGGCCTCGCTGCACATGCATCCGCCGGTCGCGGGCGAACCAATGCTGCCGGCCGACTCTATCGCGGTCGAGACCGACGCCGGCATCGTTGGCAACACCCGCTACTGGAAACGCCAATCCCGCTCCACCGACCAGCCAACCCAGCGGCAGGTAACCCTGATTGAACGGGAGCAAATTGCAGAGCACGCCAGCGCACTGGGCCTGCCAGGCATCGCTGCCGGCCGGGTTCGCTCCAATATAGAGACCGAGGGCATCAACCTCGTGCCGCTGGCCGGCCGCGATGTCCGCGTCGGCGGGGCGGTGCTACACATCGCCGCGCCGCGCGATCCCTGCCACAAGATGGACGAGATCGCACCCGGCCTGCGTGAACGCATGACAAACGACAAACAGGGTGTTCTAGCCGTTGTCGTTCAACCCGGCACCATCAAAAATGGCGATGCCATCCAACCAATCAACTGATTTTTCAATCACCCACCGCATCCCGGCAAGCATCATCATGGCGCTTGGCCTCGCCGCCGCCGCGCTTGGCCAAGCGGACGAACCGGCCAAGCCGCTCGTCGCCACGACGCCCCGCGTTCCCGCCGTCGGCATCGAGCTTCCCGCCGACGCCCGCACCCAGCTGCGCGCACACACCGACGCGCTTGGCCAAGCGATCGACGCCCTGGCCCGGCAGCACGCCGATACGCCGCCGCTGCTCCGCCACCTCCCCGACGTGCAGGTCTATCACAAGGCCGTTGACTGGGCGCTGAATCACCGGATCTTTTTCAAGCCAAGCGAACTCAAAACCGCCGAAGAGTTGCTCGTCGCCGGCAGCGAACGCGCCGCGCAATTGGCCAGCGGCAAAACGCCGTGGACACGCGCCACCGGCCTCGTCGTGCGCGGCTACATCTCCCGACTCGACGACTCGGTGCAGCCGTACGGGCTCGTGATCCCGCAGTCGGTCTCCACCGACCCGTGGCGCAAACGCCGCCTCGACGTCTGGCTGCACGGCCGCGACAACAAGCTGAGCGAACTGAAATTCATCCAGCAGCGCCGCACCTCCGCCGGGCAGTTCACCCCGCCCGACACAATCGTCCTCCACCCGTACGGCCGCTTCTGCAACGCGTTCAAATTCGCCGGCGAAGCCGATGTGCTCGAGGCGCTCGCCCACGCGAAAAAACAATATCCCGTGGACAACAACCGGGTGAGCATTCGCGGCTTCTCGATGGGCGGCGGCGGTTGCTGGCACTTGGGCGCCCACTTCGCTGGCGACTGGGTGGCGGTAGCACCGGGAGCCGGTTTTGCCGAGTCGCTAGAGTACCTCGGCTTGGCCCGGAAAAACGCGATGCCACCCGCCCATGAGCAGGCGCTTTGGGGGCTTTACGACGCCACGAAATACGCCGGCAACCTGTTCAACACCGCCACCGTCGCGTACAGCGGCGAGATCGACAAACAAAAGCAAGCCGCGGATATCATGGCGCGCCACCTCGCCGACGAAGGCCTGACATTGCACCACGTGATCGGCCCGGACACCGGCCACAAATATCACCCTGCAGCCAAGGCGGAGATCAACGAGCGCATCAACGCCGCCGCCGCCAAGGGCCGCAACCCGGTGCCAAGCGAGGTGCGGCTCGTGACGCGGACGCTGCGCTACAATCGCCAAGCCTGGGTTCGGGTTGACGGACTCGAGGCGCACTGGAAACCAGCCCGCATCAAGGCGCGCATCGCCGGCAACGAACGCGTCGAGTTGACCACCGACAACGTCTCGCGCCTCGTTTTGTCCATGCCTTCCGGGCTTTGCCCGCTGCGGCCCGACGGCCATCCCACCGTCGTGATCGACGGAGATGAACTGACCGGCGCACGCGTCCGCACCGACCGCTCGTGGGAGTCGCTCTTCGTCAACGCACTCGGCAGATGGCGGGCCGTCGGCCGGTTTGAATTCGCCAGCCTAGCCAAGCGCCCCGGCCTGCAGGGGCCAATCGACGATGCGTTCATGGATCGCTTCCTCATGATCCGACCGACCGGCCAGGCGATGACCCGCTTGGCCGCCCAGTGGGCCGAGGCGCAACTTGACCAAGCGCTGTCCGACTGGGAACTGCAGCTCCGCGGCAAGCCGCTGGTTAAAGACGACATCGACTTGACCGCCGCCGACATCGCCGACTGCAACCTCATCCTTTGGGGCGACCCGAAAAGCAACTCGGCCATCGCCCGCGTCATCGATCAACTGCCGCTCAAGTGGAACAAAACAACAGTGAAGCTAGGCCAGGCGGAAGCGGAGTCGGCGACGCACGCGCCGGTTTTGATTTTCCCGAACCCGCTCAACCCCAAGCGGTACATCGTGCTCAATTCCGGCTTCACCTTCAGCCGGTTCGGCCACTCGAGCAACGCCACGCAAACGCCCAAGCTGCCCGACTGGGCGCTGGCGGACATGCGCCAGCCGTACAACGCCGGCAACCCGGACTGCATCGCGGCGGCCGGTTTTTTCAACGAACGCTGGCAACCGCAAAAGGCGGAGTGACGCCCGCTGCGGGTTTGCCTCCGAGCGTCTGGCCTGTCATTTTTTCCGCATGCCAATTCGTTTTGTGATTTGTTTCCTGCTGGCCCTGTCCGGCTCCGCGCGCTTGGCCAACGCCGAGCCGGCCAAGCCAAGCGGCAGCCTATCCATTTTGCCGTCGAGTTCCCGGCTTGAGGAACTTTGGAATGAGGGCGAGTTCACCGAGGGCGTCGCGGTCGCTGCCGATGGCACGGTGTACTTCAGCGACATCCCGAGCGGCGAAGGCACCACCGGCCAAGTTCACAAGTTCGATCCCAACACCGGCAAAACCACCGTCCACTGTGCGGCGTCCGGCAAGAGCAACGGGCTGATGTTCGACCGTGCCGGGCGGCTGATCGCCTGCTGCGGCGCGAACAACGGCCTCATGGCGCTGTCCGAGATTTTGCCCGGCGGAAAACTGAAAGTGCTCACCGGGCGATTCAACGGCGGACGCTACCTCTCGCCAAACGACCTCGTGATTTTGCCCAATGGGACGATTTACTTCAGCGACCCCCGCTACGTCGGCAGTGAAAAAGAGGAACAGGACCAGATGGCAGTTTACCGTTACAACCCGGCGGACGGTTCCGTGAAACGAGCCATCGGCGCGGATCAAGTCGAGAAGCCCAACGGCTTGGCCCTGTCGCCGGACGGCGGCACGCTTTACGTCGCCGAGACCAACAACGCCCCGGGTGGCCGGATGACGTTGAATGCGTTCAAGCTTCGCGGCGACGGCAGCCTGGGATCGAAGAAAGTGCTCGTCGATTTCGGCGCCGAGGCCGGCATCGACGGCATGACAGTCGACGTGCAGGGAAACATTTACGCCGCCGTGCGCTCCGCGAGCCGCTTCGGCATCGTGGTTTACACAGCCGCCGGCCGGGAATTGGCCTACATCCCGACCGAGACGCTGCCGACCAACTGCTGCTTCGGCACCGGCACGGAAGCCAACGTGCTGTACGTCACAGCCGGCGGCGGCCTGTACCGCATCCCGATGAACGTCGCCGGTTACCACCCCGCCACCGCCCCCCTGGCCAAGGGCGGCTGGGTGCCATTGTTTGACGGCCAGTCGGCCAAGGGCTGGACGCCGCGCGGCCGGGCGGACCGACTCGAGGCGGTCAACGGCGAGTTGCATCTCTTCTCCACGGCGAATGTCTGGGTGGTTTCGGATGTGCAGATGGCCGACTTCGAGGTCGAGGCGGAAGTGAAACTCCCCGAGCAAGCCGCCGCAAAAGACGACCATTTCAACTCCGGGCTGGGGTTTCGGCTGTTCGGTGAAACCGGAAAGCCCAAGGGCTACCAGTGCGAGATCGAGCGCGAATCCGCCGGCAAAAACGGCGGCGTTTACGGCATCGGGCTGGGCGGTTGGCTGTTCCCGAAGGGCGCAAAGCAAACCGCTGCGATGAGGCAAAAAAATAGGGGGCTGTTCCGCGACGACAAGTGGAACAAATTCCGCGTGCGTGCCGTCGGGCCGCGGATTCAAACATGGATCAATGGCCGGCTGATTTCCGACCTTGAGGATGGTCGCTCGTTGCGGGGCCGGTTCGGCATCCAGCATCACGGCTCCGGCGGGGTCGTGCGATTCCGCAACCTCCGCGCCCGGCCGCTAGGCAGCCGGAGGTGACGCAAAGGACTTCCCTCCCCTTGGCCAAGTGGGTAGGTTTTCGCCATCCGTTTGCATGAAAACGACTCTGCTTCTCTTAAAGCTGGCCATTGGCCTGGTCTCCACGAAGGCTGCCAGTGGGTTATGGACCAATCCGGCGGATCCAACGCTTCCGGTTGATTTCAAAATCCAGGGCGAATATGCCGGAAAAACTTCCGGCGGCAAAAAGCTCGGCGCTCAGGTGATCGCGCTCGGGGGAGGTAAATTCCAGGCAATCCTCCTGCCAGGCGGACTGCCCGGCGCCGGGTGGGACGGCAAAAACAAGTCACTGCTCGAGGGCTGGGTCGATGAGGGGCGCGGCGAGTTCAAGGCTGCCAGCGGGAAACGCCGCTACCTTGCCAAGCCGGCCGATGAGTTCAGCGCCACAAGGAAGTTCCCGCCGGCCGGCCACCGAGCCGCCGGGATGACCACCGACAGCGGCGTGGCCGAGGGTCATTACACCGACGGGGAAACATTCCGCCTGGAGCACGTTGTCCGCAAAAGCGGCACGCTGGGCAAAAAGCCTCCCAAGGGAGCCATCGTGCTGTTTGACGGCAGCAACAAAAACGAATGGACCGGCGGCCGGGTCGATGCCAAAACCGGCCTGCTCAACACGGACGGAAAAGACATCCGCACCAGACGCAAATTCAACAACTACCACATGCACATCGAGTTCCTGCTCCCATACAAGCCGGCGGCCCGCGGCCAGGGCCGGGGCAACAGCGGCTTTTATCAGGTGGACGATTATGAGGTGCAAGTGCTGGACTCGTTTGGCCTCGAAGGGCTGAACAACGAGTGCGGCGGCATTTACAGCAAGCGGGCCAGCGACGTGAATGCCTGCCTGCCACCGCTGCGATGGCAGACCTACGATGTCGATTTCACCAACGCCGTCGTGAAGGACGGCAACAAGGCCAGGAACACCCGATTGACTCTCCGCCTGAACGGCATCGTCATCCACGACAACGTTCAGATCGACAGCAAATGCCCCGGAAGCCGGGGCGGTCCCGAGGGCAGTCCCGGCCCGATTAGACTGCAGGGCCACGACAACCCGCTGCAGTTTCGAAACATCTGGATCGTGGAGAAATAACCCGGCCGGGCTACCAAGCACTTTTTCCCGTTTTGCATCCCCTCCCCAAAGCCCTTTATTTTCCGTTTGCGGCTGCCCTGCTGACCGCGCCGGGAGTATCGGCGGCCGTGGAGGACGGGCTGGACTTTTTTGAGAAAAAAATCCGGCCAGTCCTGGTGGAAAACTGCTACAAGTGCCACTCGGCTGAGGCCGAGAAAAACGGGAAACTCGAGGGCAAACTGCGGCTCGATCTGCGCGAGGGCGTCCGCGGCAGGGGCGAGTCGGGGTTGGTGGCGGTCATCCCCGGCAAACCGGACAAAAGTAACCTTTACCGCGCCGTCACGTACCTCGACTCGGAGCTGGTCATGCCGCCCAAGAGCCGATTGGCAAAGTCGGTCGTCGCCGACTTCAAGCAGTGGATCGAGATGGGCGCACCCGACCCCCGCAGAGGCACATTAGCCAAGGCCGAGGTGAAGGAGATCAACTTCGAGGAGGCGCGGAAGTTTTGGTCGTTCCGCAAACCAAGTGAACCTGCCCTGCCAAACGTCAACGACAGCGCTTGGCCAAGGGAGGATCTCGACTGTTTCATCCTCTCGCAGCTTGAAGAAAACGGCCTCCGCCACGCCACGCCGGCCGACAGGCGCACACTCATTCGCCGGGCCACCTACGACCTGACCGGTCTTCCGCCGACAGTTGCTGAAATCGAAGCCTTCCTAGCCGACAAATCACCAAACGCGTTCAGCAAAACCGTAGAACGCCTGCTCGCCTCTCCACACTACGGTGAGAAATGGGGACGTCATTGGCTGGACGTAGCACGTTACGCAGACAGCAATGGCCTCGACGAGAACCTCGCCTATGTCAACGCCTTCCGCTATAGGAATTATGTCATTAATTCGTTTAATGAAGACAAGCCCTACAATCGCTTTGTCCAAGAGCAAATTGCGGGAGACTTGCTTCCTGTGAGCAAAAACGAATCGGATGAGTTACGGCACTCCCAACTTATTGCAACGGGGTTTCTGAGCGTAGGCGCGAAGATGCTTGCTGAAGATGATGCTCGAAAAATGGAAATGGACATCATCGACGAACAACTGGACACGCTTGGCCGAGCGTTCATGGGAATGACAATTGGCTGCGCCCGTTGCCATGACCACAAATTCGATCCGATCCCCACTCGGGATTACTACTCACTTGCCGGCATCTTCAAAAGCACCCACACGATGGATAACCACAAGGTTGTCGCCCAGTGGCACGAGGTGGAACTTGGCTCAGCAGATTTGCGCGCCAAACGCGAACTAGTAGACAAGGAGGTAAAAAAACAAAAGCAGACAATTGAGAGTCTCAAATCCAAGTCCGCCAAATCCATCACCGCTCAAGCGCGCAGTGTTGCAGCGGATTATCTTATCGGTGCTTTGGTTAAGCTGCGAAAGGAAGCCCGCATTCAATTCACCCTCAAAGAACTCGAAGAGCAACCGAAAGAAAAAACCGAGGGCATGCTGCTCATTGAGGCTGAAAATTTTACTAGAGGGAATGGATTAAAAACATTCGATGGCTACGGCAAGGGCATCGGTGTTTTGCTGAGCAGCGGCCCCACTCAGGTTGAGTTCGATTTACCAATCGAAAAGGCCGGCAAATATTCATTACATATGCGCTACGCTGCCGCCGATTCTCGCCCAGCCAAATTGAGCATTAATAACAAATTAATCAATGAGATGGCAACCGACAGCGTCACCGGCACTTGGTATCCCGACTCTCAAAAGTGGTTCTGGGAAGGCACCTTCCAACTTGATGCGGGAATAAATGTCCTCAAGTTCGATTGGGCCACTCCCACACCACACATCGACAAACTTTTGGTTCTGCCCAGTGATCAATCTGATCTCCCGGCGGCGGACGGCTTGGCTCACCTCCACAACACTTTCACGCAACAATGGATTGGACATCTGAAACAGATCTCAAAAGACAAAAAATCGCCTCTCAATGAATGGCGTAAATATATCGAAAACCCACGCGAGCCAATCGACGAAAAACTAATTGAAAATATCCGTTCGCGTTTTGCTGCAACTCATGAAAGAGATTCTCTGCACTCATTGATTCACGACAAAAATGGCCCGTTCAAAACGCCAAAGGACGTCGAAAAACTTTTTCCAAAAACGGAGCAGGAGGAACTTAAGCGACTCCAAAAACAACTCAGCGACACTGAGAAAAAACATCCCAAAGTGCCAAAAGCGATGGCTGTAAAGGAGGGAAAGGCCGAGGACTTAAAGGTTCACCTTCGTGGCGATTACATGACACAAGGCGAACTTGCGCCACGCGGTTACCTGCGTGTTGTAACCAGCAAACAAACTACAACCCCTTCCAGGAACGCCAGCGGTCGGGCAGGCTTTGCCGAATGGCTCACATCAAACGAAAACCCACTCACAGCCCGGGTGATGGCAAACCGAATTTGGCTCTGGCATTTCGGCGAAGGAATCGTCCGCACTCCGGATAACTTCGGCAAACTCGGCCTACGCCCAACTCATCCGAAGCTGCTCGACTGGTTGACGATGCGATTTGTCGACAACGGTTGGTCGATCAAAAAGATGCACCGTATTATCATGAATTCCGCTGCCTACCAAATGAGCTCGCAACACAATGGGCAGGCCTATGCGGTGGATCCAGACAACAAACTTTGGTGGCGCTTTAATCGTCGACGCCTTTATGCCGAGGAAGTTCGTGACTCACTTCTCTTTACTGGCGGTTCGATCGACTGGGGAATGAAGGGGCAATTGATGACGTACGATCCGCGCCAGTACGTTTCGCAAAATAATCACCCGTACTTTTACGGCTCCAGTCGCACGGTCTATTTGCCGGTGATTCGTAGTGGCACATTTGACGTACTGCAGGCATTCGACTTTGGTGATCCCTCCGTTATCCAAGGCCAGCGCAGCAGCACAGTCGGCGCAGCGCAGGCGTTGTTCATGATGAACCACGATCTCGTGGCCAAGGCCAGTGAGCGCCTGGCCAAGCGTGCTGCGAAAGCTCTCGATTTTGCCGAATCAGCAAATCAGATTTACGCAGCTATTTTACACCGCAAACCAAGCGCCGCCGAAACCAGGCGTGCAGTCGACTTTGCCGAACACGCTCTTGACCAAGCCGGCGACGATGCCACCAAGGCCAAAGCGCAAGCCTGGAAGAGTTTTGCCCAAGTGCTGTTTTCATCAAATGAATTCATGTTTTTGGACTGATTTTTTAGTCGCATTTTCATCGAACAAGAATAGCATCCTGTTCGTACTGTTTTTCGAGTGAGCGAACGAGGTAAATATTGCAGCGGTTTTGATGCCCTGCCGATGACTCGACGGGAGATGCTCCAGAAGTCGAGTACCGGTTTTGGTGCGTTGGCTCTTGCCGGTTTACTTGGTGAGGAAGCCAAGGCTGTATCGCCGGAAAACCCGCTCGCCCAGCGCGCCCCTCATTTTCCCGCAAAAGCCAAGCGTATCATCTTTCTATTCATGCATGGCGGTGTTTCACAGGTCGATACGTTTGACTACCGCCCAGCTCTCCAGCGCGATACTGGCAAGCCATATCCCGGCAAAAAACCGCGCATTGTTTCCAGCGCCACAGGCAACCTTATTGCATCACCTTACAGTTTCAAACAGTACGGCCAATGCGGTCAATGGGCTTCTGATATCTTCCCGCATATTGCCTCAATGTCGGATGAGCTTTGTTTCATCAAGTCGATGTACGGCTCGAATTCTCGTCACGGCTCAGCTCTGCTTGAACTTCACACCGGTTCGGACACTTTTATCCGCCCGTCGATGGGCTCGTGGCTCAACTACGGTTTGGGATTTGAAAACCAAAATCTTCCCGGCTACATCACATTCAAACCCACCGGCACACACGGTGGAATGAACGCATGGTCCTCTGCTTTTCTCCCAGCACACTTTCACGGAACACAGATCGGGACCAAAGCCACGCCGATTGATAAGGCCAAAATTCCGTTCATCGACAAACACGGCAAACCGTTAGCCCAACAACGCCGTGAACTCGATCTGCTGGCGCAAATTAATCAGGAGCATCTCAGCGAGCGTGGGCACGACGATAAGCTGGAGGCCCGAATTAATTCATTTGAACTCGCATACCGCATGCAGACGGCCGCACCGGAGATTCAAAACATCGATAACGAATCCGAAGCCACCAAAAAACTTTACGGCTTGGACGATCCGAAAACGCGCGACTTTGGACGCCAATGCCTCATGGCACGCCGCTACTCCGAGGCAGGTGTGCGCTTTGTCCAATGCAGCCAAGGTTACTGGGACGCTCACGGTGATTTGAAGAAAAACCACCGCGAGGTCGCAGGTAAGGTCGACAAACCAATCGCCGGGTTGCTCACCGATCTAAAGTCGCGCGGGTTGCTCGATGACACGTTGGTCCTTTGGGGAACGGAATTTGGTCGCACGCCGGTTGGCCAAGGTTCGGATGGCCGCGATCACAATCCGCACGCGATGACTTTTTTCCTCGCCGGCGCAGGCGTCAAATCAGGCATTGCCTATGGCAGTACGGATGATCACGGTTACTACTCAACGGAAAACCGCGTTCACTTCCACGACCTGCACGCCACGATCCTGCATCTGTTCGGGCTCGATCACAAACGACTGACGTATCAATACGCCGGGCGTGATTTCCGCCTGACGGATATCTACGGCGAGGTCATCCACGACATCCTCACCTGAACGGCCAGCGTGTTTTTTCGTTCAACCGGTTTGGGGCTGTGGCGACTGTTGCCGCAGCGACATGGCTGAGCCGCACTTCTCGAATCAGAGTACATTCACTTGGCCGGTTCCGACGAAGGCCGTTTCACATAGAGTTTGCGGCTGTAAGGTTTGAGCGCGGTAAGGACACCGGTGAACTCGCGTTCCACATTCAAGTCGGTTTTCCATTCCTCCGCCTGTTCGGGAGACATCAACACCACCGCCTGAACGGGCCGCTTGCCGAAGCGCTCACTGATTTCGTAAATGTCCAGTATGGCACGAAAGCCTCGTTCGTTCCCAAACACGTGGTCGTAGCTGAATGTTTCCACAGACTTGAGAACGCCCCGCCAGCGAATGGCCCGCCCGCTGAAACGTTCCGCAAAGGTACGCTCGGACTCGTAATCAAGCGCGTTATCGCCAAAGCAGGCCTCGCACACAACTTGGATTGTAACCGACGGCTCTTTCCCAGTTTCACTTACTTCCGGCGTTGTAGCCTCGGCCCTATCCGGTTCAGGGTCAGTCGACAGCGTTGGTTCGGGTGCGGGCGAAGGTGATTCGGTGTCGGCAGACGTAGTCTCCACGTGGGTCCTGTCTTGCTCGCCAGCCTCCCGGACTTGCTCATCCCCCTCTGTGGTTGTCGCTACGACGACCGGCTCCGGTGATGTGGCCTCGGTCCTATCCGGTTCAGGGTTGGCCGGCAGCGTTGGTTCGGGCGGCGCAGCCTTCGAATCGGGCTCAGGGGCGAGTGACTCCTCAGGAATCAATGGAAAGGGAATCATCAAAAACGGCCCAGCCAAGTCGCGAAGCGTCATATCCCAACCTTTGCGACGAAACAAATCCTGTGCCTCCTGCAACGGTGTTGGTGCATCTCCACGCACCGCCGTCTTGACCGTCCTTGAATGGCGAACCATCCAGTCCAGAATTGCCCGATGAAAAATCAGCACCGCCACCACCAACAGAAACATCAACAGCCCGCCAAAGCTGTCAAACACCGCCCGATAAGCCGCAAGAATAAGTCCGCAAAGGACCATCGAAACCCCGCCAATCCGAATCACGGTTCCCGCCCGCCGATACTTGAACCCCCGCATCAGTGCGTAACCAAATGCGACCACCCACCACACCACCGCAAGCCACGCGAACGTCCGCCATAATACCCCGAGCAAACCGAGCAAACCGGGGGCGGCAGCAAACCCGATCATCCGTAGAATAGCCAGAGGGTGGTCACACAGGCCCTTGAGCCCGGCGACGCCGTCGAGCTTGGTGCCTTCCCTGCAACGTGCGTGACCCCTGGTCGGGGGACTGTGCGAAGGCAATATACGTCGTCACGACGAGGCAAACTCCGGCAAACAAAATGCACTCCAGCACACCAAAAATGTTGAAGCCAAATAACCCGACGCCACAGGACGCAGCCGCCCAGAGCGCGATCCATCCGGCCATCCGGGTCGCTCCCTGGTCATCCGCCACCTCGGCATACGTCTTCGCGTCCAGCAACGCGCAACGCCAAAGCTTCGTGGAAAGTGTCACTGAATGTAGAGCTAGGCAGGGTGCGCTGCTGAGGCAACACAAAACACCCCAAATAAGCCATTAGCCAGTGTACCGGCTACTGTCAATGAAGCCCCCTGCTTCCATTCGCGGCCCAGCCACTTTTGTGGATGTCTCCTTCAGGGTAGAGTTTTTTTTGCAACCTGCCGAAATCCATTCGGGACATTGGCTGTTCGACTTCAAATCCGTTCGGGAATACATCGAACGCGAGTGCCGCACCCGCCCACCCCCACTTGGCCAAGCGGAACTGGAACGGTCGAAATGAGGCAAGCGCCATTTTTTCGTTCAACGATCCGCGGGCTGTGGTAATTGTTGCCGCAGCGACATGGCTGATCCTCGTTACAAAAAACTCGCCGAAGTCCTCACCGGCTACTCGACCGCCCTGAAGAAGGGCGACACCGTCCTGTTCGATATCACCGACACGCCCGATGCGTTTGCCGTGGAACTCGTCCGCGCCGCCCGCAGGCGCGGGGCCATTCCGCTGGTCGAGACGCGCTCCGGCCGCGTCGGCCGCGAGATGCTGATGAACACCAGCGAGCAACACGCCAAGACCGTTCGCGACATTGAGCTGAACCGCATGAAAAAGTGCGATGCCTACGTCGCTGTCCGCGGTTCCCACAACGCAACGGAGAACTCCGACATCCCGTCCGACAATCTCTCGATGTACTCGCGCACCCTGCGGCCTGTGCTCAATTATCGCGTCAACAAAACCCGCTGGGTGGTGATCCGCTGGCCAAATGGCGCGATGGCCCAGGGTGCCGGCATGAGCACCGAGGCGTTCGAGAATTTCTTTTTTCAGGTCTGCACGATGAACTACGCCAAGATGGCCAAGGCGCAGAAACCGCTGATCCGCCGCATGGCCAAGGCCGACAAGGTGCGCCTCACCGCGCCTGGCACCGACCTTTCGTTCAGCATCAAGGGACTTGGCGCAGTGGGCTGCGCCGGCGACCGGAACATCCCGGACGGCGAGGTGTTTTCCTGCCCCGTGAAAAAGTCGGTGAACGGCGTGCTGCAGTACAACACCCCCACGCTCTACGCCGGGACACGCTTCGAGAACGTCCGGCTCGAGTTCGAAAACGGCAAAATCGTCGATGCCACAGCGAGCGACACCAAGCGGCTCAACGAGATTTTCGACACCGACCCCGGCGCTCGCTACGTCGGCGAGTTCTCGCTGGGCTTCAACCCGTACATTAAGGAGCCGATGTGCGACATCTTGTTTGACGAGAAAATCGCCGGCTCACTGCACTTCACGCCGGGCCAGGCGTACGAGGAGTGCGACAACGGCAACCGCTCGGCGGTGCACTGGGACATGGTGCTGATCCAGCGCCCGGAGTACGGCGGGGGCGAGGTTTGGTTCGACGACGTGCTGATCCGCAAGAACGGCCAATTCGTGCCAAAAGACCTCAAGCCACTGAACCCGAGCCGCCTTAAATAACGCGCTTGGCCAAGCGCTTGGCCGATTTTCGGATTTATTTTTGCCGAAAAGCATCTTTCTCCAAGAAAAAAGTTTGTGTCTTGCTGCTTTTTTGGCATAAACCCGTTCCGCTTTTTAGAAAGTGGCTCGCCTCCTTGAGGTGAGTGAGCAGCCAATCCACAGTTTCTGGATGATTTTTCGCCGCCTTTTACTCGTCATAACATTGATCGCAGCCCTGCCGTTCCCGGCCCTGTTCGGAGCGGAAGAGGCAACCGCTGCTGCAGATGCCCACGAGGCGGCAGCCCACGGGGATGCCCACAAGGCTGAGCACCACGGCCTGCCCAAGCCCGCGCCGGTTCTGTTCCACGGAATCGGAGGCAACGCAGAGACCGGCAAAGTCGGCCCGTTGGCAATCACCAACTCGATGGTGGTGATGTTCATCGTGGCAGCCGGAATCATCCTGGTGGCGCAGTTGGCCACCCGTAAGGCGAAGATGATTCCGAGCGGCCTGCAGAATTTCGTCGAGTGGCTGGTGGAAAGCCTTTACGACTTTTTCAAGGGTGTGCTGGGGGAGCACATGGTGAAAAAGACCTTCTGGTTCTTCGCCACCATTTTCATTTTCATCCTGTTTTCAAACTGGGTTGGCCTGCTTCCGGGGCTGGGCACGATTGGATGGGCGGAACCGGGGCATCACAACGAACATATTTCGAACCCACTGTTGCGCGGCGTGAACGCCGACTTGAACATGACTCTGGCGATGGCCGCCATCTTCATGGTGCTGTGGCTGTACTGGAGCCTCAAGGAAATTGGACCGCGCGGTTTCGTGGGGCATCTCTTCGACGTGAAGGGACACGGCTCAGGCTTTTTCGGGATCTTCCTCGTCGTGGTTTTCATTTGCGTGGGAGTCATTGAGATTGTCTCGATCGGTGTCCGACCGGTGGCGCTCACCTTCCGGCTCTACGGAAATATTTTTGCGGGAGAAAACATGTTGGAGTCGGTCATGATGATGGCCGGGCCGTGGTTTGGCTGGCTGGCGGTGCTGCCGTTCTACCTGTTGGAAGTCCTCGTGGGCTTGGTGCAGGCACTTGTCTTCGCCCTGCTCACCTCGGTGTTCACCGCCCTGATGTGTGAGCATCACGAGGAGGAACACTCCCACTAGCAAACAAATTTCGACGATCGGATCATGCATGTCAGTGGAGGTCGTCGAGAATAACTGAAACAAAGAACAAACTAAAAACAATGACAGGAAGTATCACAGTAGGTCTGGCAGCACTCGGCTCCGCAATTGGCGTGGGTCTGGTGGGTGCCAAAGCCGCAGAAGCCACCGGGCGCAATCCAGGCGCTGCGGGAGCCATCCGCACGCAGGCGATCATTTTCGCCGCGCTGGCAGAGGGCATTGTGTTTATCGCCCTGTTTCTGGGTTGATAAGCCTCCCATCGCCGGGCGGAGTTCCGCCCGGCTCACACTTTTTTAAGTTATGCAAAATCTGATCATATTGGCGCAGGCAGGAGAAACTGCCGAAAAGGGCGCGGTTGGAAAAATCGTCGAGACGTTCGGCGTCAACTGGCCGCTATTCACCTCCCAATGCATCGCTTTTCTGGTCTTGGCGTTTTTGCTCAAGAAACTGGCTTACAAGCCGGTCCTGGATATGCTCGAGGCCCGGCGCAATACCATCGCCGAGAGCATGGAAAACGCCGAGAAGATCAAAACCGAGTTGGCCGAAACACAGGCCGAGCGCGACAAGGTGCTGGCTGAGGCCAACCAAAAGGCCCAGGAAATGATCGCTGACGCCAAGGAAGCCGCCAAGCAGGTCGGCGAGGCCGAGGGTCAAAAGGCAGTCAAGCAGGCCGAGGAAATTATCCGCAAAGCCCGCGAAGCCACCGACGCCGACCGTGACCGGATGATGTCTGAATTGAGGGCCGAAATCGGCCGACTGGTGGTGGAGACCACTGCCAAAGTCACCGGCAAGGTGCTGACGACCGAGGATCAGCAACGCCTGATCGACGATACCAACCGCGAGCTCGCCGCTTAAACGAATCGGATGAAAGGCAGCAAACAATCCCGCCGCTTGGCCAAGCAGCTGTTCAAAAGCTGTCAGGTTGACGGCCGCTTGAATGCCGATCGGGTGCGGAAGGCCGTTGGACTGCTCATCGAGCGGAAGCCTCGCGGCTACTTCGGCATCCTGCAAAATCTGCAGCGTCTGGTAAAGCTCGATGAGGCCAGCCGCTCCGCCCGCGTGGAGAGCGCCGTGCCGCTTGGCCAAGCGCAGCAGGAAGACGTCAGGAACAGCTTGAACCGGCTGAAAGGCAGCGACGTGACGGTGGAGTTCGCCACGAACCCCGGCCTCATCGGCGGCATGCGGGTGAAGATCGGCGACGATGTATATGACGGCAGCGTGAAGACGCGCTTGACCGCCTTGAGTGATAATTTTTAAATTAATTTTAACGAACAAGACATGAGCAACCTACTGCAGGATATTGAAGCCCAGATCGCCGGTGCGAAAACAGACGTGGCGCGCGAGAACGTGGGCGTGGTGCGTGAGATCGGCGACGGCGTGGCCAAGATCGAGGGTCTCACCGGCGCGATGATGAACGAGATGCTCGACTTCGGCGGCGGCGTGATGGGCCTCGCGCTGAACCTCGAGGAAACGGAAGTGGGCGTGGTGATAATCGGCGACCACACCGGCATCGCCGAGGGCGACGAGGTGAAAACCACCGGCAAACTGCTCTCCGTGCCCGTGGGCAAGGCGCTGCTTGGCCGCGTGGTGGACGCGCTTGGCCGCCCGATCGACGGCAAGGGCGACATCGCCGCCGAGGCAAATTATCCAGTGGAGAAAATCGCGCCCGGCATCATCAAGCGCAAGTCGGTGAGCCAACCGGTGCAAACCGGCATCATGGCGGTGGACGCGATGATCCCGATCGGCCGCGGCCAGCGCGAGTTGGTGATTGGCGACCGCCAAACCGGCAAGACAGCGGTCTGCATCGACACCATCATCAACAACGCGCGCGTCAACCGTGAGGGGCTTGAGAGTGGCGACCCGGATTTTCGGCCGCTCTATTCCATTTATGTGGCGATCGGCCAAAAGCGCGCCAACGTGGCCAAGGTCATCCAAAACCTCGAGGAAAACGACGCGCTGGAGAACACCATCGTGGTGGCCGCCACGGCGAGTGACTCCGCCACCAACCAGTTTCTCGCCCCCTTCGCCGGCACGTCGATGGGCGAATGGTTCATGGACAACAACATGGACGCGCTCATCGTTTTCGACGATTTATCCAAGCACGCCGTGGCTTACCGCCAGGTGTCGCTGGTGCTCAAGCGGCCGTCCGGCCGCGAGGCGTATCCGGGTGATGTGTTTTATCTGCACAGCCGTTTGCTCGAGCGCTCGGCGCGGCTCTCCGACAACGCCGGCGGCGGCTCTCTCACCGCGCTGCCCATCATCGAGACGCAGGCGGGAGACGTGTCAGCGTACATCCCGACGAACGTGATTTCCATCACCGACGGCCAGATATTCTTGGAAACCGATTTGTTTTACCAGGGCGTGCGACCGGCGATCTCGGTGGGTCTGTCCGTGAGCCGGGTGGGTTCCGCGGCACAGATCAAAGCCATGAAACAGGTTTCCGGCACCATCAAGCTGGACCTCGCGCAGTTCCGTGAGCTGGCCGCCTTCGCGCAGTTCGGCAGCGACCTCGACGAGGCAACGCGCGCCAAGCTCGAGCGCGGCAAACGCATCGTGGAGGTGTTCAAGCAGGCACAGTTCCAGCCCGTGGCAGTGCCGGTGCAGGTGTGCATCCTGTGGGCAGTGCAGAACGGCTACTTCGACGACGTGAAAGTGGACGATCTCAAGAACTCCCAAGCCGCGATCACGACTTTCCTGCAGGATCGCAAGGCCGACTTGCTGAAGAAAATCACAGCGGTTGCCCAAGTGAACGACGAGGTCAAGGCCGACCTCAAGGCAGCCCTCGACGAGTACAAGTCGGCGAATAAGTAGTTTCAAATGCCCAGCACCCGCGACATCCGGCGGCGGATCGTTTCCGTCAAGAAAACCGCACAGATCACCAGCGCCATGGAGAAGGTGGCGCAGGCGAAGATGGGGCGCGCCCAGCAGGCAGCGATGGCCGGCCGGCCGTATGCGGAGCTGATGAACCGCGTGCTGGGCGAGGTGGTGTCCCACGCGGGCGATTTTGATCATCCCTTCATGAAGGCGCGCGGCGGTGAGAACGGGGCGTTGATCCTGGTGACCACCGACAAGGGCATGTGCGGCTCGATCAACTCCAACCTGCTGCGCATGGTGAGCGACGAGTTTGTGACGGATCACACCCGCGTGATCGCCGCCGGCCGCAAGGGCGCACAGCATGCGTCTCGCGTCGGTTGGGACTTGACTGCGGATTTCTCGTACAGCGACACGCCGGTCTTCGCCGAGGCGCGGGCCATTGCGCGGATGGCGGTGGAGCTGTTCGAGAACGCCGAGGTGGATCACGTGGACATCGCGTTCACGAACTTCATCAACACGCTCTCCCAAAAGCCGGAAGTGCAAACGCTGCTGCCGATCACCGAGATCAAGGGCGTACAGGCCGGAGTGGAGGGCGAGGAGATGGCGTCCGAGTTGTCCGGCGGCACGGCGGAGTTCCTGTTTGAACCCTCGGCCGGCGGCGTGCTGGGGGCATTGCTGCCGCACTACATCAATTTTCAGGTGCACCAGATTCTGCTCGAGGCTAAGGCCAGCGAGTTCAGCTCGAAGATGGTGGCGATGAAGAATGCGACCGACAACGCGAACGACCTGATCAAGGATTTGACACTCGAATTCAACAAGATGCGCCAGGCGGCAATCACCAACGAGCTGCTGGAGATCACCTCCGCACAGATGGCGCTTGGCAACTGATTTAAAACGACCAACAGAAAATGAACAAAGGCAAGATTGTACAGATCATTGGGCCGGTGGTGGACGCGGAGTTCACCGACAGCCTGCCCGCCATCTACAACGCATTGACCATGGAGTTTGACGTACCCGGAGAAGGCCGAACCAAGCTGACACTAGAGGTGCAGCAGCACCTGGGTGACAACTGGGTGCGCGCCGTGGCCATGAGCTCCACCGAGGGCCTCAAGCGCGGCATGGAACTCACCGACCAGGGCAAGCCGATCAGCATGCCCGTTGGCGAGGCCGTGATGGGCCGCGTGTTCAACGTGACCGGCGATGCCGTGGACGAACAGGGCCCGGTGCAACCGGACAAGGACAAGGACGGCAACGACATTTACAATCCCATCCACCGCCCTGCCCCGGCGTTGACCGAGCAATCCACCACGCAGGAAGTGCTCACCACCGGCATCAAGGTGATCGATCTCATCTGCCCGTTCCTCAAGGGCGGCAAGGTTGGCGCGTTCGGCGGCGCGGGCGTGGGCAAGACGGTCATCATCATGGAGCTGATCAACAACATCGCCAAGCTGCACGGCGGCATCTCGATGTTCGCCGGCGTGGGCGAGCGCACCCGCGAGGGCAACGATCTTTACTACGAGATGATCGAGGCTGACGTCATCAAGACCGAGAAGGACGAAAACGGCGAAACCAAGCTCAACGAAAAAGGCCTGCCGGTGATCGCGCCCGGCTCGCGCATCGGCCTCGTTTACGGCCAGATGAACGAGCCTCCCGGCGCCCGACTGCGCGTGGCCCTCTCGGCGCTGGCGGTCACGGAGTATTTCCGCGACGAACAAAACCAGGATGTGCTGCTGTTCGTCGACAACATTTTCCGCTTCAGCCAAGCCGGCTCCGAGGTGAGCGCGCTGCTGGGCCGCACCCCGTCGGCGGTGGGCTACCAGCCCACGCTGGCCGCCGAGATGGGCGACCTGCAGGAACGCATCACCTCGACGAAGAAAGGCTCGATCACCTCCTTCCAAGCCGTGTACGTGCCGGCGGATGACTTGACCGACCCCGCGCCGGCCACGACCTTCGCGCACTTGGACGCCACCATCGTGCTCGAGCGCTCCATCGCCGAGTTGGGCATTTATCCCGCAGTCGATCCGCTGGCCTCGACCTCACTGGCGCTTACCGAGGACATCGTGGGCAAGGAACATTACCGCGTGGCCCGAGGCGTGCAGGCGGTGCTGCAACGCTACAAGGAGTTGCAGGACATCATCGCCATTCTCGGCATGGACGAGCTTTCGCCAGACGACAAGCAGACCGTGTTCCGCGCCCGCAAAATCCAGCGCTTCCTCTCGCAGCCGTTCAGCGTGGCGGAGGTGTTCACCGGCACCGCCGGCAAACAGGTGGAAGTGGAAGACACCGTCAAGGGCTTCGCCGAGATTCTCGACGGCAAACACGACGAGGTGCCCGAGAGCAACTTCTACATGAAGGGCGGCATCGCGGAGATTCAGGAAGTAAAGTAACATCATGGCCGACACCCTCAAGCTCGAGATCGTCACGCCGGAGACGACAATCTACTCCGAAGACGTCGAGATGGTCACCCTGCCCGGCAGCGAGGGCGAAGCCGGTATTTACCCGAACCACGTGCCGTTGATGACCCGGGTGCAAGCCGGCGAGATCATCGTCAACCGGGGCGGCACCGAGGAAGTCGTCGCCATCGGCGAGGGCTTTGCAGAGATCACCGGCGACCACATCGCCATCCTCACCGACAACGCCGCCAACAGCGCCGACATCGACGAGGCCGCCGCCGAGGAAGCCAAGGCCAAGGCCGAGCAGCGGCTCGAGGAAGGCGGCGACATCTCCGAGGAAGAGGCCAAGGCCCTCACTCATGCCATCCTCTACTCACGAGCCCAGATCACGGCCAAGCGCCGCAAGCGCGGCTGACCCGCTTGGCCATGGGCTAGGCCACAACCTTTCCCGAGGCGAACGGCTCCCCGCTCGCCTTTTTTGTGCCTGAAACTTGCGAAATAGGGCTTATTTCGTTAGACTGCTGAACCTTAAGCGGCCAAGCGCTTGGCTTGGGTCGCCCTCCCCTCCCCGCCGCTTGCAAGCGGCAACGGAACACAAGACACTTTTATGGCATACAAAGACATCACCCCGCCCGAAGGCGGCAAGATTACCATCACGGACGGCAACCTGCAGGTGCCGGACAACCCGGTCGTCCCGTTCATACGGGGCGACGGCACCGGCCCGGATATCTGGGCGGCGAGCCAACTCGTCTTCGACGCAGCCATCGACAAAGCCTACGGCGGAGCCAAACAGATCGCCTGGTTCGAGGTATTCGCAGGGCAGTCGTCCAAGGACAAATTCGACGAATGGCTGCCGGACGACACCGTGGCCGCGTTCCGCGAATATCTCGTCGGCATCAAGGGACCGCTCACCACGCCGGTCGGCGGTGGCATCCGTTCGATCAATGTCGCCCTGCGCCAGATTCTCGACCTGTACACCTGCCTGCGCCCGGTGCGCTGGTTCGAGGGCGTGCCGAGTCCGGTGAAGCAGCCGGAGCTGACCGACATGGTCATCTTCCGCGAAAACACCGAGGACATTTACGCCGGCATCGAGTTCCAGCACGGCACCGATGATTGCGACAAGTTCAAGCAACTCTTCGCCGAGGCATTCCCGGAGCGCGCCGAGAAAATCCGTTTCCCCGACACCGTCGGCATCGGCGTCAAGCCGGTGTCCGAGGAGGGCACCGAGCGCATCGTGCGGGCGGCCATCGAGTACGCCATCGCCAACAACCGCGACAGCGTCACCCTCGTGCACAAGGGCAACATCATGAAGTTCACCGAGGGCGCGTTCCGCGACTGGGGTTACGCATTGGCCCGGAAGGAATACGGCGCGACCGACCTCGACGGCGGCCCGTGGCAGGTCATCGAAAAAGATGGCCGAAAAATCATCGTCAAGGACGTCATCGCCGATGCCTTTCTGCAGCAGATTCTGTTGCGCCCGGCCGAATACGAAGTCATCGCCACACTGAACCTCAACGGCGACTACATCTCCGACGCGCTCGCGGCATGCGTCGGTGGCATCGGCATCGCCCCCGGCGGCAACATCAACTACGACACCGGCCACGCCATCTTCGAGGCCACCCACGGCACCGCACCGAAGTACGCCGGGCTGGACAAGGTCAATCCCGGCTCCGTCATTCTCAGCGGCGAGATGATGCTGCGCTACCTCGGCTGGCTCGAGGCCGCCGACCTCATCGTCAAGGGCATGAATGGTGCCATCGCCTCCAGAAAAGTCACCTACGACTTCGCCCGCCTCTCGGACAATACCACCGAGATCAAATGCTCCGCCTTCGGCCAAAACATCGTCGACCACATGGGCTGAGTAGCCCGGCCAAGCCGTTGGCCAAGGCCGCAAAACCGGCTGCGGGTGCGTGTGACACGCAGCTTCGCGTCAAATGCCCGCATTGCTGGCAGGCGACTCGAACAAAAAAGAACCGTTTTGAGGGATTGACCTCGTGGCATCCGGGGTGCTTTGGATGCGTTTGCCTGTGAATTTTCGCCTATTTTTTCTCGTTACTTTTGCCAGCCTCACGGCCTTGGCCAAGGGCGCGGTGGTGATCAATGAAATCCACCACGATCCCGACGTTAAAACCGAGTTGGCTGAGTTCATCGAGCTGCACAACACCGCCGCCGAGCCGGTCGACCTCAGCGGTTGGGTGATCGGGGACGCGGTCGTGTTCACGTTTCCCGACGGCAGCAAAATCGGCGGCGGCGGCTTCGTCGTCGTCGCGCACAACCCGGCGCAGTTCAAGGCCAAGTTCGGCGGCGCGACGCTTGGCCCGTGGCTGGGCAAGCTCGACAACGACGGCGAGCGGATCGAGCTGCGCGACGCCACCGGCCAACTCGTTGACCGTGTGCGCTATCGGCTGGGGTTCCCGTGGCCCATCGTCGGCGACCCGCCCGGCTACTCGATCGAGCTGATCCATCCCGACCTCGACAACAACGACGGCCACAACTGGAGACCGTCCGTTCGCGGCGACGCCTCGACCAAGGCCAACACGCTCGTGGCCAAGGGCAGCTCGTGGAAATATTTCAAGGGCACCAAGGAGGCGTCGAGTCCGCGCACCGTCTGGCGCAAGGCGGCCTTCACGGAGAGCGGCTGGCTGACCGGGCGCACGCCAACCGGGTACGGGGAGAACTTCATGAAGACGACGCTGGGCGACATGCGCAACGGCTACACGTCGGTTTACTTCCGCAAAAAAATTACGGTCAAAGACATGAAGAAAATCGGGGCGTTGAAACTGGCACTGCAATTCGACGACGGCTTCAACATGTGGATCAACGGCCGGCACGTCGCTGGCAGCAATATGTCCACCAAGGAGCCGCGCTTCGGTTCCAGCGCCAGCTCGGCGATCGAGGAGCACGACTATGTCGAGTTCGACCTGCCGTCGCCGGGTGGCTATCTCATCGAGGGCGAAAATATTTTGGCCATCCAAGCGCACAACGCGTCGAAAGGCGGCAGCAGCGACTTCTTCATCGACGTGGAATTGAAGGCAACGGTCGGCCCGGCCAACCGAGGCCCCACTCCCGGCGCGCGCAATGCGGTGTTCGCCGCCGAGCCGCTCCCGCGCCTGGCCGATGTCGAGCACGCGCCCAGGCAACCCAAGGGCAGCGAGGCGGTCGTAATCACCACCGTGCCCAGCACGGCGGTGGCCGGCTCGGAGGTTTATGCGGAGTACCAAGTCGTGAGCCCCGGCGGCTACGTGCACATTGATGACGCGGCTTACGAGCGCGGCTGGACCAAGTTGACGATGAACGACCTTGGCCAAGCGGGGGATGCCCGGGCAAGGGACGGCGTTTTCTCGGCGACTGTGCCCAAGTCGGCACAGCAGCATCGGCATCTGATCCGCTATCGTGTGTCGGTGAAAACCGCGCTTGGCCAAGTGGCCACCGCGCCCTACCCCGGTGATCCCTCGCCGAACTTTGCCTACTTCTGCTACGACGGCGTGCCAAGCTGGAGTGGCAAGGCCAAGCCCGGCGCGAAGGTGGTCGAGTACGACAGCCAGGCGCTCACCCGCGTGCCGGTGTACCACTTGATCTCGAAAAAAACCGACGTCGAGAACTCAACATGGAACGAAAAATACGGCGGCGACAATTACAAGTGGAAGGGCACACTGGTGTACGACGGAGAGGTGTACGACCACATCCGCTACCGCGCCCGGGGTGGCGTATGGCGCTACGCGATGGGCAAGAACATGTGGAAGTTCGACTTCAATCGCGGCCACTCGTTCCAGGCACGCGACCACTACGGCCGCGAGTACAACAGCCGCTGGGACAAGCTGAACTTTTCCGCCTGCATCCAGCAGGGCAATTTCCAGCACCGCGGCGAGCAGGGGATGTTTGAGGCGGTCGGCTTCAAGCTGTTCGAGCTGGCCGACGTCGAGGCGCCCAAGACACACTGGGTGCATTTCCGGATCATTGACGAGGCGGCGGAAACCGGCGCGACGCAGCACGACGGCGATTTCTGGGGCCTCTACCTTGTGCTCGAGCAAATGGACGGCCGGTTTCTCGACGAACACGATTTGCCCGACGGCAACCTGTACAAGATGGAGGGAGGCACCGGCGAGTTGAACAACCAGGGCCCGACCGCCGTGACGGACAAGTCCGACCTCAACTCGTACCTGAGCCGGTACAAGGGCAACCCGCCGGAGAGTTGGTGGCGGCAGAACATGGACCTGCCGCGCTACTACAGCTACCGCACGGTCGTCGAGGGCATCCACCACTACGACATCGGCTACGGCAAAAATTATTTCTACTACCTCAATCCCGAGACGCAGAAGTGGGCCACGCTCCCGTGGGATCTGGACCTCACCTGGGCCAGCAACATGTACGGTAACGGCAACGACCCGTTCAAGGGCAAGGTGCTCGGCAAGCCGGTTTTCAAGGTTGAGTACGGCAACCGCGCCCGCGAGATTCTCGACCTGCTGTTCAACGACGACGAGGGCTACAGGCTGATCGATGAGTTCGCGGCGGTCATCGACGAGCCGACCGGGCGGATGCCATCGATCGCCGATGCCGACCGCGCGATGTGGGACTACCACCCGATCATGTCGTCCGGCAAGGTCAACGGCAGCAAGGCCGGCAAGGGGCGGTTTTACCAAAAGGCAGGCAGCAAGGATTTCCCCGGCATGGTGAAAATCATGAAGAATTACATCCGCACCCGCCGCAATTTCATCCTCAAGTCGGCCGCCCGCGACACGAAGCATCCCGACCAGCCGACGATCGTGTACAGCGGCGGCGGCGGGCATCCGGTCAACGCGCTGCGGTTTCGCAGCTCGGCGTTCGGCGACTCGAGCGGGAAGTTCGCCGGGATGAAGTGGCGCCTGGCCGAGGTCAGCGGGCCGGACGCGCCGCCGTACGACCCGGCCAACCCGCGCCAATACGAGATCAACGCCGACTGGGAATCGGACGTGCTGACCAAGTTCGCTGACACCATCGCCCTGCCCTCCGGCTTGGCCAAGGTCGGGCATTGGTATCGGGCGCGCGTGCGGATGCTCGACGACACCAAGCGCTGGAGCCACTGGTCCGGGCCGGTCGAGTTCCGGGCCGGCGAGCCGGACACACTCGGGAGCCTCAAGGCACATCTCGTGCTGACCGAGTTGATGTACAACGCGCCAAGCGGGCCTGACTTCGATTACATCGAGTTGCACAACAACAGCACCGACACGACACTCGACCTCGGCGGCGTGACGCTCTCCGGCGGCGTGAGGTTCGTCGTGCCAGCCGGCCTCACGCTGGCGCCGGGCCAATACGCACTCATCATCGGCCACGACGACGAGGCGTCGTTCCGCCCGCATTACCGCTTGGCCAGGGAGACGACCGTCCTTGGCACTTACAGCGGCAAGTTGGCCAATAACGGCGAGACGCTCCGCGTGCGCTCGGCGGCGGACGGCGCGGTGTTGGTCACGCTTGATTACGATGACGAGGACAACTGGCCCAAGTTGGCCGACGGCGGCGGCCACTCGCTGGTGCCGCTGGTGCTCGACCCGGCCAAGCAGGCGCTCGGCGCGCTGGACGACGCGAACAGCTGGCAGCCAAGCGCGGCGGCTGGCGGCTCGCCGGGCCTGGAGGATTCGCCGGCTCCCGCTGACGACGACCAGGACGGGCTGCCGGACGAGTGGGAACTGGCGCACGGCCTGAACCCGGCGGTCAACGACGCGGCGCTCGATCTCGACGGTGACGGCGCGAACAACGCCCACGAGTTTCTCGCCGGCACGAATCCCGGCGACGCAGCCAGCCGGCTGGCGCTTGGCCTGGCGCTTGGCCAAGCGGGTGAACTGCTGGCGGAGTTCACCATGCAGCCGGGCCGCCAATACTTTTTGGAAACGGCCGAGGCGCTTGATGGCGAGTGGGGGTCGATGCCCGGCGACGTGTATCAACCCATCCCGGGCGGTGTTGGCGAAACGATTCGGATTCACATTGGAGGCCGGGAAACCGGCAAAAAACGATTTTTCAGGGTGCGAGTAATGCGATTGGCAGATTAAGGTTTTGCCGCTAGGCTCCCCGGCCGCGTGGCCCGGACTGGGTCAAGATTGGATAATTTTTTTATGGATATTCAGGTAGCAGTGCTGTGCGACGCAGCCACGGATTACAAGGGCAAGTTGAACCTGCTGGGCACGTTCAACTCGGTTCACACGCGGGAGCTGCCGGCCAACTACCCGCAGTGCTCGATCGTGCTGCGCGCGGTGTTCAAGCGCGTGGAGGAGGGCTCGCACAAGCTGCGGATCAACTTTGTCGATGAGGACGGCAAGTTTGTCATGCCGAGCATCGAGCTGCCGTTCGAGGTGAGCGTGCCGGAGAACGACAGTTTTGCGTACCGGAATTTCATCCTAAACATCCAGCGGCTGAAGTTTGAGAAGTTCGGCCAGCACGCCGTGGACATCGCGATCGACGGCCGGCAGGAGGCCAGCATCCCGCTGGAGGTGAAACAGATCCTCGGACAAGGCAAGGAGGATGCAGACTCCTGAGATGGAGCCGAACAGAGAAGGCGAATGCCGCGCTTGGCCGGGCGAAACCGGCCGGCCGGAAAGGCAAACTTTACCACATGAATAAACGACTACTCAACTTGGCCGTGGCCTTGGCAGCTTTGGCTGCCCCGCGGCTGGCCAACGGCATAGACCTCATCAAGGAGGGCGCTGTTTTCAAGTACCACAAGGGCACCAAGGAGGCCTCCTCCCCGCGCACGGCGTGGACCAAAGTTGATTTCGACAACTCCTCCTGGTCGCGCGGGAAGACCCCGTTTTTCAACAACGAGAAAACCAACGGCGGCACCGAACTGGGTGACATGCAGAACAAATATTCAACCGTGTTCTTGAGCCGGAAATTTCGCGTGACCGACCCCTCCGTGCTGGGGGTGGGCACGCTTAAAGTCAAGGCGGATGACGGCTTCGTGGCGTGGCTCAACGGGGTGGAGATCGCCAGCCTTCACAAGCCCACATCAACGCTCCGGTACAGTTCTCAGGCAACCAAGTCCAATCGCGAGCCGATCAACTGGCACGTGACCTCGTTGCACAACATGAGCGAAACGGCGGAGAAAGGCTGGAACGTGTTGTCGGTCATGCTGCTTAATTTCCGGAAGTCCAACAGCGATGCCTACCTCGACGTGCGGCTCAGCGCCAAGGAGCGGGAATTCGTGCCGCCCGAGGTTGTGTCCATCTCCCCCGAGCCGGGCGAGGTCACCGAGTTGAGCGCGATCACCGTCACCTTCAGCGAGCCGA
>Ga0208879_1000816_pt1 | contig 31159 bp, 31 predicted proteins | sample Knorr_S15_td_Bot_FD_185605 | JGI IMG/M metagenome (GOLD analysis project Ga0208879, IMG submission 185605) | Marine microbial communities from Southern Atlantic Ocean transect - Knorr_S15_td_Bottom_ad_5009_LV_A (SPAdes) (version 2) | ecosystem: Environmental > Aquatic > Marine > Oceanic | place...
ATTAGGAGATTGGCAGTCTATGCTGGGTGGGGATTCTATGCATTGATGATGATTTTCAGTGGTTTGGACAGTCAGGAACTTGTTGAAGATGGACATGGGTTCTTTTACAGACTAGAAAATCCTCCAAGAGTTGATCAAGAAAGGTCGGCCTATCTTAATCTAACTGCTTTTTGCGAATGGGGAATGGTCTGTTCATTCTACATTGGGGCATTCACCTATCGTAGAGAATTGGAAGGGATTACGATTTAATTCTTGAAGGAAGCTAAGTGTTTATAATGGGGTTGTATTGAAGTCACGTTTGGCGTCAGTCGATCAAGAATTGCTATACGCTATCCGAGCGATTGAGGTTCTACTTGAATCTGGGGTTGGTGTTGCTGAGGCGATGAAGCACATTGCCGATGAAGACTATAGCGACCTCAGTGTGATTTTCAGACAGATATTCTCTGATACCGATAGTGGCAGAAACTTCAGTGATGCTATGCGCACCCAAATGCGAAGTACCGATTCTGCTGGCCTGAGAAAGGTATTATCTTCCTTAATTATGTCTATGGAAGAGGATACGAATGTTATAGACCGACTGAGGTCAATTGCTGAACGGGAAGCTAAGGAAAGGAGAATGGAACTGGATGGCTTCATAGAAGGATTAGCTGGAACTGCTGAATTTTTCATTGCGCTGTCCATATTGTTACCATTAATAGTTGTTATTGCGGCAGTCATAAGCAATATCATGGAAGGTGCTGGAGCTATTTTTGGAGGAGGCATGACTATGCCACCTATATGTGTGCCTGTTTCATTCTTAGTAACTGGGCTTGGGCTTGCAGGACTAATAGTAAATACTAAATCAAAGGAGCCTGGTGTTTGAAATGTTTGGTATAATTGAGGATAATTTTTCTGCCGAAGGGATTGAGGATATTCATTTTATAGTCTGGATAGGATTTGGGATTTTGGCCATTGTGGGTTATCTGATTTATATCCCTAAAAAGAGGAAACTGGAACGAATAAAGGAATTGGAAGATACATGGCCTGATGTTTTAGCTGATTTGTCTGAAGAATTGCGTGCTGGAATGGGGGTTGAATCGGCTCTTGATTCTATTGCAAACCGCAGAAACGACAGAATGGGATTAATGCTTAGAGATGCAGTTAGTGATATGCGCGATAATGGATTTGGAATTGCAATGAAGAATTTTGCAGCGAAAAGTGAATCTGCAATGATTTCTAGAATTGTTAGTATTCTAAACGTGGCCCTAGCATCCTCAGGAAGCATCGCGACCACTCTCGAAAATATTTCCGAGGAGTTCTGGGAAATTTACATGCTCAGAAAAGAAAGAATTGCCAAAACGCAGGGAACCGCAAATTTCATATTATGGGGGGGGTCCATATTGTGTCCTTTAATGCTTGGTGCAATAGTTGCAATCTTTGGGGCAGATCAGAAAATAGGAGCGGAAGAACTTAATTTTGACATGGCTGATCTTAACTATCACCTGTTTTTCTATATGATTATCCTAGGCGCTAGCAGTGTATGGATGCAAGCGGTTATGCTTCAAAAGACAGAAACTGCGTTATGGAAAACTCCAATATTTATATTTCTGTCAATCACTACTCTTTTATTGTCATTGCAAATCAACCTCTAAATATGGAACAAGGACGAATTATTGAAAAATACCCCGCTGCCAACATCGTTGAAAGACCGAATGCTGAGCTCCCACTCTACCAAGTCACAAAAGCGACCAAGTCCCCAAGTTATGGTGTCTTGAAACCGTTATTGGATGATGATAATCTGGAAGAAATAATGTATAATCATCCAGATAAACCAATTATGGTAGCACATCGAAAACACGGAATGTGTGTCACCAACCTGAAAATGACAGGGGATGAAGCAGCTTCCATTATTCAAAAAGTCGCAAAATATGTAGGGAGGAAAGTTGGACCTGGTAATCTGATGCTGGATGGTAGATTACCAGATGGTAGCCGAGTGAATGCTACGATTCCACCTGTTTCCCCGAATGGCCCTACTCTAACCATAAGAAAACAGTTGAGCGATCCATTGACTGTTGTGGATTTAATGAAATTCGGAACCATTTCACCAAGACTGGCGTCATTGCTATGGATGTTTGCTGACGGAATGGGATCGGCACCATGTAACATACTGGTTGCCGGAGGAACTGGTTCAGGGAAAACAACGACACTAAATGTACTTGGAGCCTTCATACCTTCCAAAGACCGGTTGATTACAATCGAGGATGTTACGGAAGTCCAGTTGATGCATGAGCATCACGTACAGCTTGAAACCTTCAACTCAACAAAACCCGAAGAACCTGAAGTGGATATGGATTCATTACTGAAGAATACCTTACGTATGAGACCTGACCGAATAATCGTTGGTGAAGTGCGTGGCCCTGAAGCCAAAACACTGTTTACGGCCATGAACACTGGACATGAGGGGTGTTTTGGTACTGTTCACGCCAACACGGCTCAAGAAACGGTTTCAAGGCTAATCAATCCACCTATGGATGTTCCGCCTATAATGATGAATGCACTGCATCTGATAATCATGCAAAGCAAGATTGCGGTTGGTGGCAAACACATTCGTACGATAACCGAAGTATCAGAACTAGCGGGACTTGAAGGTAATAAACCGAGACTCAACACCTTGTTCAAATGGAATGGACAGACTAACCAACTAGTTGAGACTGGAGTGCCTAGCAAACTACGTGAAAGGATCTCCAAGGCCGCTGGCGTTTCTCCAAGACAATTTGATGAGGTTGTTCAGAGCCGGCAGAAGATACTTGAGTCTATGCTGCAAAGAGGAATGGCTGACATTAGGCAGGTTAGTACCGTTGTACAGAATTATTATGCCAAGATGTAGACTCTATGGTAAGTACTTATTCTGAGGCAGGGGTCGATATTGATGCCAGTGAGAAGGCCACAGAAGCCTTGATGGCTCAGATTAAAAGTGTTGGTAGAAAGGGCGATGGAGAAGCAATAAAATTAGAAAATGGATTTGCCGGATTAGTAAAACTTGGTGACGGTGCATTAGCTATTTGTACAGATGGAGTTGGTAGCAAACTTTTACTGGCTGAAGAACTGGATTCCATACCTACTGTTGGTATTGATTGCGTGGCCATGAATGTTAACGATCTGATTTGTGTTGGATCCGAACCTCTGAGTTTTGTGGACTATGTTGCTCTTGACAAACCTGATGAAGAATTGATGAGTAAGATTGGAATGGGATTAGCTGAAGGATGCAGACAAGCCAATTGTACTTTATCTGGAGGTGAAACCGCAATATTGCCTGAATTAGTGAATGGTTTTGATATTGCAGGAACTTCAGTTGGATATGTCAAACAGGAAGATATAATCGATGGAACCAAAATCTCTGAGGGTGATATCTTGATCGGGCTGAAATCAAGCGGACCTCACTCAAATGGATACACTTTGATTCGGAAATTGTTTGATGGAGATGCAGAAATAGGAAAGCAACTAATTGAACCCACGAGAATATATGTCAAGGAAATCATGGAATTGTCCGGCCAGATTGATGTACATGGAATTGCACACATAACTGGAGGCGGTCTGAACAATATTAGTCGAATAAATGACAATTATCAATACGTAATTGATAATCCACTACCAGTTCTTCCTGTGTTTGATTGGTTACAAGAGAAAGGAAGTATCGAAGACAAGGAGATGTATCGAACATTCAATATGGGTATGGGTATGATGGTTGTCGTTGATGAGAAAGATACAGAAAAAGCACTTTCAATCCTTGGTTCAGACGCGCAGATTATTGGTTCAGTCAGAAATGGAAAAGGCGTAGAACACAGTGCACTGAAAACAGATTAGTAGCAGAACAGATTGCGTTCCATGAAGAGAATATTAATTTTTAGATCTAAGATAATTCAAGGCTGAACCAGCCTTGAACCATTCTACCTGTAGGTCGTCCATACTATGGCTACAAACAAAGGAATCCGTACTTCCATCACTGTGTTTTGCTTCCACAGTGATCTTGGAATTGGGTCCTAAATCCGCAATTCCTTTGATTGATAGTCGATCATCTACTCGTAACAACTCCCAAGAAGATTCATCATCAAATATCAATGCCAACATTCCTTGCTTCTGCAGGTTGGTTTCAGCTATACGGGCCATGCTCCTCGCAATCACCACTTTGCAACCTAGGAATCTAGGAGACATGGCTGCATGTTCTCTACTGCTGCCTTCACCATAATTGACGTCTGCAATCACGGCCCAGCCTTGCCCGTTCTCATGATAATTACGTGCAACCTTTGGAAGTTTGCCTTTGGTTCCATCAAGTTGATTGATTGCTGTTCCCTGTTCGGATGTGAAAGAATTATGAGCACCAATGTAGCAATTATCTGATATATTGTCCAGATGCCCTCTGAATTGTAACCATATTCCTGCTGGAGAAATATGGTCTGTAGTACACTTTCCTTTTACTTTTACAAGAATTGGTAAATCGATTAAATCATCCTCTGTCGTTGCCTGAAAAGGTTCTAAAAGTTGTAATCTTCTACTTGAAGAAGAGATTTTCAGGTCAACTGCATCTTCAGAAGGTGGAACAAAACCTACCAAACTAGATTCAAACCCTTTGGCTGGTAATTCAGAACCTGTAGGTGGTTCCAGAGAAAACTCAGTTCCATCTGCTGCAGTTAACTTGTCCTTCTGTGGATTGAAATCCAAAGTACCGGCAAGTGCCATTGCAGTGACAATCTCTGGACTTGTCAGGAATGATAATGTTTGGTGATTTCCATCATTTCGACCACTGAAATTCCTATTGTAGGAAGATATTATCGAATTCACCTCGCCTTCGGTAATATCCTCACGTTTCCATTGGCCAATACAGGGTCCGCAAGCATTTGCCAGAACTGTGCCTCCTATATCGTTCAGGAGTTGCATTTGTCCATCTCGACGAATAGTCTGATCGATCGTATCCGACCCCGGTGTAACCATGAATTGAACTTTAGATTTTATTCCGGCTGATTTTGCCTGGCTGGCTATGGATGCTGCCCTTTCCATATCTTCATAAGAAGAATTTGTGCAGGATCCGATTAATGCTGCTTTGATCTCAAGTGGCCAGCCCTTATCCTTCGCTTCCTGCCCCAAATCAGATACCGAACGGGCAAGATCAGGAGTATGCGGGCCTACAATCATCGGCTCTAACTCTGAAAGATTGATCTCAATAATTCGATCATAAAATTTTTCGGGACTGTCAAAAACTTCTGGATCAGCAGTTAACAAAGATGAATGTCCATTTGCTAATTCTGAAACTCCTGAACGTCCTGTAGCATCCAGATAACGGGACATCCTATCATCAAAAGGAAACAGTGATGTTGTTGCGCCTACCTCGGCACCCATATTACAAATTGTACCTTTTCCAGTACAAGATATAGATGAAGTACCGGGTCCAAAATATTCGATAACGTGGCTTGTACCTCCCTCTACTGTCAATTCCTCACAAACTCGCAGAATCACATCCTTCGGTGACGTCCAACCTGATAATTCTCCAATAAGATGAACTCCAATCAGACCTGGCCATCGAATCATAAAAGGAAGACCTGCCATAACTTCCATTGCATCTGCACCACCTACTCCAATTGCAATCATGCCTAAGCCTCCGGCATTAGGGGTGTGAGAATCCGTACCTATTATCAATCCGCCAGGAAATGCATAGTTCTCGAGAACAACCTGATGGATGATTCCCGCTCCCGGTTCCCAAAATCCAGCACCATACTTGGCTGAAGCTGATTTTAGGAATGCAAATACTTCCGAACTTTCCTGATTTGCATCGGCCAGATCACTGTCCCTTCCAACTCTAGCTTGGATAAGGTGGTCACAATGGACCGTAGAAGGAACTGCAACTTCGGAACGGCCAGTCAATGCAAACTGAAGTAATGCCATCTGTGCCGTAGCATCCTGCATTGCTACTCTATCTGGCTGAAGTTCAACGTAGGATTTGCCTCTTCTTGGTTCTTCTTCTAAATTTAGCAAATGACCAAAGAGTATTTTCTCAGCCAGTGTCAACGGCCTTCCCAATAACTTCCTGGCCGCTTGATGTCTCTCGGCCATCCCATGATATAGTGTCGCTATCTGGTCCAAATCAAGCATTATTTTTCCCACCTGAGGGGCATAATTATAGATTCTCTTCTTCGTCATCTATAACCACTGCCATAGCCCAAAAAACAGCAGCCAGGACCCAGAATAGAAATGAACAGGGGAGGCGTAGTGAACGGCCTGATGCAGGCACTATGTAATCCTCGTCCCCCCACAATATCAGGATGCCCACAATTACACATATAGCAGACAAAATGTATGATAATAATTCGGTAGAGTCCATCACCAAGAATCCCAAACTGTCTTTTTCACCATTTCAATTGAATAGAATGTATTGTAGATAAGTGATTTTTTCCAACCACTGGGATTTATTTCCTCCCAATCCACCTCATCTCCTTCCTTGATTTTCCTCATACCATATTCGAAAGCCCGATTCCCAAGCAAAGCGAAAATGCCTCTGCGGGCAATATCTGCCTTTTTCCTCTCCTTGAATTGGGCTTTCCAAAGTTTGTCATAATCCAAAGAATTGGAAAGGGCTCGTTGAGCCAATACTCCGGACTCGATCGCATAATTCATCCCAAAACCTCTCCAAGGATCCTGAAAACCAGCGGCTTCCCCCGTATAATAAACGCCATCCTTTATCGCTGTTCTGGGGAAGTGAACACCGCCTTGCCCTCCAACAGTGCCTGTCGGTTTGGCTCCATCAATAATGTTCTTCAGGACAGGGCGTTCCTCGACCGCCTTGTATAATAATTTCTTGACCTTTTTGGCGTGTGGTTTGGAACAACAATTCATCACCTTGATCGTATCCTTGTCCATCGGAATTATGTACAGATACCAACCTCTGGGCGAATATTTCTCATCATGCATATACAGGAATTGATCTCTCGGAAAGTCTGAATTCTCATAGTAGGCACCAAAAGCGGCCATGTCTGTCCGATAAGAACCAGCAGACATGATGTCTCCCGAACGCACTTTGGGGCGTGATTTAAAGTGGAAATCCACGCCTAAATCCTCTGCTTCTTTAGCCAATCCTCTTTCGAGTGAATTTTCGCCCCCTCTGAGGATCAATGGCAATGGTTCTTTTAGAGAGATCGTAAAATCCCGTTTTTGTGTGCAGCACAGGAATTTCTCTGCATTCTTGTACTGGAATTGTGGATTCAGGCCCCATCTGTTCAAATATGATTTAGCGTCTGATTCCGAGGCAGGGGTTTCTGGACTTTCCTTAAGGAGAACTTGATAATTAGGATGAAATTGCATGCCTATGTCTTTTCGAGTTTCATGCACTTCTACACTTTCATCATTCTTAGCAAAATTAATGGCAGCAGCCAATCCGGAAAGTCCTCCGCCGATTATTCTTCGAGTGGTTCCTCCATTATTACTGCTCATAGGCTTCTAGATTTTGGTCGTATTTCGCTGTGCGACTTCAGGATAACTCAGTGCACCAGTCTGTAACTCGGTACCTTCTGGCAATGTCATGACCGTCTAATTAGGATAGGTCTTAAAGTTCTATTGCCATTTTTAGTAAAATGTTATTAAAGACTAATTATGCTGAGAGGGAATGGATGCCAGAAACCAAAACTTTTGGGAAGAGAAAATCGAGTCTGGGCCAGTTCCTGAGAATGATGCTGCATTTGACATAATTGTAGTTGGGGGAGGGCCTGCAGGTTCCGCAGCGGCATCTTATGCTGCGCTCGATGGGAACAAGGTTTTGTTGCTAGAAAAGTCAAACTATCCTAAGGACAAAACCTGTGGCGATGCGGTTGGCGGAAAATCGCTGAGCCACGTTGAGGAACTTGGTGTCGGTAAAATGTTGATGTCAACGCCCCATTTCGAATTTGATAGTGTCATTTTCAGCAGTCCCAGCGGTGATGAATTCAGGGTGAAACTACCACATGGAAAATTAGCCGGATATGTGTTTCCTAGAATACAATTTGACTGGGTGTTATTCCATAGAGCCGTAGAACTTATAAGAAAGAACGGAGGCAGTGTCATTCAGAATTTTGCGGTAAAAGAGCTAGTTTACGAGAATATAGATGGAGGTGGTGATCCTGGCATAAAATCTGGAGACAAAAGAAAAGTTATTGGAGTCAAAGGAAAATATGGGGACAAAAGATTAGCGTTTCATGCACCTCTAACAATTGGTGCGGGGGGAGTCTATTGTCCCGTTGCTGATTCACTAATCAGGGAAACTTATGGCCAAAATCTAGTAGACAAAAAGAAGAAGCATTATAGTGCTGCTTTCCGACAATATTGGAAGGGGGTTGGTGGAGTAGATGATAAACTAGGGGCGATTGAATTCCATTATGTTGAAGGGGTCTTACCTGGTTATTTTTGGATTTTCCCAATTGGAAATGGAATAAGCAATGTTGGTTTTGGTATGGCCTTAGCAGATATTTACAAACAAGATAAAAAATTGAAAGGCTTACAGGAATTCGTGATAAACGGAAGATTTGCAGACCGCTTCAAGAACGCTGAACTTATTGGTGGAAGCAGTAAAGGTTGGCAATTACCTTTGGGATCTCCACGAAGAACTTCTACCAAACCCAGAAGAGCTTTTGGAAATGGGTGTATGCTGATTGGAGATTCTGCAAGTTTAGTGGATCCTTTCACTGGTGAAGGGATTGGGAATGCGCTCCTATCTGCAAAATTGGCAATCAGTTTCTTTGACAAAATAGTGGATAGAAATGGTCTACCTTTGGAAAAAGGGAAAAAATATCAAAGAAAATTATGGGATACGCTAGGAAAAGAACTCACTAATTCATTTAAATTGCAAAATTACACTCGAAGAAAATGGTTGGTTAATTGGTTTGTCAAAAAGGCAAATAAAAAACAAGAATTGAGAAGATTGCTAACTGAAAGTCTGACTTCTAGAGAGGCTCAAGTAAAACTGACCAGTCCGTGGCTTCTGTTTAGGCATCTAGTTTTTTGAGGCCGAATCAACAGTATTAGACATCAACATCGCCACCGTCATTGGTCCAACGCCCCCTGGAACAGGAGTAAGTTGGCCTGCTATCTCTTTGACATCGGACGAAACATCTCCAACAAGTCCACTATCTGTGGGGTTGACTCCCACATCAACCACTATCGCCCCAGGCTTGACCATTGCACCAGTGACAGTATCAGGACTGCCCACTGCGACAATCAAAACGTCTGCCTCTTTGCAAAAACTCTGAAGATTAGATGTTCGGCTGTGGCAAAGAGTAACTGTAGCATCTACTCCTTTCTGGGATAATATCAAAGAAAGAGGTTTGCCCACGATCGTGCTTCTTCCAACAATCACAACATTTTTTCCCTTGGGATCATTGCCAGACCTGTAGAGCAACTCAACAATTCCTGCTGGTGTGCACGGTTTCATTCCTGATTTACCCTGAACAAGCCTGCCTAAATTAGCGGGATGGAATCCATCAACGTCATTTTCTGGTTCAATTTCATTCAAGGCGCTCTCCAGTCTCTTAGGAAGTGGTAATTGGACGATTATTCCATCTACACTTGAATTCAATCGCCCAATCAACGAACACAAATCTGATTCAGTAGTATCTGTTGATAGATGATGATGTGTTAGTTCAATGCCGACTCTTTTTGCAGCATTCGATTTGGCCTTGATGTAAGATGTTGATGCTGGGTCGTCTCCAACTTGGATAACGGACAATTTTGGCGGTGTATCCATCTTGGATACCTTGGCTTTCAACTCGTTTTCTATTTCTTCTGCAATCTTCTTTCCATCTATTAATCTTGCACTCACTCCAACACCTCCATTTTGTACAATTCAACTTCGATACGGGGACCCTCACCCTGTGCTGCTATTCTCTTTCTAACTATCAACTCAGATATTTGACCGTCGTCATGGTATAAAACTCCATTCAGCCCATCTTTGACGGATTTGGCTATGTTATCTGCATCTGGTCTCTTGGAATGATGCTCTTCCGGTCTTGGATTCTTCACTCTCCACTTACTCTTGGGGCATGGAAAATAGGCAAGTATCTGTATGCCTAAAGGTCCTTCAAACAGACCATCCAGACCAGCCTCTTCGCATGCTTTCTGAGCAATATAGGCAATATCTGCCTTGTAAACCTTGCTTGGCTTTGGATCCGTTGCAACAACGAAATTGCCCTTTCTGTAAAAGCGGGGCCGACCTTGAGCCACTGGTTTTCCGGGTAATGTGAATTTGATGCGCACAAACTGGGAATGGAGGGGTACAAAAGTGCCTTTGTGTGACCATATTATTTTAATTAGGTGGTCTCGGGCAGGCTACAATGCGCGTTGCTGTGCTTCACGAAGACAGATGCCAACCAAAAAAGTGCCAGAATGAATGCTATAATTTCTGTCCACCTGTTAGAAATGGAATTGAAGTCATAACTTGGAGAAAGGACAACAAGCCAATCGTTTCTGAACCCTTGTGCATAGGCTGCGGCATATGTGTCCACAAATGTCCTCATGACGCATTGACCATAGTGAATCTACCAGATGAACAAGAAAAGGATACGATTCACAGATATGGTATGAATGAATTCAGGTTATTTGGACTCCCCACTCCAGAGAAAGGAAAGGTTATTGGAATACTAGGGGCCAATGGTACTGGAAAGACCACCGCAATATCTCTATTAGCCGGAGAAATCACACCTAATCTTGGTGATTGGGAAAATGAAGGGGTCTGGGAAGATGTTATTGACCACTATGCTGGAACTGAGATTCAGAAACATTTTGTGGGATTGTCCAGTGAGAAAATTAGGATAGCATTGAAACCTCAGTATGTAGATCGCATACCTAAAATGTTTGATGGAACCCTGAGAGAACTTCTAGAGAAGGTCGCATCTTCTGACAAAGTTAGTGAATTTGCAGAAAAGATTAATCTGACCAGTCTTGACAAGAAACTCGATAAAGTGTCAGGAGGAGAACTACAGAAAGGAGCCATAGCGGCGACGCTTCTGAAAGAGGCTGATCTTTACTTCTTTGATGAACCGTCATCTTATCTTGACATCGAACAGAGAATATTGATAGCTAGAATGATTTCCGAACTGGGCGAGAAGAAGGCTGTCATGGTCATAGAGCACGATCTTGCTATCCTGGATTACGTTACCGATAACATTCACATAATGTATGGAAGCCCAAACGCATACGGCATTGTTTCACAAAAATTAGCTGTAAGAAATGCGATTAACAGCTATCTCGATGGATATATTCAAGAATCCAACATACGAATAAGGGATAGTCAGATAAAATTTCTGAAACATCCGCCCAGAACCGGGTGGGATGGAGAAATACTAGTTAAATGGCCAAAATTGTCCAAAAAAATGGGAGACTTCAAACTGGAAGCAAAAGCCGGGGAGATTCTAAGAGGTCAGGTTCTAGGCGTGGTAGGTGGAAACGCTACGGGAAAGACCACTTTTGTAAAGATGTTAGCCAAGGTTCTAAAGCCTGATGAGGGTGAGATTGATACGGAAATAACGGTTTCATACAAGCCGCAATACATTGACGCTGACAAGAATACGACCGTTAAAGATGTTCTACAATCAGTGATTGGATATGACGAGCATTTTTTAGATACAGAGCTATCAAATCCATTGAATCTGAAACCACTCATGGAAAGAGAACTTCAGACCCTATCAGGGGGAGAATTACAGAGAGTTACGATTGCTGAATGTTTGCTGAGAGATGCGGATTTATACCTATTAGACGAACCTTCAGCGTATCTCGATGCGAATCAGAGAATGGTGACTGCAAAGACCATAAGAAGAGCCATGGAACAAAGAGGAAAATCAGCATTGGTCGTTGACCATGATGTCTATTTTATTGATTATATTTCTGACGGCCTGCTATGTTTTGGAGGGATTCCAAGTAAAGAAGGAAATGTGGAAGGGCCCTATGATATGCGTAAGGGAATGAATTCCTTTTTGAGTAGGGTCAATGTTACTTTTAGAAGAGACAAGAACACACACCGTCCAAGGATCAACAAACCTGGTTCAAGGCTTGATAGACAACAGAAAAGTAAGAAAGAATACTATTACGCGAATTAGAGATTAGATTTATTTCAGGGCTGCAATAGGCTGTCGTGATACAAAGGGCCTTAGAGAAAGGTGTTCAGATTTATACGAACATAATTATGAAGTACGCAATAGCCACTCTTTTGGTTCTAGTACTCATAACTATTTCATTCCTGAAAGGAGCCCTGACCTTTGAGGAGAATATGACTCGAGACATTGAAGTCTATCTTCCTGAAGGTGAGGAATCAACAGATATCCTGATTGAGGTTAGAAAAGATTGGGCAACTGACATAATCATCGTTTACATCGAGACACCGAACGCAAGAAATCCGGATTATTTCAGTGATCCCGTAGTGGATAACATCACCTATGTTCCAACTCTGAAGGAAATTGCACTTCTGGAAGAGACCATCGATTATTATGGTCAAAGGGAGGATTTAGAGAGGTATCAGGCAGATAGGGGAGATATTGACAGAATAATCTTCACTCTGAGTATATCCACATTAATCAAAGAGTTTAACTCGACAAACGCTAGGTTCATAGAGGCTAGTGAGGGAAAAATATTTGGCGGTTTAACCATAGAACAAAATGATGATGAGGCTGTAAATGAAACTGGAACGTATGCTATACCTAACGATCAGGAAAGAGTTGATCAGATTTTTGATGGGACTTCATCAGCGCTACAGAATTTTGCAATCGATACGAATAATGACGGAATAATTGATACTGCGGTAATTCTTTTCGCGCTCAAGTCCTTCGAAGAAAACAACGATGAAATGCAAGAAGAAATGATTGCAAAGATTCAACAACATATCGATGAAAGATATTGTCCAAATCCTGATGATTGCACAGAAATGACCCAGACCGGATTGGTTGTTGTATTGCACGAAGTTACGGCCAGATTGTATGACGATTTACTTACTATGCTACCGATATCCTTAGGAATAGTAGTAGGATTAATTCTTATTTTCCACAGAAACTGGCTGGCAATACCGGTAGTTCTAGTCCCTATTTTCTGCTCTTTGATCTGGACCTTGGGGATCATCAGTATTTCTGGTGTTGTACTAACGCCAATGATCGTAGCGGCAGGGCCTATTCTCGTAGGAATCGGTGTTGATTATGGATTGCATGTGGCTAATAGGATTGTGGAATTCAAGGACGAAGGCAACAAAATTCCGAGAGCCACTTTTCTGGCTTTAATGACTACAGGTAAGGCCACTTTCCTGTGTGCAGTCACAGATACGATTGGGTTCTCAGCATTATTCATCTCTCCAATAGCTCCAATGCGAACCGTTGGTTTGACAATGATTGTTGGCGTAGCTTGTTCTTTCTTTCTGACGGTAAGTATGACACCTGCAATAATGAAACTGACGAATTACTCAAGACACAAATCGGAGGGGTGGACCAGCATAGCTGTATTCACAACAAAACAGTGGAAAGCAATACTAGTTGTGGTTCTTCTGACTACAACCTATTCTATTGCAAGAATTTCCGTAATGGATCAAAATATGAAGGGAGATGAATCTGCACCTGAAGATATCGAATCCATTAAAAAACTGGGAGAGTACTCGGATAAATTCGAAGCTGGACAAACAGGAATACTACTGATAAATGGTCCTGAGGATAGGCTCAAACCTGCTGCCAAGGACCTTGACGTACTGGACATAATGAATTGGACACAAGGTGAAATCAACAATATAACGATTGAGAATCGGAACACCGGTGATTTGATCAACGTTTCAGCTTTCTCAATCGTTGATTTTTTCAAATCAGCGCATGTTAACTTTTCTATAGAGGATTTAAGCGGAACTTCTGCACCTATCGGCCCTGAACTATACTATGATGGTAGTTTCTGGGATTTTCTACATCATCCATTTTTCGATAGTGAATTTTGTGTGACCGCTAACGGTGCTTTATCAGGATTCTATAATTGCGAACAATTTAGAAGCGATATGATAGATGTGTTCTATGAATCCTTCACAGACGAGATGCGAGCAATGTTGCTCACCGATGAGTATGACAAGGCACTGATCTATGTCAGTATGCCATACGTGAACATCGATGATACTGCTGTAATAGTTGATGAAATAGATGAGATAGCATATATCAGAGACAGACAAATTCACAGTTACGATGCTATGATGTCTCAACTTACAGGAGGACCTCCGGTAACTATAGCTATAAACAAGGGGATTCAAAACACACAATTTGACACTATAGTACTTAGTTTGATTTTAGTTCTGATAACGTTGGTTATAATTTTCAAATCACCAAAGTTCGGCACAATCACATTCCTTCCCATTTTGCTTGTAATACTGTGGTATCCTGCCACTGTAGATGCGGGAGGAACAAACCTGAATATCTTTACTGCAATGGTGGGAACAATTATTATTGGTATAGGGATTGATAATTCCATTCAGATTACAGAAAGGGTGAGGGAGGAAGGTACCACCCCTGAAGGAATACAGAAGGCCGTCGAAAATACTGGACAATCTGTGGTGGAGGCAACGTTCACAACCATGGGAGGGGTGTTCGCGGGAGTTATAATCTCACTTTATAGAACTCAATTTGTAGGTCTCAGAAATTTCTTTGGACTAATCATCACTTTAATTCTCTTCTCGCTGTTGATGGCCGTATTTGCACTTCCAAGCTTCTATCATGCACTGCATTACCTAAAACAAAAATATGCAGAACAAAATTGGAATATCAGAACCAGATTCAGTTAGAGAGCATTTCACTTACGGCTAGAACTGCCTTCCTAGCATAAGGGACAAGACGGGATTCAATCTGCTTATCCTTGGCTCCGGGACCTATTATTCCATATCCAATTGGTTTCATCGATGCAAGCTGGAGATCAATTATTCCCTTAGTAACTGCCTGACCCATAACCAATCCATGACCAGTGTCTCCCTTTTCGATTATTCCTAGGACAACGGCACCCTCTATTGATTCCCTAATCAACAGGCGTTTGAGTTGCAATGGGACTTCCATTGAACCTGGAACCCAAGATACTTCTTCCACAATAAGGTTATTCTCAGAGGCGGTCTTTCTCGCTTCATCAACCATCTTGTCAACTAAATCCTTGTGAAAACTGCCTGCAACTATCGCTATTGATTTAGCCATTTATTGTCTCCCTGCTAATTTCTAAAAACGTGTCTACCATATTTCTAGTCTGGGTCTCAATCTCCAAATTCACGGTGTCTCCAACCTTCTTCTGGCCCAAATTGGTCAACCGCAATGTTTCTGGGATAAGATATACCTTAAATTCATTCTTGGATTTGCGAACCTCGCCGATTGTTAAGCTGATACCATCAAGTGCAATATATCCTTTGGGAAAAATATAGCGCATAGTCTCCGACGTGATCTGAAAAGTAATTATATGATTGTTCACGGGTTTATCGATTTGACAAATCTTGACAATATCTGAAACATGACCAGATACTAAATGCCCCCCAATCTCATCACCCACTTTTATTGACCGCTCCATATTCACCTTGTCATTCTCTTTAATCGAATTGAGGGTTGACACATTTAATGTTTCCATCATAACATCAAAGTTCAATGTCTGCCCTTTAATCGATGATACTGTCAAACACACGCCATCCACACAAACGCTAGCTCCAATCTGAAGGTCGGTAGAAAAATCAGCCGGTACTTCAATCTCAAGATTATACAGGCCCTTGTGCTTCGTGACACTAGTGACAATGGCTGTTGTCTCAACTATTCCAGAAAAAACCACAAATCCTCATTCTGATCCATAATTCTTACGATAAATTTTAATTATCTTTGAGATTATCTTACGGGATCCAGCTAAATCCTGCTCCATTTCGTGCAATCGAACAACTTTGACATCAAGACCACGCCCAAGGAGTTTAGACTTCAACTCATCTGTGCTGAATATCCTCTGATCGTATCCCAAGGCAATTACATTAGGCCTTATCTCTTCAACTATTATATCTAGCATGTTGCCTGTTCTTCCTATAACCACATGATCTACCGGTTTGAGATGAGAAACCATCTCAGCCCTCATTTTATCAGATAAAATTGGTTCACCTTTCATCCTTCTAACTGTATCATCATTAGCTACGATTACAACTAACTCATCACCATGTTCCTTAGCAGCATTAAGAAAATGGGCATGGCCTGAATGGATTATGTCGAACACTCCAGTAGCTACGACTTTCACTGACACGCCTCCACAATCTGTCGGCCCTCTAAAAACAAATATCCCTGCTTCTGGGCCCAAGTCTGGGCCTCTTCTGGGGAAAAAGCATTACCGTCATCTGATAACATTTCACAGCCTAAGGCTACGGGAGTAAGATTTAGAGAACTCATAAGCCCAATAATCAATTCTGTGTGACCCTGACGTCCTTGCAACAGTTTACGATCCGCAATACAGATTGGGACGTGGCCAGGAATTCGGAAATTTTGTGCCATTTTGACCTTGCAGTCTATACCCGACATATGTGAGGACTCTTCGATTAGTTCTGCAAACGATTTGGCCGTGAGGGACCTATCATTATCAGTTATTCCCGTAAACGTATCTTTGTGATTTATGAAAAGCGAAAAAGAAGAACGTGTGTCGTATGGAAGCGAATGGCTTAGCATGCCATTCAATAAATCAAATTCTCCGGAATCATGGTTTACAGAACGGTACAAGTCCTGGGCAAAAGGCAAACCGAGTTTTTCTGATGCTGCGTAGCCAGATGCCAAAAATACCATCCCTCCACCCTGTTTTCTGAGGAAACGGACACTGGCAGGAGTAACATGTCTAGCGGAAAAGAAAATGTCTGTTTCCCCCTCGCGCTGGGCATCGTCAAAAACTAGAATTGGTTCACCTTTATCCAGCACTTTCACAATATCTTCAATCGGCAATAGACTATCGTTTATCATTATTTTAATCCCTCACTGAAGTTAACTTTGATAGCAGCATTAAATAATTGCGTATATACTCAAAAATGAGTATTTAATCTAAATCATAGACTATTCGGTCCATCTGGGCCATAGAAACTGCATTCTGGCTTACATACCGTGTACAGGACAAATCTTTTTCCTCGAGTTTAACGATCATCAAAGAACCGGGATCTCTATTACAAATCAGGGGATCGTTCTCCGGTGAAGTATAGAGGTCATAACCTCCCCATTCTTGTTTCCAGCTTTTGGTAAAATCATAGGTAACCGTCAGTCTCCGGGATTCCGATTCCTCTGCATGTAAGAGAGAATAATCTCCAGCCGAATAGCAAATGTGATTGGCTTTCCTGAATTTAGGTTTTAGTCCTGTAGTGGCTTCAAGAAACTGGATGAATTCAGATGACTTCCAAAAGTCGTCTAGGATCGCAGAACCCTCTTGCCTATTATAGTAACCAATCTTCTCTTTTCTATTAAATTTAGGTTTGGATCCTATCGGGACGAGGTCAAGGAACTTTGACAAACGGATAAAGGGAATGTCTCCGGAATTAAAAATTCTCTTAAGATTAGAAAGAGTGGGCTTTTCCAGATAATAAAAATTAATATCAGCCATGGTACCACCCAGTCACTGTCAGCCTTTGGATATCCTGCATAACCTCACTTACTTGATGCCAAGAACTATCTGAGACCACAAACATGATTAAAGAATTGTATTCAGGGATTATACTATCAACCAATTTCGATTCACCCGCATCATTGGCCTTGAATATATTTAGAGCACCTCCCATTTTCTCGGTGATTTCTGGAGTTAGGTATAAACTGTAGGCTATTATCCGCCCTTCTACTTGATCATCGTGAGGAAGCAAGAAATCACCCAGCCCGTAAACATAGGCCGCCATATCTATGCTTGAAAGTTGCTTGACCTTGAACGATTCAGCAACCTTCTTTCGCCAAATCTCGCCTCCTAAATCGTCTCTGAGTATATTGATTGCAGGATGATTGATATCAGTCAGTTCTACGCTTGCCCAATAACTAAACAGGTCTGACTCCTTGAAATCGTATTCCAGACCGGCTAAGGCATCAATCACCAAATCCAACGTAGGAGGATCAAGAAAATTCTTTACAACTACGTGTGGGAATGGCCGCGACTTTATCCTGGGAAGCTTATCTACGTTGCGCATCCTTTCTCCTTAACCAATTCAACATTCCTTCGACTGATCCTAGATGGGTAGCTGTTTGATGAACTCCGTGATTCATATCTGTCTGTTTCAGCCCATACCGGGTATCAAATAAAATTTCCACTATTTCCTTAGATGAAAGATTTTTCCTGTAACCATCTTCAACTGTACTCATCCAGATCTCAAATTCGGCTTTGACTTGGTCCAATGCACCTTCTGCAGGGCGGGGGCCAAAATGGGTGTGATGAAGAAATCTCAGATCTAGAGAAGACGTTCTATCTATACTATCCAATGCCAAATCGTGACGATAATAACCTGGTGTTACTGGAAAAGATACGTTCAAATCTGAATACCAAAGGCCTAGAGAATCACCGACAAAAGCCTCATCGCCATAGACCCAAGTTATGTGATGAGGTGCATGACCAGGAGTGTGTAATGCCCTTAAATTTGATTGACCAAGAGACAGAACATGACCCTCTTCTGCTGAAATCAACCTTGATTCCGAAATCGGTCTGGGCTTTCCGTAAAGTTCTGCGATTTCACCCAGAAAGTCCTGGCTACCTTCCCACCAGCGGTCAATCGTAGAAACATGCTTGTAGGCTTTGGGATGTACGACGGCTTGGGCATTATGACATAAATCCATTATGTGTCCTCCCCCTCCAAAATGGTCTAAGTGAATATGTGTTGGAATAATATAATCTATGTCCTTCAGATTTATCCCTGCTACTTCGATACCATTCTGCAAATTAGTATTTGAACTGGCGGGACCAGTTTCTATGAGTGCAATTTTTTCATCGATGATGATGTAAACGGAGATGAATTTCTCCTCACCTTTGGGCATTATATCGAACCAAAAGACATTATCGCTATGTTTGTAGATTGATGAAGTCACGGAAGAACATGAGAAAAGGGGTTTAAGTTGACCGACGGCCTTATAGTGGCCCGTGGACACATATTGGCCCGTTGAGTCGAATGAAGTACATAATTGTGACTGGCGGGGTTCTTTCAGGTCTAGGGAAGGGGGTAACTGCATCATCTGCTGGCCTATTATTACAGTGCGCTGGTTACAAAGTAACTGCCGTAAAGATTGACCCCTATCTGAACGTAGATGCCGGAACCATGAACCCATATGAGCATGGTGAGGTCTTCGTAATGACGGATGGTGCAGAGGTTGATTTGGATCTTGGAAATTATGAACGATTTTTACGCTGCAACCTAACCGCGGAACACAATATAACCACCGGAAAAGTTTACAAAAAGGTAATAGAAAAAGAACGACATGGTGACTATCTAGGGCAAACTGTCCAGATTATTCCACATATTGTCAGAGAGATTGTCGATGGGGTAAAGAATGCTGCCAAGAATGCCAAAGCCGACATATGTGTGGTAGAACTAGGGGGAACGGTTGGGGACATCGAATCCATGCCTTTCATGGAAGCTGTCCGTTTATTAGGGCGTGAAGAAGGGCGTGAGAATGTGATGTTTGTTCATACCACGTTAATACCTGTCGTAGGAGCTGTAGGTGAGCAGAAAACAAAACCAACACAACATTCCGTCAAAGAGCTTCAGGGACTTGGAATTAGACCAGATGTTATAGTAGGAAGAAGTGATGAGGTCCTGGATGATGATATTGCGGCTAAAATTGCATTTTTTGCTGATATACCCAGAGAAGCGGTCATCTCAGCTCCAGATGTCAAAACGATCTATGAGGTTCCTCTACTTTTCCTGGAACAAGGATTTCCTCAATTAATAGAGAAACGATTGGGTCTGAAAACCAAAAAACCCGATGTTAAGCAATGGCGTGATTTTGTAGATAGGATCTCCAATGGTGGAGAAGAAGTCGAAATTGCAATCATAGGAAAGTATACTTCTTTGAAGGATTCCTATATATCCCATGAAGAGACGCTGAGATATGCTGGGGCAGTTCTAGGTTGTAAAGTCAAAATAAGGTGGATTGAGGCGCCTGATCTGGAAGACTCGGGAAATACCAAAAAATTAGAAGGCGTCAATGGTGTTATCGTCCCCGGCGGTTTTGGAAATAGGGGATCTGAAGGTAAGATCATGGGTGCTAGATGGGCAAGAGAAAATCAAATACCATACTTAGGTGTCTGTTTTGGTTTCCAATTAGCAACTGTTGAATTTGCCAGGAATGTGCTAGGTCTGGAGAAAGCCAATTCGACAGAATTGGATCCGGATGGACCACATCCAGTGGTTGATATCTTACCTGAGCAAGAAGGTGTAGTGGACATGGGAGCAACGATGAGGCTCGGTGAACATGAGATCAAAGTTTTGGATGGAAAGGCAAAGAAATTGTATGGTAAGGATATTATATTCGAAAGGCACCGGCATCGATACGAGATAAATCCCAATTATATCGAGCGAATAGAAGCGAAAGGAATGAAATACACAGGAAGAGATTCGAGCGGCAGGAGAATGGAAATACTGGAATTGGAGGGGCACCCCTATTTTGTGGCCTCTCAGTTTCACCCAGAGTTCAAATCAAGACCAGATTCACCGTCACCATTGCATCTTGGCTTAGTGAAGGCCGCTCTGGCCAATAAAAAAGCATAATTCTCAAGGGCAAGCTTATTAAGCCGCAATTTCTGGCTGAGGCATGTCCGACAACGATGACAATGGTAGTGACTTTCGGGAGTTCAAAGGCAGTCCCGATCCTCCCGAGGAGGGAATCAACATCAAAGATATAATTATGACTGGAGGCTTCGTCATCATAATTGTTGGATTTGTACTGGGTCTGATCCGACTTATGGCACTCAAGGGAGGAGAAACACCTGATCAATTCGCTAGTGACCTTGAACAATTATACTTGAGTTATGTCATCATGTTTATTGGGATGGTTATAACCTGTTTTCTAGGCTTCGGCGGCATGTTCAAAAGAACGATGTCATCGTTCCTTTCCAGAGATTAAATATTCAGAAGGAAACCGTCTGGTCCAAATTAATGTACATGGTTCCATCGTTGATCTCAAAACTATAGATGAAAGTGTATGTTCCACTATCTTCTGAGGATGAAACTAAAGTAAAGAAAAGCGAATATCCTCTAGATGCAAGTAACGACTCAAAAGTTTCTGTGGTGGTATCAAATGATGTAGACAAACTAGTATCAGCCGCTGCATTGTCAATCTCATATTCCAATGCTAATGGAAAATTACCTTCTATAGAACTCAATAAAGGCGTGAGGTCGTGTCTTTCGCCTTGATGCTGACCAAGATTGACTGAATGTGTGATAGTGCTGCTCACTGCAATGAGTGTGATTGACATTATAAGGCCTGAAACTAACAGTAACTGTGCGTTATCCTTCATCAGCCATCCCTATATCCATACCACAACTTGAGACTAAGATCCCAAATCTCATTATCTGCCCAGACTATCCTGAAAGCCTGAACAACTGGCCCAGACTGGACCTCGCGATCTACAATAACCTCTGTCTGACCACCATGTGTTGCTTCCAGACGATACGAAACCGATGATGCAAGGCCCGCATCCAAGTATTGCTTAATCGATGCATCATTATCCGTAGCAAGCCACCAGGCAAGAGTTGAGTCATCATGTGCTGTGGCTATCGTAGCATCAGAGGGTTGCCAGACGTCTAACATCTCAAGAATCTCCAGACCTGAAAAATAAAGGTCGTTTTCCTCCAGATTATTAGCATCACTCGTTGGCAAAATGTTCACAGACACATTTACGGCTGAAGTAAACAAGGTTGCCACTAAAAGGACCTCAAGCACATGCATCTGACCTTTGGTGTCATTCATAGTACATTCAACCTCAGCTAAATCTGAGGAGTTATCATGGATGTTCCTATTCCCGTAAGTTCAAAGACAAGCCATCCAACCACAAGTAAAAAGGATGCTCGGTTAAATGCTGAATATAATCTTCCATTAGCCATGAAACCGGCCGCTAGTCCGTTGCCAATACCTTGCACTATCAGACTGTAAAGGAAAATCGTGGAAATCCAGACCTCGTTTACCTCCCTTATGGTTAGGTTTCCAATAGACATGGAACCTGAGCTTCCAGTAGCTACTGCTGAATCAACAATAGCTGGAATGAAAGTTTGTGCAAGAACAAGGATAATGCCCAGATAGACAAAGAAGGAAGCATAAATGACCGTTACGTAACTTCCGACTTCCTGCCTTCTTTCTGTCTCCAAGGCTTTGATTTCCCTGGCATCAAAAGAAGCGGCCAGAAGAATATCCGAGATACGGCCACCCGCACGGTTGGCCTCATCTACCATTCTAACGGCTCTAGTCACAATCGGTGAAGTAACTCGTTCGGTGAACATATCCAGAACCTCTCCAAATGAAATGCCCCAAGAAATCTGGGCCGCCATTTTGTTAACGTCCTCGTTAAGGTTACCATACTCTCCCTTGGCCAGGGTCTGAATCGCGACGGTCATGCTCAGACCACCCTTCCAATACTCTGCAAGGTCTCTCAGAAAATCTGGAAATTTGGCCTCAACGCGGGACCGAATCTGGTCCCTACGTCGTCCATAAAGCCCATAAGGCAGCATCAATGAGAGCAAAGCAAATACCACATAGTCGATTGCTGATATCTCAGGAAAGGAACGGTACCATGTATTGGGGTTCATTTCATTCTCTATTCCATCAACCGCAGGATTGCTGTCCTTTGACACATTGGCTTGGATAGCAGGAAGGCCCAGGCCATAAATTGCCTCTACACGATTCTCCTTACCCATTGATTCGTCATAAGTATGCCCAAATGTGAATGAAAAACGGCCGTCATTCATGGCCCAAGGATTATCGAATTGCTTATCATAGTCCATATCGACCACCAATGTCTGGGCATCTGTAGTATTATTGATACTAGCAATCCCAAAGAAGAAGAGGCCAAAGACAATCGAAAAGAAAACAACGACAACCGGAGCCCAATCGAAAGTCTTGTCCCTGACATTTAGCCAACGATTGACCTGGCTGTACTCCATCCAGCGCCTCTTGGTTCCAGTACGTGGGTCTTGGTAGCTTTTCTTCTCCAAATCACCTTTAAGCGTCATTAGTCGGCTGATATCTCCTGACTTAAACTATAGAACAGAGCACAAAAAACAATCTGAATTATAGGAAATCCACCAAATACCAAAATATACATGTGAATCTCCTCAATCTTCATGCCAGCCCCTGATACCCAGAAAGTAATAACTGCAATAATCATAGCAAATATCGGCAAAGCAACGGCTACAACCACATAGGCTTCCGAGAACAGGGCCATCTGCTGTAATACATCCTTAACATGAATACGATTCTGCTGTGCATAATACTCAGATCTGTTCAAGAAATATAACTTCAGGTTACCTCCCGCTGTCACAGTACCTATGATTCCCTGAACAAATTCTGCAAATCTCTCGGAAGGAGTTCTATCTACAGCTTCCTTCAATGTGGTAATCAGATCGCGGCCCAAGAATTCCATACTGTGATAAATCCATGCTGCCTCGTTCGAAATCTCACCATAGATGTCCTTGTTTCTGGCGAGAGATTTGAAGGTCTGTGACGGTGTAGCGTTAGCTGCCGCCATAGCTGACACATAACTTGCAGCGTAAGGTATCTGCCTATCCATATTGGTGGCTCTACTACTGGCCACCCAACCAGGGGTAAACAACTGAATCAAACCCACCAATGCGGGCAAGGCAAACACTAGAATTCCAATGAGAGCCAATTTAACTTTATCCGAAACAGGCGAGAAGTTTTCTCCGGTAGATGGATTCTCCATCGTCTCAATTTGAGGTATCAGAAAACCAAGAAGAAACAATACGAAAAGTACTCCGCCGACAAATGTAACTAAAACCTGCATGATTGAAGAGGCCATATAGTCCTCCGCTAGAAGCGGAATTCTGGCTTTGACAAGATCGTTCCTGAGGCCTATCGAATCTTTGGTCAGCATGCGACCTAACCATCCTAGTAAAACTCTACTAAATGTTTCAAAACCGGTCAGAGCCATTTGTGCCACCAACGCGGATTAGCGGAACGTTGAACTCTAGTGGCTAAAGCAGCCTTCAGACTCGTAAGGGCCTTAGCAGCACGGTCCTCCTCAGAGGACACTGAAGTAGCCTTCTTCTCTGGCTGATCCTCCAGTTTCATAATTTTAGCTTCAGCATTGGCCTTCTTGTTAAGCTCGGACCGGATGCCTTTCAACATACGCCTAGCCTCAATCTCATTAAGCGATGAAACGTCACCCAGACCTATCTGTTTGGACAAGGGAGTCAGTTGTTTAAGCGGCACATAGTAGGCTTGATTCTTCAATAAATCTGACTGGAGGCGAGCCTCTATCTTATCCCTCCTAACCTCCTCCTTTGTAATTAACTTAGAGCGCTTGGTTGGATTGTCGGTCTGTGATATCTTGGCATCGTTCTTAGATCTGGCTGCCTGCTCTTTGGCCTCACGTTTCTGATATTTTTGTCTGATCTTAGGTGGGAAATCTGAAACATCAACCTCGCCATCTCCATCTCCATCTTCTGAACCCGACAGGTCCATGTCTCGTTCTGCAACCTTGCGACGACGCTTCTTGCCACCAACCTGCATATCTGCATAAACTTGACGCATGACGTCTTCAGGATGAACGTAGTACTCTGCAATAACTTTGGCAAAGTCCTTGAAATCTCTGATTGCCTTCTTAAGACACCATTCGATAACCAGTTGGCGTCTCTTCATCTCATCCATAATCTCAACTCGGTTGAGATTGGCTATCGCCATAATCTTCTCGAGGACATAGGACTTGCCTGAGAATAGGAATTCATCAACTGTGTTGTCCCATCTAAATGCTTCATTGGTAAGCAATTCATGAGAATGAGGATCAATTCCAATAATCTCGACTATGTTCTTGTTTCTCCTTACTCGTTTTCCTGCAATACGTGTCTGCATTTGAATTGAAATACAATCCAAAGCAGGAATCAGAACCCTTGGAATCTCAATCGGTTTGTTCTCAAGACGGTGTACTAAACTCTGAATAGAATCGGCGTGGAAAGTTGAGTAAGTAGTGTGACCTGTGGCCATTGCTTGAAACAGAACATAAGCCTCAGCACCACGAATTTCTCCCACAATAATATATTCTGGACGTTCTCGAAGAGCTGCTCTCAGAAGGTCATACATGTCAACCTCTCCTGGCGCTTTCAAACCTGTTCCGCCTGCTTCACCACCAAAACCCTGTCTTGTACATCCTGGAATCCAGTTAGGATGTGGCAAATTCAACTCTCTCGTCTCCTCAATACTGACAATCTTGTGTTGCCAAGGAAGGAAAAGGGAACATGCATTCAATGACGTGGTCTTACCAGAAGCCGTTCCGCCAACAAACAGCATGGACATTCCATATTGCATAGCCATCCAGAAAAATGCAATCTGCATTGATGAAAATGTCTTGAATTCAAGCAAATCTACAGGAGTAAAAGGTTCATCCCTGAAACGCCGAATAGTGAAAGTAGAACCTCTGGTAGAAATTTCCCTACCAAGCGTCATAACAATTCGTGAACCGTCCATCAGGGTTGCATCCAGAAGTGGTTCTGCAATCGAGATATGCTTACCACAACGCTGTGCCATACGGATGATGTAACTTTCCAATTCGAGTTCATCCTCCCACATAACATTGGTTCTCAATGATTCAAATCTTCTGTGATAAACAAAGATCTCAACACCAGGACCGTCGCAAGAAACATCCTCAATGTTTGGATCGCGCATCATGGTGTCTACCTTACCATAACCGATCAAATCTCTTTCAATGTAATAATGAATCTTATCACGGTTGCTCTTGCGTGACTTCAACCTATAACGGTCCAGTATATCATCTACAGCCTGCTTCAAGAACTCATCCTGTGACTCATCCATCGTTTCACGATTGATGTTAAGAGCACGTTGAAGAACCTCTTTTATCGTTTTTAAGTCATCCAGTTCCTGTTTGGTGGCCTTGGGTTCGACCACGTAGTAAAACCTAGAATAATCCCTTTTATCGAATAGAACCCGGACGTAGGAATAGGGAGGTTGAACTGGATATGTATCAAGCTCTTCAAAGTCTTCTCCAATCTCGATGTCATCCATAACCAGATCATGAATCACGCCCTCTTTCTCAGCAGACCTGCGCTTCCGATCCAAGGCTTTTCTTTGTTTCTTGAGTTTACGGCGTTCGAGCCAAGACAGTTTCGATTCATCAATCTGTTCTTCTTCTTCTTGACCAAGTAATCCAGAACCGGCATCTAAAGTTCCTTCTGCTGCGCTCATCTCAATTTCCTGGGGTCAATTTGACGACCTTCAGGTCGTTATCATAATGTGCGACTATATAAGAAGTCGTCGACTTCAAAGGGAGTCCATTTTTGGTCTCTATTGCAGTTGCAGGATAAAGTGGAAAAGTGACCTCAAATGAACCTCCTCTCGGTTGCAAGGTCGTAACTTTCAAGCCTCCTTCAGTTCCACTTACCTTGTACTGGATACCATGATTTATGGCTTCTATACCTGTCTCTAATCTAATGACTGGGGAAGCGGTGGGATGTTCACGCACGGTGTTCAACAAATCCTCTATCGCCAACTGAAAATAAAGGGCCAGCTGTTCGGCCTCCTCCTGCGCAGTGTTGGATAGATTGCCATTAATTATTGTGCTGGAAGTAAGCATAATTGAAGATAATATCAGAACTGAAATCAATGCTGTATAAACATAGCCAATTAACTGCGAGGCTGCTGAATCATCGTATGTTAAAGGTGACATGGATGGTCCTCTCTAGTATCCTGAAATCGAAAGCTGTGTTTTGAGAATAGACTATGTCCTCTTCAAAACCCATATTAGCTGCCGTAGTAGACTCTGAACTGGTAAAATAATACGTATTACCGTCAAATCCCCAGTTAGAAAGGTAGTAATTCCTGAGGGCCAGTGCACTATCGCCTGTAAAACCCATTCGTAAGGAATAGATAGTGACTGAATTATCAGTTCCACCTTGATTACGAGCTTCAAAATTGTAGTTACCAGCCATAACAGATTTAGGAGATGACGAAGACATGTCATAATCGGTCTGGTAAAGTGATAATGAATCAAAAGAATTCGAATTCTCTATGGACCTGATCAAAGGCTGGGAAATCACAAAGAAATTGCCTCCAGGTTCCTTGGCGACCAAACCACCATTGAACATTCGCATTTTATAGATACCCGAAACCGAGGAATATTTGTAAGACAAAGAATCAACTCCATAAACGAAGAAACCTCCAATTTGAGTTGTGTTCTCCGTACTCGTATACGTTGCTTTAACACCATAAACAATCTCTGGAAAACCAGTCACGAGACGCGAGGAAGTAGTGCCTGTCCAGCTTGTTCCATTGGGATAGGTCAAACTGACACTGTAATCATTGACAATGGCTTTGGAATCAGTCATGGCAAAAGTTTTTGCACCACTCTTAACACCGATGATTTTTGGGTCTGACCAAGAAACGGTAGTGTAATAGTATCTCATCTCATCCAGATTCTCACGAAGCACGAACGTACCTGAGCTGAAAGAAACCGTTGAAGTGCGAGATGACCCTGTCCCCTGTAATATAACCTGATCCATATCTGCATCAAAGTTCAGAAAATTGTTTTGTGCAGAAGTGTAGATTGCATAAGCCTCACTCTGCTGTATCTGTGGAATACCCCAAACCAGCATGGTCCCCGTAATTGAAACCATAATCCCCAGAATAAGAATTGTACCTATTATAGGACTCACGCCATCTTCTGACTTGCGGAAAGAAAGCTCACGCTGCACATCTGGGCACTAATAGGGGTTCTAAAAAGTGTTAGGTTCTAATTAATGTTCATTATCCTCTAACCATTTTTCAGCGTCCATAGCAGCCATACAACCCATCCCTGCTGCTGTGACGGCCTGACGATAACGTGTGTCAACAACATCACCAGCTGCAAAAACACCTGAGACGCTCGTCATCGAATTCTCATTCCAAATTATATATCCTTGTTCATCTGTCTCTATCTGCCCATTAAGGAAACCAGTCATTGGCTTGTGACCAATGGCAATAAACGCCCCATCACAGGAAAAATCTTCCTCGGTATTATTTTGTGTGTCAACCAAAACAGCACCTTCAAAATTTTCAGCATCTCCAAGCCAGCCCTTAACGACACGATTCAGTTTCCATTCAATCTTGGGATTACTCTGAGCTCGATCAGCCATTATCCTGGATGAACGCAAACCTTCCCTACGATGTACGATAGTAACTTTGCTACAGAAACGGGTCAGAAAAGTAGCTTCCTCCATAGCTGAGTCGCCACCGCCGACCACTATTACCTCTTTATCCCTGAAAAAAGCGCCATCACAAGTTGCACAGGTTGAAATTCCTCGACCCTTATGGACGGCCTCATTTTGGACATCGAGCCAAATTGCTTCCGCTCCTGTGGTAATTATCAAAGATTTGGCCAAATGCTCTTCTGTACCTACGGTAACTTTGAAAGGATTTTTAGACAAGTCAACCGAATCCACATTCTTGTCTACTATTTTGCAGCCGAATCTGGATGCCTGGGACCTAAGCTCCATCATCATCTCTGGTCCAGTGATCCCCTCAGGATAGCCAGGATAATTCTCCACATCGCTGGTCAACATCAACTGTCCGCCACTTGCATATCCTGCAAACAACAGTGGGTTTAGCATTGCACGACCTGCGTATAATCCTGCAGTATAGCCTGCTGGACCTGAACCGATTATTATCACATCATTAATATTAGACACCCAGACCCAATTACAAGGTTGCTAAAATCATTACGCCGGAATCAACCGTTCCATCTGGCAGAAATTATGAAACCGGTATGGCCCAGCATGTTAGTCTTTGGTCGGAGGGCATTTGATTTGGATTGCCAGTCTCGTTGAATGATCTCGACAATTTCAATTTCTTTCCACCCTTCCAGAGAAACTAAAAGGTTCTCCACCTGGTTCACAGTGGGAACGTAACTCAACATAAAGCCACCAACCCTCAAGGATCTCTTTGACCATTCAATAATCTCATTAGGATTAGGAAGATCCAATACGATTGCATCGGCCTCTATTTCTTTGGTCTTGTCTTCCAACTCACTGCTTCGGATTTCGACCAAATCTTTCCATGGACTCATTTCCAAGTTCTTCTCAGCTATTTTGAAGTGACGGGGATTATTCTCAAAAGTGATGACCTTACCATTTGGAGCTACGGCTTGGGCAAGCGCCAGAGTCAAGGCTGCCGAACCGCAACCTGCCTCGACTACAGTGCCTCCTGTTGCCAGACCTGACTTGTAGATCATCCAGACTATATCTTTGGGCAGGACTATCTGAGGTCCACGTTTGAGATTAGATTGTACATCTGACAAGGCGTATCTTGCAATCAAGCACTTTTCACCCAGAAGATCGAACGCGGACCCTAGTTTTTGTCCCCGCACAGCTTCACCAGGGAAACGGCCAAAACCAGCTATCTCGATTATCTCTGAATCTAAATCAACAAGGTGCGCCGAACCATTGATTATCAAAAGATTCCAATTGCTCATCAGAGCTAGCTAAGGTAATCAGCCTACCAAAAGCTTAGCGTTGGCCAGAGAATATTTCCAATCACTTGGAATAACGTTATTTGAACGATAATATTTGGCCAGACGGAGTATCTTCGCTTCGGTAAGACGCAAAGAACGCATATTGTGATTATCTTTGTTGTTTACTTTCAGATGTTCTCCCAGACGAACTGCCTTTCGCATCAGATTGGTCAAGTCCTCAGGTAAGGAGGGAGATGCCTTATTCTCTTGCAAAATCTTCAATATTGATTTACCAGTAGCGAGTTTTACGCTAGGAACGGCGTGTGAGTCTCTCAAGGCCATTCCGATTTGTGACGTGGAAAGCCCCTCAGAATACATTTTTATTATCTCTTTTTCCACATCTTTTGCCTTGGGTGACCACTTTGGGCTCTCTTTTCTAGTCTGCGGACTAGACCCGGAGCGCCCCCTGTGCCTTGCATGAATTCTTGCCATATATCCTAATCTCCTATGGAGAGAATGGCGCCAGTCAGACCGGTATAAAAACATTGGCACATTCAATAACCCGTGGTCCAGTAAAGCGCCAATTCTGTATTGGAATAAATCCTGTATGTAAAATCAGGCATGTACATGTAGTGATAATTCAGTACCAAAGAAAGCGTGGATGACGTACCACTCATATCTGGCATGCCCAAGTTGACTAAGGACAATGATCTGTTCTGACCTATCTCGGATAAGATGATTCCAGTATTGTTCCATTCCCATAAATGGTCTAAAGAATTCCAATACATCTCCTTGACAGAAATCCGTTCAACCTCCATCCGTTCAATCTTTACAAGACCCTGTGATAATTCCAATGAATCCATTTGGGCCAGCATATCCGAATAGGCTGCAACTCTCCGCTCCCTTTTCACATCATTGGATTCGAAAATCCCATTTTCCAGACTATCATCCATCCACTGCGCCGCGGAAATACTGCTATCACGGACATAGTAGGTGTAGAACTGGGCTTCCCTTTCATGAGCTGCAACCCTGTACCCAAGGTCTGCATATGAGAAAGAAACGAGAATAACCGTTAGAACCGAAAAGAGTGCAGCGATACGTCTGGGATGATCTTGAAGGTTATCCAGGAAAAAATCGAACCCGGGTGCCATGAAAAGGAGAATCCCAAAGGTCACCAGGTAAGGGATGTAAATAATATCTGAAATGACAAAGAAGGACAGGGCCAAATAGGACATTGAGAACAAATATCCTAGCTTGACGCGCCCTTCCTGAATCCAGAACACAATACCAAGGATAGCTATAAAAATAAAAGGACCGACATTTATCAGGTAATAGACTGCTAAATTTGCCAGAGATGACCAAACACCATTGCCACTGAAGAGATAGGCTCCAATAAGGTCGTCATCGGGGCTATAAGGAGAAAAATCCAGATACTGTAAATAGAATAGATAACCAGAGAAAAAGATTAGGAAACCCAGAGTTTGCCTGCCTGCACGCTCACGGTTGGTAGCATTCTCCTGCCAATAAAATAGAAGATGGGCCACCAACA
>Ga0208879_1000817_pt1 | contig 31158 bp, 21 predicted proteins | sample Knorr_S15_td_Bot_FD_185605 | JGI IMG/M metagenome (GOLD analysis project Ga0208879, IMG submission 185605) | Marine microbial communities from Southern Atlantic Ocean transect - Knorr_S15_td_Bottom_ad_5009_LV_A (SPAdes) (version 2) | ecosystem: Environmental > Aquatic > Marine > Oceanic | place...
TAGATTCAGACACTATCAAAGTCTATGTTTCTTATGCAGCAAAATGGTCAGATTTTGAGATGGGTGGAAATACTTCTGGAAATGGAGTTGAACTTGATTTTGATGTTTCAATTTCATATGATAGGGACGCAGGCAATACCATTCGCAAGGTGGTTGCAGAGTTGACTTACCCACAGCAGGATGGTGACTGTACAAATATCCCAGGTACAAACAATTGCCGTGCAAAGTTGGATACATATGCTTACAATGAAGAAGGGGATGAAGCCGCTAATACCTCAAATACTGGATTAGACCAACGCAATAATGGTGATAATTGCGATGCAGCAAATGATTGCGTATTCCTCACCATGTCGTCATACATCTTTGGTGATGGCGACACAACCTATGGTGATGGGGATTGGACTTTCAAAATAAAAAATGACAAACAGAATGACCTGCAAGTAGAATCATTCATTATTAGATTGGTATATGTATGACAAATCACATGACTAGTGTGTAATTGTTATGCCCTATCATTTTCTTTACAAGAGGCTATATGACTAGTCATTCTCACAAACAATAATACAGTTATAGGACAAAGGTAGGCGGAGTAAATGGATTTGAAGGATACTGCTGATAAACTACTTCATGGTGATGTCAAAGGTGTAATCTCAGGTGTATCCAAGCAGTTGGAACGGACGATTGGTTTGGTTGGAGTTATTATTATTTCATTATCAGCAATGCTTGGTTCCGGCCTATTCGTTCTTCCTTCCCTTGCTGCTGAGACCATGGGGGCATCTGCGGCAGGAATTTGGCTGGCATATATTCTTGCAGCGACAGTCGTATTGCCCGGAGCAATTTCAAAAGCAGAATTGGCTTCTGCAATGCCAGTTTCAGGTGGAGATTACATCTACATCGAGCGAACATTTGGACCAATGTTTGGAACGATTTCAGGATTGGGTCTTTGGGCATCTTTCTTGTTGAAAGCAGCGTTTGCTTTGATTGGTTTATCTGCATATATGTATGTGATTACTAATTTCTTGTCGATTGAATTGAACGCCTTTGTCGTTTCGATGAGCGTATTGAGTTTAGTTGTAATAATCAATATTCTCGGCGTTAAGAAAATAAAAGCAATCCAAGCACCGATTGTTGGCTTTTCAATACTATTACTGCTGATATTATCTGTTAAAGTGATAATCACTGGAGAAGCAGATTTGTCAATTCCTGCCAGAGCCGCATACAATACTGATGTTTGGCTACTTGGCGAAACAGCAGCGCTTGTGTTTGTTGCATATGCAGGTGTTACCAAAGTGGCTGCAATCGCTGGGGAAATAAAGGACCCAGGAAAAAATCTACCGAGTGGAATGTATATTTCTCTTGCAACTGCAACCCTGCTCTATTCAGGTGTTGCATATATTTTGATGGCTACACTTGCCGATGGATGGTGGATTGCTGCCGATGGTAATGCTGTCGAAGACCCTATTTTCATATTTGCAGAACATGTTGGTGGAAAAACAATCGGCATAGTCGCAGCAATATTGGCAATTCTAACGATGGCCTCAATGGCATTAGCGGGCATTCTCGCCTCCTCAAGATATTTATTTGCGATGGCGCGTGATAATCTCTTACCACAAGCCATTGAAGATGTCAATGCGAAATGGGAAACACCTCATTGGGCCATCATTCTAACCGGTGCAATGATGGCATTGGTTCTCATTACATTGCCAGTGAAAGATGTAGCAAAATTAGCATCCGGCTTCCAAATAATGGTATTCGTTATTGTAAATATGTGTTTGATAGTATTGCGCGGAGTCAAGAAAGGCCATGAATGGTATCAACCTACATATTTTGCACCATTATTCCCACTGATACAGATTTGGGGAATTGTTGGCGGAATTGTGTTGGTGATTATTATGGGTGAAAAGGCCTTCATAGGAGCAGGGGTTGCCATTGTTATTGGATTGATCACATATTATTCGTATGGTAAAAAGCATGCCCACCCAAGAGAAACTCCTTTCCATACATTCAAGCAAGAATTCCTTAATCCAACACCAGAAGAGCATAAACGCCGCGAGGAAATGTTTCACATGGCCGATTTTGGTGGCAAGAATCACTTGACACTCAAAGAATTCCAACACACATTGAAACATCTAGGGTTTGGATATGATTCGGATGAAACACGCCTAATTTTCCATATGGCAGATGCCAATGAAGATGGCGTGATTGATATTGATGAATTCCTCAGTAGTTTTGAAAACGCTGAACAAGAATGATAGCAACTTCTAATTGCATATCTTAAAGCGGTAAGCATACCAGCGATGACTGATGAGAAGAACACGCATCGTGTCTACCATCGGGCCATCTTCAGATTCTCCTGAGGTTCTCGAATCAATTCTTAGAGCCGGTGTCGATGTCTGCCGATTGAATTATTCGCATGGTGAACCAGCTGAAAAAACTCCAATATATGAGCAGATTAGGAAATTTGAAGAAGTCCTAGGCAAGCCAACTTGCATACTTGCAGATTTACCAGGTCCGAAATTAAGGCTTGGAAATTTTACAGGTGTTGTCCTATTGATAAAGGGCCAAACTGTAGAACTCCATTGTGGCATGGCTAAGATGAAAGATGCAAGCGCTACAAAGTTGCCAGTGGAATATGCGGGTCTTAGTTTGGAATTAAATGTAAATGACCCAGTTCTTATTGCAGATGGTTTGGTTAGATTAATTGTTAAAAAAACTGAGGCAAAATCCGGTGGAATTGTTACTTGTGAAGTTGATGATGGAGGCGCTGTTAGCGCAAGAAAAGGGATAAATGTTCCAGGTACAATTATTGATTTACCAGCGATTGGAGCGCATGATAAAATTGCATTAGAACATGCATTACAACATGGAGCCGATTATATTGCAGTTAGTTATGTTCGTACTGCTGCAGATTTGATCCCAGTAAAAGAAGCGATAAAAAAAGCAGGACAGCATGTTCCAATCATAGCAAAAATTGAGCATCCAACCGCGCTAGCAAACTTGGAAGAAATACTTGACGCGGCGGATGCTGTGATGGTTGCAAGGGGTGACCTAGGGGTTGAAATCCCCTTGGAACAAGTGCCATTGGCACAACAAAGAATCATCGATGGTGCTTTACAAAGAGGAATGGTTGTAATCGTAGCAACTCAAATGCTTGATTCGATGATTTTGAATTCACGACCTACAAGAGCCGAGGTGAGTGATATTTCTAATGCGATTCGTTTTGGAGCAACCGCAGTAATGCTATCGGGTGAAACCGCTTCAGGAAAATACCCATTACAATCGGTTGAGATAATGGATAAAATTGCTATTGCTACTGAACAAGGATTGGAATCATCGGGGGCTAGGCCTAGTGGTTTGGCTAGATTCAAAGCAACAAGAGCGGTTGCACATGCTGGAGTTGAATTAGCAAAGGTTAGCAATGCAGCAAGAATTGTTGTTGCTACTGAACATGGGAACGCACCGAGGTTGGTTGCGGGTTATCAGCCAGAAATTCCTGTTACAGCAGTTAGTGATAGAATAAGGGCGGCACGAAGAGTTCGTTTGTTGCCTGGAGTTGATAGTATAATCGTTGAAGAACATCAACGCGGTTCTGAAACTATGCAGGCGGCGGTTGCAGCACTATTGGATGATGGGAGGCTGAGTATCGGAGATCGTGTAGTGGCGATTTCGGGAAGCCCTCTTGCAATGAGAGGTGCTACTAGTACTATCAGAATGTATCGTATAGCCAAAGATGGAACTATTATTGGAGCAGAATAAAAGGTAAGTGGTAACCCCCTCTCGCTAATAGTAAAAAAGTAGGTCATTTGATAAAATTTTGCGAATTATTTTGAATCTATAAGCCTTCTGTGCCCCGATTACAGACCTTAAGGATTGCAATTAGTTAGATAATATCAGTCGCTGTCTTCAAATAGGGGTTTCTTGTCGGCTGACTCGCTAAGGAGTAATCACAATGGGATCTCAATGGGAAGATAGGAGCAAGCCTCACTTGAATATCGTGTTTATCGGACATGTTGACCACGGAAAGTCCACTACTGTTGGACGCCTTCTTTTGGACACAGGTCACATCGAAGGTCACGAAGTTGAAAAGAATGAAAAACTCGCTGCAGAATCTGGTAAGGCTGGATTCGGTCTTGCGTATGTCATGGACGGACTAAAGGAAGAGCGCGAACGTGGTATTACCATTGACGTAGCTCACAAAGAGTTTTTCACACCTAATTACTATTGGACTGTTATTGACGCTCCAGGTCACCGTGATTTCGTCAAGAACATGATCACCGGTGCTTCACAAGCCGACGCAGCAGTTCTACTATGCGCAGCAAATGATGGTGTTAACGCACAAACCAAGGAACACGCTTTCCTTGCTCGTGTTCTAGGTGTTTCACAACTTATCGTACACGTTAACAAGATGGATATTTCTGGTGTTGACTGGTCTGAAGACAAGTATAACCAAGCATGTAAGGAAGTTAGTGCACTATTGAAGATGGCAGGTTTCAAGCCGGACGATATTCCAATGATACCAGCATCTTCACTAAAGGGGGACAATGTGTACATCAAGTCCGACAAGTGCCCATGGTACAAGGGACCAACTCTTTTCGAGGCAATTGACAAGCTTACAATGCCAAAAAAGCCAATCAACAAGCCACTTCGCTTGCCGATTCAAGATGTTTACAAGATTTCTGGTATTGGAACAGTTCCAGTAGGAAAGATCGAAACAGGTACTCTAAACGTTGGAAAGAACGTTATCTTCAATCCTTCACAGAAGTCTGGTGAAGTCAAGTCAATAGAGATGCACCACACAATGGTACCTAAGGCAGAGCCTGGTGACAACGTTGGTTTCAACGTCCGTGGTCTTGCACAAGTTGACATTCGCCGTGGAGACGTTGCAGGATATGCCGATTCCCCACCAACATTCGTTCGTCACGACGAATCATTCGTTGGACAGATTCAACTAATGGACATTCCAAAGGCAGTTTCTGTTGGATACACTCCTGTGTTCCACGCTCACACCGCTCAAGTCGCTATTCGCTTCTTGGAACTTCTAGAGAAGACTAACAAGAACGGAAAGGAAGCAAATCCTTCTTTCCTAAAGACTGGAGATGCATGTTTGATTCGCTTCCAGCCTACCAAGCCTTTCGCAATTGAGCAAATGGATACCTTCCCTGAACTTTCCCGCTTCGCAATTCGCGACATGGGTAAGACAGTCGCTGCTGGTGTTTGTCTGAAGATTGATAAGAAGTGAGTCTAATTAATTCATCTAAAGTATTGGAGGAATAAAAATGGCTGCAGTAACAATCATCAAGTTAACCGGTGAGAACCATTCTGATATCGATTCAGTAGCAGCACAAATCAAGAATATTTGTGAGACTGGCGGTATTTCACTTCGTGGACCTATTCCACTACCAACACGTCGTCTAGTCGTACCAGTTCGTAAGGCTCCAGATGGTGAAGGCAGTGAAACATACGATCACTGGGAACTGAGAGTTCACAAGCGCCTTCTTGAAATGGATATCACATCCGGTAAGGACGAAAATGCACTTCGTGCAGTAGCTCGTATCCAAATCCCAGATACTGTCAGCATTGAACTTTCAATGCGCGCAGTTAACTGAAGAGAACGATAGTTATTATTGACAATATATTGTTGCCGTAAGGCTATTCATTTGGCAAGGCGCATCTTTTTGTCTGCACGGCGCTGAATGATTACGCTCAAAGAGCCGCAATTTTAGCGAATCCGCCATCAACTAACATTTCTGCAGTTATTGAATCTAAGAAGTGAACATCACCTGCTTCCAAATTAACTTCTTCACCTGAAGCGTTTATTATCGCTTCAGGCAATGATTCCAAAATTCTCACACGAACCAAATCATCCTTTTCAATTTCTTCTTCAGATTCAACATCTGGATTCAACATCGTTTCTTCTAATTGGATTGCATTGGTCTTGGAAGAAGGTGCCAACTCCATTGCTGCTGCATGACGAACTTCTCCACCCGCCTCTCCCATGAATGATGTCATGTCTTCACCTTCGCCTTCTTTGGCACTACCCATTGGTTCTTGAATTCCTTCAACATCATGCAGATCTGCGTGAATATGCTCATCCAAGTCAGGCCATTCAGTTTCTGAAAACCGATCTTCTTCATCGGCTTCCATCATATCGATGGCATCAGCTTCTTCATCTTCAAAAGCCAAAGCAGGAGGTGGATTACCTGTTAAGTTGTTTTCAGAGAAGGAATCCAATTGCATAGTACCTGGGGCATGAAGCACCTTGTCGATTATTCCTTCACCGGCAACTCCATTTTGCATTCCATTCCAATCAACAGCCATCTTAAATCGGTCAACTTGAATCAGTAATGAATGATAGAAAGCCTTCTCTTCAGGATCATGACGTTGCCAATCGAGTGAAGGTAATTCTTGGTTCATTCCAGAATTCGCAGTAGTCCTCATCGATTGGCTCGCGGCGTGTTGCATCATTGCAACCATTCTCTTGCGTGCTAATTCACTGGCTATCCGGCGAATATTTGCTTGTCTTTTCTGGAGATTCTGTAAGCGAATACCTGTAGCACCCATCCTTAACAAATCTTGAATATCCAAATCTATGTCTGAAAGTAACTTTTTAACATTCTCCCAGAAATCAGTTCTCGGTAATCTGATTGGAACATTTCTCCCCGATTGCTGTCGATTTGTTGTGAATAATTGCTCCTCCGCCTCGTGCGCTTGGGCGCTATCAAGTTCACGTGGTGGCGACATTATGGATACCCTGTAGCCCACGATTCTTGAACCCTTCACTAAAACCACTTCGCACAATTGATGCTCACTTTGATATTCAAAGACCTCACCTCGTGAAACGAGGTGGTTAGAATATGGGCAGCAATGCAGGCTTGAATGAAATAAATAATCCTTATTGTAATACAGCCATGCTCATTGTATCAATACTACTAATCACATCATACTCTCCAGTTATTGGCAATTCACAATTTGATAGTAGTTTGGAAAACTTACCGAATAATTCAGACGCATCCTCTCGATCATCAGCAGCGGATGAGCATTGGTCAGGACCAGATTCTTTTTATCCAATCGCTAACCAATTTGGTGTAAACCAAACTCTTAATTCTTCAATTCAGATACCATATAATCAAAGCGTAAGCACTGCAGAAATCTCAATCCAACCACTTTTCACCTCAACTAATACCAATGGAACAATGTTTGGGCCTGAATCTGCCAATAATTGGAATGGCACTCATAATGATACCAACGGTATTGGCCATAATGGGCAGCTTACTTTAGCAACCAATTCATCACTTGGGACATTAACTGATTTTGAAAGCAATGTCTTTACTCCGATGAATTGGTTAGGACAAGGAAATAATGATGCTATTTGGCATATTTTGCGTCCAACAATTGACTCAATTAATACCTCAAGCAATCAACAAGTACCCTCTAGTACGAGTCAAGGAATGGGTTATTTGAGTTCTAGAGCATTAGGTGATATTGCTCAAAACTTCAGTTCATGCCTTCAATCACAAATATATGATGTTCCAAATTATGTTAACAATTATTCTTTGACAACAAAGGTATGGGTTTCTCTATTGGATTCTGATGCTGTTTGGGTTGAAGCAATGAATGATTCAGGGACTTGGCAGGTAATAACTCCAGATTCTAATTATAGTAATTCTAGTTCATTGAATGGTTCACCTGCAATGGTTTGGTCGGGCCAAAGTAATGCATGGATACCTCAGAGATTCCAATTAGATTCGATTGTATCTTCACAAGGCAGCGAAATAAAATTCAGATTCTGTTTGCAAACTTCCTCTATCGCCAGCGCCCGTGCTGGTGTATTTATTGATGATATGAGGTTACACAATGATGGAGATCAATCTGGAGCTTGGATACACGGAAGTTTGAGTGGAGATTACTTACCAAATGCAAATGGAAGATTGATTATTCCAGCAAATCTTAGCAATTTGAGCGGACCAATGGAAATTGAATTATTCACCAATTGGGATATTGAAGGAGGTTTTAACGATGGAATGACCACTTGGCTATCTCTTGATAACGGGACTAATTGGAGATTACTTTCTCTTTCACCAGGACACCCAGGTAATGGAATATGGTACAAGGGGTCCTTTTACCAAACTGAATCCGGACGTTGGATACCAATCAGTTATTCACTCCCAGCCAATGTTTCCAGCCATGTCAATGCAAGCAATGCACTAATCCGATTCTTGGTTCAAACAGATGCAATTGTAAATTATGGGGGATTATCATCATCAGGTTGGGAAGGAATGGCAATCGATGACATTACAATTTATTCCAATCGTGGTACGGCAAATGTTCAAAAAAGAGTTATTGCCAATTTTACTAATCCTAGCGATGGCCAATATGGCAATCAGAGTGGCTGGCTAAATTATTCAGGAACTAGTCCAAATCAGTGGATTTGGACAAATCTTCTCGGAGCGAATGGTGCAATGAACTCATATGAGGGCTTTGATTCAGGAAATTTAGCACCTGCAGGTTGGTCGATTCAGACTTCTGATACAAGAAAATTCGAAATAGGTGCGGTGAGCGATGCTGCTGGATTTGGACCAGCATCATGGCCTTCGGGTAACAATGGTGCTGGGATATATTTAACCAACAAATATACCAATAATATGCTCACCCATTTAATTACCCCAATTTATGATATTCCTGAGAATTCTACTGCTAGACTTACTTTCAAAAGTTGGGTTTGCACGGAAGCAGCATGGGATGGAGGGGCGGTTTCTCTTTCAACAGATGGTGGAGAAAGTTGGTGGTATATCCCACCAAATTTGAATGGATTCCATGACCAATTATCTCAGGTCAACCCGCTATCACCATTCTATGGAGAAGGAATATTTGATGGTTCAAAAGTCATTGGTGGTTGCCATAATGTCGTTAGAGGATTTGATTTGAAGCAATCAGACCTCAGCAATCTTACTGGGCAAAGTGTTAGGGCGAGGTTTACTTTCTTCTCTGATACCTATATACAATTAGATGGTTGGTACATTGATGATGCAGGGGTTGAAATCGATGTTTATGAGCCACAAGGAGAATGGATTTCGGATTTGATTTCGTTTGATGATGATTTCCAATACGGTGGAATATTGGACGGCCTTGTTGAAGAGAAAGAGGGCACTAATATCAGATTTGACATACTATCTGTGAATGGTAGTGAGATAATCGGATTACAAAACAAAACGCTTCCATTACCAATTGATTTGGACCGCAGTATACATTCGCAATTCCGAGTTAGGGTTAGAATGAGTACGACTTCACAATTGCTAACTCCATTGTTGAAAAATTTGAACTTCGGTTCCAATTCATATTTTGACGTATTTCACTTAGAACATCGTTCAAGGAATTACACTATTTTCGGTCAATCTAATCTGGAATATTCAAATGGAATGGAAATTAGTGCTACAGGTCAAACTTCTATTTCATGGGATATCAACGCAGCATGTCCAATGAAAAATGGTAGATTGACTATAGTTGGAGATAATACTACAATCTCCCATCCTGGATTGACTGTTAATCTACAGCAATGGAAGGACTCACCTGATAGAACAATCTATGATCTAACAAGCACTACATCCTTTAGAAATTCAACTACCCTGAGTATGACCCTATTTGCAGGTGATGAAGTTACTTCTGTAATGTTTGAACCGGATTGCCTATTTGCGCCAACTGATGTAAAAGTAATTTTAGGAAATAATCTAAGCATCTTTGAAATGAGTTTGGGTCAAATGATGTTCCACAATATTCTACAATCTGTGAATGCTTCCGATGTAGACAACTTAATTGATGAATACCATCAAGGAGGGCTAAGGGAAATCGTCAGTATTCCAATGACTGTTCAGACCTCAAGGGGTTCGATAAAGGTTGATTTTGGTTGGCATGATGTGCCAATAATGGAAGATAGTTTCTCTTCAATTAGTTCAACACGCTGGGTTCCAGATCAGAAAATAAATCTAACTACATTAAGTTGGAGAACAGAGAGCAGTGACCCATTATTTGATTTCCCAATAGAAATAGATAGAGTCAAATTATTACTATCAACTTCACCGTTACAGAGTGATTCTTTCGTTGAGGTTGAAGTTGTTGATGTTCAGAATAATCCAACTTTCCGTCAATTGAAGGGTGGCGGCTTAGCAAGTTTGAACACCGCCGGTTGTCAAATCCAAATAATGTTGAATAGTGTAGAAATTGATTGGTCATTGAATACTCATTGGCTAATGGACGATGTTGATGAAATTCATTTTTTGCTAATGTCAACAGATGAGGAAGGATTTGAAGTCGGACCAGGTCATCTTGTTCGTCCAACTCCATTCAATGAATTTGAAAATGATTTAGAGGTTATTGATTTCAATGTGATATCGGGAGATTCTAGACAATTAGGTAATGCATTTGACCCTATGTGGCCTTTCCATTTACAGCCACTTCAAACTCTTTCAGTAACTGGAAAAGTTAGATTTGAGGGTATAGCAAATGCATGGGCTCCACAAAACTCAGCAGAGATTGAAATTGAGATGAAGGCAGTACCTCCAAAGAATGAATCTGGTGGAATTGATGAATGGATAGGGGAACCAGTAAATTGGTCACAAACATGGTACTCAACTTTGAATCAACATTCAGTATTTGACCGAGACATACTCGTACCTCAGCCCTTTGGCCAATTCCCTAGTGGGACGCGCTTTGAAATACGCCCTTCAATAATTCGCAGTGGTCCAATTAGTGAGGATTCTTCAACCAGCATTGACAAAACTGCACAATCAGTATTTGTTCCATTTGTCATCGATTCTGAAGTGCCAGAAATTATTGGAATTTACGCACTTGATTCCGCTGGAATAACACCTGCTGATGGCCATGTTTGGATGCCGGGGCAATCTCTTGCATTGCGGTTATTCATTGAAGATTCAGATGGCTTAGAAAGTCCACTAAAGATGTATTATTGGTTAGAAAATCATGATGATAGTAATGATGATGGAATAATGCAAGCCAATGAATATAGAGAAATCAGTGTTACATTGAGTAACGGTTCATTATCAACCGATATTGATTTGCCATTATTAGATGATGAACAAATAAAATCTCCTTCACAAATGTCAGGTCGGGCCAGTGTATATTTTGTCGGCAAAGATTTGGCCGGAAATAATATTGTTAATGGGGGTACTTTTGGTGAAGAAAACGATTTAGCGACCATAATCGTTGCCAGCCGACAAGATACAGTAATTAGTCAAGATTCACTGCATTTTGATACAATGCAAGGAGTATTATTGGCGGGCAGGGAGCATCATTTTTCATTTAATATTACAGATGGTAACGGTATTCAAACACTTGACAAAATTGAGTTAGCATTGCTGGGAAGAGACGATTCTTCAAACTGTAATATGACCTATTATCCTCGATTTTCAACGATTGAATACGACCATAACTGCATCATTACAGCACCACAAGTAACGGTTGAAAAACATCCACAATCAGCAACTTGGAATATTGATTTTGCATTTAGACTGGATTGGAATGGGTCATACAACCTTGCACAAGGTGGAGGGATACCCTCTCTAAAAATCTTTGACGAAGGTCAAGACCTCGGTCTTGGTTTAAGCAGAATAAGTATTTTCCTTTGGCAACCATCATTTGAAATTGAATTGGAAATTATCAATTTAGCAGATATTACAGGACCTATTGGTTTTACCGAATCAAATAATATGTGGCTGTTTAGAGGTGATGAGATTGAATTATATGCTATGCTAATGCATCAAGGAACAGGATTAGCGGCTGAAAATTTCCCCTCACAGGCGATATTAAATTGGCGATTAAGCGATGGTGAGCGGGAATCATTTGGCGTGACTGAACTTGGTAATGATGGTAATATTCATCTGATTTTAGAAATGGATAGTGAAATAATTAAGCATAGAACTGCAACCCTTGAACTATCTATTAGCGCAACTAATATTGCAATTCCTCAGCCGCTAATAATCAATATCACAATAGATGATTCTCCACCAATGCTAACGATTCCAGCAGGATATTTGACCATTATTGATTCTGACAAAATGAATAATGTGGAGGTTGTTGCATTAATTTCAGACACTGCAGGAATTAGAAATACAAATATTACCATGTATTGGCATTTCCGAAGAGTTGGCCAAATAATAATGGGAAGTCAAGGACAAGCCACGATTACTTACAACTCTCATTCGGGAACTACAACGACCTTCTCGGCGATAGTTGACATGACATTAGAAGACCAATCAATTCTGCAAGCATTTGATCGTGTTGAAATTTGGTTTGAAATTACGGATAAAGCAGGATATGATTTACAAGGAAATGGTAATTCATTATTACCAATAAAACCACTATTCAGATGGATTGACTTTGAGCCCAGATTTGATATTATTCAAGCCACACCATACCGGCCGACGATTGGGGAAGAGATCAATATCACCACACGGGTGGTAAATCAAGGGGTGTTGGGCGGTGAAATCACCTTGTATCTAATCGATTCAGAAGGGACGATTCATGCAACTGAAAACATCTATCTAGAATCGGGAGATTGGCAGCAATTCAATTGGACGATAGAGGCATGGAAGACTGGAAGGCTTGGGTTATCACTGCAAATTGTTAACCATACAGGAGAAGTTCCGGTACCTCTTGCCAATGTGGTAAATAATCAACAACAATCACTTTCTTCAACCTCTGGATTATTGGGACTTTCAATTCTGATGGTCTTATTCTCATCAATTGGATTATTCATGGCAAGTCAAAAGAGAAAACAAGCGATGGATGAGTATGAAATGAAGCGAATTGAGCAGTTGGTCGCAATACATTCGTCAGCACCGTCCCGACCAGTTGATTTAGACGATAATAGTCAAGAGGAATAGTCAAGAAGAGAAGGCATCACGCCTCAACTACAAGCCGAGGTACCCGAGTGGTCAAAGGGGGTGGATTCAAGCTCCTCTGCATAATGCTTCGCAGGTTCAAATCCTGCCTTCGGCACCAATCAAAAAACGTATCATTGAATGGCCTACTTGTTTGAATAAAAGCAGGTTTTTGGTCAATAATAAACCGAGGTTTTAGAGATCAATTTTTAGTTATTTTTCTGTTTAGGAGAACGGTATTTTCGTTCTTTCAAATCATTTTGATATCTTTTGCCTAATGTATGTCCGTTCTCAGCAATCCATTTCCCCGTATAACCAAATGCACCTGTTATAACATGCAATTGTTGTTCCATACTTTCTGCTATTATGGCATATTCAATAAACACAGTTAGGGAAAACCATATCGCCAATAATTGTTATTAATCAAGTTTGGCAAAGAGATAATACTAGTTTCTACAATAATGATATTTGATTGGGTGATATAAAATTACATAATAGTCTTCAAATCATCCTTGCTGGAGCAGTGTATATGGTCGGAGACGGTGACGGTGAGGTTTTCCTTTCCATTGAAGACGATGGCCAGCCAATTATGGATAAAAAGCCAAGGTTTTCCAAATCTAAAAAAGCCATTAAAAAACCCAAAATCATTGAAACAGTTGAACTATCTCCGCAGGAAGAAATTTTTGATGGCGAAGTAATAGATGCAGAAGTAATAACACAATCCGGTGGTGTTTATGATGTCGCTTGGCCGCTACTTGGAATGGATTGCCCAGATTGTGCAGCAAAAGCAATGAGGGCAATATCCTATCTTCCACAGGTCAAAAAATCAATTGTTTCAGCAACTGCAGGTGAAGTAAGAGCAACTGTTGATTTGGCCGAAGGTTCAATTTCACAAATTTCATCTATTCTTCGTTCTCTTGGCCATGCGCCTGATGTAGAGCATCATCAACTAGTTGGAATAAGTGCAGGTGGTGTTGCAAGGAGAAATGGTGTAGAGGTAAAGAAACTGGAGAAGGTAATTCGCTTACAGCCAGGAATCCTTGATTGTGAAATTGATTCTGACAATCGTGTTTTGGTACAACTTGTCAGTGAAGCACCAATACAATTAATCGAAGCAAGAGATGCATCACTAGACACAATATTGGGGGCTGCCCCAAAATATGTTGAAGCAAAAAGTGCAAGAATTCGCCCAGATCAATGGAGATTAATTGGTGGAGGTTTGGCGCTACCAATATTATTGATAGTTCTCATCGCAGAATATTATTCGCTTTCATCTACGCTAATTGCATTAATCGCAATACCAGGATTGGCATTAGGTGGCTTACAGATGTTCAAAGAAGCGATTGCAAGTATTAGAAATCGCCAACTAGGATTCCAAGTTCTCACCAGTTTGGCAGTTATCGGTGCAGGAATCTTAGGAATGTGGGAAGAAGCTCTAATCGTTGCGATATTAGTAGCCTTTACTGCTCACTTAGAAGGTGATGCACTTGTCAAAGCAAGAGAGGCTATGCAGGGCGGATTGGATAGATTACCTCGCACAGCAAGAAGATTATCTGGTGGTAGGTTACTCAATCAACAAGGAATCAACCAAGCGATGAAAATAGGGGGGTTGTCATTACAAATGGCTCCTTCTATTATAGAACTCACCCCTGGAATTGGGCCATTAGCAACTTGTCGAGATGAAGGAGAAGGGATAGAAGTTGTTCCGATTGATTTGATTCGAGTCGGTGACCAAATAGAGATTAGAAGTGGAGAATTAATTCCTTGTGATGGAACAATTCTTGATGGAATAGGGTCCTTGGATAAAGCACCACTAACCGGAGAATCAGTTCCTGTTGAGGTTTCCAAAGGGGAAGAGATTCAAGCAGGATTGATTCTTGCAAAAGGGCCGGTAGTTATCAATGTGACAGCGGTTGGAGATAATACTCGTTTATCTGGATTGATAGAAGCAGTTCACACCTTTAGGGAAGAATCACCGCGGATTCAAAGCGGTATTGAGAAATTTACCGCAATATGGGTTCCTACAGTATTGTTCGGTGCGTTTGCAGTTTGGTATTTGATGTTCCCAGATAATTGGAAAGTGATTCTTCTATTATGGGTTGTAGCTTGTCCTTGTGCCCTATTGTTGGCAACACCAGTCCCACACGCTGCAGCATTAGCAAATGCTGCCCACATGGGGGTAATTGCACGTGGAGGAAGCGTATTGGAAAGGCTGAGCAAAGTCAACCATGTTCTTTTGGATAAGACAGGTACACTAACTTCAGGAAAACCAAAAATCGGCCAAGTAATTACTGCAAAAGGAAAACGCCGAGATTCGGCAATAAAAATCGCTGCAGGATTAGAGGCTCGCTCCAATCATCCATATGCCCTTGCAATAATGGAATTAGCATCTGAAGAGGGGTATAAACCAAGCCCAATCAATGGACATAGCGATGTTGAGGCTGGCGTAATAGGAGTAAGTTCTGGAAAGCAAGTCTCATTGATTCGCCCCGATAGGCTATCCAAATTAGGTATAGAACTCCCTACAGAGATTCAAAACGAACTTGACGAGGCTAACAAATTAGGCCATGGTGCGAGTATTCTGTGCAAAGAAGAAATCCCGATTGCCTTATTCACATTTATTCATGACGATACTCGTAAGGGGTCTGAAAAGTTGATTCCAGGATTATATCAGCGCAGAATCAATGTTGAAATCCTCAGCGGAGATTCCCAAGCAGCGGTCACTAAATTTGCCAAGCATGTTGGCATACCGGAAAATGCTGCACATGGTAATTTGAGTCCTGAAGACAAGGTAAAGTGGGTTAGAGGAAGAAGTAAAACTCACATTACAATGATGGTTGGTGATGGATTCAACGATGCTGCGGCATTAGCAGTTTCGGATGTTGGAGTTGCGGTTGGATGTGGGGAAACGGTGAATTTGGATGCTGCAGATGTGTTGATACCTGCTGAGGACCCTAGTATGCTATGTGACTTAATTGATTTAGCGAGGAAGGCACAACGAATATTAATTGCAAATCTGGTATTTTCGGTAGCGATAACAGTCATTTTGGTATTTGCGGTTATCAACGGCATGTATGACCAATTATGGGTTGGAGTATTGATCCATGAAGCATCGGTAATACTGGTAATATTGAATGGAGCAAGGTTGGCTGGCAATTCTGGGGCATTGAAATTACTATCAGAAACTTTCAAGTCATTATATTTTGATACTAGAATCTCCTTTGAAGCATTATTATTGAAATACCGTTCAAATTGAAATCACGCGATATGTTCATACATAAAGCGTTACTCTTCCAACTTGGTGAGACATTGGCACGACTACACGCAGACCCAGTGACCACCGCATTAGTACATCCGACACGGCGAAATTTGTATTCTACATTGATGGCTGTTGATGAGATGAGTACGGTTCAACTTCAAGCCGCAGTGAATGTTGATAGGTATAATTTGTATCATCATCTAAAGAAACTGGCATCGCTCAGATTAGTTGAAAATCACAGAGATGTAGGAAGGGCTCGTTGGTGGAAAATCACTCAACGTGTAGCATTGCCAGAACTGGTTGGTGGAAGCGAGGAAGCTCAAGCACAACCAGCGTTTGCCGTTTCTGCTAGTGCGATAGATACAACCGGACTTCCAGAGTCATTGGCTACTGCAATTTCCCAAGGAAGGGAGATTCATATTGTCAATTTGGCTGGCTCTCGTGAGCAAATTGGCGCAAAGAAAATTCTTGAGGCATTAGCAAATGATTACGGAATTGAACTCGACTTACCATTTACTTTCGTCCCTAGTGGAATCGCATTAATTGGCAAGGGTCGATGAATAATTCAACAAATAATCAATGAGCATATCATGGAGGCTTAGGTATGGATGAAGAAGCGATAGTTGAATCAAGGGTTGCCCCACCACCATTAACCTGTCCAAAATGCTCTTCATTATTACCTTCGGATTTGGGTATATTGACTTGTTCAATTTGTTCATCAAAAGTTAATGTTGAGCATCCGGTAACCCGTCGTAATTGGACTAATGAAAAAGTAAGCTGCCCAGAGTGTTCCAAGGTTCTAGTAGTTGGAGTTGACAAGAGACCAGCCCATCTAAAATGTGCATCCTGTTCAATTCATTTCACAGTAGCAAAAAATGTACCTCGTGTTGAAATCGCCTGCCCTAGCTGTGAGCGACGCCTACGGATGAAAAGAAAGCCAGGTGACAGAGAGATAGATTGTCCTGCTTGCTCAACGTCATTCAAAGTTACATTTTGAGGTGAGTAAATGAAGACAACATACAGAATGATGGGAATCGCAGACTACATCACATTATTCAATGGATTACTCGGAACAGCGGCAATATTGTTCATCATATTAGCAGTTGAAGATTTACATCAACCATATTACCAAGGTGGATTAAGAACACATTATATTTGGCTAGCAATGCTTTGTATTCTAGCATCGGTTATTGGAGATATTATTGATGGACCTATCGCAAGAAAGTATTCAAAAAGAAAACTACTTGGTGGTTCTTTGGACATAATGTCGGATTGCCTATCATTCTGTGTTGCTCCTGCATTATTGATTTTCGTAATGTTTGGTCGTTGGGGCGAAGCATCACCTTTCTGGACAATGTCCTTGGCTATTGCTAGTTGTTGGATTATTGCAACTGGGATGCTAAGATTAGCACGATTTCAATTTGAACAAGCATCAGACCTCAATCATTTCGTAGGTCTATCCAGTCCAGCAAATGCGCTATTATTGCTAAGTGTTGCAGGAATTATTTGGATTCAACCATCAATAGGTATTGGCCCGGAATTGACAACTTGGGATTGTGCAATTTGTTTTGGAAAGGGTACAGCAAAGCCATATTTTGATTTCCTAATGCTACCAATAATGTTCATTAGTGGAGGGTTGATGATATCCGATAAACCATTGTCCAAATTGAAAGGAGGCATTCCTCGGAAACTAAGTATTTTGCAATTGCTGGCAATGATGATCGCAATATTATATTCTTTGAAACATACCACTATATCTGAACACGGTAATGAGATGGTAGGATTAAATCTAGCCTTCATTCTGTTTATCATTTCAGCATTATTAGTAATATCATATATTGTTGCAGGCGAAAAAACTGACAAAAGTAGTGAGCAGGATGAAAATTCAATTGTTGCTGAAGAATAATCGGATTAACAAATTATTGTTTTACAATATTGCTTGACCAGTTGTATTTACCTGCAATAAACGGCTTTTTAAGAGGGATATTAGTCGCGCTCTTTAACTATGATGAGACGAGGTTGAGAGGTTGGATGGGATATGATGGGTGTCAGCGAAAGCAAGACAAATGAGGTAGTTGAATCAAACCCTCTTGCCCGCAAGGGGTCTGATGCAATATCATTATCATCGCTGAGATCTCAATTCACTTCCAGTAAATCAATGTCATTGGACCAAGCGACATTAAGCAGTGCTCGTTTCCGCCAAGAAGAAAGGCTGCGAGCCGATATTCGTAGAGAGAAACGACTTCGTCAACAGGCAATGGATGAAAGAATCGCAGCAATGAAAGAAACTGTTGCTACAGATTTAGCAATTAGTCACGAACTCACCCTTGACGCATTAGAGAAAGAAATGCGAGAGGATATGGAGCAGGAACTTGCCGAAATGGAGAGAGAATCATTGGCCAAAGAAGAAGGGCTGATGAGAAAAGAACTTGATTTGCGCCTTAACCGTCAACTTGAATCGCTGCGTGAAGAAATCGAAGTAGAGCAAGACAGAAGACTTGGCGAACATAAAGATCAGATAAAATCCAATATTGAAGTACAGTTACAACAAGAACATCGCCTCCGTCTTGATATTCAAAAAGAGAGATTATCACTCGAATATAATCAAGAATTACAACGAAGGGTTAGAGAAATTGAGGCCAATATTGAAGTTGAAATGGAAACACGATTCAAACAAATGGAAAGTGCTGAAATTAATCGTCTTGAGGAAGGACATATCGCTCGTTTAGCAGAAAGAGAAGAACAATTACGCAGAGGTATTAGAACTCGTCTTGAGCAACAACTTAGAGGTAGGTTATTGCAAAGAGAAGCTAGACTCAAGTCAGAATACGAACGTCGAAGTCTACGTTTGGAAGAAGACATTGCTCAACAATTACAAGAGGAACTGGAAGCACGTCTGCGCCAGGAAACAAATGAACTCGAAGAAAACATGCGTGAAGATGTTGAACTTGCAATAGCCAGACGCCGTGATGAGTTACGTGTTGAAATCGCTCGCCAATTAGAGGAAAGACATTCTGAACGGCTTGGTGAAAGGAAATCCCGTCTACGCGAAAAGTATGATATCACATTCTCAAAGGCAGTGGATGATATCTCACGTTCATTAAAGGCAGAGGTTGAGTCTGAACTTGACATAAGAATGGAAGATGAATTCAATAATTACCGCAGTGCAAGGGAGTCTGAAATACAAAACCGGCTTGCCCGCTTTAGATATGATAGAGAATCTGAATTACGCGACCAATTAGGCGCTCAATACGAAGCCAAGAAGGTTGATTGGTCAGAACGCCTTGAGTTAGAATTCCAATCTCGTGAAGCAGCAGCGAGAAAGGCAATAATGTCAGAGGTTGATGCTGGTTTGCGCAACGAACGCCTAACCTTTGAAACAGATCTTGATTTGCTAAAGGAAGAAACTTCCCTTGAACTTGAAATCGATATGGAAGAAAGGCTCAACGACTTCAAGACCCGCAAAGAAAATGAAGTTGCAATTCAACTTGAAAGACAACTTGACAAGCGTGAAGAGATTATGCGCAACAAGGCTCTTATCGATGTAAGAAAGAGAGAAGCGGCTATCAGAGCGGAAATAGAGGCACAACTTGGTCTCAAGCGTGCAGAAATTCGTGACCGCTTAAGTGGCCTATCCGAGAAAATGGATGCCTTCAAGGAAATGGCTGAAGAAAAGATGCGTGATGCAGTCACAAACCAAATCCAAGGTGAAATTGATAGAGATCAATCCGTACTTCAAAGCCGAGAACAAGAATTCAATGAATTACAATCTCAAGATGATAAAGTCGACAAGCGCCAAACATGGATGCAAGCAATTTCAGGGCAAGGAACTCAAGGAATGCAATCAACTGGTGTGGACCCATCTGCATTAGGAGCGCTTTCAGGTTCATCTGCAGCAGGTGGTAGGACACTCGGTGGAGTGTTGGGTGCTGCTGCACAACAACATCAACCAAGAATTGGTTTGGCTGGAATGAGGTCGCCAACAACAAGTGCAAAACCACTTTCGGCAGCAATTCCATTGGCCAAACCAGTAAAATCACCTCTACTCGGTCAACCAACTAGCGCTAGCACAACTGCTGGATTGCCTGCACCAGTTCATCAGAAGGTAGTGCGTTCTCCATTATTGCCAATCCAGCCGCAAGTTCAACCAATTTCACAGATTGAACAAACCCCAGCCGCTATTCAGCCGATTTCAGCTCCAATTGAACAAGTGGAAGAAATTGTTACGGAAGAGGAAATTTCACTGATCAATATTGAAGATGAATTGGCAGAAGAATTCACCGACGAATTGGCTGCTGAACTTGAAGAAGAACCGAAAACAGCACTACTCAAGCCGATTAGAGCTAAACTTTCGGCAGTAGGAGCATCTGAAGAAAAAACAGCCACAATTCTGCCTCAAAGGCTTCGAACATTATTGCAACCGGTCAAGGAAATGAGAGGAAGCCCTCCAAAGTCTGGAAAGGGTGAATCGCCTTCAGATGAATCTGCCAAACCGATTACAACATTGACTCCGATAAAAACAATGACTCCTCTGAAAATCGAAAGGAAAAAGATGCAGCCATCAGAAAAAGAAGATAATTGAGTTGAAAATTGGATTCACTGGCAAAAAGTGCACTTTTATCCGGCTGTTTCATATCCACATGCGTATTCGTGTATACCATGAAGCGCGGTATTTGTTTAGTTCTTGCATTTTTTATGATTCCTCTTTCGGGATTCCTTCCAGGTATTTCTGCAGATACAAGTAACCTAATTGAAGCAGGAGTAACTGATGAATTTGATGAAGAATTAATATTTTGGCAGAGAATGAATGATGGTACGATTTTATCGGTTGACGTCACAGGAAATTTAAGCGTTAGCAGTTTTTCTAGTGGAATACATTCACCACAATGGAGTCTCGAATTGAATATTTCAGCAAACTCAGCAAGGCTTGATGATGCACAACAATTGGTAGCAGTAGCCCATGATGATGGGGTATCTATTGTTCATTTAAGTTTCCAAATAGTCAACAGGAATATCTCAATTGGACGGCCAGTAGATTCGGTTGATTGGGATAATGCTGGAGATTTGTGGCTTGCTCATTATGCAGGGCGCCGTCGTGCCGAAGAGTATAGCCCTGCAGGCGCAACAGGAATTGTTACCGAGAATATACAACTCGGTTTGAGTGCATTCATGGTATTAGATGATGGTAGGGTTATCACTGGAAGTTATGATACAAAGGTATATGTCAGTGATGATGGAGGTGGAGCATTATATTCATTAACAGATTCAAATGCGATCATCAAAGTATTATTTGAAGATTCAAATGGTGATTTAATCGTTGGAACTAATAATGGTAAATTGTTTAGATATGACACTAATACTTGGGATGTTGAAACATTGAGCCTTTCACATGGTAAAGCAATTTCTTCCATCCAACAATATGATAACTCAACTTATGCAATTGGTTCAAAGAGTGGCCATCTGAGCATTGTGGATGTATCAACATTTAGCGAACAAAACACACTTACTGCAACAGGATACACTATTGGTTCACTGCAAGATTATACTACTGCAATTTATTTGGCATCAACAACTCCCACCAGTTCAAAAATTTACCTTTTCGATATTGACTCGGATAGTGATGGTGTGACAGACCGACTGGATGCTTTCCCAACAGACTCCACTCAATGGGATGATGAAGATGGCGATGGATATGGCGATAACCCCCTTGGATTTGCTCCAGATGCATTCCCACAAGATAGTACACAGTATCTCGATACTGATGGCGATGGGCATGGAGATGACCCTCTTGGCACGGATGGCGACTTGTTTCCAAATAATGCCGACCAATGGCAAGACCGCGATGGTGATGGCTATGGCGATAATATGGCTGGCCAAGACGGAGATAAATATCCAGATGAACCAACTCAATGGGCGGATGCCGATATGGATGGATATGGTGACAATCCAGCAGGAGTAACTCCTGATTCATGTCCACAACTGAATGGTTTTTCAACAGCTGACAGATATGGTTGCTTAGATTCAGACCAAGATGGATTTTCAAACCCAACTCCAGATTGGGGCATTTCTAATGGTGCAGATGCTTTACCAAACCAAGGTAGCCAATGGCTTGATGGAGATGGAGATGGGTATGGTGATAATTCAGAAGGACTGCAACCTGATGCTTGTCCTTGGCAATCAGGAACTTCAGTAAAATCATGGATGTTAAATGAAAGTTCAGCTTTAGGATTCACAGAAGTTGTTGCCTATGGATGCGAAGACCTAGATGGTGACGGTTGGGTTGATTTCTCAGAATCTTTAGGTATGGACACAGATCCAAATGAGCACTATGATGCAGATGGGGATGGCGTTGGTGCAAATTCGGATTATGATGACTCAAATCCATCGATAAAAACTGAGAAGGACCACTGTATGCTAAATCATGACGATCTTAGTAACCAATGTTTAGGATGGCGTTCAGACGGTTTTCAAGAATACATGTCACGTGATAGAGAGGTCAATGAAACAGATATGTCCTTCTATACATGGAATGCAAGTATTAATGCTGGAACTTTGAACGAGCCTAGTAAGGTTGATGGGGGAATATTAGCTCAAGTTGCTACCGTTGGAGGTATAGCCTTTATTTCCTTAACAATAGTGATACTGGTGGCTGCGATGATAATCAAGAAACGAAGGGTCGCTGGCCTAGTAAAGTTGTATGGAGTACCCTATGTGCCAAAGGAATCCTCTGCTAGTTTAGAAGCACTACAGGGCTCAGCAGGTTCATCTGCAATGGGTGGTGTAGAATCGGATTCTGCATGGGATGACAAAGTCGAGAGTCTTGATTTCTCTGCTGAACATAAAGCAGAGGAAGGTACTATTGAATCGGATGAAGAAACCACTGAGCAAATGGATGCAGAATCATTCTATGATGATTCAAGTTCTATCGAAGACATTGCAGGAATGCCGCAAACCCAAGCACCTGTTGAAGAAGTAGCCGTAGCAGCAACCCAACCACCAGCACAGACCGCACCACTGCCTGAAGGAGGTCTACCGGCCGGATGGACGATGGAACAATGGCAATGGTACGGCCATGAATGGCTTGCTAAGAATGCTAAGTGATGTTTGACCTATCAGAATCATTCATCTTTTGCTTCGACAATAGAAGCGAGCAATCCACAGATCAATTCAGAGATTGCTGCAACTATCTTTTCGACCATATTCATTTCAACTTCATTATCTTCATCAACTTCAGGGGTTACAACTGTTTGGCAATCCATAACTTCAGTCTCTATTAATTCACCATCTTCAAACAATGTACCCAATAAGCAGTATTCTCCACTTTCTAATCTAAACTCATCAGTTACCAACCATCTTTCTGTTATTTCTAATCCAACTGATTGCTCAATGCCTTCTGAGCCAGAAACGATGTCAAAGGTATCAGTAGAAATGATCATCCACTCGATTGTGTAATCTTTAGAGGAATCAAGATTGTAAGCTGTTAGAGAGAGAAGAGAAGGAGATGTAGTTGTATCTAATTCCACTTCAAGTGTAGGAGGGATGTAAGGTAGTTTATCTTCATCACCAGCATTGTCGTCATCCCAGTCGCCAGTATCGTTGTCTCTGCCAGTGTTGTTATCTCCGCCAGTGTTGTTATCTCCGCCAGTATTGTTATCTCCGCCAGTGTTGTTATCTCCACCAGTGTTGTTATCTCCGCCAGTGTTGTTATCTCCACCAGTGTTGTTATCTCCGCCAGTGTTGTTATCTCCACCAGTGTTGTTATCTCCGCCAGTATCGTTATCTCCACCAGTATTGTTATCTCCACCAGTATTGTTATCTCCGCCAGTGTTGTTATCTCCGCCAGTATTGTTATCTCCAAGGTCATTCCCTAATACACATTCATAGACATCGCGAATAGAATTGCGATCAATATCATTACCTCTTGTCCAGAAAGTTATCTCTTCTCTGAAAGTTCGCAATTCAACAGAGTCTGTATTTGGCCAGAACTTCTGGCAGTACTCGAGTTTGCGGTCGCCGTAATCACTTGAATAGGAAGAACTTGACCAACCACCTGACACTCCATCAGGATCGGTCGTCCAAACACCATTTTCATTGTGCTGATTAACTTTCCCTGGCCACATTGAAATTCTTGGAGTAGTATCGTTTGTGGTGTCAATCATAGGAAGAACGCTAATCAGACCTTCTAGTTCTATGATATTTCCATTATTGTCTTCAGCATTGATTTCCCACTTGACCAATAGTAGATTTGTGAGAGTTCCTGTTGCATCCAATGTTAAACTGCCAGCAGCCGAACTAACGAAAAATGTTGATGACTGAATAGTGTTCCAATCAGCTCCAGGGTTGGAATTGTGGATGCCATCTTGATCCATCACACTAATTATTTCTACAGAAATCTCTCCACTATTGAGATTTGATACACAGTCAATATTCATTGTATAAGTGCTAGGCACAACAATGATTCTGGTGTGATGGCCGTAGGTTCCTTGGCCAAAGTCTTCTATGTCTTGCTCATCATAAATGTTGTTTTGACTATCGGTAACTGTAATGTCACAGACATTTTCAATCCCAGCCATATAGGTAGGGCTTGCCGAAGCAAATGCGGTCAATGGTGCTAGCAAAAATATCAATGTAATTATGATAGTTTTTGTTATTTTCTTTTTTGGGCTTGCAAGTTTTTGCATGATTAATAATATGTCTCTAGAAGTATATCAATCAAAGTGTGGGACTTCTTGGGACATCCCAAAACATCAATAATTATTGCACAATGGGGTAATAAAATAACAATCAAATGAAAAATTATAACCAAACAATTGGTAATGATTGTTTTAGTGCACCTAATTCTTTACCATTATACACAGGTTTTCCATCTTGCTTTAGGGTATTCATTATCAGCCATAGAACGCCATTCCATGCGGTTGGTGCGACGAATATTTCAACGTGACCGCATGCAGCAGCCTCGAGTAATCTTCCTTCATCGGTATTGGTATCAAATAATGCACGTACTAAATTTGCCGCTTTGAATTCAAACCCCTTCGGTCTCCACTCCATCATAAGTCTCACACCTTGAATGGAGCCAGATTCAATCGGTCAGCCAATTGCTCAACAGGAACATCTGCAATATCCTTCATTCGTTGACGTAATGTATCAATTTCACCTTGCATTTTTGCAATTTTGTGAGCACGGACCATGTCGTTTAGCAAGTCATTTACACTTCCATGTCCACTACTCGTTCGCATTGTGTTAAGTTGCCTTCTAACTTCATAACTTACGCTAATCGATGTCATTCCTTCTGCAGTCATATTTCATCCCTGTTACGCTGTGCGTTCTATAGCATACTTAAGCCACGCGAAGCAAGTTTAGCAATAATTAGCAATTTTGTGACCTTTTTAGTTAGGCGGAGGGGTGGGATTTTGACGATTTTGTCTATCTAGCAGCAGTCTTGGAACTTCATTTACTCCAAACTCTCTTCTCATCTCCAAAGTCCTTTGATGGAACTCTTTTGCCAAAGTCCAGTATTCTAATGAACCTGCTCCTGAACCTGAATTGGTGGGCTTATTGAGAACTACAGTAGGAGCGCCACTCCAGGGTGCCTCTGCAACCTTGACCAATCTTCTTACAGTTGTATTGAACAATTTATTAGGCATCTTGGTATTGACTTGGTCACAAACATGGCGACTTAATTTAGAGCGTGAATCGACCATGGTCATCACCACACCAAAAATCTTCAACTGGCGATTAATTCTTCTTTGAATCATCTTGATTGAATTCATCAACATGCTAAATCCTTCAAGTGCATAATATTCTGCTTGAACTGGAACCATTACCCAGTTAGCAGCACACATTGCATTAATTGAAAGCAATCCTAAACTAGGAGGTGTATCGATGATAATATAATCAAAATTGTCAACGATTGGAAGTAATGCTTCCCTCAGTCGGGTTTCTCTTCCAATCTTGTGACTTAATTCTATTTCAGCACCAGATAAATGGATGTCGCTTGGCAATAACCAAAGATTTCCCGCTGAAATATTCTCAGGTGCTTTCTTACCACCATTTCGCAAACTCCAAGCAGATCTCATCGCTTCGGTTAATTTTGCAGGAGGGATTAGGTATTCATCCATTAGAGGTAGTTCATCACCCAAATCATTACTCAATAAATCATATGTGGTTTTTTTTACTGATTTTTTCTCAACACCAAATGATGTTGCACAGTTGCCCTGCGGGTCCAAATCAATTAACAGAACTTTTGCAGGCGGTAGTCCCATTTTCCTATTGCCCTTTGCAAGGGATGCCGCCAAATTAACAGCGGTGGTGGTCTTTGCACAACCTCCCTTTTGATTTGCAACTGCTACGACCATTTTGTACGGGTTCATGTTATCACCTCTTACGATGTTGATGAGAGGACTCCTCCTCTTTCAATGCAAGCCCTGAGATATGTAAAATCAAGCCGATTGAATAACAGGCACTGGAACTTCGGATAGTATTTTTCTGACAATGTGCATGCCGGTAATTCCCCGAATTTTTGCTTCGGGCTTCATGTTAATTCTGTGGCTAATAATCTGCAATGCAATTCCCTTGATATCATCCGGAATAACATAGTTGCGTCCAGCGATTGCTGCTGATGCACGACCTGACTTGAATAATGCCTGTGAAGCACGAGGTGATGCACCATTTGTTACTCGGTGGTCTTCACGAGTCCTCTGAACAACTTCGACGATATAGGATAGAATCGCAGGGTCAACATGAACTGTTTCCAATGCCTTCTGCATTGCAACAACCTTCTTTGGAGAAGTAATTCGTTCAACATCGTGTTCATCTTTTCCGCGCATTTTTCTGCGAGCCAAAATCGCCTTTTCCTCTGCACGGTCTGGATAGCCCATACTCATCTTCATCAAGAAACGGTCCATTTGTGCTTCGGGAAGAGGGTATGTCCCTTCTTGTTCAATTGGATTTTGAGTTGCGGTAACAACGAATGGTGCAGGTAACTTGTGAGTAATTCCCTCAATAGTAACTTGCTTTTCTTCCATCGCTTCAAGCAGAGCCGCTTGAGTCTTTGGAGGCGCTCTGTTAATCTCATCAGCCAATAGGATATTGGTAAAAAGAGGTCCAGCACGTAATTTGAAATCGCCAGATTTTTGGTCATACATATATGTGCCCATAATATCGGAAGGCAGTAAATCCGGAGTGAATTGAACACGCTTGAACTTACATCCAAGAGCTTGAGCAAAAGTGTTTGCAAGGAGCGTCTTTGCCAAACCAGGAAAATCCTCCAGCAACATGTTTCCATTACTGAGAATACCTATAGTAACTCTTCTCAAATTTTCATTCTTTCCGATGATTACTTTACTGACTTCATTCATCAAACTATTAGAGATTGCAGCCACTGTTGCTATCAAGTCTTGTGCTTGGCCTGCTGGTGCTATATCCGGTGCTGCTTGAAATCCTGCTTCCATCATAATTACCTCCTAAGGACAGATTGCCTCCCTACCTTTCCGTATATGAATGTGCGCGGTAATTATGTCGCCTAATCTCATGTCAATAACTTTCCTAAAACGCAGCATTGCGTTGTATTTGGTGATATTATTATTCATGTCGGAGCAATGTGTGGGGGGGGTAATTGAAGTCGCAAGGCTATGACTAATTTTTCAAAAGTAGTATTGTTGGCAATTATTGGAGTCATGTTTGGAAGATTTCTCTAAATGTGAATCATCTTCCCCAGAAATGGTTTTCCTTTCTGTGTAATTTGATTAACTCATCAAGAATTTCTTGCTCTTTAGGATCTAATTCAATATTCTTTAGCCGTTTAGCGTGTGATTCAGGGACATCGACATAGAACTCATCCAATTCCTCAATATGTCTGCCTACCGTCGGTCCTTTGACAGCAACAGCCAATTCATCACCTTCAACACCTTGTTTGACATCCTCACTATCTCTTGTTCTCAATGATTTTATTTGCCCCACCGGAGTTCCATCCAATTTCATTATTCTCTGGCCGATATGAACTCTGCCAGCAACAACTCTCATTCCGATAATCGCTGGTCCTTTGGCTCTAAAGGTGTGGTCTTTGAGATAGAGAAGACGGCCAGGATAAACCAAAGATTCTCTCAATTCAGCCTCAATTTCTGCTTGTACAAGTTCTCTCCACTCCTCGTATTCATCCAGTACATGGTAAATTATATCTCCACTGATGAATTTTATTTCAGCATCTTCGGATTTAAGGCTTTCAACCACTTCAGAATTTGCTTTGGTTGAGAAACCAAGAATGATCTTATACAGCGGTTCTTTTGCACTTTGAGCCATCAAAATATCCTTTTTATTTACTACTCCAACAGTTGCTCTGCGGACAGGAATTTTTAATTTGAATAATTCAAAAGCGAGGGCTTCTAAGCCGCCAACTGTATCAGCCTTGATAACAACTCCTTTCTTTTCTTCTTCAGCATCTCGGCATGTCCCTTTCTCTTCAGTATGAGTCTTGAAGTCAATTCGAGCAAATACTTCATTGCATTGGTTGCACATTATTGGCATCTGATTGAAAATCCCTCGCCATTCATCGCGTATTGCTTGCTTGGCAGTAGCCTCTTCTTCATCCGTATTTGCACGATGGAGAGTTGTTCCTGCTATTGTGCCTTCTAAATTTGGTGCAACAATTTTGACTCCACAAGCAGCCTCAACACTGTCATAATTGACCCAGCGCTTACCAGCATCTCGCATTTCAGCCATTCCCTTAGGACGCTTTAATCCCTTGATATGTGTTCTATAAGGGCCATCAGGTCCTGCTAACATTATCTTATCACCGACCTTTAATCGACCACGATAAAGGATGATATCAATGGTTTTACCCATTCCGATTTCTTCTCGGACTTCTAGGACGGTGGCTTGGGTTGAGCCCAATGTATCGGTTAATCTGTCCTCCAAGAACCTCTCAGCCAAACCTACGGTTACTGTCAACAAATCTTGTAATCCTTCTCCTTCTTTCGCACTCATTGGTACTAATGCGACATTATTGCGGAAATCTTTGATTTGGTCATATCTTTCAATATTGAATCCATGTTCGGAAAACTGCCCGAGTAATTTCCAATATCTTGCTTCAAACAAATCTATTACATCATCACGCTGGTCTTTTAATGATTCAATAAAAGAGCGGTTTTCTTCGCACATCCATCCATGAATACGGTCAATTTTATTGGCAGCGATTACGAAAGGAGTTTTTGAATCTCGTAATACCTTCAAAGATTCAATAGTCTGTGGTTGAAGTTTTTCCATAATATCGATTACCAAAATTGCGATATCAGATACTGAACCTCCTCTTTTGCGCAGTGAAACGAATGAATGGTGACCCGGTGTATCGATGAAGAGTAGCCCAGGTGACTTGAATTTTTTTCCTCGCATCATCTTTGAACAGGTTTCATTGAGAATATCAGCCGGAACCTCAGTAGCCCCAATATGTTGAGTAATTCCTCCAGCCTCTCTATCCATTACACTGGCTTGTCGTTCACTTCCGATAGAGCGAACCAAATCTAAAACGCTGGTTTTGCCATGGTCAACATGACCCAAAACAGATACGATTGGTTGACGGTTATGTCCTTTCTCAACTTCTTCAACCACTTCATCAGCAGCATCAATGGCGTTGGAAGAATCGGAGTTTTCCTGCTCTTCAGTCATTTTCCTCACCGTTCGGCCAGCAGGGGTTTAGCTGGTCAGTTTCACTCGTAAACCCAAGCGCCCATCAAGTTGTCCCATTGCATGAGACCTTCAGGGAACCAAAGATTGAGTTCAAACTCAGCAGTTTCAGCAGCATCAGAGCCGTGAATCATGTTGTAGCCCATATCCATGCCGTAGTCGCCACGAATAGTTCCAGGCGCTGCTTCACGCCCATTTGTTGCACCGATTAGAGTACGAGCAACAGAGATTGCATCAACGCCAGTCCAAGCCATACAGACGACAGGACCAGATGTTACGAACTTGATTAGTCCAGAGTAGAATGGGCGTTGTGCATGACATGCATAGTGTGCTTCAGCGATTTCTTGGCTTGGAACAACGGATTTCAATCCGACCATTTTGAGCCCTTTACGCTCAAATCTTCCAATAATTTCTCCAACAAGGCCACGTTGTACACCATCAGGCTTGATCATAATGTAGGTAGTCTCCATAGTGTTCACCAAAATGAGCCACCAGCGACCCCTTTAAAACCAAATCCCCTAATAGAAAATAGAATGAACAATACATACAACAGTATTATTCAATTAATCAATATCGCCCATCATGAGCGAAGCGAGTAGGCATAGAGCCGATTCAGCAGGTTTTTGGGCATTGATTCTCGGTAGTGTATCATTTCTATTTCAAGGAAAGAACCTACTTCCAGGCGTGTATTATAATTGGAATGACATGGCTTTGGTTAGCGCAGCTCTTGCTGTGATATATGGATTTATTATCAGTAGAGGTGGACAAAATTCTAGTATGGGTTTTTCCGGTGGAACCCTCGGAGCAGTAATGCTTTTTGATATGTTTTTGTTTGGAGAATTTCAATCGTTAATACATGAATTTAATGATGTATTACCCGATATATTCAGTGCTGAAGCAGTATTCACCTTCGGCATAATAATAATTTCATTATACTTCGTATTGTTCAAGCCATTGAAAAACAAAGAACAAACTAAAAAAGATTAGTTTGTATTATATTCAACATGTTCCAATTGGAACGGTGGAATGAGTCTCTCAAAAAGATATCAAAGAATTTCGCCCTTGACAAAGTGGCGAGTCCACTTTACCTTACGGCTATTTCTCTTGAGGGCGATCATATTCTTGCGTGCCTTAGAGTTCTTGAACCACATTACGCTTCCGTCACGACGGATAAACATCATTCCAGTTCCAGGCTCAATTTCCTCACCAGAGAAAGTACAGATTCTACGTTCAGGCATATTATTCACCGTCCACCAATCTTACGGGCCTCGCGACCTGTATCCTTGAGCATCAATAAATCGCCAACGCGAATTGGGCCCAAAACATTTC